>OGOG01003861.1_pt1 | contig 10930 bp, 8 predicted proteins | sample 1552581 | NCBI WGS metagenome assembly OGOG01 (sample SAMEA2580152, study PRJEB22360) | human gut metagenome | biome: human gut; feature: human-associated habitat; material: faeces | place: Denmark | collected 2008/2010 | reverse complement strand
TAATGTTCCTGTTTTATCCTGAAGGATCAGATTATCATACGGCTTTCCATTTCTTGTCTCTGCGGAACGTTTTCCTTTACAAAGATATACATTCCTGATTGTTTCTCCCTCGCATAATCCATCTATAAATCTCATTTTCTGCCTCTTTCACTTGTTATTCTTTACTTTCAATCGTAACATCAAATTTAATATCTACATATCCTTCAGATCCTCGGCGTTTCCCTTCCACTTTGATCTGATCTCCTGCTTTCAGTGTCAACATCAGTTTACGGTAAGCACTCATGCTTACAATTTTCTCGCCATTCACAGAACAGATCACATCTCCACTCTGTATGCCCGCTGCCATTGCCGGTGAATCTGCTGCCACGTCAATCACATAGATTCCTGACGGCATGCCCTCTTCTTCCTGAATTCCACTTGTCACTGCTGTTCCTGACACGCCGATATATGGTACACTTGCACCGTTTGCTAACAACTGGATAACTAACTTCAGATCTGAGATCGCATAAGCATTCGCAGTGCGTATTCCACGTTCTTTCCAAATATCAGAAGAAATCATTCCGATCACTTCTCCATCCAGATTGAATAAAATACCCGTTCCTTCGGATGCACTGCTCATATCGGTCGCAATCACACTATACTCTCCGTCGCGTCCGATTTCTTTATAGTTTGACGAACTGACAATTCCGTATCCGCTTCCTCCGGCATAACCGAAAATATTTCCCAGTGCGAATATAACATCACCCTGTTCTGTCAGATTCGAATTGCCAAGTGATGCTACACTTGAAGCACTCCATGTGGCATCTGAAAGGCTTTTTTTATCTACCGCAAATATTGCAAATCCACTATTTTTATCCTTCTTTTTCAGGCTTGCCTTATATTCTGAATTATCTGAAAATGTAACGCACCACTCTTTTGCATCTTCACAGATTGAAGCATAGGACAAAATCAGTATCTCCTGTCCGTTATCTGCAACGATCACACCAGATACGCTCTCATCAATTCCGGTCGCTTCTGCATTCCAGTTCTCCTGTTCTGTCCCCTTCGCAACAGATACCACACTCTTCTTCGCTGTCAGTGCTTTCTCATATGCTTTGGACATCATCTGTACATAACTGATCTCCTGCTGATTCTGCGCGTCGTTCTGCTCTGTCGTGTCGTCACCTTCTGCTGAATCTTCTTCTGATTGTTTGTCCTCCTGGATTGTCACAACTTGTGTCTTTTCAGGAAATAAATGCTGTGCAAGTGGGCGCAATGCAAAGAATCCCAAGCATGCAAAGCCTCCTAAAACCAGTCCGCATATTGCAATCCGGATGAGCTGTTTCATCCCTTGCTGTCTGCTGATCTTCTTTGGTTTTATCGTCTCTTCAAGAAATGCAAAAGATTCCTTTTTCTCTGACTGTTCTAAATTTTTCCCGTCAGGACCCTCTTCCGGAACCTGACCATTACTTCTCTTTTCTGACATTGACATGAACCTCATTCGTGACTGTTCACTTCCGTGTCAACTACAAAATCAACCGACACGGACATTTCCATTACTTAGTATAACTGATTCATATAGATTGTTCAATATCTATAAAAGCCTTTTATTTAATGAAATAATAAGGTACAATAAGACTCGGAAATAGTTATCGTTCACATGTATTGTGAACAGCTACATGATAAAAAAATTAGTATTAAGTTGAAATGACAGAGGAAAATAAATGAATCAAAAAACATTATTTAAACTGGAATATGATAAGATCATTGCTCTTCTTGAAAAGGAAGCGACATCTTTCCGCGGAGGACAGCTCTGCCGTCGTTTGAAGCCAATGACCGACCTGCATAAGATCAACACTTATCAGGAACAGACTGCTGCCGCTTATACACGAATCGTGCAAAAGGGACGTATCTCGTTTGGTGACGCTGCACCGGTTGAAGAGTCCATGAAGCGTCTGGAGATTGGCGGCTCACTCAGCAGCACAGAACTTCTCCGTATTTCCCGCCTGCTTGTAAATGCAGCCAGGGTAAAGGCCTACGGAAGACATGATACACAAGAGGACGCTTGCGACTGCCTGGATGAATATTTTAACCTGCTTGAACCACTGACACCACTTTCAAATGAAATCGACCGCTGTATTATCGGCGAAGATGAATACAGTGATGATGCCAGTTCCACTCTGAAGCAGATTCGTCGAAGCATTAATAACATCAATGACAAAGTACACGCCACTTTAACTACACTGGTCAACGGTTCCCTTCGCACTTATCTGCAGGATGCAATCATTACCATGCGTGGAGACCGCTATTGTGTACCTGTCAAAGCGGAATATCGTGGACAGGTACAGGGACTCATTCACGATCAGTCTTCAACAGGTTCTACTCTTTTTATTGAACCTATGGCAATCGTAAAACTGAACAATGACTTAAAAGAACTTTATGCAAAGGAACAGGAAGAGATTCAGGTGATTCTTGCGAATCTAAGTGAAGAAGCCGCACAATATATCGAGGAAATCCGTGTGGATTACCGTTCTCTGACGGATCTTGACTTCATTTTTGCACGAGGTGCTCTGGCACTATCCATGCGCGCCAGCCGTCCGCTTCTGAATGAAGATGGACGCATCCGTATCCGTGAGGGACGTCACCCACTGCTCGATCCGAAAAAAGTTGTTCCGATCACCGTGACACTCGGGGAAGACTTCACACTGCTGATCATCACCGGACCAAATACTGGCGGTAAAACTGTTTCTTTGAAAACGGTCGGCTTGTTCTGTCTGATGGGACAGTCCGGACTTCACATTCCTGCCGGAGACCGCAGTGAACTGGCTGTATTCCATCAGATTTATGCAGATATCGGAGATGAACAGAGTATTGAGCAGAGCCTTAGTACATTCTCTTCTCATATGACCAATATTGTCTCTTTCCTTAAGAAAGTAGATGAACGTTCGCTAGTTCTCTTTGATGAACTTGGAGCCGGTACAGATCCGACGGAAGGTGCCGCACTTGCAATTTCTATTCTGTCCCATCTTCACCAGAGAGGAATCCGTACAATGGCTACCACACACTACAGCGAGTTAAAAGTCTATGCACTTTCCACTCCGGGTGTGGAGAATGCCTGTTGTGAATTCGATGTAGAAAGTCTTCGTCCGACTTACCGTCTGCTGATCGGTATTCCTGGTAAAAGTAATGCATTTGCAATCTCAGGGAAGTTAGGTCTGCCGGATTATATTATTGAAGATGCAAAGAAACGGCTCAGTGAACAGGACGTTTCCTTTGAAGATCTTCTTACTGATCTTGAGACAAGCAAACGTACGATTGAAAAGGAACAGGAAGAAATCGCACGATTGAAGAAAGAAGCGGAAGATCTGAAAGCCCAGGCGAAACAGCGCCAGGAGAAATTAGATGATCAGCGCGACCGCATTTTACGCGAGGCAAATGAAAAAGCAAACGTCATTCTGCGTGAAGCAAAAGAAGTTGCAGACAAGACGATCAAGGATTTCCGTAAATTCGGCAAGGAAAACATTTCTGCTGCCGAGATGGAAAAGGAACGTGAGAAGCTGCGCAAGAAGATCAAAGATACAGCATCTGCGTCTGCAATGAAAGCACAGAAACCGAAGAAAGAGCATAAAGCATCTGACTTCAAGCTCGGAGAATCTGTCAAAGTTCTCAGCATGAACCTGACAGGAACCGTAAGCTCTCTACCTGATGCCAAAGGGAATCTTACCGTACGTATGGGAATCCTCAGCTCCCAGGTCAACATTTCTGATCTGGAGATTATCGAGGAAGTCTCTCCATATGCACCGAAGAAAATGAACCGTACTTCAAAAGGCAAAATCAAAATGGGAAAATCTCTTTCTGTCCGACCTGAGATCAATCTGCTCGGACGTACTGTTGATGAAGCCGTTGCTGAGCTGGATAAATACCTGGATGACGCAATCCTTGCTCACCTGAATACTGTCCGTGTAGTTCACGGAAAAGGAACCGGAGCACTCAGAAAGGGAATTCATGAATATCTGCGTCGTCAGAAACATGTAAAATCCTATCACCTTGCCGAATTTGGTGAAGGTGACGCAGGTGTAACAATTGTAGAACTTGGCTAATTATTTTAAACAGTTACCAACTACCTTATCATGGTTAATGGGGGAAAAAGAATGTTTGGAAAACAGAAAATCCTAATCGTAGATGATGATGAGAATATCGCTGAACTGATTTCTCTTTATCTCACAAAAGAATGTTTTGATACAAAATTAGTATATGATGGAGAAGATGCGCTTGCAGCTTTTGACAGCTATCAACCAAATCTGATCCTTCTTGATCTGATGCTTCCGGGAATTGACGGGTATCAGGTTTGTCGTGAGATTCGTTCCAAAGCTGCCACACCGATCATCATGCTTTCTGCAAAAAGTGAAGTATTTGACAAAGTTCTCGGACTGGAACTCGGAGCGGATGATTATATCATGAAGCCATTTGACCCTAAGGAAATGGTTGCCCGCGTAAGAGCTGTTCTGAGAAGATATCAGGTTGGACAACAGAATGATACTTCTGTTGAAAAAACAAAATGTGCGGAGTTTGACGGATTGACGATCAATCTTACAAACTACTCTGTTGTGTGTGACGGACATCCTGTTGATATGCCGCCAAAAGAATTAGAACTCCTTTACTGTCTTGCTGCATCACCGAATCAGGTATTCACAAGAGAGCAGCTCTTAGACCGTATCTGGGGCTATGAATATATCGGAGACACTCGTACCGTTGATGTTCATATTAAACGTCTGCGCGAAAAGATTAAAGACCACCCTCACTGGAATATCAGTACTGTATGGGGAATTGGTTACAAATTTGAGACAAAATAGATTTAAATCATCGGTCCTGGATACTGTAAACAGCATCTGGTGGCCGATGAGTACTTAGGGAGAAATTATGAAAGCAGTTCTGCATTTAAAATTTATTGTACTTTATATTATTTTCGGGTTTTTATGTGTTTTCACAACAGCAACATTAACCACAGAACTGATCACCGAACGTCTGGAAAAAGATACTTCGCAGACATTATACAGAGAAGCAACCATGATTGCGGATAATTATCTGCCTTCCTATTTTTCAAACGAATCTTCCAGCTGGGCTGTTCATTCTCAGTTATCTGCTATGAAGACGTATCTTAATTCTTCTCTGTGGTTTGTTGAAAAAGATGGTACAATGATCACCTCTGCCAACCTGAAGGATACTACTGCGCCACAATCCGTCAATAATTTTGATCCGGCCGAAATCGGGAGCAACCAGTACATGATCGGAACCTACCATAATTATTTTCAGGAAGATATGATTACTGTAATGGCTCCTGTCACACAGGGATTTTATACAAAGGGATATCTGATCATTCACAGCCCGGTCTCTCTGATCAACGAAAGATGCCGCACGCTGATGGTTCCGGTTTATATTTCTCTTGGAGTTATTTTCCTGTTGTCCTTCATCTTCCTGCTCGGGTTCCATTTCTTCGTCCATCGACCATTGTTGCTGATCACAGAAGCTGCGAAGCAATATGCCATGGGCAATCTGGATTACGAGATTCCGGTAAACAGACATGATGAGATCGGATATTTATCCGCATCACTGAATTATATGGCTACACAACTGAAGGATTCTGATGATTATCAGAAAAAGATCGTAGCAAATGTATCCCACGATTTCCGTTCCCCGTTGACTTCAATTAGGGGGTATGTAGAAGCAATGGCAGACGGAACAATCCCACCAGAGCTTCATGAGAAATACTTAAATATCATTCTCTTCGAAACGGAACGACTGACTGACCTGACAACGGATCTTCTTACTTTGAACGAATTTGATACAAAAGAGCTCCTGCTCAATAAGACTTCCTTTGATATTCAGGAGATGATCAAACATACTGCCCAGTCCTTCGAGGGTGTCTGTACTCAGAAGCATATATCCATTAAGCTCTTTCTACTGTCTGAACAGATCAATGTAATGGCGGACCGCCGCAAAATCCAACAGGTTCTTTATAATCTTCTGGATAATGCGATTAAATTCAGTGAGAATGACTCTTCTATTACAGTAGAAGTAACAACGAAAAATGATAAAATCTTTGTTTCCGTAAAAGATCATGGAATCGGAATCTCAAGAAAGGAAATCAATAAGATTTGGGAGCGTTTCTACAAATCAGATCTTTCCCGTGGAAAGGATAAGAAAGGAACCGGACTTGGACTTTCGATCGTAAAAGAAATCATACAGGCTCACGATGAACATATCAATGTGATCAGTACAGAAGGGGTTGGCACCGAATTTATTTTTTCTTTAAGCAAAGCTTAAAGGACAACGTGAACAGAACAAAGAATGTGCCTTGGCACATTCTTGCGCCTGCGGCGGTCGCTTGCGACACCTACCTTGTACGCCGCAGTGCGCATCCTGAGCGGAGCGTTTTTTATATATTAGGAAAGGACTTTCCTAATATAAAATAAAAAACATCAGGATTTTATTACTTCTATATTTCTGAATTTCAGAATGAAGTATAAAACCTGATGTTTTTATTTTACCTGACAAGCTCTTTTCTTTTATGAAATTGTTCGACTTACTTTCAACTTATTTGTAAAGGAACGGTGTTATCGTATCGTCATTCATATTGTCTGCTGTCACCCACACATATCCTGTGTTGACCTCAGCTTCATTTCCAATCTCAAGAACTGTACGTGCCGCTGCAACTACTGTCGCATATCCCATTCCAAAAGGATTCTGCACAATAAGTCCATCCACCTTTCCATCTTTCAATGCATTGACCTGCTCTTTTCCTGCATCAAACCCCACTAATGTAATATGTTTTTTTGCATCAAGCTGATCCATCGTCTTAATTGCAAGCTGGGTTACTGTCTCGTTCGTAGCAATACATCCTTTTAAATCAGGATGTTTCTCCATATAATATCGAATTGCATCTTCATCACTCATCTTTGCCGCGCCATCGTTGACCTGCTGCATCTTCTCGGACAATTCATTGTCCACTTCCTGTGCTGTCTCATTCGCACTTTCGTCTGCTGATGAAGAATCCGCATTCGATGCTGCATCTGCAATTGTCTCGGAAGCATCACCTGTTCCTGTTGTCTCTTCCTTCTTTTCTCCTGCTTCTGCGGCTGCCAGTTCTTCTGGTGTTACCCCGACCTGTTCAGCTACAATCTGTTTCTTTAACATTTCCAGCTGATCCAGATAAATTGTCTCTGTAACAGTCACATTCGGATGATTTGCTGCAAGTTCATTTTTGATTCCTGCCTCACGCTCTTTCGCCGTATCTGATACTGTATCATGCACAAGCAACAGAATCTCCCCACTGTCACCGATCTTCTCACAGAAATTCTTTGTTCCTGTTGTTGCCGCTTCTATATTATTCGTTTTGCAAGTACTTTGGATATTCTGATAGCTGTTTCCTGAATCAAATGCTACGATCGGAATTCCATTCTCAATCGCAAGATCAAACTGGACGGAGCATGCGCTTGCATCTACACTGGAAATTGCGATCACATCCGGATAACGTGCAAGCTCTTCATCCAGAATATTCACCTGCTGATCGATATTATCATTCTCATCCGGTGCACTGTATAATACTTTCACCTTATCATTTCCGGAATAGCCAAGTGCTGTATTCAAGTCAGTTGCTGCCTGCTCTACCCCTGCCTTTACCTGATTCCAATACGGTGTTGAAGATCCCCTTCCGATTACAGAAATATAAGTTCCAGGTTCCAGATCCAGATTGTCTGCCGATGCATATGCAGAAGATTTAATTGCATCCAGATTTGCCTGATATACCGGTGCTTCTGTCTTATCCCCTGTAAAAACCGGATCATCTGCCTTCTTCCCGCAGCCGGCTGCAAGTACCGTCATACAAAGTGCTGCCGCAATCGCTGCTCTTACATTTCGTTTCCGCATAACTTTCTCCTTCTTTTCATTTACACAATTTTATCTCTATGTTTTCTACTTTTTAACTCTCAATCCATTATGATACACGAATCCTTGAAAAATGGAAGAGATAATTTCTTAAAATCTCGTGAATTTTCGTTTTTTTACTAATTTAGTATAGAAATCTTCTATTTTCCACGTTCACAAGTTCTATAAAACTAACTTATGAATTACTCAAATAAATACATCAGGAACTCTTGTATATTTCCCCGTCTTGTATTAAAATGAGGATAACGAAAAGGGAAAAACCTATCGTAATCCAAAAAAGGAGGGTACATACAATGGCACACGTAATTAGTGATGAATGTGTAAGCTGTGGTACTTGCGAAGGCGAATGTCCAGTAGGCGCTATTTCTGAAGGAGATGGCAAATATGAGATCGATGCTGATGCTTGTGTAGATTGCGGAGCTTGTGAGGCTGCTTGTCCTACAGGCGCTATCTCTGAAGCATAATTTATAAGCGCTAAGTGATCACAAAACGCAGAAGTCCTGCCCGTCTGATTGATTCAGATGCGGCAGGATTTCTTTTTTTACAACTTTTTCTCTTGTATTCCATACCTTTCTTCAATTACCATTTTTTGCCATAATTTGACGAACGATTAGCACTTCTTTCATAATTTCTCTATGCTATAATAAATGTAGCGAAATCAGAACAGTAATCGCAATGATTCTAACAGGAGGATAGAAAATCAATGGGTGAAGTCAGATTTATGATCTCTGAAGCCGCCAAGAAAGTTCAGGTAGAATCCCATGTCTTAAGGTACTGGGAAGAGGAACTTCATATTCCGATCGGCCGCACAGAGATGGGACATCGATATTATACCCAGGATGATATCCAGCTCTTTTGCTGTATTAAAAAACTTAAGAATGAAGGGGTTCTGCTTCGCGATCTGAAGCCATTGATCCCAGAATTGAAATCTACACGTCAGATAATGAGACACACTGAAAACAAGGATAAGAATGCCATTGCCAAAACACCTGCACCTGATCTGGCATCTGAGTGCAAACCGGCCACCACCGCTGCTCCGGTCGAAGTCATCACAGAAACCCAGCTGGAACATGTACGTTCACTCATCGGAGAAGTGCTGACTGAAGTCGTTACTGAAAATAACAAAGCATTAGAAAAAGAAATCAGCACTCAGGTCACCGCAGATGTCATACGTGAGATGGATTTTCTTTTCCAGGCGAAAGAACGGCAGGAAGAAGAACATTTCCGTAAACTGGACAGCCTGATTCGCCAGCAACAGGCAACCCGAAGAGAAAGTGTGAAAAATAGTCCGGTACTGAGATTCAAAAAGAGATTTACATAGCATTTCTGCGATTTCTAATTGCACACTGCACATACCGGTAGATTTATTGGATTTGTATATCGAAAAAAGACAGGCGCTCTCCAACAAGTGCCTGTCCTTTTCTTTTTTATATCTCCTGATCCTGCTGACGCAGCTCGTTTCCAAAACGAGTGTACTGTGGCATCCACGCAAGACGCACTGTACCGATCGGGCCGTTTCTTTGTTTTGCGATAATAATTTCTGCAATGTTCTTATCTTCCGTGTCAGGATTATAATAATCATCACGATAGATAAACATACAGACATCGGCATCCTGCTCGATTGCTCCGGACTCTCGGAGGTCTGAAAGCATCGGACGCTTATCTGTTCTCTGCTCAACCGCACGGCTCAGCTGTGACAGTGCAAGCACCGGCACATTCAATTCTCTGGCAAGACCTTTCAAAGAACGTGAGATCTCAGAAATCTCCTGCTGACGGCTCTCATTCTTTCTTGAATTGCTTCCGCTCATCAACTGTAAGTAGTCGATAATGATCAGGTCAAGTCCCATCTCCAGCTTGTATTTTCTACACTTTGAGCGCATCTCTGAAATCGTAATACCTGACGTATCATCAATGATCATTCTTGATGATCCTATTGTTCCGGCTCCTTCGATCAACTTCTCCCAATCCGTATCTGACAGATTACCGGTTCTTAGTATCTGTGCATCCACATGAGACTCCAATGAGAACAGACGGTTTACCAACTGCTCTTTGGACATCTCAAGACTGAAGATTGCTACTGCTTTATTCTGACGAAATGCCACATGCTGTGCGATATTCAATACAAACGCGGTCTTACCCATAGAAGGACGGGCTGCGATCAGTACAAGGTCTGAGCGCTGCAGACCGGACAACTTATAATCAAGATCAATGAATCCTGTCGGAATTCCTGTTACTGTTCCTTTTGTCTTAGACGCACGCTCGATTACATCCAATGCATTGAGTACAACCTGCTTGATCGGTACATACTCTTCTGAATTCCCAGTCTCTGCAAGTGCAAAAACCTGCTTCTGTGCATCTTCCAGAATCTCCTCTAATGGCTGATTCTGCAGATAACAGGCATTTGCCGTCTCTTCATTTACTTTGATCAGGCGACGCATGATTGATTTTTCACGTACAATTTCAGCATAGCTTTTGATATTCGCAGAAGTCTGTGTTCCCATCAGCAAATCTCTTGCAAACTCCATGCTACTGATCTCTGGCGGGACATCCTTTTCTTTCAGATATTCCTGCAAGGTGATCAGATCGACCGGTTTTCCCGCATGAAACAGTTCCACCATAGAATTAAACAAGATTCCATATGCTGTCTGATAAAAATCATCCCCTGATAATATCTCGGAGGCCACCGTGATGGCCTCCTTGTTCATCAGCATCGCACCGAGCACTGCCTGCTCTGCCTCCGCACTGTGCGGAGGAATTCGTTTCATTGCTGCTTCCATATCCATAAAGATTTCGTCTCCTTATGCTTCTTCCTGTACAACTACTTTCAGTTCTGCTGTAACCTGTGGATGAAGCTTTACAGACACGTTGTGTGTTCCGAGTGTCTTGATCGCTTCTTTTAACTGGATCTTCTTTTTATCAACATTAAGATTCAACTGTGCTTTTACTTCCTCTGCAATCTCTTTGCTTGATACAGAACCAAAAGTTCTTCCGCCTTCTCCAACTTTGA
>OGOG01003859.1_pt1 | contig 10936 bp, 10 predicted proteins | sample 1552581 | NCBI WGS metagenome assembly OGOG01 (sample SAMEA2580152, study PRJEB22360) | human gut metagenome | biome: human gut; feature: human-associated habitat; material: faeces | place: Denmark | collected 2008/2010 | reverse complement strand
CATTTATTATTTTTTTGTTAAATGTAAAGAATGCAATATGATTGAAAAACTGTAAAGAGGTGAGAATTTGAGGATACGATACAATAATGAATCTTTATATAAAATATTTATATTTATAGTTATTTTGATATACATGTTTGAGTCAACATCATTGCCAAATTTTAGTGATAGCTTATTGCATAAAATATTGCTTGCATTAGCTCTTACTATAGCGGTACTATATATTGTTAAAAGAAAATATACATTAAGAGAATTAGAAAGACTTATCATTCTAAATTCAATAGGATTTATTTGTTATTTGAGTTCGGGTCTGTCTGGACTATTTGTTACAATGTTAGCAATTACATTAATGCCAAATGGAGCTGTCGATCGAGTACTGAAGATGATATTGATAGAGGAAGGTATTTTATTTGGTATAATTGCTTTTTTAGCAATTATAGGAGTGCTTAATAATCATGCAGTAGATATAAATAAAGGTACATATGTCGTGAATGCATTTTCATTAGGCTTTAATCATCCTAATATGCTAGCTGCACAGAGTACATCGATAGTATTGTTGTATATATGCATTAATCGCTATAAATTAAAGATCAAACACTATGTTATTTCTGCAATGAGTATAATAGCAATATATATATTATCACAAGGAAGAACTGCTTTGTACTTAGGATTAGGTGCACTTATAATGATTTTTATTAGTAAGAATAAGAAAATACAAAAAAGAATTTTAAATTTATTACCATGGACATATTGTATTATTCTTGTGTTTTTAGTATTTGATATGGTGCTTTATCTAAAAGAAGGATATAATATACCGATTGTAAGATTTATAAATGATGGTTTGTTTAATGGAAGAATTGGGTTAGCGGCTAGAAGTTTACTAGTATATCCAATTACATTATGGGGAAAGGCAATAGATTTTAGTATTTGGGACCAATATCAATATTTTTCGTTGGATAATGGACAAGTAATGATTTTATTGTCATATGGAATTTTAGGATTCATTGCATATTTTATTATAATACAATTGGTCTTACAAAAAATCAAAAATGAAAAGGAAGTTATATTAGGTATTATAATGGTACTTTTTTTGATTTGGTCAATGTATGAAGGAACAATGTATTTTATAGGTAAAAATTTTGCGTTCTTATTTTTAGGTGCAAGCAATAACGTTTGGAAGAGTTCTTTTAGAAAGGAAACAATCAAATGATACCCAAAATAATTCATTACTGCTGGTTCGGCGGCAATCCGCTGCCGGAGCTGGCGGTGAAGTGTATAGAGAGTTGGAAGAAGTACTGTCCGGATTATGAGATTAAGCGGTGGGATGAGTCGAACTTCGACCTTAAATGCTGTGATTATGTGAAGGAAGCATACCAGGCGAAGAAGTGGGCGTTCGTCAGTGATTATGTGCGGTTCAAGGTGCTGTATGACGAGGGTGGTCTCTACTTCGATACAGATGTGGAGTTGATTAAGCCGATCGATGATATCCTGGCGCGTGGCCCTTTCATGGGTGTGGAGGTCGGACAGCCGATCAATGAGAGGCTTCAGGCGAAGATCGATGCAGTGATGCCGGATATTGATGAGGATACACACATGGAGGGGGATGATATCACCTCAGATTGTAGCACGGCTGCACCTGAGCTGACGTGCGATCAATCTGGCGCCACCGAGGAGCTTGATCGGGTCGCATTAGGTTCCTCGGCCAACCCGGGGTTGGGTCTTGCGGCCAACCCGGGGGTGGCCTTATACCGTAAAATTCTGGACTATTATGAGAAGGCACATTTTATCATGCCGGATGGGAGTCTGAACCAGATCACGGTCGTGATATACACGACGGAGTATCTGAAACGGTATGGGCTGCAGCAGCCTGTGACTTCGGTGCAGAAGGTGGCCGGTGTGTATGTGTATCCGGCTGACTATTTCTGTCCGATGAACTATGAGACCGGAGAGATTATATTGACCGAGAATACGAGGTCGATTCATCACTATATGGCATCGTGGTTCAATTCTCACGAGAAGAAGTGGCATGCCTGGCAGCAGGCACTCGCTCGGCAAATCGGTTTTGAGAAAAGTAATCGCTTTTTCCAGTTCCTCCCGGTACGGACGATAGGCAGGATCTACCAGTCCGGCTTAAAGGAAGCCATCAAGAAAGCTAAGGGACATCTAAAGTCAAACGTAGGAAATAAGCATTCTATTTAACAGATATGAAAGGGTTTCCAAAAAACTCTAGTTTTGAGATATAAGTAACATGTAAACCGTTCAACAAACCCAGTAAAATCAAGACTTTTTGTTGAAAGTGCACTAAAAAGAATGGAAAGGTGAAAGATAGAAATGCATTATGCACCAATTTTAATACCTACATTATGTAGATATGAACATTTTGTTCGATGTATAGAAAGTTTAAAAAGGAATACATGGGCTAAATATACAGATGTATATGTTGCATTAGATTATCCATCTAAGGAATCCCATTGGGCTGGTTATAATAAAATTTGTAAATATTTAGATAATAAATTTGATGAATTCGCAAATTTTTATGTTATAAAAAGACCATATAATTATGGATCTGGAAAAAACATGGATGATTTAAGAAGTGCGATTTTTAAGAAATATGATCGATTTATTCGTACAGATGATGATTGTGAGTTTGCACCAGGATTTCTTGAATATATGAATTTATGTTTAGAGAAATATAAAAATGATGAATCTGTCGTAGGGGTGACAGGGTTTTCTTATCCGGTAGACTGGGAAATTAATCCGGAATGTAATGCTTTTAAAAATACTGCTATTTGTCCGATGTGGGGGACAGGGTTTATGACAGATAAATTTTTGAAAATGAAAAAAGAGATTGAATCTGGAATAATAAGGGAGCAGTTTTTGGCTGGAAATGTACATCGAAAAGGTATGACCGATGCAAGATATTTAGATGCCATAAGTGGTGCTTTATCTGACAATGAGAATAATCTTGTATCTTGTTTCTCTGATGTTGCAATGGGGTGCTATATTCAGTTGTTGCACAAGTATGTAATCACTCCAAAAGAATCATTAGTGAGGAATTATGGCTTTGATGGAACTGGTGAATATTGTCAAGACACCAGTACAGAGAGAAATAACAATTCTGATGCTAGAACTTATAATTATGCTAGTCAGTCAATAAATATGGATGAAAAAAATGAATGGAAAGTAGATGGACAATGTGATTTTCAAAGAAATATCGATATATTGAATGGCTTTGATCGAAGAAATAGCAGTGATTTTATAAAAACAATAATTAAGAGTAAGATAAAACAAATGATATTTAAACTCCGTTTAAAGAAAAAAGAAGTTAAAAATAATATGTAAGAAATAAAAAGGAATGCAAGGTATTGTCAATGGATATAGATAAAAATACTACAGTGAAAAACTTTATCTGGCGATTTGCAGAGCGATGTGGAGCACAATTGGTTACGTTCGTCGTATCAATTGTTTTAGCACGTATTTTGTCACCTGATGATTATGGAACAGTTGCGCTTGTAACAGTCTTTACTACAATATTACAGGTGTTTGTTGATAGTGGCTTAGGCGTTGCGCTTATTCAAAAGAAAAATGCAGATGATTTGGATTTTTCATCTGTATTTTATTTTAATTTTGTAGTTTGCATTGTGCTATATGCAGGAATGTTTTTTGCTGCACCAATAATTGCCTCATTTTACAATGATTTAACGCTTATCCCTATTATCAGAGTGATTAGTTTAACAATTGTAATTTCTGGGATAAAAGGGATACAACAATCATTTGTATCAAGGAATATGCTTTTTAGACGTTTCTTTTTTTCAACGTTGGGCGGAACAATTTTTTCTGCAATATTAGGTGTTGCAATGGCATATGCTGGATGTGGAGTATGGGCAATTGTCGCACAACAACTATCCAATACAGCTATCGATACACTTATATTATGGTTAACAGTTAAATGGCGTCCTAAGAAAATGTTTTCATGGGAAAGACTAAAAACATTGTTCTCTTTTGGATGGAAATTGCTGATTTCATCATTGCTTGACACGGGATATAGTAATCTACGCAGTCTTGTTATTGGAAAAATGTATTCACCGAGTGATTTGGCTTATTATAATCAAGGTGATAAACTTCCGAGTATTGTTATAACTAATATAAATACATCAATTGCAAGCGTTCTTTTACCGACTCTTGCTAGTAAACAAGATGATAGGAAACAGTTAAAAAATATGACTCGTCGAGCAATAAAAACAAGTACATATATTATTGCGCCTCTTATGATGGGGCTGGCATTTTGTGCACCGCCAATAGTTAGATTGATTTTGACTGAAAAGTGGGTTCCATGCGTACCATATTTACGTATTTTTTGTATTACTTATATGTTTTACCCGATTCACACAGCTAATTTAAATGCAATCAATGCAATGGGACGCAGTGATTATTTCCTAAAATTAGAAATTGCAAAAAAAGTAATCGGAATGCTTCTTTTATTATTGACGATGAGGATTAGTGTTATGGCAATGGCATATAGTTTATTGGTAAGTATGGTGACAAGTATGATGATTAATTCTTGGCCAAATAAAAAACTGTTAAAATACAGTTTTAAAGAACAAATTATTGACATTTTGCCAAATATTTTTATAGTAATACTTATGGGGGGGATGGTTTCTACAATATACATATTTAAATTATCAGATGTGATGACGCTTGCAATTCAGATACCATTGGGAGCAATAGCCTATATAGGATTATCAATCATATTTAAAATTGAGGAATTCCAGTATCTTAAGAATATGGCGGAAGAAATGTTGAAAAGCAAGAAAAAATAGGAGGAGATGCAAAAATGAAAAATATATTAGTCACAAGATCATCAATGCCTTCATATGAAGAATATTGTGAAGAAATCAAAGAACTTTGGGAGAGCCATTGGCTTACTAACATGGGGACGAAACATAAAGAATTACAAAGATCTCTAGAAGAATATGTAGATGTTCCACATATTGCATTATATACTTGGAGTCCAGAACGGACTGCATCTGTAAAAGACCAACAGTAAGCCATAGTGGTATAGCGTCCACTGAGTAAATCAGTACCACGACAGGTGAATGTAGGTCAGTAACAATCAAACATAAAAACAAGAGCTGTAGCCGGCAGCGGTTTTTCCGTGGGGTATGACCCCGCTTAGGAGCTTGGCTGGCACTCAGTGTATGGTAGATGGGACGAAGGAAGTTGGGACATGATCCCCTTAGACATGGAAGGTTCATCATCATAGTTGATCAGAGGTAAAATTGCCTTTATAAAGCAAACAACAGGTGTGTTTTAAGAAGTGTACCCATTAATCAGCTATTCGGTACAAGATACTACGATATCTATCACTCTCGGCTTTTGTTTTGATGTAAATAAAAATCGTCAAAGTCAGTAAAATCAATAGATTTAGGCTTGACAGAATAGAAAGGAGTTTGAATAAATATGGAAAACAAGATATTGGTAACACGATCATCGATGCCGTCTATAGAGGAGTATACTACTGAAATAGAGGATATTTGGGATAGCCATTGGCTGACAAATATGGGACCAGAGCATAAGGCACTGCAACAGCAACTGATTGAGTATATGGATGTGAAAAACATTGAATTGTTTACGAATGGACATATGGCGTTAGAGTTAACGCTTCAGGCGATGAATCTTCAGGGCGAGGTTATAACAACGCCATTTACTTTTGCTTCTACGACACATGCAATCGTGAGAAATGGATTACAACCGGTGTTTTGTGATATTGATCCGATTTCTATGACATTAGATACGGAAAAGTTGGAAAATTTAATTACGGATAGAACCTGTGCTATCATGCCGGTGCATGTATATGGGAATGTATGTAATATAGAGGAAATAGAGAGAATAGCACATAAATATGAATTGAAAGTTATTTATGATGCAGCCCACACGTTTGGAGAGACATATAAGGATAAGGGCGTTGGTTCTTATGGAGATGCATCTTGTTTTTCTTTCCATGCAACAAAGGTATTTAATACAATAGAGGGTGGGGCAGTTTGCTTTAAAGAGAAATATCTGGGTGATATTTTATATGAATTAAAGAACTTTGGTATTCATGGTCCAGAAGCGGTTGATGCAGTAGGCGCAAATGCAAAGATGAATGAGTTCTGTGCGGCAATGGGAATTTGTAATTTGCGTCATGTAGATGAAGAGATTGCAAAGCGCAAGAAGGTAGCAGAGAGATACAGAATGCATCTAGAAGGTGTTGATGGTATTCAGTTGAATGTAATACAGAAAGATGTGAAGAGTAATTATGCATATTTTCCTGTAATATTTGAAGAACGGATATTTGGATCAAGCAGAGCGGAAGTATTTGATAAGTTAGCGGATAATGGAATTGGAGCAAGGAAGTATTTTTATCCATTAACTAATACATTTGCGGCATTTCATGGACAATATAATGTGTTAGAAACACCAGTAGCATTACATATTAGTAAGCGAGTTCTAACACTACCAATGTATGCGGATCTTGCTATGGAGGATGTTGACCATATTTGTGAAATTATATTGTCATGTAAGCAGTAAATTAGAGACTGAGTAGTTTATATTATAAAAAAGATAGGAGAACAATGGAAGATGAAAACAGCATTAATTACCTCTACAGGATCTGTAGCAACGGATATTTCTTTGAAGAGTCTAAAGCGTATGGGTTTTCGAGTGATAGGATGTAATATCTATCCGAAAGAATGGATTGTTGAATCGTGCGAGATGGACGTATTCTATCAAATACCGCCGGTTTCTGACAACGAGAAATATCTTGAAGCAATTAAAAAAATTTGTATTGAGCAAAAGGTGGATTTTTTATTGCCCATGATTGATTATGAGATTGATTTATTGAATGTTAATCGAGAATGGTTTGAACAAAATAAGATTGTATTATGTATGTCTCCGAGGGAGTCACTTGATGTAATTAGAAATAAAAAAAGTTTAGCTGATTTTGTTGAAAAAGAATGTCCTGAAACAAAATCAATTCCAACTATGATGCTAAAGGACATAAAAACATTAGAGTGGAATTTTCCTGTTGTATGTAAACCGTATAATGGACGTAGTAGTCAGGGATTAAGATACATATATTCACAAGAAGAATGGGAAGAATTTTCAGCTACAGCAGATAAGGATTTGTATATTGTGGAGCCTTTTATTGAAGGACCACTTGTTATGGTGGAGGTTGTTCGACAGATTGAACCGCATAAGGTTGTTGCGATGACAAGACGTGAATTAATATCTACGCCTCATGGATGTTCAACGACAGTATATCTTTATCAAGATAAAAAATTGGAGGAAACAACGCGGATTTTAGCAGATAAGTTAAATGTTTGGGGTGATGTAAACTTTGAGTATATACTCGATAAGAATGGACAATATCATTTAGTTGAATGTAATCCACGATTTTCTGCAGGGTGTGAATTTTCTTGTATGGGAGGATATGATTATATTGAAAATCATATTAAGTGTTTTATGGGAAAAGCAATAGAGGAGGCACATTTTAAGCATAATATGATCATTGCTAGAAAATATGAGGAGTATATTACTGCAACAGATATTGAAGTTGAATATACGAACACACATCATTAAGGGGGGATAATAATGGATTTCACAGCATTAAGTTTATTGTACGATATAGCATGGATGTCAGGTTTGTTGCTGATAGCAAAAATAATCAGAAGCAAAGTGAAATTTGTTCAAAGATTATATGTACCATCAGCTCTGATTGCTGGCTTTTTGGGCTTGTTTTTAGGAAATCAATTTTTAAATGTAATACCATTTAGTACAGAAATATCTAATTATGCAGGAATTTTAATTGCTTTTGTCTTTGGATCAATGTTTATTGGTAATAAAACTAAAGTCTCGTTTAAATCAATGTTTCAATCTGTTGGAGATACTTTTCTAGTTAATGCGGCATCTGAGATTGCGCAGTTTGCCATCTTTATTTTATTGGGTGTAACAGTTATACCGATAGTATTTAAAGGAATGAATACTGCATTTGGATTAATGTTGCCGGCGGGATTTGTTGGCGGGCATGGTACAGCGGCTGCAATAGGAAGTGTTTTGGGGGAAAATGGTTGGAAGGATGCAACGAGTATCGGACAAACATTTGCAACAGTAGGTTTGTTGGGAGGAATTCTTGGCGGTGTAGCGATTATTAATATAGGAGCACGTAAAGGCAAGACGGCAATAATCAAGAGCGTAGAGGATTTGCAAGAGGAAATGCTTACAGGTCTTGTTCATGAGGATGATCGTAGTATATTTGGAAAGAATACGGTCAATGCTATGTCGATTGATACGTTAACATGGCATTTTTCTCTAATTCTTGTTGCTGTAGGGATGGCATATGGTGTCAATACAGGGTTGAAAATAATAATGCCATCAGTATCGTTTCCTGTATATGGTCTTGCTTTAGTTTGTAGTATAATACTTCAAGGTATTTTAAGGATAATCAAACTTGATGATTATGTAGATAAAGATATTATTACTCATATTGGAAGTAGCGCAACGGATTATTTAGTTGCATTTGGCGTTGCATCTATTAATATTAGTGTGGTCATTAAGTATCTTGTTCCGATCATTGTGTTATCTGTAATAGGTTTTGTTTTTGTAGTCACATGGTTTTGGATAGTGTCGCCAAGATTTTTTAGGAATTATTGGTTCGAAAGAGGAATGTACATATTTGGGTTATCTACTGGTGTTATGGCAACCGGTGTAATTTTATTACGTGTAACAGATCCGGAATTTAAATCAGGTGTATTAGAGGACTTTGGATTTGCATGGATATTTCTATCGTTTATGGATATGTTTTTAGTATCTTTTTCGCCATTGTTTGTAATTAATGGAACAGGAGTAGTTTACAGTTGTGTTTTACTTGGTATTTCTGTTGTGTGCTTGGCTATTTGCAAAAAGGCATTCCATAAAACTATCTGAAATGGGAATTATATTAAATATCATGGAAGACATTGGTGTCTGATTGACATAGAAATTTAAATATAAATTTGGCGTGGATGATATAATACTGTGAATTAAGGGAGAAAGGCTTTACAAATGTATGAAAAAGTTGATAATGCTAACAGACAGAATAATTGTATAGATTTATTTAAATTTATTATGGCTATTGCTGTTGTGGCAATACATACACATCCGTTAGAAAATTGCACTAGCGGTGATTTGCTTAAAATATATGAGATAATGGTAAATATGGCAGTACCGTTCTTCTTTTTAGCATCAGGATATTTTTTGGGAATGAAAATGAGCTGGCCATATTCTGAAAATGTGAATGACATAAACAGGATAATTAAACAGTTAAAAAGAATCATTCAAATGTATCTGATATGGACAGCGATATATTTACCACTAGCTATTTATCATTTTATATCATTGAAAACAATACCGATCAAAGCAGCGTTGATTTATATCCGAGGTTTTATTTTTATAGGGGAGCAATATAATTCATGGCCGTTGTGGTATTTGTTATCGACAATATATACATTGCTTATCATATATTTATTATTTAAATTAAAGAAAGCCACAGAAATAAATTTAATACTATTAAGCGTAATAGCGAGCATAGTTTCTATTGGACTTACCGAACTCGTTAATTATGAAGGGGATTTATCATTTACATTACAAAACATTCAAAAACTAGTTGATTATAGTATAAGTAGTGGTAGGATATTTAGAGGAATGATTTATATTCCTATTGGGATGCTTTTGGCAAATAAGAAAGTTTCATCTGCAGTAAGTAGTTTAGTTTTAATTATTGGTTTTGTAGTTGCTTTCTTTACAAATAATAATATTATAAGCAGTTATTTATTGATAGTTATATCGATTGCATTTTTTGAACTTGTGAAAAGTGCCAAGTTAGAAAATCGTAAGATATATCCTAAATTGCGTAGTTTGAGTACGACGATATATTTAGTACATATGTATGTATGGACATTTTATTATAAAATCGTCTATGGAGAAAAAACGTATGGATTAGATTCCTTTTTGGCAACACTAATAATATCAATTTTAGTGTGTTTAGTGATTAATTTAAAGCCAAAGATAAAAGGAACAAGACTTTCTCAAGTATAAGACTATGAAGAAAAGTCTGTAAATAATTGTCATTGGCTGTCTATGTGGTAATAATGATTGTGTTTAATAAGAAATTTACGTATTCAATTTATCACATTATAGAAGCATTACTGGTTTGGACTATTACAATGGGCTATAATGGTTATAATGGTCTCATAAATTAAGACACTGAACGCGACATTTCTTAATGAATCTGATATACTATAACCAACAAATGAAAGAAGGTACTTATTATGTCCAGATCAAGAAGAAATTTCAGTGCTGAATTTAAAACCAACCTCGTACTCCAGCTGCTTAAAGGAGAAAAAGAACTTAATGTCCTTGCTGTTGAAAACGATATTCAACCAAATCTCCTCCGCAATTGGAAGAATATGTAGTATGATAGATTAGGAATTAATCATTACGGTTCTATGGACGATTATTGGTATATTCTTTGCTGTTGGTTGTAAGGTTAAATATAGAGATAGATTTGGAAAATAACTTTGGAAGATTGTGAAAAATAAGGTAAATAAAATACGTCAAAGCCTGTAAAATCAATAGATTAAGGCTTGACAGAATAGGAAGGCTTTACAAATATATGAAAAAGTTGATAATGCTAACAGACAGACAATCGAATCTTGAGTTATATCGAATAATATTTATGTATTTGATAGTGATACATCATTATGTAGTTAATTCGGGGCTGATTGATCAGATGATAATTCATAATGAATTTGCAAAGAATTTAGTATATGCTATTGCAGGTGGTTGGGGAAAGTTAGGTATTAAGAGACTGTTTCAAGTTTTGTGTAAAATCAAAAAACTGATATAAGATTTGTTGATA
>OGOG01003851.1_pt1 | contig 10946 bp, 8 predicted proteins | sample 1552581 | NCBI WGS metagenome assembly OGOG01 (sample SAMEA2580152, study PRJEB22360) | human gut metagenome | biome: human gut; feature: human-associated habitat; material: faeces | place: Denmark | collected 2008/2010 | reverse complement strand
AGTTGACCTCGGTGAAGTACTTCTGCACTTCATAGAACTTCATGCCCTCCACGTTGACCCAGGGGTTCTCCTGACCGTCTGCAACGCCGGTCTTCAGGCCCATATACAGGTCGGAGTACGGGATGGTAGTGGTGGTAGCACCCATTGCCTGGAAGGTCATGTCAATGGTCTTCATGCCGTTGGTGCGCATCTTCAGGCCCTTCAGGTCTGCGGGAGCCTTGATGGGGTGCTTGGAGTTGGAGAACTGGCGGTAGCCGCCTGCATCGCACAGGTTAATGATGACAGTGCCCGTCTCGCCTTCGGCCTCAGCGCACACCTTCTGTGCCAGATCGCTCTGCAGCAGAGCCGTGACCTGCGCACGGGTGTTGGTCAGGAAGGGCAGGGTGAACATCAGCAGACGGGGGCTGAAGTCGAACTGACCGCCGCGCATGCCCTGCACGGTGCCGGCCACAACCTGCTCCAGCATCTCCTTCTCGGTGCCCAGCTGGCCGTTGCCGTAAACTTCGATCTTCACATGGCCATTGGTGGCCTCTGCCACATCGGCGGCAAACTGCTCCATGGAAACAAAGCGGGGGTTGCCTTCGGGCTGTGCATGACCCACGGTCATGGTGAAGTCGCCCAGAGATGCAAACTTGTCCTCACCGGCTGCTGCAGCACTTGCTGCAGTGCTGGTGGATGCTGCGCCGGAAGCAGCCGGAGTGGATGCACCGGAACCGCCGCAGGCTGCCAGAGCACCTGCAGCTGCCATTGCACCAGACACCTTCAGGAAATTGCGACGAGAGACCTTTTTCATAATCTTCTTCCTCCTTGTTTCAGGGGTGCCTTTTTGCCTTATACGCTAGCAAAGTTTTTGGTGACCCCTGTATACAGCATTTTCATTGCACGCTAATCGTAACAGAAAATTCACATCCGCACAAGAGCCAAACTTCACCAACTTCGTAAAGTTTCTTTGTGCATAACTAACAATCTTATCCGTTTCTCGTGGAAACTGTTACAATCCGATGACACAATTCCGTTCATTTTCATCTGATATATCAATTTTCGTCAGATATGATAAATTTCGGAGCTTTTCCTATACTTGTATACAGGCTATTGTATACTTCATTCTCATACGTTGACAATCTCTTTTTGGCAGGCTAAAATAGAAATATCTTATCATCAACTATGTAAATGGAGTGTGAGCACATGGCTGAACAGCTGCATCCGGAGGACATCTACCAGACGCTGGAATATGAGATCGTCACGCTGAAGATCAAGCCCGGAGAGACCATCAGCGAAAATCAGCTGTGCAAACGGTTCGGCATTTCGCGCACACCGGTGCGCGCTGCCCTGCAGCGGCTGGAACAGAACGGCTTTGTGCAGATCATTCCCTGCAAGGGCACCATCGTCACCCCCATTGATCTGGATATCGTGGATCAGATCGTGTACCAGCGCACCGCTGTGGAAAGCATGGTCCTGCGTGATTTTATCCAGGTGTGTTCCCCCAAGGAGTACATTGAGATCAAGCACAAGTATGACCTGCTGGAAGAGATGGCCCAGACCATGACCGACCCGGACAATGTGGATATCAATGCCTTCCTGACGCTGGATCTGGAAATGCACGCCATCTGGTTTTGCAGCATGAACAAGTGGTATATCTGGCAGAACCTGACAAAGCCGCAGCCGGATTATTCCCGCTTTACCCGTCTGGATGTGGTGCGGGCCAACAATGTGCCGGATGTGCTGAGCGAGCACCGGGAAATTTTGCGTGTGATCCGGGAAAAAGATCTGGATGCCATTGAACCGCTGATCCGGCGGCACCTGTACGGCGGCCTGCGCCGCATGGGCACCCAGCTGTACGCAGAAAAGTACAGACCTTATTTTACCGGCATCTGAACCAATAAAAAACAGGCGCATCCGCCAGCCTTTCGGCCTTTGGATGCGCCTGTTTTGTTTTTTGTATAATTTACTGCTTGTGGTACTTGCGGTCCTCTTCCTCGTAAACAGGGTCACAGGTCAGGTACATTCCCAGCCGGTTCAGGGTGCTGGTATCCACACCCGAAAGCAGCACGGTGGAGTGCACATCACAGCCCTTGAGGTTGGGCAGCTGATGCATGGCCGCTGCAGCCTGCTCGTTGGAAGCAGCCGAGCTGGAAAGCGCGATCAGAATCTCGTCGGTGTGCAGGCGGGGATTCTTGCCGCCCAGATAGTTGGTCTTGAGGGTCTGGATGGGCTCAATGGAAGCCGCACTCACAAGGTCGGTCTCCTGCGGGATACCGGCCAGCACCTTGAGAGCATTCATCAGAGCAGATGCTGCTGCACCCAGCAGCGGACCGGTCTTGCCGGTAACAACGGTGCCGTCCGGCAGCTCAATGGCGGCAGCAGGGGCCCCGCCGGTGCTCTCGCTGCGGGCATGAGCCTGCTTTTCCACTTCGCGCTGGCCCACGGTCAGGTCGGCCTGATTCATCAGCAGTTCCAGCTTGTAGCGCTCGGTCTCCTTGACCGTGCCGGTGATCTTCTGCTCACACAGGCACTTGAAGTAGCGGCGCAGGATCTCCTTGCGGGAGGCTTCGCGGCAGACCGCATCGTCCACGATGCAGTTGCCTGCCATGTTCACGCCCATGTCCGTGGGGGACTTATACGGGCTTTTGCCAGCGATCAGCTCAAACATGGCGTTCACCACCGGGAAGATCTCAATATCGCGGTTGTAGTTGACGGTGGTCACGCCGTAGGCTTCCAGATGGAACGGGTCGATCATGTTCACATCGTTCAGGTCGGCTGTAGCAGCCTCGTAGGCCAGATTCACCGGGTGCTTGAGGGGAATGTTCCAGATGGGGAAGGTCTCGAACTTGGCGTAACCGGCCTTCACGCCGCGCTTGTACTCATGGTACAGCTGGGAAAGGCAGGTGGCCATTTTGCCGCTTCCGGGGCCGGGGGCCGTGATGACCACCAGCGGGCGCTGGGTCTCGATGTAATCGTTCTTGCCGTAGCCCTCGTCGCTGACGATGCGGGCCACATCGTTGGGATAGCCGGGAATTTTGTAGTGGCGGAAGGTGCGGATGCCCAGACTGTTCAGCCGCTTTTCAAAGGCCTCCACCTCCGGTGCAGCGGCGTACTTGGTCACGCACACGCTGCCCACATACAGGCCTACTTCCTGGAAGGCATCGATCAGGCGCAGCACATCCAGATCGTAGGTGATGCCGTAGTCGCCGCGGATCTTGTTGCTGATGATGTCCTCGGCGCTGATAACGATGACCACCTCGGCCTGATCCTTCAGCTGCAGCAGCATCTGCAGCTTGGAATCGGGCTGGAAGCCCGGCAGTACGCGGGACGCGTGGTAATCATCGAACAGCTTGCCGCCGAATTCCAGATAGAGCTTGTTGTCAAATTTCTTGATGCGCTCGCGGATATGTTCTGACTGCATCGAGAGATATTTGTCGTTGTCAAATCCAATTTTCATCGTTCGTTTCCTTTTCCTCTTTGCTGTGCCCGGCACACCGCACCGGAACTTTTCCATAACAGAAACAGTATACCACACTCAAAAACCGGGTGCAATCCAAAAGGGCGGCTGCAAAGCTTTTTCCAGCAAATGCGGTGTTTCGCGCTGTTCTTTGCTGCATTTTTTGTGAAAATGGTTCTTGCCGCGTTTTTGACAGCGGGTGTATCATGTTATATTTGATGGCTCATGCTTGGCAAAGTACACACCAGCGTCTACAATGAAGACAGGAAAAGGCACTGCCCGCAAACGGCAGACCTCTTACCGGCAATTAAATTTCAAAAGAAAAGTAACCGCTTGGATTGGAAGTCGTGGGCGGTTACTTTTTCTTTTTATCCTTCTGATCCTTCGCGCGATCCTGCGTAATACAGCAAGCCCCCGGGTCTCCCCAGGGGCTTGCTGCAGCTTTATGAAGTATCTCGAATATGGAAGGAATGGCGTTTATTCTGCGTCGGTACGGTTTTTCTTGAGCAGGCTCAGGATCACAGCACCCAGCACGCTGCCCACAGCCAGCGCCACACAGTACAGAGCGGTATGGTCCACGACTGGGAACACGAAGATGCCGCCGTGCGGTGCACGCAGAGCGCAGCCGAAGGTCATGGAGAGCGCACCGGCCACCGCTGCGCCGGCCACGCAGCTGGGCAGAACGCGCAGCGGATCTGCTGCTGCATAAGGGATCGCGCCCTCGGTGACGAAGCACAGGCCCATGACGTAGTTCACGATGCCGTTGCGGCGCTCGTCGGCAGTCCACTTCTTGGGGCAGAAGGTGGTGGACAGGGCGATGGCGATGGGAGGAACCATGCCGCCCACCATGACAGCGGCCATCACCTCATAGTTGCCGGAGGCAAGGGCTGCCGTGCCAAAGACATAAGCTGCTTTGTTGAACGGGCCGCCCATATCAATGCTCATCATACCGGCCACGACGGCACCCAGCAGCACCTTGGAGGTGCCGCCCATGGCGTTCAGGCAATCGGTCATGGCCGTGTTGATCATGCCCATGACCGGGTTGATGCCGCACATCACCGCGCCGAGGATGAGCATACCGCCCAGCGGGTAGATGAGCATGGGACGGATGCCATTCAGGCTGGCAGGCAGCTTTTCGGTGATCTTTTTCAGCAGCTCGACGATATAGCCTGCAGCAAAACCGGCCAGCAGTGCAGCAAGGAAGCCGCCGGAAACACCGGTGGTCTCACCCGCTGCAATGCCTGCAAAGTTGGTGCCGTTCATGGCCAGCACACCGCCCACAAAACCGACCGCCAGACCCGGACGGTCCGCGATGGACATGGCGATGAAGGCAGACAGGATGGGTAGCATGTAACCGAAGGCTGCGCTGCCCACCGTCTTAAAGAAGGCAGCGACCGGGGTGTTCATGCCAAAGTTGGAGGGATCGATGGTGTAATCGTCCAGCAGGAACGCCAGTGCGATCATGATGCCGCCGCCCACCACGAAGGGCAGCATGTGGGAGACACCGTTCATCAGGTTCTTGTACAGAGCGCGGCCAAAGCTGTCCTTGCCGGAAGCATCCTCGGCGGCCTGTGCGCCGCCCTCGGCGTGGTAAACAGGCACCTCGCCGTGCACGATCTTCTTGATGAGCTCCTCCGGCTTGTGGATGCCATCGTCCACCCGGGTGAACAGCACCGGCTTGCCGTCGAAGCGGGCGGTCTCCACCTTCTTTTCTGCTGCCACGATGATGCCGTCGCAGTTTGCGATCTCTTCTCTGGTGAGGATGTTCTTTGCTCCATCCGAGCCATTGGTCTCCACCTTGGTGGGCAGACCCAGCTTGTCACCGGCCTTGGTCAGGGCTTCCGCTGCCATATAGGTGTGGGCGATGCCGTTGACGCAGGCGGTCACGGCCAGAATGCGGTAGCCGCTCTGGGGGATCTCCTGCTGGGTGAAGCTCTCCGCGCCGAACTGAGCCTCCTCCTGTGCATCGATGCAGTCAAGGAACTCTGCAGGGGTCTTTGCGGCCTTCAGCTTCTCTACAAAGTCCTCGTTCATCAGCATCTGCATCATACGGGCCAGCATGTCCACATGCAGGCTGCCGTTTTCCGGAGCCGCAATGGCAAACAGCAGGTCGGTGGTACCGTCGTCCTCGGCATTGTACTGCACGGGGCTGCTCAGCCGCAGCGCCGCCAGACTGGGACGGGTGACTACATTGGTCTTGGCGTGGGGCACTGTGATGCCGTTGTCCACATAGGTGGAGCCCTCCGCCTCACGGGCATAAAGGGCCTTTTTGTAGGCATCCTTGTCCGTGATGTTGCCATGGGTGGCCTGCAGCTCCACCAGACGGCTGATGATCTGCTCCTGATCGGTCAGAGCCTCATCCAGTGCGATGGACTGCGCGGTGAATAATTCCGTAATACGCATGATTTTTCTCCCTTCCTGTATAACTGCAACCCTCTCCGTCACAGAGGGTCAAATTTCCTTCATCAGTTCGTCGATTTTTTCTTTGGTGGCAAGGCCAAGGCTGAACGCCGTTGCACTGCCGCAGGCTGTGCCCAGACGCAGTGCAAAGGAATAGCTCCGGGTCTGCATCCAGCCAGCCACAAAGCCGGCCACCATGCTGTCGCCTGCGCCCACGCTGTTTACGACCTTGCCCTTGGGGCAGCCGATGCGGTGCACCTCGCCATTTTCGTCCACCAGCAGGGCACCGTCGCCCGCCATGCTTACCAGCACGTTGCGAGCGCCCTTTTGCTGTAGGGTGCAGGCCGCAGCAATGATCTCTTCGTCCGTAGTCAGCACCCTGCCCACGATCTCGCCCAGCTCGTGGTTATTGGGCTTGATGAGGAAGGGGTGGTACTGCAGCACGTTCACCAGCAGGTCGCGGGTGGCATCCACCACAGCACGCACGCCCCTGCCCTGCAGCCGGGCCAGCAGCCGCTCGTAGGTATCCTGCGAAAGGCTTGCCGGGATGCTGCCCGCCAGAATGAGGATATCATCCTCGTTCAGGCTGTCCAGCTTCTTTTCCAGCTCCTGCATGGCGCTCTCCGGAATGTCGGGACCCGCGCCGTTCAGCTCGGTCTCCTGCCCTGCCTTGATCTTGACATTGATGCGGGTCATGCCCTGTTCCAGATGCACAAAATCGGTCTTTAAGCCCTGTGCAGCAAGACCGCGTTCCAGCCATGCGCCGGTCTCACCGGCCACAAAGCCCAGCGCCACGCTCTCGCAGCCCAGCTGTGCCAGCACACCGGACACATTGATGCCCTTGCCGCCCAGCACGCAGTCCTCGCCTTTGGCGCGGTTCACCTCGCCTACTTCCAGCGGTGCATCCAAACGCACCACATAGTCAATGGCCGGGTTGAATGTTACGGTATAAATCATACTTCCGTCTCCTTTACCAGCGTGAATTGTTTGTATTTGGGGTTGGGGCAGCGGTTGGTGAGAATGGCACCGCCCTGCAGGTCGGCAATGACTGCCGGGTAGATGCGGGAAAACTTGGCATCATCCACAAGGAACCAGGCTTCCCGTGCACGGTGCACTGCCGCTGCTTTCACGGCAGCTTCCTCGGGGTCCGGCGTGGTAAAACCGGCATCCAGCGCCACACCGTTGGCACCCATGAACGCCTTGGTAAAATTGTAGCGCTGCAGGCTGGTGACTGTGGGTGCACCCACAATGGCCTCGGTCTGGGGCCGCAGCAGTCCTCCGGGCAGATACACCCGGCAGCCCTTTCGGGCCAGTGCCCGGGCATGGGCCACGCCGTTGGTCACATAGCTGGCTTTGAGGGCGTCCCCCGCCAGTGCACGCACCAGCTCCAGCGTGGTGGAACCGGCATCGATGAACACAAAATCATCGGCGTTGATGAGCTTTGCCGCCGCCTGTGCGATGCTGCGCTTCTGCTCCACAGCCTGCGACTCCTTGGCCTCCATGGTGGGTTCATCCGCCAGAAAACGGCTGTCCGGCAGGGTGGCACCGCCGTGCACCTTGTTCAGCTTGCCCAGCCGGTCCAGTTCGGTCAGGTCGCGCCGGATGGTGGATTCGCTGGTGTTCAGCGCCTCGCACAGTTCCTGCACCGTCACGGTGCGCTTGCGGTTCAGCTGTTCCATGATCAGGCTGAAGCGTTCTTCTGCCAGCATCGGCATCCTCTCCTTTGGTTTGATCTTATCTTTGACGGTTTATGACCGTTTGTGCGTTGTTTTGGTTGATTGCATCTTTATTATAGCAAATACAACGCCAAAATCAATCACCTTCAGTCAATTTCATTCATTTTCGTTCACAAAAAATTGTCTTTAAATTTGTGCAGGGAGCACAAAAGCTGGGATACAAGCATTTTGTGCAAACAAAAAAGCCGCCGTGCGTACCAATCGCACAGCGGCCGGAGAGATGGCTTATTGAGGAATCACTCGGCAGTCCAGTAGAAATCGTCGCCGGGCATTGCGCCGCCCACTGCCTTGGGGTCGGCATCAAACAGCACCTGCAGATAAGCGGATGCGTTGGTCTTGAGCTCGTCGCCGGTCAGGCAGACGATGTTGCAGTTGGGCAGGGCCTTCTTGGCAATGGCAGCCTTGGCCACAACACCCTGCTCCTCGCACAGAGCGGCAGTGCCGTCCAGATCGGTGTTGGCAGCTTCCACGCTCTTGGCGTAGTCGGTCAGGAATGCGGCCACAACATCCGGGTGTTCCTCGGCATACTCCTTGCGCACCACGGTCACGCCGGTGATGAGCTGGGTATCCGCAACCTTGTTCCATTCCTCGGTCAGGTCGAGGGCCACACGCAGGGTGTCGTCCTGCAGGCCGGCTGCAGTTACATAGGGCTGGGGCAGAACTGCAATGGCATCCTCGGTATTGGCCATCTGGGCCGTGACCTCGGTGGCCTCGCTGTAGTATTCAATGGTCACGTCCTTGTCCGGGTCGATGCCGTTGGCGTTCAGAAGATAGCGCAGCACGTACTCCGGCGTGGTGCCCTTGCCGGTGGACAGGATGGTACGGCCTGCAAGGTCTGCCATGGACTGGATCGTATCGCCGCCTTTTTCCACTACGTACAGCACGCCCAGCGTGTTGACGGCCACAGCCTGAATGCCGCCCTCCGTCTTCTGATACAGGGTGGCGGCCAGATTTGCCGGGATGGCAGCCATGTCCAGCTCGCCCTTCATCAGCAGCGGCACGATCTCATCGGCAGCGCCGTAAAGCTGCAGGTCGTAATCCATGGAAGCGGTGCCATCCTCTTCCATGCTCAGCAGGTTGACAAGGCCCATGGTGGTGGGGCCTTTCAGGCCGGCAATGCGCAGAGCATCGGTGGTGGACAGCTCCTTGGCTTCCTCGCTGGAAGCAGCTTCGGAGACGGCTTCGCCAGAGGCAGCGCTGGAAGCAGTGGTGCCGGATGCTGCGCCGCCGCAGGCGGCAAGGCTCAGCACAAAGGCCAGAGCCAGCAGCATGGATGTCAGTTTTTTCATGCAGGGTTCCCTCTTTCCTCACAAGACCGCGCCATTTTGTGCCTGAAAATTTTGCACAGAACCATGGGTCGGTCTTTTCATATTTTTTACAAGGCAAATTTGCAAAATCATTTGCTTTGCGGGTCTAAGTTTACTATAATAGAGTCAAAAATACCGTTGCGTGTGCAACGGAATTGCAGGAGGGCTGTGGGAAGCCGGATCTTTCCCACGGAATTGTGATGAAAAACTTTCTTCCGCTGTTATGCTCCACCTCTTTATTCAATGGTCTGACCCCTGAAGAGCTGCAGACCCTGCTGGCTCAGCTGGGTGCCGTTATGCGCAGCTATGGCAAAGGCGAAGCGCTTGTTCTGGCGGGCGAACCCAACCGCAGGGTGGGCATCGTACTGTCCGGTGAGCTGGAAGCCTACCGTCCCGGGCCGCAGGGTGCGCGCATTCCCATCACTCACATGGAACCGGGCGGCGTGTTCGGCGATGTGCTGAGCGGTTCCAGTCTGGCAAGCCCGGTCACGGTGATGGCTTCGGTGCCCTGCGAGGTGCTGCTGATTCCCTACGAGCGGCTGCTGCTTTCGGATGGCAGTCCGGCGCACCAGCAGACATTGCGCAATCTGGTGCGCACCATCAGCGATAAATATTTTTCCCTCTCCCGCCGCATCGACCTGCTGGTGCTCAAAAGCCTGCGGGCCAAAGTGTGCGCCTATCTGCTCAGTGAAGCCGAGCGGGCTGGCAGCCTGACCTTCAGCATCCCGTTCTCCCGCATCCAGCTGGCAGATTACCTGAACTGCGACCGCAGCGCCCTCAGCCGCGAGCTGAGCCAGATGCAGCGGGACGGCCTGCTGGACACCTACAAAAGCAGCTTCAAGCTGCTGGAGCCTGAGGTACTGAAGCAAATGGTGCAGTGACCATTTGAATAGCCGCCGCGTGCGCTTTGGCTGTATTCAGCTGAAATTTTATTTTTATATTTGAGTTTTAGAAAAATCTACGGATTTTTCTAAAACTCTTTTTCACTGGAAGGCCGTAACCGTCAGCGGCATCATCTTGTTATTTTTAATATAGGAGTATTTTTAAATATGTCAAAACCGATTTTATGGATCGTGATCCCCTGCTACAACGAGGAGCAGGTGCTGCCCATTACAGCTCCCATGTTTCTGGAAAAGATCAGCGGCCTTGCCGCACAGGGCCTTGTGAGCGAGAAGAGCCGGGTGCTGTTCGTGAACGACGGCTCCAAAGACAAGACATGGGAACTGATCCAGAATTTTGCCGCACAGGACGAGCACTACATCGGCATTTCCCAGAGCCGCAACCGCGGCCACCAGAACGCCGTGCTGGCAGGCTTGATGGAGGCACTGCACAGCGGCACCTGCGATGTTACCATTTCCATCGACTGTGATGGTCAGGACGACATCAACGCCATGGACGAGATGGTTAAAAAGTATCTGGACGGTGCCGAGGTGGTCTACGGCGTGCGCAGCCGCCGCGATACAGACACCTTCTTCAAGCGCTTCACCGCCGAGGGCTTTTACCATGTGATGAACGCTCTGGGCGCAGACATCGTGTTCAACCACGCAGACTACCGCCTCATCAGCACCCGTGTGCTGGAAAGCTTTGCCGACTACAGGGAAGTGAACATTTTCCTGCGCGGCATGGTGCCGCTGGTTGGCTTCAAGAGCGAGGTAGTCACCTATGAGCGCCACGAACGCCTTGCCGGTGAGAGCCACTATCCGCTGAGCAAGATGCTGGCCCTTGCCTTTGACGGCATCACCAGCCTTTCCAACAAGCCCATCCGCCTTATTACCGGATCTGGCATCTTTGTGAGCCTGATCAGCTTTATCGGAGTCATCTGGGCCATCATCGAAGCTGCCATGGGCAGCGTGGTGGCCGGCTGGGCCTCCACTATCTGCATCGTCTGCTTTGTGGGCGGCGTGCAGCTGGTGTGCTTAGGCGTGATCGGCGAGTATATCGGCAAAATTTATATGGAGACGAAAGCCCGCCCGCGCTACATCATCAGCGAGCGCACCTGGGCACCCTACGAAAGGAAGTATCACGGATGAGCAAACAGAGCTGGCGGGGCAGCACCCTGCTGAA
>OGOG01003848.1_pt1 | contig 10953 bp, 6 predicted proteins | sample 1552581 | NCBI WGS metagenome assembly OGOG01 (sample SAMEA2580152, study PRJEB22360) | human gut metagenome | biome: human gut; feature: human-associated habitat; material: faeces | place: Denmark | collected 2008/2010 | reverse complement strand
GATCTGCGGAGCTGCCAAGCCTACACCGCCGCTCTCATACATTGTATCAAACATATCCTCGATTAAAATTCTTGTTCTTAAACTTACAGACTTTACTGGCTTGCACACCTTGCGAAGACACTCATCGCCCTCTGTTCTAACTGTTCTGATTCCCATATTATACTCCTCTCTCATATCACAATAAAACGTATCAGCAGACGGTTACAAAAATAGATACTTTCTGTACAGCTGCCTGTTCTGTTATCTCCTGAATAAGCTCCATAGCCTCTAAATACGCTTTATGATCGCTACTTCTTATATAAAGATGCTTTCTCCACATATCCTTGAGCCTTGCAATTGGTGCATCTGAAGGCCCAATTATTTTAATTATATCACAAAATCTTTTATTTATCAACAACTGTACCTGCCAAATCCACTGATTGGCCAGTTTCTCCTCTGCAGAAACAGCCATTACCTCGCACATCCAGCCGATTGGCGGATACTGCATCCGCCTTCTAAAACGAATTTCCTGATGATAAAATGATTCATAATCCTGATTAGCTGCTGTCTGAATGCTATAATTTTCTGGATCATATGTCTGAATTATTACATTTCCAGGCTCCATTCCACGCCCTGCACGTCCCGCTGCCTGCGTTAAAAGCTGGAATGTACGCTCGCTGCTTCGAAAATCACAATTATATAGTGACATATCAGCTGCCAAAATCCCAACCAACGTAACACCTGGAAAATCATGGCCTTTGACAATCATCTGTGTGCCGACTAAAATATCAGCCTCTCTTCTTCTAAATGAATCAAGAATCTGCTCATGACCATCCTTCTTAGAAGTCGTATCCATATCCATACGAAGCACTCGTGCAGATGGAAATTGAGCCTTAATCATCATCTCTGCCTTCTGTGTACCAAGACCAAAGCCTGCCAGATATGGTGAACCACACAAAGGACAGCTGCGCGGCATCGCTTTTGTATAACCGCAATAATGGCAAACAAGCTTATCTCCTAGATGCTCTGTTAATGCAACATCACAATGCGGACATTCAATTGGTTTTCCGCATGAACGACAGCTGACTACACGCGAAAAACCTCTGCGATTGATAAACAGCATCATCTGCTGCTTCTTTGCCAGGCATTCCTCCATTTTTTCACGAAGCTCTCTTGAAAAAACAGAGCGGTTTCCTGACGCAAGCTCTTTTCGCATGTCCACAACATGCACATTTGGCAGGCAGCTTCCTAATACAGCACGTTTTGTCAGACAAAACTTGCGATACTCACCTGATTCAGCTCTTGAAAATGATTCAATTGAAGGCGTCGCTGACCCAAGAAGAAGAAGAGAATTTGTTAGCTGTGCCAACTTGTCTGCTGTCTCTCTTGTGTGATAGCGAGGAATCTGCTCACTGTTATAAGCACCTTCCTGTTCCTCATCTACAATAATAAGACCCAGATTTGAAAATGGTGTGAACAGTGCTGAGCGCGGTCCAACCATAATTGAAATTTCTCCATTTCTTGCCCTCTCTAACTGATCACTTCGCTCTCCGTCTGAAAGTCTTGAGTTGATCATAGAAACCTGCTCACCAAAACGGCTATAGAAATTTAAAATCACCTGATATGTCAGCGAAATCTCCGGAATCAGAACAATTACCTGCTTATTCTGACGAATCATCCACTCAATCAGATGCATATACACTTCTGTTTTTCCGCTTCCCGTTATGCCATAAAGTAAGGCCGGTGTGCGCACTCCGGCCTGATAGGAAGAAATCAGCTTATCTACTATAGCTTGCTGTTCTTCATTTAACTGTTTTTTTTCTAAGTTGGCAGATTCTTTTGGCAGCACGCTTCGGTAAAAACGCTTTGTCTCAATCTGAATCAGTTTTTCTTCTTCAAGAGCTTTAATTGCATCTGATGCAATTTTTAGCTGCTGTCTGGCAAAAGCAGATGAAATATAGTCTCTGCAAAGAAGAGCCTCCATCAGACGCACGCGTCCCTTCCAGTTCTTTTTCCTTGCAAGATCAAGATAGTCTAGAAAACGTTTTTCATCTGATGTGCGCACAAGAAAGCTTACCTGCTTCGGACGTACATTTTTTCTAGCTGGCATAACAACACGAAGTGACTGAATCAAATTTCCGCCATACTCCCGATACATCCAAACGGCAAGTGCAATTCTTATCTTATCTGATGAATTGTCATCTGAAATAATTTCTGTAAGTTCCTTAATCCTGTCAGGATCAATATTAGCTTTCGTACCTAATTTTAAAACAAAGCCTTTTTTTTGCGTATTCCTTCGTCCAAATGGGACAAGTACCCACATTCCAGGCTGAACCTGCCCCACAAGACTTTCTGGAATGCGGTACTGAAATGGCCTGTCAAGCGACTCGTGTGAAATATCAATTACTATGTCTGCGTACACCAAAGCCTCCTTACTGCTCCATCAGATATTTTGTAATTTCCTTTAATCCGATTGCGTTAGACGCCTTTAAATAAACAACATCGCCTGCTTTTAAATTCTGATTTAAATATTCTGCAGCCTGCATCTTGTCGTCAAATTCATGCACTAAATAGCTGCAATTTTTTTGCCTTGCACCATCTGCAATTGCTTTTGCTGTATCTCCGATTACGATAAGCTCATTTATAGGCTCTAATGCTATCTTTTCGCCAACCTCTCGATGATACTTTAGAGTATTTTCTCCAAGCTCACGCATTTCACTAAGAACTGCAATCCTTCTGCCAGACGTTTCAAAGCCGCCTAATACATTTACTCCTGCCACCATAGATGCCGGGCTTGCATTGTATGTATCATCAATAACTTTATAATCTTTTACATCCATGATCTGCAAACGATTCTGAAAACCAGTAAATGTATAAAGAGATTTAGCTGCCAATGTCACATCTACACCATTTAAATGTGCTGCCGCAAGTGCTGCTGTCGCATTTAAAACATTGTGCTGTCCCAAAACAGACAATACAACTGGCACACGCATTTCGTTATGTACAAACGTAAATGCATAGTGGCCATTTTCCATATGAATATCCTCTGCTCTATAATCACAATACTCTTTTGTTCCGTACAAAACATAAGGATAACCTGTAGACTCTCTAAACTTATACAGCAATTCGTCGTCTCCATTTACAATCAAAAGACCCTCTTTTCCAAAGCCCTTTGAAATCGTATACTTTTCATGGCAGATTGCTTCCTGTGAGCCATAAAACTCAATATGAGCAACTCCTACATTCGTAAGAACTGCCATCTTAAGCTGCGCAATTTCACTTATAGTGCCAAGCTCTCCAGGAACATTCATTCCTAGCTCTAAAACTGCAATATCATAGTCGTTGCTCATCAAAGACATGGTGATTGGAAGACCGACAGAGCTGTTATAATTTTTCTGTGTCTTATATACCTTCTTTTCTGCTGAAAGCGCATAAGCAATCATCTCTCTTGTCGTTGTCTTTCCAACGCTTCCTGTCACGCCAATGGCAGGCACAGTAACACGGCTGCGGCAGAGCTTTCCAATCTCATGAAGAGCCAGTACAGTATCTTCCACGCGAATCCATGCGTGATTCGGATCATCCATGCTGTCATGCTCGCTTGTCAGAGTTGCCACACAGCCAACTGAAAATGCACCGTCAATAAAACGATGGGCGTCTACTTTTGCTCCAATGATCGGGATAAACAAGTCATTTCCCTGGCTGCTTCTTGAATCAATTGAAAGATGATCGATCTGCTGCTTTTCATCTCCACACAGCAATTTTCCCTTTGTTGCTTCTACAATATCTTTTATACAAATATTAATCACTTGCTGACCTTGCCTTTCTTTGTCTTTTCGATAGATTCCACAATATCTCTTTCAGAAAATGCCTCCACCTTTCCGGCGATTTCCTGTGTATCTTCATGTCCCTTCCCAACAAGTACAAGAAGATCGCCCGGCCTCATCTGGCTCATGCAGTAGCCTATAGCCTCTTTACGGTCCCGTATCACCACATAGTCGCCTGTCACACCCAAAAGTATATCAGCTAAAATTTGCTCAAATGGTTCATCTCTGGAATTATCCTGCGTGATAATTGTCAAATCAGCTAATTCACCGCTGACGCGCCCCATCGCACTGCGTCGCACGGCACTTCTGTTTCCTCCACATCCAAACATACACAAAATTCTGTTTGGATGATATGCCCGAAGTGATTCCAGCAGATTTTTCAGGCTGGCTTCATTATGTGCATAGTCAATCATAATCGTCCCGCCTTGAAAATGACCCACCATTTCAAAGCGCCCCCGAACGGAAAATGTACTAAAATCCAACTGGTATGAATCATATTGCTCATCTGATGTTAACAGGCAAAAAGCAGAAAGCGCTGCTGCTGCATTGCTGACATTGCAAAGTCCCGGAAGCTTTAAGCTTATACTTCTTGCAGGCATTTTTTGCCAATGCCATAAAAAATGCTGGTATAATCCGTCTATCTCGACATCTTTTTCAATTTCAGATGCATAGCCATCTGCACAGACACTCGCTGAATACCAGCTGCACACACCATTCTTATCTGCTGCAATCTCAAATGAAAATGGATCATCTCTGTTTAAGAGTACTTTTTTGCAATTCTCAAAAAATCTTTTTTTCCAGTAGGCATACTCTAAAAAAGAGGCATGTTCATTTCCCCCAATATGATCTGGATAAATATTTGTAAAGATTCCCAAATCAAATGTAAGACCTGCTATTCGTCCCTGCTTAACTGCAAGAGAGGACACCTCTGCAATAAAATGTGTGCATCCGGCCTTAACTGCCTCTGCAATAAAGCCATATAATTCAAACAGCTCTGGTGTCGTATGACTGCTTTTTGTCACGCGATCCTTTAAAAAGAAGCCATTTGTTCCAACAGTGGCACATAACATATGATTATCCAAAAAAAGCTTCTGAAGCATCGCGCAGACCGTTGTTTTTCCCTTGGTACCAGTCACGCCGATCAACAGAAGCTTTTCCTTAGAAAAATCATAAAAATTCGATGCCAGACGCGCTTGTGTCTGCGCTGACACATCTGTTTCTATAACGCAAATATCCTTTTGAGAAGATAAAATACGCCTGCTATCTTCATCATATTTCTCACAGATAACTGCGGCCGCACCTAAAGATAGTGCCTGCCGCAGATATTGTTTTCCACTTGTATGTGTTCCAGTGCGGCAAAAAAATAAATTTCCGCACTTTATCTTTCTTGAATCTTCACAAAGCCCTGTAATCTCACAATTTTCTGGGCTTCCCTGCTGTAAATGATACTCGATTCCTTTTAAAAGTATATCTAGTTTCATTCAGCCTCCTGATTCATAATGATATTTAGAACAATCCTGTGATATGGCCGTCATCGTCCACATCAATGTTAAATGCAGCTGGTGCCTTCGGCAGTCCTGGCATTGTCATAACATCACCTGTCAGTACAACGACAAAGCCTGCACCTGCACTTACATATACATCGCGCACAGTAATCTTGAAGTTTTCAGGTCTGCCTAATTTCTTTGCATCATCAGACAAAGAATACTGATTCTTTGCCATACATACTGGAAGCTCACCAAAACCGAGCTCTGTCAGCTTCTTTAATGCACGATTAGCTGCCGGCTGGAATACAACACCGTCTGCTCCATAAATTTCTTTTGCGATTGTAGTAATCTTATCTTTTAACGCCATCTCAAGCGGATACAGCGGATGATATTCAGACTTCTTTGTCTCAAGTGTCTTAACAACCTTATTTGCTAATTCAACACCTCCGTCACCGCCGTCTGCCCATACCTTTGACAGTGCAAACTCGCATCCTCTCTCCTCACAGAAACTGCGAATATATTCATATTCTTCCTCGGTATCTGTTAAGAAGGAATTTAAGGTAACAACAATCGGAACACCAAACTTCTGGATATTCTCAATATGCTTCTCTAAGTTTACAATACCCTTCTTTACTGCCTCAAGGTTCGGTGCTGCCAACTCATCCTTCTTTACGCCGCCATTGTATTTTAATGCCTTTACAGTTGCTACGATAACTACAGCATCCGGCTTTAGACCTGCTGCACGGCATTTGATGTCCATAAATTTCTCTGCACCAAGATCTGCACCAAAGCCTGCCTCTGTAACAGCAATATCAGATAATTTCAGTGCCATTTTAGTTGCCTTTACACTATTGCAGCCATGTGCAATATTGGCAAACGGTCCGCCATGTACAAGTGCTGGTGTATGCTCAAGTGTCTGGATTACATTTGGCTTGATGGCATCCTTTAACAATGCTGCCATTGCACCAACTGCCTTTAAGTCTGCTGCTGTAACTGGCTCTCCGTCCATATTATATGCAACAATAATCTTTCCCAGTCTTTCTTTTAAATCACGGATGTTACTGCACAGACAAAGAATTGCCATAATCTCAGATGCAACAGTAATAACAAAATGATCTTCGCGAACAACTCCGTCTGCCTTTGCACCCAATCCAACAACCACATTTCTAAGAACACGGTCGTTCATATCAATACAACGCTTCCACACAATATTTCTTGTGTCAATACGAAGTTCATTTCCCTGCTGAATGTGATTGTCAAGCATCGCTGCTAGCAAATTATTTGCAGATGTGATTGCATGGAAATCACCTGTGAAATGAAGGTTCATATCCTCCATCGGAACTACCTGAGAATAGCCGCCTCCTGCAGCACCACCCTTTACACCAAAGCACGGTCCAAGAGAAGGCTCACGCAGTGCAACAATTGCCTTCTTGCCAATCTTGTTTAATGCCTGTGTAAGTCCAATGCTGATAGTTGTCTTTCCCTCTCCTGCCGGAGTTGGGTTAATTGCAGTTACCAAAACCAGCTTTCCATCTGGTCTGTCCTTGATGCGGTTCCATAGCTCATCGGAAAGCTTTGCCTTATACTTTCCATACAATTCCATGTCATCCTCTGTAATACCAAAACCTGCTGTCACCTCGCGGATCGGCATCATCTGTGCCTCCTGTGCGATTTGGATGTCTGTCTTCATAAACGTATCCTCCCTTGTCCTGTAGTTACCTGCTCTGCAGGTACTCTTCAAACTCTTCGGCCTTCATTAAGACCTTGCGCGGTTTTGTTCCCTCATCCTTGCTGACCACTCCCGCTGCATAGAGCTGGTCCATGATGCGTGCTGCACGATTGAATCCGATTCTAAGATGGCGCTGAAGATTACCAATAGAAGCCTTTTCCTGCTCAATGATAAATCTTCCTGCTGTCTCAAACAGCTCATCCTGATCACCGCCTGGCAGGCTGCTTCCCGGCATATTTGCCTGAAGATCAATATTTGTGTTGATCTCTCCGCCTCTTACATTTTTCTGCTGAGTTAAGAAGTTTACAACCTCTGTTACCTCATCATCGGATACAAATGCGCCCTGAACACGAACTGGCTTGCTGATATAATACGGATGAAACAGCATATCGCCCTTTCCAAGGAGCTTTTCTGCTCCTGTCTCATCCAGAATAGTTCTGGAATCGATTCCGCTGGCAACACTAAAGGCAATTCTTGATGGAATATTTGCCTTGATCACACCAGTAATGACATTTACTGATGGTCGCTGTGTCGCAATAATCAGATGAATACCAGCTGCTCTGGCTTTCTGTGCTAGCTTCTGAATTGCATCCTCTACATCTGTTCCTGCTGTCATCATCAGATCTGCCAACTCATCAACAATTACAATGATCTGTGGGATTTTTTCCGGACGATCTTTACCTGGAACATCCTCGATCTGATCAATCTGTGCATTATATCCAATGATATTCCTTGCTTTATGCTCAGCGAACTTTTTATATCGCTCCTCCATCTCATTTACTGCCCAATTTAATGCAGCAGCAGCCTTCTTCGGGTCTGTTACAACCGGAATAAGAAGATGTGGAATACCATTATAAACACTAAGCTCAACCACCTTCGGATCAATCATAATTAATTTTACCTCAGAAGGTCTTGCTTTGTAAAGGATACTCATAATAATTGTATTGATGCAGACTGATTTTCCTGAACCGGTCTGACCGGCAATCAGAAGATGCGGCATCTTTTCGATATCGGCAACGACAGTTTTTCCCGCAATATCCTTTCCTGCGGCAAAAATAGTCTTCGACTTTGCTTTTGTAAATTCATCACTTTCCAGAAGATCACGAAATGCAACCATCTGTTTTTCCTTGTTCGGCACTTCAATACCAATCGCTGCCTTTCCTGGAATTGGTGCCTCAATACGAATATCTTCTGCGGCAAGATTAAGCTTAATATCATCAGCCAGATTAACAATCTTGCTGACCTTTACGCCCTGCTCTGGCTGTAACTCATAGCGTGTAACACTCGGTCCTCTGCTAATATTTGTAATCGTAACACCTACACCAAAATCCTGCAGTGTACGCTTTAGCTTATCTGCCGTCTCCTGCATACTTCTGGCAAGCTCTTCGCGCCCCTTGCCTGATGCAGTTCCCGGTGTAAGGAGATCTGTTGACGGAAAGATATATTCTTTTGGCTCCTCATATGCGATCGGAACAACCTTTTCATCATACTGATCAAGTCTTTCCTTAATTTTCACCGAATCCTTCGGACGCTTATTTTCTCCTGGAAGACCATCAAGCTCGACTGTGATCACCTTTCCAGTTGCAGTACGAACTGTTTTTGTATATACAGACTCATCCTCATCATGCTTCCCTGTATTTTTTGTATCACGCATAAGCATTCGATAGTCCACCGACTCATCTCCTGCTGCCGATGCCCCTGAAATATCTTCTTCTGTTTCATCTGCAGCATCTGTCAACACAGTATCTGATGACATATTTTGGGATGACACATTTTCGAATGAGACATTTTCAAATGATGCATTTTCAGATGACGTATTCTCGGATGACTCAGTATCTGAAGATGATTCCATTGCCTTATTTATAATATTTTCTGAAATATCGTCAAACTCCAGATCATCTTCTTCGTTTACTTCATCATCAGTCTCAAGCACCCAGCCATCATCATGTTTTTGCGGCTCTTCTTCTAAAATATTGCTTGTATCAAGGCGAAGCGGTGTCGTAATTTCCTCACCTTCAATAAACATGCTTGGCTGTGTGACCTTATTTGTATCTTCTGCTGACTTTTGCTCTTCTTTTCCAAGAACAACCTCTTTCATGCTGCGGTCTTCTTCTTCAAGCTCTGTATTTGTACGCAGTTCGCGCTTTCCCTGTGAGCCTTGTTCCTTTAATAGCTCACGATTCAATGCTTCCTGCCTTTTACTTTCTTCCAGCTGAATATTTACAAATTCACGATTGATATTTTTCTTTTCGAGAATTTCCTGTCTTTGCTTTTGTAAATTTTCCAGACGCATCCGCTGCATCTTGAGCTGCTCATTTTCTTCCTGCTCTCTGTGCAAACGCTTTTCCTGTGCACGAATCTTACGTCTTCCCTGCTGAAGCTTATGATGGGAAGAAACTGCACGATAAGCATTTTTCGAGTTTTGCTGCAGCTGTGTAACTACAGAATGGCCGAAAAACAATACTACACTGATAAAAAGGCATGCAATCATAATGACAAGTGAGCCAATGATTCCAAATGCACTATACAAAATGCCAAACAAAGTATGGCCAACAAGACCTCCTCCTACTGTAAAGATGTTTGATGTTTCATAGACAATTGATAAAATTGTTTCAATTGACAAAAACAACAAGATACTCGCTGTCACCTTCTGAATCAATCCGCTGTTATGCCAGTTACTTATTATAAAACATGGCAAAAGAAATAAGATAAGCGGCATAAAATAAGCCATTACGCCAAACCATCTAAAATTATATGTATGCAGAAGCTGCATCAGACCTCCGCCTGTAAAAAAACAGCTCAACTGCAAAATTACACAAAACACAAATACTGCAATAACTGCAATATCTTTTAAAATCGTGTAATCTACCTGAACCTGATTCTTTGAATGGTTCTTTTTTCGCTTCGCGGAAGATGAATACCCCTTTGCCGCTGTAGTTTTTTTATTTGTCTTTACTGCCGTCGTTGTGCGCGATGACCTTGCTGCGGCTGGCTTTGATGACGATGCTTTTTTTGTATTCGATGCCCTGCCTGCCGCGGCTGATTGTGTTTTCTTTGCCGCTATGCTGGTTTTTGGAGCTGTCATTTTCGCTGTGCCTGCCGGCTTTTTTTGTGCTGCAGCCATGATTCCCCTTCCTTTCATTTTTCTATAACCGTTTTAGTATAACACACATGTTTGTTTTTTTCAATCAGTTCATGAAGTTTTGCAATCGCTTCTTTTATTGTACCAACTTCATGAATCAAACCTTCCTTTACGGCTTCCTCTCCCACGAGAATTGAGCCCACATCTCTCGTCAATGTTTTTGTATCCATCATAAGTTCCAAAAGCCTCTTTTCTGAAATTTTACAATGGTTCGTCACAAATCCAGTAATCCTATCCTGTATGCGCTTAAAATAATCATAGCTCTGACGCACACCGATAATCATTCCATTTAATCTGACCGGATGAATCATCATCGTGGCTGTCGGCACAATAAATGAATAATCAGACGATACTGCTAACGGCACACCGATTGAATGACTTCCGCCAAGCACAAGCGTTACGCTTGGAATTGACATACCTGCAATCATCTCTGCTATTGCAAGACCTGCTTCCACATCACCGCCTACTGTATGAATTAAAATCAAAAGTCCATCCACCTCACAGCTGTCCTCAATCTGAGCAAGCTGCGGCAGCACATGCTCATACTTTGTCGTTTTTAAGTTTGATGCCAGACATTCATGACCTTCAATTTCTCCGATAATATTTAGCAGAAAAATTTTATGTTTCTCTTTATTTTCATCTAGTATCAATTCTCCACTCTCACGAATTTGCTCCTGCTGCTTTGTCAGTTTGTCCTGCATGCTTTCACCTCCTGCTTTGATATAGAAAGTATCTTACAAAAAGACGAATTTATACAAAATTCAAGTCATAAAAATCTGCTTGACAAACAAC
>OGOG01003845.1_pt1 | contig 10966 bp, 10 predicted proteins | sample 1552581 | NCBI WGS metagenome assembly OGOG01 (sample SAMEA2580152, study PRJEB22360) | human gut metagenome | biome: human gut; feature: human-associated habitat; material: faeces | place: Denmark | collected 2008/2010 | reverse complement strand
TAAATTCTTGTTTAAAATTGATCAATATGTTAAAAATGGAGGTGAAACATGAACGGATGCGCTATTTTAAAAAGTAAAGGCGAGTATACTATATTTCAATTTAATAATGATATCATTCGTTTTATGACATCAGCGCGCTTGGAACGATATACGAAGATTGTAGAATGGGATCACGGATATTTGGTTGTGATGGCGAGATATAAAAATATAGGTGAGGTAGAAGAGTATATTGACTTGATACCGATACTGGATAAATTGTATTATGACGTAGATAAATTCTTAGAACAAATTAAGGAGGTGAAAATTGATTATGCCGCTTGATATTAAAGAAATTGCTGATAAAGCTGATATGATAGTTAATGGGTATGCTTTTACAAAAGATGGTGAATATGTTCGAGTGCTGAATCTTGATTATTTGAATCATGCAGCAGTGATTCTTAATGATAGAGTAGTTGAAACGAATATGGACGATATTGAAACTCAGATTGCTTTGGACTATTACGAAAAGAATAAGCGATTTATGGAGGAGTGAGATGCCTAAATATTACGGATTTAAAGTATGTGGCTATTACCTTTATTACACTGCAAGCTGTGTCATTGAGGCAATGCATGTACATGCAAGTGATAGAAGACTTACGGAAGCAGGATCAGCTAAATTTTTTGTTAAGAGTAATGGCGATACAACTGTAGAAAAGCAAGGACAATTAAATGATCGAGAGGTTCGACAAATAAGAGAATTTATAAAGGAAAATTATAAGGAAATGTATTTTAAGTGGCGCGAGTTGGCTAAGACAGGATACTATGGAGAATAAATTTCTTTATAATAGTAGGATATTTTTTACTGATTGATTAACACTTCTAGCAACGGCAGAAGTAAGAACCAATAGAACTGCCGTTGAGTCGTTCTCTGGAAAAGAAGGAGGATGACTATTTATGAAACAGCAAATTATTGAATCAATCATTCAGCAAATGTTGCAGCATCTTGATAATGTACAACTACAGCGATTAAAAAGTGTGTTGGAGCACGAATTGTTTGATTGTGAAATAAAAACGCAAACAAAAAGCGATGAAGATGATGGTAATCAGTTGCTTGATTCATTTATAACGGCAAAACGTATTGAAGGCTGCTCAGAAAAAACATTGAAATATTATCGAACCACGATAGAAAATATGACCGAAGCAGTTGGAAAAAGTGTTCGTCATATACAGACGGAAGACTTGCGAACATATTTAACTAATTATCAGCAGAAAAATAGTCCAAGCCGAGTGACCATTGATAATATCCGGAGAATTTTGTCTAGTTTTTTTTCATGGCTAGAAGATGAGGACTATATTATAAAAAGTCCAGTTCGCAGAATTCATAAGGTGAAAACAGCGACTAATGTAAAAGAAACATATACAGATGAAGACTTAGAGAAAATGCGCGATAATTGTGTAGAGCTTCGTGATCTTGCAATTATAGATATGCTTGCATCAACAGGAATGCGTATTGGCGAGATGGTGTTGCTGAATAAGGCAGATATTGATTTCAATGAACGCGAATGCGTTGTCTTTGGTAAAGGTGATAAAGAACGAGTAGTATATTTTGATGCTAGAACAAAGATACATTTGCAGAATTATATCAATAGCAGAACAGATGAAAATCCAGCATTATTTGTAACGCTGCGTTCTTCATTTGAAAGAATTAAGATTGGAGGTATCGAAACAAGACTGCGGAAAATTGGTAAAGAATTAGAAATTGAAAAGGTTCATCCGCATAAGTTTAGAAGAACGCTTGCAACCATGGCGATTGACAAAGGAATGCCGATAGAGCAATTGCAGCAGTTGTTGGGTCATAAGCGCATAGATACGACATTGCAATATGCCATGGTCAAGCAGAGTAATGTAAAACAAGCTCATAGAAAATATATAGGTTAGGTAGGTGAAAATTATGTGGAATATAATGAAATTGGGCGATGTGTGTACAATTTCATCAAGCAAAAGAATATTTGCTAAAGAGTATCAAAATGTTGGAATTCCATTTTATAGAGGAAAAGAGATTATTGAAAAAAATAAAGGGAATGATGTCACAACAGAATTATTTATTTCTCCTGAAAGATATGAAGAAATTAAGAACAAATATGATATACCTCGTAAGGGAGATATTCTTTTAACATCTGTTGGCACACTTGGAGTTCCTTGGTTGGTTGATGAAGAAAAATTTTATTTTAAAGATGGAAATCTTACATGGTTAAGACCTAAAGATAGGATAGTATCAGAATATTTATATTATTGGCTAAATTCAGAAGAAGCACAGAATCAAATAGATGCAAAGTGTATAGGATCAACACAAAAGGCATTAACAATTGAGACATTGAATAAATTTCAGATTTCATTACCATCAATTGATGTACAACGAAAAATAGTTGCAATGATAAGGCCAATAGAAGAAAAGATTAATGCTAATAGGAAGGTAAACAAGAATTTAGAGCAGCAGGCACAGGCTCTTTTTAAATCATGGTTTCTTGACTATGAGCCTTGGGATGGCTCTGTTCCTGATTCTTGGAATAGTGGCAAATTAGGCAATTTCGTTGAGATTAAACGTGGGGGATCTCCAAGACCAATTCAAGAATACTTATCCGATTCAGGTTTACGATGGCTTAAAATTTCAGATGTAACAAGCCTTCAAACCCCATTCGTTATTGATATCAAAGACCATATAATTGAAGCAGGACTGCGAAAAACAGTTTTTCTCAAAGCTGGTTCTCTTGTGCTATCTAATAGTGCAACGCCAGGTGTACCTAAGATTATCGATGTCGATAGCTGTATTCATGATGGATGGCTTTATTTTCCAGAATCAAAGTTTTCAAAAGAATACTTGTATTTGTATTTTAAATACATTCGTCAGCAATTGGTCAACCTCAGCAACGGTAGTGTATTCAACAATCTAAAGACAGATATTCTCAAAGGATATCCGACAAAATTGCCTGATAAGGAGACGCTTCAACGCTTTGATAACATAGTGAAGCCAATGTTTCTGCAAATGCAGAATCTCACTCGTGAATCACACAAACTTGTGGATATGCGAAACGCTCTTTTACCAAAGCTAATATCCGGTGAGCTTGATGTATCTAACCTTGACCTTTAAGCCACTAAATTCTTGTTTAAACTATTTTATGAGGAGAAACTATGATAATATCAGATTGGATAAATATTATATGCGCAACTATATCGTTAGTAGTGACAGTGATTATTGCTGTATTGCAAATTAAACAAAGTAATCGAATGGAAAAATTTGAGCGTCGACAAGATGCAATAGAGGAGGAACGACATGCTGAAACTGTAAGGGCACAGGCTGTTTCTTTTGTTTCAAAGTATTACTCAGATAGAGGTCTGATTCCGTTATGCGCCATTGCAGCTATGTATAATGATTTATATTATTATTCATCTGAAATGTATCGAGAATACTGCTGTTACACAAAAGAAGTGCAAAATAAAATATTAGAATATTGCAATTTGGATTTAAGAATCACTGAGAGAGAAATTTTTCCAAAATGTGTTGAGGCACTTGAGAGTATTCAAAACCACTATTTTCCTGATGATAAGAATATTTTTTACGACGGAGCTAAGTATCTTGAACGTAGTTTGAGGAATTATGGAAGTCAAAAAATTCCTCATGAAGAATATCAATATGAAAAATGTATTACAGATATTATTTCAGAAGCGTTTAGAAGTAAGAAGTTTGATGAAAAGCCAATAGAATATTTGGCTTTAAAATTCGATTTTGGTAATGCTGAAGAAATTGAAGCATGTCAATTAACAACGTTTATTGCGGAATGCATAGCTATTTATGGAGAAAACAAGGAGGAATCAAATAAATATTACGGGGCACCAGGGGCGTATGATGGAGAAGAGATTAAAACAATGGAAGATTTATTTTTAAAGGCTGTATTTGAAATTTATACTAATTTAGTAATTTGAAATACCAAACCTTAATTCATTGGCAAACATAAATAATTATGTTTTACATAAGATAAACCTTGAGATAAGGAGAAGGAATTATGTCAGGATTTTATACAGAAGCAGACTATGAAAGCTCTGTTATAGAGCTTTTTCAAAATATGGGATATCAGCATATATATGCACCAGACTTAGAGCGAGATTTCAGAAGTCCGTTATATGAGGATGAGCTAGATGATGCGATTCATCGTCTGAATCCAACATTACCGGAGGAGGCGATTTCAGATGCATTATATAAGCTGAAAAACTTTGAGAATGCGGAGTTAGTTCAGAAGAATGAGCTTTTTATGGAATATCTTCAATATGGAATTGAAGTGCGCTATTTTGTTGAAAATGAGGAACGCTCTGGTTTAGTGTATCTTGTAGATTATAAAAATCCTGACAAAAATTCTTTTATCATAGCGAATCAATGGAGTTTTGTTGAAAATAGTACGAAGCGTCCAGATATTTTGCTGTTTTTAAATGGTATTCCAATTGTTCTTATGGAACTTAAATCTCCATCGAGAGAGGAAACGGATGCTTCGGAGGCATATACACAGATTCGCAATTATATGCATGAAATTCCATCTATGTTTATTTACAATTGTATTTGTGTTATGAGTGATCAGCTGACATCGAAGGCAGGTACAATTACTTCTGGCGAAGATCGTTTCATGGAGTGGAAAACGAAAGACGGTGATTATGAAAATACACAGCATGCCCAATTTGATACTTTCTTTGAAGGTATATTTCAAAAAGAGCGGCTGTTGGATATAATAAAGAATTTTATTTGCTTCTCCAATGAAGGAACAAAGCAGGCAAAAATTCTGGCAGGATATCATCAGTATTTTGCAGTGAAAAAGGCCATTGAGTCAACAAAGAAGGCTACACAGACAGATGGAAAAGGTGGTGTTTTCTGGCATACACAGGGAAGTGGGAAATCACTGTCGATGGTGTTTTATGCGCATTTGTTACAGGATGCACTTGATAGTCCTACGATTGTTGTGATAACGGATCGTAATGATTTGGATGATCAGCTTTATGGACAGTTTGCAAAGTGCAGAAGATTTTTACGGCAGGATGCAGTTCAGGCGGATAAAAGAAAACTGTCTGATCAGGATAGGGAGAGAAATGCACATCTGCGAAAAGGAGAGAAACCTATAATTGGTTTGATGGACTGGCTGAATGGAAGAAAGGCAAATGGTATCATCTTTACAACTATGCAGAAGTTTGAGGAAGCATTTGATTGTCTTTCTGAGCGTAGAAACATTATTGTTATGGCAGATGAAGCGCATCGCAGCCAGTATGGTCTAAAAGAGAAAGTAGATATAAAGACTGGTGAAATCAAAATCGGAACGGCGCGTGTTATAAGAAATACGCTGCCGAATGCGACTTATATCGGATTTACTGGAACACCAATTTCTATGAAGGATCGAAATACAAGAGAAGTATTTGGTGATTACATAGATATTTATGATATGACTCAGGCAGTGGAAGACGGTGCAACACGTCCTGTCTATTATGAAAGTCGTGTCATTAAGTTGAAATTGGATGAAGCAACATTAAGACGAATTGATCAGGAATATGATCTCATGGCAAATAATGCTGATCAGGCGGTCATAGAGAGAAGCAAAAAAGAACTTGGTCAGATGGAAGCAATTCTTGGAAATGAGAAAACTATTAATTCTCTTGTAGATGACATATTAAATCATTACGAGAACTATCGTCAAAACTTGCTTACTGGAAAGGCTATGATTGTGGCATACTCCAGACCAATTGCTATGAAGATATATGAGCGTATTTTGTCTTTGCGACCTTCTTGGACAGAAAAAGTTGCTATTGTAATGACAGGAAGCAATAAAGATCCAGAAGAGTGGAGTAAAATTATCGGAAATAAGCATCATAAAGATGAACTGGCAGCAGAATTTAAAGATGATGAGAGTCCGCTTAAAATTGCAATCGTAGTGGATATGTGGCTGACTGGCTTTGATGTTCCGTCATTAGCGACTATGTATGTTTATAAGCCAATGCAGGGATATAATCTAATGCAGGCGATTGCAAGAGTAAACCGCGTATTTAACGATAAAGAAGGTGGATTAATTGTTGATTATGTGGGAATTGCAGCAGCCTTGAAACAAGCTATGAATGATTATACTGCACGAGATAAAAAGAACTATGGAGATACAGATATCACGAAAATTGCATATCCAAAGTTTCTTGAAAAGCTTTCAGTATGTCGGGATATCTTTTATGGGTATGATTATTCAAAGTTTATAGACGGCACAAATCTGGAACGTTCAAAGGCAATTAGTGGTGGAGTAAACTTTATTGTTGCTGTTGATAAAATAGATGAGAGAGATACTTTTCTAAAGGAAAGTATTATGCTGAAACAGGCATTGTCGCTTTGCTCATCTCTTGCAGAGAAGGAGTTACGCATAGAAGCAGCTTTTTTTGAGTCAGTTAGGGTGTTAGTGACACGATTTATGAATAAGGGAGTAGGAAAAAAGATTTCTCTTCCAGAGATGAATGCAAGAATTAATGAGCTTTTGAAATCAAGTGTTCAGAGTGATGGTGTTATCAATTTGTTTTCAGATGTCGACAAAGAATTTTCTCTCTTTGATCCTAAATTTCTGGAAGAAATTTCAAAGATGAAAGAAAAAAATCTTGCTGTAGAATTGCTTAAGAAATTGATCGTAGAGCAGGTGCATATTTATCGACACACGAATGTGGTAAAGTCACAGAAATTCAGTGAAATAATTCAGCGAGTCATGAATGCTTATTTGAACGGAATGCTGACAAATGAGCAGGTAATAGAAGAACTCTTAAATATGGCAAAGCAAATGAAAGCAGCCCATCAGGAAGGAAATAAGATGGGACTTACATCTGAGGAATTGGCATTCTATGATGCTTTGACAAAACCAGACGCTATCAAAGATTTTTATAAAAATGAAGAATTGATTGCGCTTACAAAAGAGTTGGTTGATACTCTGCGTAAAAATAAGCAGATTGATTGGCAGAAACGAGAATCAGCCAGAGCGAAAATGCGTATTATGATCAGACGATTGCTAAAACGACATAGATATCCGCCAGAAGGAGAAGAGGATGCAGTTCAGATCGTGATGACACAATGTGAGCTGTGGACAGATAGTAATGACATGGAGGACTAAAAGAAATATTGATTTGTAAATTGGTTGTCGTTCTTGCATATGAACTTAATATATACTATACTGAGTACATGAAAAGAACAAGTGTATGAGAAGTTGGTTTTAAAGATCGTAAACGATACAGAAACTATTTTGGAAAGAAAGGAGGAGCGGGGTACCACGCAGTATCCTGCGGATGCAGATGGATAATAAGTTAATGCTGCCAACTGGAATTGAAGATTTTAAAGAAATACGAACAGATGGTTATTATTATGTTGATAAAACGGCATTGATTGAGCAGGTTCTTGACAAAAGAAGCAAGGTGACATTGTTTACTCGTCCGCGGCGTTTTGGAAAAACACTGAACATGAGCATGTTACGATACTTTTTTGAAATAGGAGCGGATTCCACATTATTTAATGGACTTTATATTTCACAAAATGCAGAGCTGTGCGAAAAATATATGGGAAAATATCCTGTTATTGCAATCAGTTTAAAAGGTGTGGATGCAGATTCATATACGAAAGCAAAAGCACAGATTATCAAAATAATTAACAGGGAAGCTAGACGTCACCGCCTTCTTTTAAAAAGCGAAAAGCTGGATTCTTTTGATAAAGAATTACTAACACAGCTTTTAAGCAGAAATATGGAAGAGGATACAATCACAAGCAGTCTTCAGGAGCTTACAGAATTATTGGAGGCGCATTTTTCAAAAAAGGTAGTTGTGCTGATTGATGAATATGATGTACCATTGGCGAAAGCATATGAAAATGGTTATTACAATGAAATGGTTCTTTTAATCCGAAATTTGTTTGGAAATGTTTTGAAAACAAACGACAGCCTTGCATTTGCAGTGTTGACAGGATGCTTACGAATTGCGAAGGAAAGTATTTTTACTGATCTGAATAATTTTAAAGTCTATTCCATCACGAATACAGAGTTTGACGAAACCTTTGGATTTACAAATGAGGAAGTTAGGAAAATGCTTGTCTATTATGGATTAGATAGTCATTTTGAGGAAGTAAAGGCATGGTACGATGGCTATCGCTTTGGCAATGCAGACGTGTATTGTCCATGGGATGTTGTTAACTATTGTGAGGATCATAAGGAGAATACGAATGCTGAACTTCAGAATTATTGGATGAATACCAGCGGGAATGAGGTTATTCAGCATTTTGTTGACAGTATGAACGATCCGCATATGTTGACGAAAAGCGAACTGGAATTATTGGTAAGTGGTGATACGGTTGTTAAACAGGTGGATGAAATGATAACTTATAAGGAATTGTATTCCAATATTGATAATATGTGGAGTACACTCTTTATGACAGGATATTTAACACAGCGTGGAAAAGAGCCAGATGGACGTTATCATTTAGCAATTCCAAACCGCGAGATTTGTGATTGTATGGTTCGCCGTGTATTAGCACTATTTAAATCTGGTGATGGTTTTAGCAATATTTTAAGTTACGCAGAGGAAATATTTGGTGAGCCGTTTGACAGAGATGTAATTATTACAGAAGAACTTAGAAGTTGATACTAGGAGGAACCTTATGAAAAAATTTCGTTTTGCCATTTTAGGAGCAGGTCATATTGCAAGGCAGTTTTGTGATGCCGTATCGAGAATTGATGGATGCGAGGTATGTGCAGTTGCCAGTAAAAGTCTTGCGCGAGCAGAAAATTTTGCAAAAGAGAATGGTGTTGAAAGCTATTATGATGATTATGAGATGTTATTGGAGAAGGAAAAACCAGATTGTGCCTATATTGCAGTGACAACAAATGATCATTATCGCTTGAGTGTGCTCTGCGTAAATCACAATGTACCAGTTTTGTGTGAGAAAGCGATGTTTCAAAATTCAGAGGAAGCGAAGAACTTGTATACGCTAGCGAGTGAGAAAAAGATTTTTGTCATGGAAGCTTTGTGGAGTCGGTATCTTCCTGCTGTGCAACAGGCAAAAAGATGGGTGGAACAAGAAAAGATCGGAACGCCAACTGTTTTGCAGTGTAATATTGGATTTGTAGCGCCAGATGACAAAGAAAATCGGTATTTTAATCCAAAGTTGGGAGGTGGAGCGACAAAGGATATCACGGTCTATGCATATGAAATTACTACGTTTATTTTAAATCAAGCAATTAAAAATATATCCGTGTCGGCAACTTGGAGCGATACCGGTGTCGATGTTACAGACCATGTTGCCATTTGCTTTGAAGATACATTTGCTGATTTGCTGACAAGCTTTGTTGCACAGTTAGAGGAGCAGATGGTAATTTATGGCCGATTTGGAAGAATCGTTCTTCCACATCCTCACTATGCATCAGAGGCATATTTGTATGGAAATGACGGGGAATTAAAAGAGCATTTTGTAGATCAAGAAACGAAAAATGGTTTCGTCTATGAGATTCAGGATGCAATTCACTGTATTCAAGCTGAAAAACTGGAAAGTGATGTTGTGCCGTGGAAGGATACACTGGCATGTGCAAAATTGTTTGACAAGATCAATGCGTTTTGCGATGAAAAAGCATTGAAAACGATCGAAGATATTGAAGCAGTGCCAGAGGAAACAAGAGCGGAATTATGAAAATGAATATCTGGAATCCGTGGCATGGATGTAACAAATACAGCGAAGGCTGTGATCACTGCTATATGTACTACTTAGATGCACAGAGGGATCAAGATGGAAGTTTGATATATAAAACCAAAACGAATTTTAATCTTCCCTTAAAGAAAACACGTCAGGGAATCTACAAAATACCGTCTGGAACAATGCTGCATGTGTGCATGACGTCTGATTTTTTTCTGGAAGAGGCAGATGTCTGGCGTGATGAAATATGGGATATGATTCGGATTCGTTCGGATGTTTCTTTTTGGATTCAGACCAAAAGAGCCGGGCGAATCCAGCAGTGTCTTCCATTCGATTGGAATGATGGCTGGGAGAATGTAATACTTTGTGTCACGACGGAAAATCAAAAAAGAGCCGATGAAAGATTGCCGATATTACTTGATATTCCAGCAAAACACAAGGCTTTTATGATTGCACCGATTTTATCTGAAGTGCATGTTGAATCTTATCTTGCAACAAAGCAATTTGAACAAGTTCTTTGTGATGGAGAAAACTATGACGGAAATCGTCCCTGTCGATATGAGTGGGTAAAATCGCTACATGATCAGTGTGAAAAGGAAAATGTTCGATTTGACTTTATCGGAACAGGCAATGTATTTGTTAAAGATGGAAAAGTTTATCGTATACCGAAAGCATACCAAAGTGTACAGGCAAAGCGTTCTGGTTTGTCGTATCCATCTGGAGAGACCGATGTTCCAATACAGCCGCGATGCAAAACTTGTAAAAGAAGATATAGCTGTAATGGATGCCATTGGTGTGGAAAATGTGGAGGAAAATGAAGTAAAGTTGTGAAAATATAAGATCTTGACAAGTATTTAGCTTAACTGATATGATTTGTTCAAGAATCATTGTTTACATCTGGAACTGGGTCTTGCATTTGATCCACCAAAGTCTTTGAAAGAGAAAGTCAAGGTTCATATCTATTTTTATCTATTAGATTTATGAAAACAATTTGGTCTTGACATCCCTCTCTTTTTTGCTAAAATCCCAATTAGCTCATAGAGCGAGTCATTCAAAAAAAATGACAAGCTGGATAAGGCAGCAGGGTGAGATACCTGTTAATCTTATCCAGCTTTTTTTGTTTAACTAGTTAGACTGAATTTTTTGAAGCAAAGCTTCTTGCAAAATTTGAGAGAAATTTAAACCCATTGAGCACGCTGCTTCATTCAGCCATTTAGGAATTGTTAATGTCTTTTTTACAGCTCACGTGTGCCAAGCAGAAGC
>OGOG01003843.1_pt1 | contig 10967 bp, 9 predicted proteins | sample 1552581 | NCBI WGS metagenome assembly OGOG01 (sample SAMEA2580152, study PRJEB22360) | human gut metagenome | biome: human gut; feature: human-associated habitat; material: faeces | place: Denmark | collected 2008/2010 | reverse complement strand
ATGACTCGTGAAGAGTTGATCGGAGTGAATGCCGGTATCGTGAAAACAGTTGCTGAAAATGCATTGAAATATTCTCCCAACGCTATCCTTGTAGTTATTTCTAATCCGATGGATACAATGACTTATCTGGCATTGAAATCTTTGGGTCTGCCTAAGAACCGTGTTATCGGTATGGGTGGTGCTTTGGACAGCTCTCGTTTTAAATATTTCCTGTCTCAAGCTTTGGGTTGCAATGCAAACGAAGTAGAAGGTATGGTAATCGGCGGTCATGGTGATACTACTATGATTCCGTTGGCTCGTTTGGCTACATACAAAGGACAACCGGTTAGCACACTGTTGAGCGAAGAAAAACTGAACGAAGTTGTAGCTTCTACTATGGTAGGTGGTGCTACTCTGACTAAGTTGCTGGGTACTTCTGCATGGTATGCACCGGGTGCGGCAGGAGCTTATGTAGTTGAGTCTATCATCCACAACCAGAAGAAGATGATTCCTTGCTCTGTATTGCTGGAAGGCGAATATGGCGAATCTGATCTTTGTATCGGTGTTCCCGTTATCTTGGGCAAGAATGGTATCGAAAAGATCGTTGAACTGGAACTGACTGCTGACGAAAAAGAAAAATTCGCTGCCAGCGCTAAGGCTGTTCACGGAACTAACGCTGCATTGAAAGAAGTAGGTGCTCTCTAATCAAGAAAGCGTTTTTATATTAATATTTAGTAGCGGTTGACTCCCTTTGTGAGTCGACCGCTATTTTTTGCATTCTGAATATGATTATTTCAAGGTGTTAAATAAACAATCATGGTGCAAAAAATGTTGTATATTTAAATATATCAGCGTATATTTGCAACGCTCATCTACAAATAGAAGGAGTTTCGGGGCTCGGTTTATCTTGATATAAATCTGAGCCCTGCGTTTTTTATTCAATATTCGGTAAACGCTTCTTCATTTTTTTCTTTATGCCTTTTTCCGCATACTCTTTATTCAGATAATAGGCTGTTAATAAGTAATAAGAGCTTTTTCTTTGGCATTCGAGAACTATCACATATTTCTCTTTTTTATCGTAAACATATGTTTTGGTAATATCGCAACGTTTTTTCTGATCACGTTCTGTCACACTGAAGACTTCTATATTTTCAGAAGACAATTCTTGAATGTGATGATTGATCCAATGCAATCGTTGAGAACGGTCTTTTTCAAAAACTCGCTTGGCTGGAAGCAAATTACCATTCTCATCTGTTTCTTTTGCCTCTTCGCAAGTAAGGTGCGTAAATTGTCGCCCCATATCAGCCACTCCATCTGATTTGGTCGGATAGATTTGTTTCTCTCTGAACTTGAAATTTGGATTATCTTCTATATCTCTTTTGTAGATTCTCATAAGAGATTCTTTACGTTGATGCTCATTCATGTGTAGAATTTCAAGTAATTCCGGATATTTTTTCAGTAGATTAAAAGGCATAACTATTATTTTAGTGAGATAAAGAATAGATTAAATTTTTTCTTTGATAGTGGCGTTGTTCTGTTTAAAGAGATATCTGCGTGTTCTTGAATTTTGTCAACAAGTTTTCTTTTTGCTATAACCTTACCTTCCACATCACCTTTTTCAATTCGGAGATTATAGTTAATGGCTCCCATTAATATATCTGCCAACTGCACAAAATAACTTTCATGAGAACGGATAAACTGAAAGTGTCTGATAGAAGAGTTCCATTTTAAAATATCTTGTAATGTATGGAGCTTCTTATGGCTACATGTATCTTTGATATCAAAAAAGACATTATATTCATTCTCCATGTCAGATAAATGATGCAAGAGTTGATAGTACATTCTAAAATAGAAATCATTGAAAGTATATTCAGGGCGAGTCTCATCTCTATACTGACAAGAGCAAATGAGGCTTCTTTGCAAAATACTCATATAGCCGTTCGGTAATTGAGAAGAATCTCTTTATTATATGTAAGGGGCTGGCTCCAATTGAGGAGTTAGCCCCTTCTTTTTCTCTGTTCATTCAGAATGGAAAGGAGTATCCATTTAGAATGGATAGATTTGTCCATTCAGAATGGAATGCCTATATTTGCACTTGAACTTAAAAAGATAAATATTATGATAAGTCGGTCGGATATCATAGAAGCAATCCGCATGCAGGGTGAGCGGATAAAAAAAGGTCAGGGATACAGGCGTGATTTGTTATCTTCTCTTTCTCCGTTATTGCAGGATTATGCACTAATTATTTCGGGTATACGCCGGTGTGGAAAAAGTACTTTGCTGTTTCAGATGCTAATGGATAAATATCAGTTGGAAGAGACTGTTTTTTTGAATTTTGATACTCCTCTGTTATATGGTTTTGAGTTTAACGATTTCCGCATAGTAGATGAAGTAATTAAGGAAAATGAGAAGTGTAGAGTTCTTTTCTTCGATGAGGTTCAGGTTGTTGAGGGATGGGAAGTGTATGTCAGGGGTAAGCTGGATGAAGGATTCTATGTGGTGGTGACTGGTTCCAATGCTTCCATGTTGAGTCGTGAATTGGGGACCAAATTGACCGGACGGCACATTACTAAAGAACTTTTTCCTTTTTCTTATGCAGAATATTGTGGTTATAAAGAACAAGAGATTGGAGAAGGCTCTTTATATGATTACCTATATAAAGGAGGCTTTCCGCAATACTTGCAATTAGATAATCCGGATGTGTTATCTGATTTGGTCAATGATATTGTCTATCGTGATATCGCAGTAAGGTATAATATTCGTGATGAGCATTCATTAAAAAGTTTATTGGCTTATTTAGTAGGGAATATAGGAAATTTGGTTTCCGCCAATAAACTCAAGCAAGTGCTTGGAGTGAAAAGTACGTCTACTGTATCGGATTATTTTTCTTATTTTGAGCAAACCTATTTAATAAGCTTTGTCCCGAGATTCTCATATTCTTATAAGGCACAGTTGCTAAATCCTAAGAAAGTGTACTGCGTGGATAATGGTGTAGTTTCAATAGCCTCTCCTTCATTTACCCGTGACGAAGGACGTCGATTGGAGAATATGGTCTTTGCAGAGTTGCGTCGCCGTTATTCGGAAATTTTTTATTATAATGAGAATCAGAAAGAATGTGACTTTATTATAGCTGAAAACAGTGTACCCTGTTTAGCTATTCAGGTTTGCTATTCATTGACTGCCGAAAACAGGAAGCGTGGAACTGCAATATATGTTTTGATATAGTGCTTGAAATAGGCAAAATGAAAAGAAAAGCCAAACAAGTGCAAATATAATCGCTAATATACAGTGTTTTATGTGGTATCAGATTCGGGATTGAGTTTTTAATTTGTCTTAATCCGTTTCAAGTTTCTTCGGGATATATGGGAACATATACGGGAATTTATATACCTTTGCCATGTGAATCAAAAACGCATTGCTGATGAAAGTTTCCGTCTATCTGAAAAAGAGTTCCGCCACGACCTCGAACATCTGCTTTAGAGTACGTGAGAAGAACGTGGACATAAAGGTAGTCTCTCCCCTTACCATATATGACAAGTACTGGGATGCCGACACCCTCAGCTACAAACGCACTGCGGCTGTATCTGTCACCGAGCAGAAACGGCTGCCCGGACAGATTGCGTCCATCATCGAGCATGTTGAAAAGACCTTCTCGGACAAGGCTGACAGCAAATGGCTGAAGCAGGCTATCGAGGATGTGCTGTACCCTACCCGTGCTTTCGAGCGCAACCATCCGAACCTGCTCCGCCGCATCCATGAGTATCTGGAGAAGTTTGACGGTGCGGACAGGACGAAAGAGCATATCATCCGCTTCGAGCGCAAGATGTCACGTTATCACGACTATCAAAGGGAGATATTAGGCAACAGCGACTTTATGCTCTTTGTGGAGACGGTAACACTGGAACAGATGAACGATTTCCGGGATTATGTCGTAAATGAACATCTGCTGCAACAAGAACATCCCGATTTCTATGCTCCCCGTATGCTTGTCAAACGCAAGCCCAAGCCGCTTTCCGGCACTACCGTCATCAACATCATGAACCTTTTCTGTACCTTCCTGCACTGGTGCAAGAAGATGAAGTATTCCGACAATGAGGTCTATGCGCTCTACGGCTGCAAGGAGCCAACATACGGCGACCCTTTCTACCTTACATCCGAAGAGAGAAATATCCTATACGACGCGGATTTGGACGACAAGCCCAGACTGGCTGTCATTCGTGATATTTTCGTATTTCACTGCTATGTCGGCTGCCGTGTGGGAGACCTTTACCGGCTGACAGGAGACAACATCAAGGACGAATTTCTGGAATACATGCCGCAGAAGACGAAGAAGTGTCAGGCAAAGACCGTAAGAGTCCCCCTCCACGAAAAGGCATTGAAGATACTGGAACGCTACGATGCAAATGCAGACCGACTGTTTCCGTTCAAACCTATATACACCTATAATTTGGGCATACGTGAACTTTTGAAGCATTGCGGAATAGACCGTATGGTCACCATTCTTGACACACATGGCTATAATACTGTGCAGAAGCCATTGTATGAAGTAGCCAGCAGCCATACAGCACGCAAGACCTTTGTAGGCAACCTGTATAAGCAAGTACCCGACCCGAACCTGATAGCTTCCCTGTCGGGACACGTCGAGGGCAGTCGTGCATTCAACCGCTATCGCACGATTGATGATGACATGAAGCGCAAACTGGTAGAGATGATAAATTAAGGAGGACTATATATGAAAGTGACGGCATTCATCAGAAAGACATCGGCCAAGAACAACGTGACGGATCTGGCGCGTGTCTATTTCCGTGTTCGGGACATTGGAGGAGTGGACATTAAGGCGGCAAGCGAGCTTTCCATCAACCCCAACCATTGGAGCGCGGAGAAACAGGGCTACAAGCCCCGTGTGGCATTGGTTTCGGAGGAGAAGCGGATGAACTTCGACCGGGACATCCAGCAGATAACCCACCTTATCACCAAGGAGTACCACCGTGGAGTGGACGGCAACTGGCTGAAAGGGCTGATAGAGGAATACCACCATCCCAACATCAACGCAAGGAGCGGCAACAAGGCCGACGAATACCTGCTGTCGTACCAGATTCAGAAATACATGGACGAGACACCCCTTGCCGATGAAAGTTGGAAGCATCATCGTGACAATCTGAAAAAGGTGCTGCGCTACGAGCGTTTCCGCCATGAGGTCATGCACCAGAGGGGATTTCACCTGTGCATTGACTCCATTACTGCTGACGACATCCGTGATTTCAAGTTCTGGATGCAGGAGGAGTATAAGTACGTGGAAATGTATCCTGTATTCTATAAGGACGAATTGCCACGTGATGTTGCCCAGCAGCGTTCCGAGAACAGCATGTCGGGAACACTTTACCGCATCCGTACCGTCATCAAGTGGTGCATCAAGCGAGGACTGACGAGAAACAACCCGTTCGACCAGTACCAGATTACACAGCCGATGTATGGCGACCCGTTCTACCTCACCCTCGAAGAGCGAGACAAGGTGTACTATGCTGATTTAAGCGGAATGGGTGCCACCTATCCGGTCTATCGGGACATCTTCATGTTCCAGTGCCTTATCGGTTGCCGTGTAAGCGACTTGAACAGGCTGACCAAGGCGAACATCGTGGACGGTTGCGTGGAGTACATCCCGCAGAAGACCAAGTTGGAACACGCCAACACTGTCAGAGTTCCGCTTAATCAAAAGGCTTTGGACATATTAGAAAGGTACAAAGATTTGGAAGACGCATTACTTCCCCGGTTCTCGCACTTCGGCTACAACAAGAAGATAAAGGAAATCCTCAAGTATGTGGGCATCGACCGCATGGTGAGAGTCCTCGACCCGAAGACACGTGAGGATGTGGCAAGACCTTTATATGAGATGGCCACCACGCATACGGCACGTAAAACATTTATCGGCAATCTCTACAAGCAGGTCAAAGACCCGAACCTGATAGCCTCCATGTCGGGCCATTCGGAAGGAAGCCGTGCTTTTGCGCGATACCGCAAGATAGATGACGAGATGAAGAAGGAGCTAGTAAACCTGTTGGATTGATTTTATTTATATCCCTCCTTTTATAATTATCATAGTTCGCTGACATACAATGAATATGGATGAACAGAAATTGACATACGAGCAGTTCAAGGCGGACATTCTCCAATGGAAGAATACACACCGGGAGGAATACAGCCGCTTCGCTCGTCTGATGACAAACGGAGACGAGAAGCAATATCTCTCCATCTGTCGTGCCATCTTCAAACAGCTGCCCAAGGTCAAGACGGAATGGGAGTTATGCTGGGACGATGACAACAAGGATGATTTTAACGATATAGACCTGCTGTTCAATGAGGGAGCTGTGCCGGAGCAGATTGTAGAGGCATACCAGAAACAGAGGGATGAAAATAAGTCATCCGATAAAACTGACACAAGATTCTGGGACAAGGTCAAATCCTTTTTTCGCGGCAAGTCCGAGAAACACGGCGTCGTCCTCTCCGCGCCGCTTGTACTGAGTTGGCTCTACTACGGTAAGAGTTTCGAGGCGATGGTAGGTATGGTCAGCAGACAGGCACGAAATCCGAAAGCGGACAATGCCGACAGGCAGAGCTGTTCCTTTGTAGCCAGACAGATTATCAGTGTGTCTATCAAGAACGGCTTCCGAACCCAAGCAGACTGGGACAGGTACTTTGCCATGAACAACGCCATTGAGAACGGTCATATAGGTGAGTGGGCGTTGCAATCGGTTGCCGATGATATGACCGGTGAAACCGAGCCGTCCAAACATACCGGCACAAACCAATCCGTCACTGGCTCTGTGAATGAATCTACAGCCACAAACGATGTCCCGAAGTCGCGCGGACGGCTGAAGGCAAAGGAAATACCTCTTATAGATTATTTTGACTGTGACAACAAGGAAGCAGTCATCGGAGTTATCTGGAAATTCATCTCAAAATATGATACGGCAGCGGAACAGGCTCTGACCTATTACGCCTTGAACGAACTTGGTCTGTTGTCCGATATAGGAAGTGCAAAAGAGTTCGCCGCCGCACTCATCCGCCAGTTCGAGGGTATGGGAAGCATGAAAAGCGAAAGTTCCTACCGTCAGGCTATCCACATGCTGACAACAACGCAGCACGTCATGAAAGATGGAGTGAACAGAATGTGTGTTATGCTAAATGGCGACACTTGCCAGACATTGTTGGCCGAACTCAAGACAGACCTTACGGAAGCAGTGAACGGTACTATATACCCGACACCGGACGAACCTCCCGAAATGGGGTAAAATAAAGCGGTTTGGAAGTTGTCACAATTGTCTTTTTTGTCATGACAAATATGCCAACTCGTTTTATTTCAATTACTTTTAATTCGCCTATACTTTTGCACCGTCAATCCTTTCCCGAGGGTCGGCGGTGCTTCTCTTTTATAAGCCATCGGAAGCGGAGCATCAGGGAACTTTTGAAGATGGTCATCACAAACTTCAAAATTGATATTTATGATTACCATAGAAAGTCTAGTCGAACAGGGAGCGAACGTAAAGTTGGAAGTCACTCCCACAGATCTCAAGATGTTTGCGGAATCCATCGTGCAGCGCACCATCATGGCGCAACAGGAAGAACAAAGAGCAGCCATGCTGCGTGAAGCGGAAGAGACCTATCTCAACACAAAGCAAGTCCGCGAGCTGCTGAACGTATGCGAAGGCACGCTCAACCTGTGGGCGAAGCGTGGCTACCTTGTCCCCGTCAAGGTCGGTAACAAGAACATGTATGCCAAGTCCGACATCCGCAGGGTACAGACCGGAGGCAAGTCGGAAAGTGTGACATCCTATTGCAAACGAAAGGAGAAGTGATTATGGGTATCAGACAACAGGATATATGCAACAGGGTGATGGCACAGGCGCAGGGCATTGCAGAATCGGATTTCCCGATCGACGCTTTCCCTGCCAAAGTACAGTCCGTCATCCTTGGCATGGTGCGACATGAGAACTTCAAGGTGGAGTATCTTGCCACAGCCATGCTGTCGGCTGCTGCTTCCGCGTTGGGTAACACTTACAATATCCGTGTAAAAGGACATTGGACAACCAATGCCGCCCTTTATATCATCATGGTGGGGCGGCCGGGACTCGGCAAGACACCGCCGCTTGAAGCCGTATTCCGTCCGCTACGCAAAAGGGATTGCCGGGCACTGGAGAAATTCAAGGCTGAAATGGCCGCCTATCAGAATACAATGAAAGAGAGCAAGGGCAACAACGGTACGGACAGACCTGTATTGAGAAGAACCATCGTGTCCGATTTCACGCCGGAAGCCCTGATGCTCGCCCATTACAACTGTCCCCGTGGCATAACCATACTTGCGGACGAGATTATGGGCATGTTCAATTCCGCCAACCGTTACAACAACGGGCAGTTGATAGAGCAGCTTCTGTCCGCATGGAGCAACAGTGCCATAGATGTGACCCGTGTCAGCAATCCCATTCCCATACACATTGAGAATCCGTGCATCAACATGGTCGGCACGACACAGACCAGGCGTGTGCACGAGCTGCTCAAAAAGGGATACGAGGATAACGGGCTGCTTGACCGCATCCTGTTCGTGATGCCCAAGTCGTATCTGGTGCCACGGTGGACGGAAAGCGAAGAGGAGGATACCGGTAACAATCCGGCATCTGCATGGAAGACATGGGAGACAATCATGGAAAAGGTGTTCGCCCTTGACTATGACAATGACGGGGATGCCGAGGGTAACATCCCTCATCTGATAGGCATGGAAGCGGAAGCGAAAAGGGTTTTCTTCAACTGGCACAACAATACGATCGAACGCATCAATGCCATCAGGGATGAAGCCCTTGTGGAATCGCGTCCCATGAAAAGTCCGGTACAGGTGGCGCGTCTGGCACTGGTTCTCCAAGTCCTGTCTTATGCCTGCGGCGAGAGCCATCTGCAATTCGTGACAACAACCGCCATTGAAGGTGCTATCCGGCTGAATGACTATTTCGAAGGTTCTTACAGGCGCATACGCGAATATGTGGCAAACGATTCCTGTGACGAGCCGTCGCTGGAATTGCTCGCCCTGCTGAAAGATACGTTTACCACAGCCGAAGCCCTTGATGCCGGAAGACAACTTATGGTAACGGAGCGCACGGTGATGAACTATCTTAGGAATCTTGCCAGAAACAGGCTTGTCCACAAGGTCAGGCAGGGAGTCTACGAGAAAGTGTCATATACCCCCATGGAATAGACAGAGGATGAAAACTGCAATGTGTAACCCCCGTTTGCAGCTTTCAGGATGTTCCGTTTTTCAGTTTCGGGATGGAGCATACCGTCAGTTCCTGCAAAACTGAAAGGACTGAAGACTGAAGTTACTGCAAATCAATTTCAGAAATCATCATGGAGAATTATCGTTTTCATCTTGAAAAATATCATCGGGGTAGCAAGAAGGCGTGTCCCGAATGCAGGCGCAAGGCTTCTTTTACCCGTTATATCGACGAATCGGGAGAGATTGACTTTCCTCCCCATGTCGGCAAATGTGACCACGAGCACAGTTGCGGCTACCATTACACGCCAAAGGATTTCTTCCGGGAACATCCTGATGAATCGGAACAATTCAGGCAGGAACGGAAACCGCAAGCCGTAACTCCAACGAAGCCAGTCAGTCCTCCGTCTTTTATGGATTCGGCAGTCATGCTGCGTTCTCTGTCACATTATGACATCAACCCGTTGTACACATTCCTGTCCATCACGATTGGCAGAAGCAATGCCGGAAGGCTATTCAAGCTTTACCAGGTCGGGACTTCCAAGAAATGGGGCGGTTCGACAGTTTTCTGGCAGGTGGATTCCAACGGACAGGTACACGCGGGTAAGATTATGGGATATGATACAAAGACCGGGCATCGACTGAAAGTTCCACATCCGCATATATGCTGGGTACATACCGAGTTGCATTTGCCCGACTTCAACTTGTGCCAGTGTTTCTTTGGCGAGCACCTTCTTGTCCGCTATCCCGACAAGACCGTGTTCATTGTGGAAAGCGAGAAGACAGCACTCATTGCAGCCCACTTCATGCCTGACGGCTTATGGCTGGCGACCGGAGGAAAGAACGGCTGTTTCAACGAAAGGGCTGTTCGTGTACTGGCGCATCGGGATGTGGTACTAATGCCAGACCTTGGTGCAACGGAGCAGTGGCGGCAAAAAGTTTCAATACTTGCCAAAGTCTGCCAATCCGTATCGGTCAGCACGGTACTGGAAGATATGGCAACTGCCGAACAACGCGATCAAGGGTTGGACATTGCAGACTTCCTTCTGATGGAAGACACTCCGCAGATGATACTCCAACGGATGATTGACCGCAACCCCGTCTTGCAAACCCTGATTGACGAACTTGGGTTGAAATTGGTGGATGCAGAACAGATATGATAATTGGATGGATTGGACAGCTCGCTGTCCTTGAAAAAGGGTTTGTAAAATCCCGTAGCTTATTAGGGCATTTTCCCTGCAATCACTCTACGAGTGGCAGTCAAAAAGCCCATAAGCGGAGAGATACCCTCCCGGCACCCATGTCTGCCTGTGGCACATTGACGGGATTTTACGAACCATAACACAGAAATAATAATCGCAAAAACGCAGAAAATATGAGTAATACACAATATGCGGTTTGCCACCTGCAACGTGGCAGCGGTAATGACAGCGGAATGTCATGTCATATAGAAAGAAAGGATGCAAACGGGAAGAAATACATTCCCGTCAATGCTGATGCGAACAGGACACAGCTTAATCGGGAACTTATTGCATTTCCTGCCGGAGTAAAGAACAGGACGGATGCCATACAGTATCGTATCAATAATGCCGGGCTGCACCGCAAATTGGCCAAGAACCAGACAAAAGCCATCCGCATTATTCTGACCGGAACACATGAACAGATGATGAAGATTGCCAATGATGGCAAGCTGGATAATTGGATTAATGCCAATATGAAATGGCTAAAGAAT
>OGOG01003840.1_pt1 | contig 10981 bp, 10 predicted proteins | sample 1552581 | NCBI WGS metagenome assembly OGOG01 (sample SAMEA2580152, study PRJEB22360) | human gut metagenome | biome: human gut; feature: human-associated habitat; material: faeces | place: Denmark | collected 2008/2010 | reverse complement strand
ACCTTACCATTTTTATATGAAAGAGTAAACCTTTACTGTGCGGGAGTAAATTCCACCACCAAATGTGGTGGTGGAATTTAAAATTTCATTTTTGGTGAATGTATGAGATTAAAATAGAAGATTGAAATAGAATATTTACAGTGGTAAAATCTACACATGAAATGAAAAGGAGCAGCATATGCCATACAACTATGAAAAAGTAAATCAAAAGCTTCTGGTTCCACAGATTGAGGATCAGCTTGTAATGTATATACAGCATGAGAATATTGGAATTGGCGCAAAGCTTCCCAGTGAGTACAAGCTGGCTGAGATATTCGGAGTGGGCAGGAGTACGATAAGGGAGGCTGTAAAAAGTCTGGTTACGAAAGGGATGCTTGAGGTGAAGAGAGGCTCCGGCACATTTGTGAAGTCCACGGAGATAGTGGTTGATGATCCGCTTGGCTTAGCACAGTTTGAGGACAAGTATCGTCTGGCGATGGAGCTTTTTGAGGTGAGGATGCTGCTTGAGCCTGATGTAGCTGCAGTGGCATGCCAGAAGGCAACAGAAGAGGACAAAAAGCGTATAAAGAGTCTGTGTGATGAAGTGGAGCAGCTGTATCTGTCGGGGCAGAACCATATAAAAAAGGATATGGAGTTTCATGAGACGATAGCCAGATGCAGTGGAAATAGAGTTGTTGAGGTACTGATTCCGGTTATTCTAACAGCTATTACGACGTTTGCAAATCTGACACACAGAAAGCTGATCAACGAGACAATTGATACACACAGGGCAATAACCGATGCTATTTTAAGTGGAGACACCATGGGTGCAAAGTGTGCCATGATAATGCATCTCACATACAACAGACAGACTATTATAGACATGTCAGAGCAAAATAAAACTTGTCAGACAAGTTAGTTTAAACTTACCACGAGAATTAAATAAAATACACTAAAAACCAGTCATGTTAAACAGACATGACTGTTTTTTTTTGTTACTTTTGTGGAAAAAACTTGTAGATTTGAAACAACTTGATATGAAGTATTTAAGATTATATACTTTAGATAGATACAAAAGACGTCTGATGTATGTAGGGAACAACGTATAACAATTTAATGTTATGGAGGAAGAAAAAATGAGTGAAGCAGCGACATTAGATCCAACCCGATTGGTGATAGCCGCGATAATCGGATTAGCTCTGTTATTAGTTTTAATTATCAAATTCAAGGTTCATGCAATGATTTCCATATTGCTTGGAGCGATAACAATCGGTGTTGTGGCAGGTATGCCTCTTACTGAGATTGTAACAGCGGTAAATGATGGTATCAGTAATACTTTAAAGGGCATAGCACTGCTTGTAGGACTGGGCTCCATGTTTGGAGCAATACTGGAAGCGTCCGGCGGAGCACAGACACTTGCCGTTACAATGGTGAAAAAGTTTGGCGATGAAAAAGCCGCATGGGCACTTGGAGTAACCGGTTTAATTATAGCAATGCCGGTATTCTTTGACGCAGGACTTATTATCCTGATACCACTTGCATTCTCGCTTGCAAAGAGAACAAAGCGTTCCACACTGTTCTATGCGATACCTCTTTTAGCAGGACTTGCAGTCGGACATGCATTTATACCGCCTACACCGGGTCCTGTACTTGTGGCAACAATGCTCAATGTAGATTTAGGATGGGTAATACTTGTCGGTATAGCGTGTGGAACAGTTGCAATGATTATTGCAGGACCTGTATGGGGTTCGATTTGTGGAAAAAAATACATGGTTCCGGTTCCGGAGCATGTAGCAAGTCAGGAGGACATAGATGAATCTAAGCTTCCTAAGTTCAGCACAATCGTACTTATCATAGCAATTCCGCTTGTGCTTATCATTTTCAAGTCACTCGCAGGTGTTATCCCTGCAATGGCACCGGTAGCACCGGTATTTACATTCCTTGGCGAGCCGTTTGTGGCACTGCTTATTGCAACAATCGTGGCAATGCTTGTGCTTGGAAAGAGACATGGCTACAGCATGGAGGAGCTTGAAAAAATCATGACAAAGTCTCTTGAACCGACAGGACTTATCTTACTTGTAACAGCCTGCGGTGGAGTGCTCAGATATGTATTGCAGTACTCAGGACTCGGAGATTTGATTGGAAATGCAGTTTCATCTGCTAATTTACCAATAGTGCTTGTAGCCTTTATTGTAGCTGCGCTCGTACGAATCTGTGTTGGTTCAGCAACAGTTGCAATGACCATGGCAGCAGGAATCATAGCTGCAATGCCTGGAATATCAGAGCTGCCACCGCTATATCTGGCATGTGTTGTCGCAGCAGTAGCAGGAGGCTCAACAGTATGTTCACATTTCAACGATTCAGGCTTCTGGCTTGTTAGATCACTCGTTGGTGTGGATGAGAAAACAAATCTGAAGACATGGACAATCATGGAGACACTGGTTGGCTTCAGCGGATTTGTAGTAGCGTTTATTATTTCATTATTCGTATAGAAGAAAGGACACAGATATGCTTAGAAGTGAAGAAGCAAGAAAACTTGCACCTGAGATGGACCCACTCAGAATGGGTATGGGATGGAAGGTCAGTGACTTGTCTAAGCCACAGGTAATGATTGAAAGCACATATGGAGACAGCCATCCGGGCTCAGCTCACCTGAACAAATTTGTAGAGGAGGCTGTAAAGGCCGTGGATGAAAACGGCGGAAAAGCAGCCAGATATTATGCAACAGATATGTGTGACGGAATCGCACAGGGACATGACGGAATCAACTATTCACTGGCACACCGCGATGCTATCACCAACCTTGTTGAGGCACAGGCCAATGCAACAGTATTTGACGGTGGAGTGTTTATCGCAAGCTGTGACAAGGCAATGCCTGCCATGCTCATGAGTATAGGAAGATTAAAGGATATGAGTGCGATTATGGTGACAGGCGGAGTCATGGAAGCACATGAGCTGCCAAAGAAATATATCGTAGATGATCCTGCCTGCAAGATTAACGAGCTTCTGACACTCGAGCAGATTGGTAAATTTGATGCATGGGAGAAAACCGGTGTCATCCCTAACGAGCAGTTGGATTATTACAAGCACAATGCATGCCCAAGCTGTGGAGCCTGCTCATTCATGGGAACAGCATCTACAATGCAGATTATGGCAGAGGCACTTGGACTTATGCTTCCGGGTACAGCACTCATGCCATCCACAGCACCTGAGCTTAAGGAGGCTTCATACAATGCAGGAAAGCAGCTTATGGAGCTCATAGCAAAGGGCATCACAGCAAAGGATATTGTTACAAAGGAAAGCTTTGAGAATGCAATCATGGTTCATGCGGCTATCTCAGGTTCTACAAATGCAACTATGCATTTACCTGCAATTGCACATGAGTTTGGCATCCGGATAGATGCGGATACATTTGACAGACTGCACAGAGGTGCACATTATCTGCTCAACATCCGTCCTTCGGGAGACTGGCCGGCACAGTACTTCTACTATGCTGGAGGCGTGCCTAGAGTGATGGAGGAGATAAAGAGTATGCTCCACCTTGATGTGATGACAGTCACAGGAAAGACTCTCGGCGAGAACTTAGAGGAGCTTAAGAAGAACGGCTTCTACGAGCACTGTGACGAGATACTCCGTGAGAAGTCAAAGCTTTTTGGAAGAACAATTGACAGAGAGGATATCATCCATTCCTTTGACAATGCCAAGGGAACAGACGGAAGTATTGCGATTCTTAAAGGAAATCTGGCACCTGAGGGCTGTGTAATAAAGCATACAGCATGTCCTAAGGAGATGTTTAAGGCAGTGCTTAACGCTAAGCCGTATGACAGCGAGGAGGCATGTATCAGTGCCGTATTAAATGGGGAGGTAAAGCCGGGAGATGCCGTATTTATCAGATACGAGGGACCAAGAGGCAGCGGAATGCCTGAGATGTTCTACACAGGCGAGGCAATCTGCGCAGATCCAAAGCTTGCTTCAAGCGTGGCACTCATCACCGACGGAAGATTCTCCGGTGCATCAAGAGGTCCGGTTATCGGACACGTATCACCTGAGGCAGCGGCAGGCGGACCAATCGCATTTGTCGAAGAGGGAGATTTGATCGAGCTTGATGTTGAAAACAGAAAAATCGCAATTGTAGGAATAAAGGGCGAGAGAAAGACTCCAAAGGAGATTGATGCTGTTTTAGCAGACAGAAAGGCGCACTGGAAGGGCTTTAAGAGCAAATACCAGCATGGACTTTTAAAGCTCTATGCGCAGCATGCAGTAAGCTCTATGAAGGGTGCTTACATGGATTAATACCTGTTGATTTTATGATATTTGGATACAGAAAGGAATTATTATGAATACAATTATTGAGAAATTAAAAGAAATGCTTGTTGTCCCTGTAGTGGTACTTGACGATGTAAAGGATGCAGAAAAGCTTGCAGATGCTCTTGTAGGGGGAGGGCTTCCTTGTGCTGAGGTAACCTTCAGAACCGCTGCTGCAGAGGAATCAATCCGCATTATGACAGAGAAATATCCTGATATGCTTGTAGGTGCTGGAACAGTTCTTACAACCGAGCAGGTGGATAAAGCAGTTGCAGCAGGCGCGAAGTTTATAGTAAGCCCCGGCTTTGATGCAGAAATTGTTGATTACTGTCTGGATAAAAATATCCCGATTTTACCTGGTGTAATCTCACCTTCAGAGGCAGCACAGGCTGTCAAGAGAGGTCTTAGTGTGGTTAAATTCTTCCCTGCTGAGCAGTATGGCGGAGTGACTACAATCAAGGCTCTTGCAGCACCATATACTATGCTTAAGTTCATGCCTACAGGTGGTGTGAGTGTGAAGAACTTAAAGGATTACTTAAGCTGTGACAAGATTATCTGCTGTGGCGGAAGCTGGATGGTAAAGGGCGATATGATAAAATCCGGAGAGTTTGACAAGATAAAGCAGATGACAAAGGAAGCCGTAGAGCTTGCACACAGTATCAGAAAGTAAAGGAGAGTATAAAACCATGAACCTTAATTTAAAGCCAAAGAGTGAATGTAAATATGATGCAGTTTCATTAGGAGAGGTAATGCTTCGTCTGGATCCGGGCGAGGGAAGAATCAGAACAGCAAGATCCTTCAGAGCATGGGAAGGCGGCGGAGAGTACAATGTAGTCCGCGGTTTAAGAAAGTGCTTTAAGATGAACACAGGTGTCATCACAGCGTTCGCTGACAACGAGGTAGGAAAGCTCATGGAGGATTTCATCTGTCAGGGTGGTGTGGACACATCCCTCATCAAGTGGATGAAGACAGACGGAATCGGACGTGTATGCAGAAACGGTCTCAACTTTACAGAGAGAGGCTTCGGTATCCGTGGTGCAGTCGGATGCTCTGACAGAGCAAATACTGCTATTTCAAAGGCAACACCTGAGGATTTTGATTTCGATTACATCTTTGGTGAGCTTGGAGTCAGATGGCTTCATACAGGCGGTATCTATGCAGCAATCTCTGAGCAGACCTGTGAGACAGTGCTTGCAGCAATAAAGACAGCAAAGAAATACGGAACAATTGTATCCTACGACTTAAACTACCGTCCTTCAATGTGGAGTGCAATCGGTGGACAGGCAAAGGCGCAGGAGGTAAACAAAGAAATCGCTAAATATGTTGACGTAATGATCGGAAACGAAGAGGATTTCACAGCATGCCTTGGTTTTGAGATTGAAGGAAACGATGCAAACCTCAAGGAATTAAATCTCGACGGATATAAGAAGATGATTAATGAGGCAGCAAAGGCTTATCCTAACTTCAAGGCAGTAGCAACAACACTGCGTACAGTAAAGACAGCCACAGTCAATGACTGGAGCGCAATCTGCTGGGCAGATGGAGAGGTCTACAAGGCAAAGGATTACAACGGACTTGAGATTATGGACAGAGTCGGCGGTGGAGATTCCTTCGCATCAGGCCTCATCTATGGACTGATGACAACAGAGGATGCCGAGACTGCAGTAAACTATGGTGCAGCTCATGGTGCACTTGCCATGACAACACCGGGTGACACAACTATGGTAAGCGTCAACGAGGTTGAGGCTATCATGGGTGGCGCAGGCGCCAGAGTTCAGAGATAGGATATCGTAAAAAGTGAGGAGGCAGAGTATGGAACAGAGATTTATAACAATGGGCGAAATAATGCTTAGACTGACTCCGCCCAACTATGAGAAAATCAGAATGACATATTCATTTGAGGCAAGCTACGGCGGAGCGGAGGCCAATATAGCACTAGCGCTTGCAAACCTCGGCATCGACTCTACCTTCTTTACGGTAGTACCGGATAACAGCATCGGAAAGAGCGCAATCAGAATGCTGCGCTCAAACGATGTGCATTGTGCACCGATTATTCTGTCGACACCGGATGAGACTCCGACACACAGACTCGGAAGCTACTATCTGGAGGCAGGCTTTGGAATCAGACCAAGCAAGGTAATCTATGACAGAAAGCACAGTGCGATAACAGAGTATGATTTTTCCAAGGTTGACTTGAAGAAATTGTTGACAGGATTTACATGGTTGCATCTAAGCGGAATCACACCGGCGCTTGCACCAAACTGCAGGCAGCTTATTATGGACACCTTAAAGGTGGCAAAGGCGCTTGGCATTACGGTCAGCTTCGATGGAAACTTCCGCAGTACATTATGGTCATGGGAAGAGGCAAGAGACTTCTGCACACAGTGTCTGCCATACATTGATGTGTTAATCGGAATCGAGCCTTATCATTTGTATAAAGATCCATCCAATCATTCATTGGGTGATGTGAAGGATGGGATACCGCTTCATCTGAGCTACGAACAGGAAGACGAGATTTTTTCAAATTTTGCAATTCAATATCCTAATATAAAATACATGGCTCGTCATGTTCGTTATGCTCACAGCGGAAGCGAAAACAGTCTCAAAGCGTACCTTTGGTACAATGGAAGGACTTATGAGAGCAAAATGTTTACATTCACAATCCTTGACAGGGTTGGTGGTGGAGATGCTTTTGCATCAGGACTCATCTACGCTATGATGAATAATTATGAACCAATGGATATAGTGAATTTTGCAGTAGCAAGCAGTGCAATCAAGCACACAATAAGAGGCGATGCAAATATCACTGATGATGTCGAATCGATAAAGAATCTCATGAATATGAATTATGACATCAAAAGATAAATAAACTAAAATATGATTAAAGAGTAATCCGTCATGCCGGGGAATGCGCATGGCGGATTTTTCGTATGTAATTGCTTGTGTCTGATACATTTTAGATACAAGTAGCTGTTAATATATAAATAGCCATGCATAATGCAGTCTAAATATATGCTCCTCGGGATTGACAGTAAAAGAAGAATATGCAAAGATTTATAAAGGAAAATAGTTACGGATAATAAAGTTTTAGAAGGAAAATGATGATAGAAATATTAATAGTGGAAGACGAAAAACCGATATCGGACCTCATCAGATTAAATCTCATGAAAGCAGGCTATAGCTGCACCTGTGCCTTTGATGGTATGGAGGCAGCAGATATTCTTGAGGAGAGAAATTTTGACCTGATAATACTTGATGTAATGCTGCCGAAGTTAAACGGCTTTGAGCTTATGGAATACATAAAGCCGCTTGGCATACCTGTTATATTTCTCACAGCAAAAGCCACTTTAGATGACAGGCTAAGAGGTCTCACGTCCGGTGCCGAGGACTATATGGTAAAGCCTTTTGAGATTGTTGAGCTTTTAGCCCGGGTAAATATAGTGCTAAGACGTTATAATAAGATGGAGCAGCAGCTTACCTTTAAGGATATAGCTATCGATACGAAAAACCAGAATGTATCAAAGGCAGGAAAGCATATAGAGCTTACACCAAAGGAATTTGAGCTGCTTGAGCTTTTGATGCGCAATAAAAATATCACACTTTTCAGAGAAAAGATATATGAAGAAATATGGGGAAGTGAGTACTCTGTCGAGTCGAGGACTCTCGATCTTCACATACAGAGACTGCGCAAAAAGCTTGATATAGGAGACAGCCTTAAAACCGTATTTAAGGCAGGATACAGGCTGGAAGAATAGAAAACTAAAGACCTTTAAATATGGGTAAGCGTAATATACAAAAAGAGGGATAAATGAAATTCAGGTACAAGGTATTGTTCACAAACTTAATACTGCTTTCACTTGGACTGGGGCTGGTGGGATACCTCATGATACACAAGAATTTTGAGCTGGCGAAGCAGACACAGCTTAAAAACGCTATTGTGCAGAATAATCTGGTACAGTCCTCTGTGGAGTATGAGCTTTTGCAGCTTTTAAATTCAGTTTCCGATAATTCTGAAACTTCGAACAATAATACAGATAACAATAATGCAGAAAAGAGCAGCATTTCCGCATCATCAATAGCCGCGCAACTTCCGCAGATCGGAAGCCGTGTAAGCAGCAGTGTGCGCTCAAGGGATTCATTTTTCTACATATATTTTGATGGTGAAAAAGTATATACAGATGACAAAAGTGATGCAAGGATAAGTGATACACTTTTTAAAAATCTCACAACAGGAAACAAAAACTATATGATAAAAGAAGAATCCCAAAAGCACTATATCTATGTTACATCGCAGAGTGTGATAGATGAAAAAAATCTCTGGATAGTAAGTAAATGCGATGCATCAGAGGCATATACACTGCTTGATGAGCAGATAAAATATTTCAGGCTGATAATAATAGTCATATTGATTGCGGAGTCGGTAGCAATGTATTTTATCAGCAGGTACATGACAAAGCCGCTCGAGAAGCTTAACCATGTCAGCGAGGAAATAGCGCAGGGGGATTATGCCACAAGGGTAAACGTAAAAAGTCATGATGAGATAGGGCTTCTTGCGCAGAAATTTAATATCATGGCGCAGGCAGTATCGGATCATGTAGACGAGCTTAACGATATGGTGCACAGGCGTGAGCAGTTTGTAGCGGATTTTACCCATGAGATAAAAACACCTATGACGTCAATCATTGGATATGCAGACACGATGCGTTCACTGGAGCTTCCGAGAGAGGAGCAGATGATGGCGCTTGGATATATTTTTTCGGAGGGAAAACGTCTGGAGAGCATGTCGCAGAAGCTTTTTGAGCTGATATATCTGCGCCGGCATGATATTGAAAAAGCGCGGGTTCATATGGCAGATCTTTGTGCAGAGGTGGTAAAGGTTGTTGAGCCTGCATACGAAAACAGGCATCTTACTATAGAAACAGAGATAGAGGATGCTGTGCTGACCGTGAATAGAGAACTTCTGGTTACAGCACTTGTCAATATGATGGATAATGCAAGAAAAGCGTCAGAAGAAGGTCAGCAGGTTGAGGTTACAGGAAAATTTGTGGACAATATGGCTTGTAATATACGTAAAGATAAAACGGATATAGGCGAAGCCGAATCAGCAGATGACAGGAAATGTATGAGGGCATATGAAATATGCATAATTGATCACGGAATTGGAATGACTAAAGAGCAGGCGGCAAAAATCTGTGATGAGTTTTATATGGCAGACAAATCAAGAGCCAGAAAAGAGGGCGGTGCCGGAATCGGAATGTCTCTTGTGGCAATCATTTTAGAGCACCATAATGCAGTACTTTCAGTGGAAAGTGAACCCAGATGCGGAACAACGATGAGGATTTTGCTGCCGTGGTAATCTGAACGCAATATAGATATAAAAAATGGTAAATTCGTAAAATTTAAAGGAAGATATGAAAAAAGACAGCTTCAAATTAATAATAATGTCTGTTGCAGTAATCTGTATAGTAATAGCAGGCATCATGGTGCCTGGCATAGTGCTTGAGGCAAACCAGAAAAGTGAACATGATCATGTGGCGAAGGTTCCTAAAAGCTATCTGCCTTCAGGCTCTGTAATGGCAAAGGAAGCATCTGCCAATCTGAAATTGTCGGAGAAGCTCTCGCTCATAGATGGGCAGTGGGACAGCACGACAGATGATGCTGCCTCTTATGAGATGGATGAGCAGGATTATCAGGCAGTTGCCACATGCAGAAAAAGCATAGAAAAGCTTTATGACGAAAAGCTCTATCCTGTAAATCTTTCACCTGACTACTCTAACTGGTATACGTGGGAGGCAGCAGCGAAAAAGGCATCGGATAATACCTTTAACACATATACGGCATATTACTGGATAATCAGGTTTGAGAAGTATGATGGTACACAAAATCATACAATCTGGATGCTTGAGGATGGGACAATCATTATGGCAAAAGCACATATGAAGGATATTAGTGATATGAGTGAATATAAAGAGGTTTTGCATGCAGATGATGAATCACAGGCAGAAACTGATTTGTCTGCTTACAAAGGATATTTTGACTACAGCGGGATAGATTTTTCAAAGCTTAACCTGATATCCGAGACAACAGCAGTGGAGCAAAAAAATAATGAAAGCTATGAGATGCTGCAGTTTTTACAGGAAAATGAATATGTATATGCGATTCATGAGAAGTGAAAAATTATAATGACAAATACGGTTCACATATCATCTATGTAAATGGAAGGTATGAAGGTAATGATGATATAGTCCTGATGATGAAAGATTTTCACCAGTGCAGGCCGGAGCAGATAAAAAGTGAGATATTGTCAAAAGTTTTTAGATGCGTACTTTGGTGGTGGAGAGTATTATTATCATGACTTAGAGCATTATACAGTTGATGAATTGGATACTTATATAGATTTAAAATACCGTGAGCTGAATGAAATGAACAGCATGGATGATGTGGATGACAAAACAGGAGCTGGCACAGCAAATGGGAGCCGGATTTGTCAGGTTATCTTACAATGTCTGCAAGCATACGCTTCCAGTCAGGTCTGTCAAAATTGGTTCCCGACCAGCCATCATCTGTATAATAACGCAGATTGATTGATATTTTTGGTGTAAAAATATCACGTTTCCTGTCGGTTGTCATTTTTATAAATTTGAAGTTATCGCTTTACTTTTGTTGTATCTTAGCCAAAATACTTTCTATTACAAGT
>OGOG01003836.1_pt1 | contig 10984 bp, 7 predicted proteins | sample 1552581 | NCBI WGS metagenome assembly OGOG01 (sample SAMEA2580152, study PRJEB22360) | human gut metagenome | biome: human gut; feature: human-associated habitat; material: faeces | place: Denmark | collected 2008/2010 | reverse complement strand
AGGTTCGCTGCGCCCCCCGCCGCGTCGCGGCTGGCCTGCGCCGCGATCCTAGCCAGTTTGCCCGACGCCTTCCCGACGAGTTTGTCGCGCTGCGCCCTAGCCTCCTCGACGAGCTTATCGCCTTTGGCCTTCGCATCGGCGCGGATCTCGTCGGCCGATTTGCCCTCGGACGATCCGACCGACAGGCCCAGTTTCTCACCGATCGCATTGCTCACGGCGTCCTTCACGGCATTCTTCACGTCGAGCGTGATCTTCGGCGACGAGAAACTGCCGCCGATGCCGACGTCGACCGCCGTAAGAATACCGCCCGCCGATCCTTCGGGCAGCGTCACCCGGGCCGTATAGTCGATCGTCTGATCCAGCCCCGTCGAACCCGACAGGTTGAGCGAAATACCGCCCACGCTCAGATCGAAGGGCTGCGTGGCGATGCGTCCGTCGCGGATCGTGAAACGGATGTCGACATCCTTCGCCTCGATGCGGCGCAGGGCGTCGTTTTTGAGCGCTGCGGCCAACTGGTCGAAGACGGCGATATTCTGCACGCGGATGTTCTTCGAACGGATCGCCCCGTCGGCCTGCAAGGTCGCATAGTCGGGATCCATCGTCTGCGTCAGGCGGGTCGCCAGATCGAGCGACATCGAGTAGTCCCCGCCCGTCTTCTCGAACAGGGGCACCATGCGGCGCACGACGTCCAGCTGGTCGAAGGTCGTCGAGAACGACGCATCGGCGATCTCGGCCTTCAACTTCAACGCCGGCCGCTGCGCGTCGGCTGCCGTCGAGTAGCTGCCCGAAGCCGACATCCGGCCGCCGAAGGCATTCATCGCCAGCCGGTTCATCGAGACAGTACCCTTCGCCACGGTCAGAGAACCGGTGAAATCGTCGAGCACCATTTTCTGAAACAGTATCTTTTTCAGCGACGCACCGAGTGCCAGATCGAGGTTCTGCGGCACGACGACGGCACGCATCGCCGCCGTATCGGCCGGAGATCGCCCCCCCCGCCGTCTCGCCCGGAGCGGCGGCCGCACCGGTATCGGCCGAAGCCTCCGAAGCGTCGCCCAGCAGTTCGTTGAGATCGAGCAGCGACGAACGGACGTCGAGCCGCCCGCGCAGCGTCTGGTCGCGCAGGAGATAGCCGATATAGTTCGACAGCGTGCCCGACGCTTCGATGTCGCTGCGCCCCACCGTGACGCCCAGCTCCGAAAGGGTCAGCGCCGCAGGGCTGACGCTCATCGCGGCGCGGCGCACCTTCACTTCGGGCAATCCCGCGAGTGCCGCCGTAACCCCTTCGACGGTGAGCCGCCCCGCAGCCGCGATCGCCTCGTAACGCTCCCGCTCGATGTCGGACATCCGCCCCGACGCCTGCATGTCGGCCGTCACGACGCCCGCCAGCGCGATCGAATCGCCCAACGGATAGACCTCTTTCACAGCCCCCAGATCGACCTTGCCGGCGGCGGCCGCCTTGAAGCGCAGGTCGCTCATCGGCGTTGCGGCCGAGAACGAGCCGCGCAGCGCGTTGCCCGCCATCGTCAGCGCGAAGGTCGGCACGTCGACGGTCGTGGCGTCGGCCGTCCCGCCCGGATTGGCCGCCCTGGCATCGATCGTAATGCCCGTCACGGCCTTGGGCAGCGAGGCGTATTTGAAGCTGCCGTCGCGCACGGCCAACGTCGTTTCGAAGGCCGGCAGCCGGTCGCCCGCCAGCACGCCTTTGGCCCATGCGTCGAGCGTCAGCTGCCCCGAAGCGGTCAGGTTCTCGAAATCGCGCGTGTAGAAGGCCGGAACCAGCGACAGGACGTCGCGGAACTCGACTTTCGAACTGTTGACGCGCACGTCCATCTCGGTGCGGTCGTCCGCCAGCGCCACCCAGCCGTCGAGGCTCAGAGCGATCGCATTGAGGCTCAATCTGTTGTCGGAGAAAGTGAAACGCTTGTTTTTCAGATCGGCGTCGAGCGTGACGTCGGCCGTCAGATCGGCGTCGCGCAGCAGCGCCACCCCGCCGGCGGCATACGAGAGGCGATGCGCCTCCAACCGCAGGTCGAGGTCGCTGCGCTCGCCCGACAGGTCGCCGCTCAGGCGCAGGTCGAGCGGATCGACACCGGCACGCATTCCCGTCGAGTCGTCCTCATAGCGGACGACGGCCTCCGACAGACGCACGTCGCGCATCCGCAGACGGAAGGCCGACGGTTCGTCCGCCTCGGCCGGCTCCTTCTCCTCCGCCGGTTCGTCCGAAGGTTTCATCACGTCCCAGTTCACGCTGCCGTCGGCGAGTTTGCGCGCATGCAGATGCGCCTTGTCGACGAGCAGTTTGGTCACCTCGTAGCCCGAATCGCCGAAGAGCGACATCAGGTCGACGACCACCGAGATGCGCCCGACCGAAGCCAGCGTATCCCCTTCGAACGGCGCGGCGCAGACGACCGTCAACCCCTCCAACTCGACCGAAGCGTGCGGGAAATGGCGCAGCAGGCTCAGGTCGAGCGAACGGAAATCGACTTCGGCGGTGAGCAGTTCGCCCGCCTCTTTCTTCACGATGTCGCCCACCTTCGATTTGAGTGCGAGCGGCACGACGAGCGCGACGGCGATGAGCACGACCGCAACGATCGCAACGATTTTCAGAAACTTTTTCATACGATGGAATTTTAGGAGACCCGCAAGTCCCGCATTCTTCTACCTACTCGGCCGAGGTCAGCAACCCCGCCGTAATCTGCCGCCGCATCCGCACGAGCCACGCCGCACGCCGCACGCGGCCCGTCAGGCAATAGCCGAGGGCGATCCCCAGCGTGGCGCACCACTTGGCCGCCTCGCCCGTCCACAGGCGCAGCAGACCGCCGTCGATCGCGGCCCGCGTGCGCTGGCTCACGCCGATATTGCGGCACAGACGGTCGAAATAGCCGCGTGTGAGCTTCGACGGCGGGATGATGTGGTACATCACCGCTCCGGGCACGTACCAGCACTGTTCGCCGCCGCGCCGCAGCCGTGCGAACAGGTCGCTCTCCTCGCCGCCCAGCAGCCGCGCGCCGCGCCGTCCCAGTTGCGGGTCGAACGCTCCGTAGCGCCCCAGCGCCGTGCGGCGCAGCGCCATGTTCCCTCCGCCGGGAATCCGCCCGCGCGGGAAGGGACGGGGCGTCGGCCCCAGATCGATCGGGTTGGCGATCGGCCGTTCGGTATAGCGCGACATCCACGCGGGACGCCCTGCGGGATACTCCGCTACGATGGGGCCGCCGGCCGACGCCACCGAGGGGTGCGCATCGAAAAAGGCGATGTATGCGGCGATGAACTCCGGCACGATGCGCTCGTCGTCGTCGATGATGGCCACGATGTCGCCCGTCGTCTCGGCGATGCCGCGGTTGCGGGCCCACGAAAGGCCCTGCCGCGTCTCGGACACCCGCCGCAGCGGCAGCCCGGGATGCGCCGAGAGAAACTCCTCGAAACGCGCGGCCGTATCGTCGGTCGAATTGTTGTCCACCACCACGCACTCCCACTCGGCCGCGGACGCCGTCTGCGCGGCGACCGACCGCAGCGTCGTGAGCAACTGCTCCGCACGGTTGTAGGTGGCGACGATGAGCGAAAGGCGCGGCATACGGCGGAGGATCAGTCGTTGAATTCGTCGAACATCGTCGTGCTGAGATACTTCTCGGCACGGTCGGGGAAGACCACCACGATATTGCCCCGCTCGATGCGGGCGGCCGTCCGTACGGCGGCCAGCAGGGCGGCGCCGCTCGACATGCCGGCGAAAATCGCCTCGCGGGCGATGATCCGGCGGGCCATAGCGATCGCCTCCTCGCTCTCGACCATCTCCTGAATATCGATCTTCGAGGGGTCGTAGATGTCGGGTACGATCGCCTCCTCCATATTTTTCAACCCCTGGATGTAGTGGCCGCGCGTAGGCTGGGCGCAGACCACCTTGATGTCGGGCTTCATCGCCTTCAAAAAACGCGACAGCCCCATGAGCGTTCCCGACGTGCCGAGGGCACAGACCAGATAGTCGATCTCGCCGCCCGTCTGCTGCCAGATTTCGAGCGCCGTCGACTGATAGTGCGCCAGGTAGTTGCTGGCGTTGGCGAACTGATCGGGCATGAAATAGCGGTCGGGGTCCGACGCTACGGCCGCGCGCGCATAACGGATCGCCCCGTCGGTCCCCTCCTCGGCGGGAGTGAGAATCACCTTGGCGCCGTAGGAGCGGATGATCTTGCGCCGTTCGATCGACACGGCCTCCGACATGACGATCTCCACGGGATACCCCTTGACGATTCCCACGATCGCCAGGCCGATGCCCGTATTGCCCGACGTGGGTTCGATGATGGTTTTGCCCGGCGTGAGCCTCCCTTCGCGCTCGGCCTCCTCGATCATCTTGACCGCAATGCGGTCCTTGATGCTGCCCGTAGGGTTGAAGCCTTCGAGCTTGGCGAAAATATTGACCTGCAGGTTGGGGGAAAAGTGGTTCAGGCGCACCATCGGCGTCGAACCGATCGTTCCCAGGATATTGTCGTAAATCATAATGCGGGGGTTCTCTTTTACCCTGACAAAGTTACGATTTTTCCCGACGCGATGCGCTCCCGCGGCGAAAAATATGAGATTATTCGCACTTTCACCGCCGGAGCCCGACAGCGGATCGGAGCGTCGGCGGGCGGACGAAGGGCGCATCCGCAACCCCGACAGCGGATTGCACCGCTGAAACAGGCTCGCCCGATTTTTAATCGCAAAACCCGCGTTTGCGCCTCTACGTCCGACTTTCCGCACCTTGGCTGCGCCGAAGACACTTACGTCCGGCAATGTTCGAATAAATTCGACATTGCTCTCGCTTATTCGTATCTTTGGCTGCGCCTTAGATACTGCGGTTCGGAAAAAGAAAAACGGTCGTTTTTTCTTTTTCTCTCACCTTAATCGTATCTTTGCATCGGAATCTACGTCGCACCCGCCGCCGCGGGCCTCCGGCAAGCCGCTAACATCTCATCGCATTTATGACAGTCATCAAGGGAGCAGCTACTGAACTCGGAACGGAACGAATCCGCAAATTGCTCGTCCAATACTCCGTACCGGCCATTATCGCCATGACGGCCTCTTCGCTGTACAACATGGTCGACAGCATCTTCATCGGGCTGGGCGTCGGACCGATGGCCATTTCGGGACTGGCGCTCACCTTCCCGCTGATGAACCTCGCCGCGGCGTTCGGATCGCTCGTCGGCGTCGGCGCCGCCACGCTCATCTCGATGCGGCTCGGACAAAAGGACTACGCCTCGGCACAATACATACTGGGCAACGTCGTGGTGCTCAACTTCATCATCGGACTCGGCTTCGGACTGGTCACCCTGCTCTTCCTCGACCCGATCCTCTACTTCTTCGGGGCGAGCGAGGCGACGATCGGCTACGCCCGCGACTACATGTCGATCATCCTGATGGGCAACGTCGTAACGCACATGTATCTGGGACTGAACTCCGTCCTGCGTTCGGCGGGACACCCGCGCAAGTCGATGTACGCCACGATCAACACCGTAGTCATCAACACGATCCTCGACCCGCTGTTCATCTACGGCTTCGGCTGGGGCATCCGCGGCGCAGCGATCGCCACGGTGCTGGCGCAGGTGATCTCGCTCGTCTGGCAGTTCCGGCTGCTCTCCGATTCGAGCGAACTGCTGCATTTCCACCGGGGAATCTACCGGCCGCGCAAGCGGATCGTCAAGGAGATTCTGGCCATCGGCATGTCGCCCTTTCTGATGAACGTGACGGCCTGCTTCATCGTCATCCTCATCAACAAGGGGCTCAAAGAGCACGGCGGCGACCTGATGATCGGGGCCTACGGTATCGTCAACCGGCTGGCCTTCTTCTTCGTGATGATCGTCATGGGGCTCAACCAGGGGATGCAGCCCATCGCAGGCTACAATTTCGGCGCACGGCAGTACGACCGTCTGATGCACGTGCTCAAACTCACCGTCATCGGCGCGACCTGCGTCACCTCGCTCGGATTCCTGCTGGGCGAGCTGCTGCCCCATTGGGCCGTGGCGGTCTTTACGACCGACGAGGAGCTGATCCGGCTCGCGGCCGAAGGAATGCGCATCGTCTTCCTCTGTTTCCCGATCATCGGGTTCCAGATGGTGACGACCAACTTCTTCCAGAGCATCGGCATGGCCCCGAAGGCGATCTTCCTGTCGCTGTCGCGCCAGCTGCTCTTCCTGCTGCCCGGACTGCTATTCCTGCCCGACATCCTCGCCGGTATGGGCTACAACGGCAGCTGGGGCGTATGGTGCAGTATGCCGCTGTCGGACCTTCTGGCATCGCTCGTCGCGGCCCTCATGCTGCTGCGCGAACTGCGCCGCTTCCGCAAACGAATGCAGATTTAACGATTCTACCCTACCATGAACGAAAAATTCGTCATCAACATCGGACGTCAGCTCGGCAGCGGCGGCAAGGCCGTCGGCGAACGGCTGGCCGAGCGTTTCGGCATCCCCGTCTACGACAAGCGGCTCATCAAGATGGCCGCCGAACACAGCGGCTTCGGCCAGGAATTCTTCGAAAAGGCCGACGAAAAGCCCGCCAAGGGGTTCTTCGCCACCCTGCTCGGCTATCTGCGCAGTCCGTTCGCGGGCGACGACGCGATCTACAACAACCCGCTGAGCCACGACGCGCTGTTCAAGATGCAGAGCGACGTGATCCGCCAGCTGGCCGAGCGCGAGTCGTGCATCTTCGTGGGCCGCTGCGCCGACTACATCCTGCGCGAACATCCCCGCTGCGTCAACATCTTCGTCTCGGCGTCGCGCGAGGACCGCATCGAACGGCTCGTGCGCACGCGCCGGCTGACTCCCGAAGCGGCCGAACAGCTCATGGATTCGACCGACGAAAAGCGCGCCGACTACTACAACTATTACAGCAACCGCACGTGGGGCGCCGCCGCGACCTACCACCTCTGCATCGACTCGTCGGTGCTCGGCATCGACGGCACGGCCGCCTTCGCCGAGGAGTTCATCCGCAAGAAACTGAACCTCGCCCGCAAGGATTGAACGCTCCCCGACCTACGACCTCCCCTTATCGAAAAAGCAGCCGTCCGACGATCGGACGGCTGCTTTTTTCAGATTTCTCAGGGCCTATTCCCGCTCGATGCGCAAATCGTCGAACCACATCCGGCAGGAGTTCGATCCCGTTACGGCTCCCGTTCCGTCGAGCGACGTAGCGATCGTAAAGGTCGTCGCGCCCGTCGCGCCCGTCACACGAAGCGTATGGAGCGTATACTCCATATACCCTTTGGCATCGGCGCCCGTTTCGATAGGCGTACGATTCCGGAGCGTCTGCGTCTGCGTGCCGTCGTCGAAGGTTCCGTCGCCGTTGACGGTCACCACGACGGTCGTTCCCGACCCCTGATTGGGAGCCGTCTCGAACTTGCCGGTAGCCAGATTGGGCTCATAATAAGGCGCGGCGTTGAACGACAGCACGACATTCGCCGGCGCATCGACGCCGAGCGACGCCAATGTCGGCGTAGTCAACTTGCCGATCGCGGAGGCGGAACCGAATTTCAACGCACCGCAGACGGGAAAGAGACCCGTATTGTCCGCCTTGTCGGCCGACCACGCATAATCCGACCAGTGCACCGCACGATACGAAGCGTGCTGCTTCGTGCCGAACGCATCCTCCATACATCCCATCGGATGGCAGACCGACACGGGCAACGCATCCTCGACCGACTCTTCGGTATAGTCGATCGAAGCCTGCGTCCCCTTGACCTTATGCGCCCATGCGTTATCGATCGACGACCCTCCGTAACGTGCATCCTCGAAATCCTTATACAGCAACACCTTGTCGCCGAGAACGGGTGCAGCGTCGGTCGTCACGGAGATGTCGGTCCACGCGGAGTCTTCGAAGCGCGCGGCATCGGTCGAAACGGCCTGTACGCGAATCGTATACGACGTCGCAGCCTTCAAACCTCCGAAAGCGAACCGGTTGTAGAGATAAGAGTAGATCGTTCCGTTCTTGCCTCCGTATTTGAAACTGTATTTGTCATACGACCGCAGCACCTTGTCGCCCTCCAACAGACGGATATTGAACGTCCGCCCCTGCGTTTCATAGGTGTCCACCGACTGCTCGAACTCGGCTACGATCATGCCGTGCGTCTTGCGGAACACCTTGATCCCGGGTGCGGGAAGCTCTTCGGAGAGCGTCTCGACCGTCATGCTGCCGTCGGCTACCAATTCGTTGACATCCAACGGCATCGTATAACGCACCCCCGCTTCATAACGTTTGGAGGCCCTGACCCGCAGCGTTGCCTTCTTCGAACCGGCATAGAGCGTCACGGTCATCGGGTCCCCTTCCTCGACGACGGGATTGACCAGCAGCCAGCCGGAGACCGGTTTTTCCAGCACGGGCTTGCCGGAAAACGAAAGCGTCGATTCCGCACTTGCCGACACCGGCGTAAGCGCCGCCTCCGGATCGGTCAGATCGGCAGTAAAATCACCCGACAGATCGCGGTTGTCCACCGCAAGAACGATCCGGTCGAGCGGCTGGCCGAACAACTCGCTGCCCGTCAGATCATCGACCGTAAAAGCCAGCAGAGACAACTTGTTGCGAAGCGAAAAACGCTTCTGCGCGGCATCGTAGGAACCGATCTTGAAATCATTGGCGCCGATCGATGCCGTCGTACCGTTTTGTGTCTGTTCCGCGTCGACGGTCACGGCCAGCGTCGCGGTCGACGTTCCCGCGTCGGCCGAATAGGGATAATAGACGTACTGCGGGACGGCTCCCTTCGAGAGCGCCCCCTCGAAGCGTCCCACCGACTCTCCGGCTCCTTCCGAAAGCAGGAACGAAACGTTGGCATCGCCCTTGTCCGAAAATACGCCCAACCGATCCTGATTCTCCCACAGCACTTTCAGGCCGTCGTCGCCGAGTACCGTACGCGACCCCTGCTGCAACTCCGCCGTGAGCCGGATCGTCGTCTCCGGGCGCTGCAACTCCGAACTTCCGTCGTTCGTACAACCGGCCATCACTCCCGCAAGGGCCAGCAAACACATCATTTCACGTATCATTTCCTTATCTGTTTTTTTACGATTCATACTTTGATTTTATTTTCAGAAACCGTCGCCTCCGTTGCCGTAATCGCCGCCCGAACCCGAGCCGCCCGGAGTGCCGCCCGTATCGAACCCGTCGCCGCCGTCGCCATAGGATCCCCCTCCGGCCGAACCGCCCGAGGAGGCGGAACCCACCGTATCGAATCCGTCGCCGCCGTCGCCGTAATCACCGCCCGAACCCGAGCCCGACGATCCTTCGCTCTGACCGCCGTCGTCGCGCACGATCATCAGATCATCGAACCACATGCGATAGTAGCCTTTCTGCGCAACGGTCGAGATGGAGACGCGGGTATGCGAATCGGCACCCTTGATCCGCACCGAATGCTCCGTCCACGAATAATGTCCGTTGCCCTGGGCATCGGTCTGATCGGGGGTGAGATTGGTGAGCGTCATCTCGGTCGAACCGTTCTCGAACGTACCTGCACCCGCCCAGATCGAGATATTGAAGGTCGCGCCGCAGAGAATATAGGGGGAGACCATCAGATTGCCCGTGGTCAGATTCGGTTCGGTGTAGGGACAAGCCTTGAACGAGACGACGATATCCGAAACTCCGCTCAGACCGTACTGCCCCAGCGCCGGCGTGGTCATACGGCCGTAGGCCGAACCGCTGCCGAACTTCACGGCCCCGCAGATCAGGAACAGTCCCGTATTCGACTTTCTGGCGATATCTTTTTCACCGATATCGCTCCAATCCCAGCCGCTCCAATATTTGCGACGATACTGTTCGGGCAGCTTGGCCGTATTGAAACTGTCCTCCATACAACGAATCGGGTAGACCACATAGAGTTCGATGCTCTCCTCGGCATCGTAATCCAGATCGAGCTGATTGCCCGACGGGTGCTGCCCCCACGCCACATCGATGGCGCTGCCGCCGAACCACGCCTCTTCGAAATCCTTGTAAAGCAGGCAACCGATCGGCAACTGCGGCCGCGGATCGGTCGTCGCCTCGCAGCAGACCCAATTCGAATCCCTGTATTGCTCGGAATCCGAAACATACTGCACATAGAATCTGTAATCGGTCGAGGGCTGCAATCCGCCGAACGCCTGCCGGTTGTAGACGTAAGAGAGGTTGTAGGTAGCGTTGCTGGCGTAATTCACCCGACTCTGCTGACGGACGACCACGCTGTCGCGGTCGACCAACACGAAATTGTAGCGGCGGCCGTAGGTCGTCGTATACGGATCCTTCGTCCACTCGAAGACCAGCATCCCGTGCGTCTTGCGCAGCAGACGCACCTCGGGATCGGGCAGCAGCCCGACGGTCGTCACCTCCAACTCGGCGGCCTCCGACGCACTGTAAATCGTCCCTTCGGCAGGTACGGCACGCACCGAGAAGCGATAGGTCGTACCCATCTCCAACCCCTCGACGGCGGCCGTCGTCAGCGGCGTCGACCCTTCGGCCACCCGCACGCCCTGTTTCGTATACAGTTCGTAATCGTAGCTCTTGGCGTTGCGCACGGCATCCCACGAGAAGGTGAGCGACCGTTCGGCGATCGCGCATTCGAGCCCCTCCGGCGCTGCCAGCTCCCCGCCCAGTTCGAGCAATTCGCCCTCGGCTTCCTCTCCCTCGACGAGTGCCGGATCGTCGATCCGCACGCCATCGGCCCCGGTCGAGAGCCGGAACCAGAGCTGCGTCACGTCTTCGGCAATGTAGAAAGCGGTCATCGGACAACTCCACCCTGCCTCCGGCGCGACCGCGAACGGCACGTCGATCCATTGCGTCGCATTGCGGCTGGCCTGCAACCGTACGCTTCCGGCCGCTTCGGCCGAAGGCAGATAGAGCCCCGTCGAGAAGCGCAGATCGAGCGCACCCTTCACATCGACCGGTCCCAGCGTAAAGAGTCCGCCCGCAGCCAGGACGATATTCCCGCCGCCGCTCGCACCTTCGTATCCCGTCGAAGGAGCGTCGGCGGGCACCCTCCCCCCTTCGGCCCCCTGCTTCGGGG
>OGOG01003829.1_pt1 | contig 10991 bp, 14 predicted proteins | sample 1552581 | NCBI WGS metagenome assembly OGOG01 (sample SAMEA2580152, study PRJEB22360) | human gut metagenome | biome: human gut; feature: human-associated habitat; material: faeces | place: Denmark | collected 2008/2010 | reverse complement strand
CCCCCGCCGTTAAGCGTTGTACCGGTCACATCCACCACACCCTTCACGCCCATGATCGCTGCATCAATAGACGCAATCCGCACAACCAGTTTCGACTGATTTTCCCAGTTCTTTCTAAGTCCGGCAAAATACTCCTCTATGGCTGTCTCGATCTGGGTCTTGCAGGTATTAAGGTCATACCCGTTATCATAGGTTATCGTCGCCGCAATATTAACAGTGACTTCGGATGCGGTGTCAACTGTCACCGCGTGCCCGATCGGTGCAAGGCCATCGCCATGCCCGTCTTTATTCGGGTCAAATTCTTTCTGCACCGTCTGAATCAATACATCCGTTGCCTTTCCGAAAACACTGTCTAAAATCACAAGCTTGACCGTTCCCGGACCATTCCATGCCCGGATCACTTTAACAGCGCCAACTCCTGCTATTCCCAGTGTTTTGTCATGATAGTCCTTTGCATTCCCGGCAAAAGCCCGTTCATTGAAAGATTCCTGATACCGCAATCTAAGAGTTTCGGTATCCTCGTCGTCCTCTCCGTAGATCAACACACGCGTAAGTTTTGCCGTCGTGAGGCCCATCACATACTCCACCGGGATAACATCCCCCAGGTATTCGTTCCCGGCTGCCCCCGGCTGCTCACAGGTTACCTGTCCGCTTGCAGTTACCTTATAAAAGTGATCCCCACCGGTAAACCGTGTTCCGACCGGTACCTCCACATCCGTCTCTAATTCCAGTACCGAATAAGTAGCTGTCTTGGGTGTGATACCCCTATCCGCACATAACCGGATCAGGTACTCCCGCGATGCTGTATCGCCGAATGTCTCCGCCAGCATGCAATCAAATCCAACATACAATGATGCCAATTCGACCGCCGCCGGTGCAAGCGCCATATATACAGGACTGCTTTCTCTCTTATCCAGCGTATCCGGAATGCGCTCAAGCATCCTCTGCATAATTGCATCAAACGTCTGCTCCTCGTACACTTATACATCCACCTCCTTCTGTGCTGGAACGCTTCCAAATTTCGTATGTGCAACGAACGTAACCAGCAATTTTCTTCCCTTTTTCTCAAACTCAAAACTGTCGCATGAATCAATCCTGTCATCCTGCACCAGAGCCTCCGTGATGCGCCGCTCTACCTCCGGCATAACATAATCGATTGGTTTTCCGAACAGATCCTTAAGTTCCACACCATAGTCCCACGAAAAAATAATATACTGATACCGCTCGGTATTCAGAATGTTATAGATCGCCTGCTTAATAGCTTCAACATCATCGCACTGCCCTATGATCCGTTCACTTTCCACGATCATTCTCGGACAGAGGGACGGCTGTTCTACCACTTCGACGTTTTTCAACTGGTTTGATACCGGTATCATGCTTACACCACCTTCCCGATTACAAGATATTTCTGCCCGCCCTGCTGCCGGACCACCTGCACGCTGTCACCAATACTCAGACCGCTATGTACCGTCACCGTTAATTCGCCGCCATATTCATGGTTATGCTCCGGCGTACCGCCGTCCTCGGTATGCGTCGGCTTTACTGTCACCTTGATTTCACGTTCTTTCAAATGTTCCGGCAGAATCAGCATGCTTCCGCTGATCTCAAACCTCTGTTCGATTTTGATTTTTAAAGGGCTGGAAGATGTTACCGTCCCGGACATCACCGTAGCCGGATACCCGGCATCATTCGCATTCGTCGATACCTGCTGCACCGCCCGGACAAAATCATTTGCGTCATGCACTAAAATCACCTCCCGATACTGTCAAATCCATTGTGTGTTTGCTCTCGCCGTACTTGTGAACGCATTTTTCCACCAACATGAGATTCTGAAGCTTCACGTCACCGAGATCAAGCTGCACCACGACGAGCGATCCACCGCGCACACGTGAGTCTCCGGCGGCATCCTTGACTGTCAGCGTCCGCGTCTCCTTATTGTAAATCTGTAATAACGCGTCCGCCTTTGCCTGCCCGTTTTCTCCCTTTTGTAGCGCATCAAAATACTGTAAAATCCCCCACCTGTTGATATTGGATGAATCCTGTGCGATATAAACCTCCCGCTTCCCGGCATCCTCATTGTCATAAACCAGTTTGATCCGGTTATAGGTATTTTCATCGATGGAAGACTCATAGTCATAATTCTGGCCAGTTTCCGCATCGATCATGATCGGCACATACATATCACCGAGGAAAGACAAATTCAGCTTTCCAAAATCGTCATGCAGGATGTACAAGTCCCCCGTATTCTGCAACGTCTGATCCAGGGCATTACTGATCATATCAAGCAGCGACACATTATCTTCCACCCGCGACGCGATCACCCACACCGTATTGGCAAGTGTACCGATGTTAAATCCATACTTCTCACCGATCAGCGCCACCACACCATCCGCCGTCTTATTCTCATATACGAGCGTATCCTTATTCTTCAGATACCGGATCTGGTCATATGCCGTAATCGTCACAATGTTACTGCGGTCACGTTTCATGCGAAAAATGAATCCATAGAACACTTCTTTTCCATCTGCATCCTTGAACCGAACCGGATCACCATTTCCAATGTTGATTCCAGTGTCCACAAAGCTGAATTCGAGCACTCCGGGGCTGATCTGCCGCTCCGTCGTAACCTTCACCTCTTCTTTCACAGGCGGCATATACGCCGTGCTATCATGCTGTATCAATAACTCGTACATATGTCCCTCCTACGCCGCCGGAATGGCAAGTACCTGCCCCGGATAGATCAGATTCGGATTCCCGCCGATCACCGACTTATTAGCATTGTAAATCGTTCCCCACTTGCTTCCATTCCCATAATACTGCTTTGCAATCTTCCACAGGCAATCCCCCTTTTTCACCGTGTAAGACCCGCCGGACGGCGCGTTGGATGATGCCGCTCTTGCTGCCTGCATTGCAGCTCTCGGCTTCGGAAGCGAAATGTCAATCGTACACGCTTTGGTTGTAAATTCCCGGTACTGCCGGAGCTTCACTTTTGCCGTTACGTCCAGCCCTTCCCCCGCATCCTCCACGATGTCGTAGCTTTCAATCGATACCTTCATGCTGGTATCAAACAGACGCTGATTCGTTCCATCCGTTCGCGTGACCACGTACTGAAATGCGCTCTTGGCGCTCATCAACGCTTCCAGCTTGTCCAGATAGTATTTTGCCGGACGGAATCCGCTCGGGTATACCGCAAACGGGTACTGCACCGCCGGAAGCAGCAGCTCAAAATCCACGTCCGTCAGCCCGGGGCTTTTTAAAATATTGGCTTCCCCCTCATTGATCAGTGTGACCGTTTCATTTTTGCCGTTAATTTTCATGGTGATCTTGGACGGCGTAACGGGAAATAAAATGCCATCCATATACAATCTGTATGCCACGGTCATTCCTCCTTTCCTATTAAAAATAATATATAAAAAGAGAGCCTGTTTCCAAGCTCTCTTTTTAGCACTATATTCTTATACATTTCATCTTTTTGCTTTGGCTGCTTTTTGCCCCTGTGCGTATCCAAAGCAAAAGGCATTATTGATTGCTTCATATATATTTGCGCTTGCATTACTGATATGTACAATATTAGATGCAAATATTGTGTAATTTTTATCAATTTTACATCTCGTATCGCTTACCACTTTCATAGTATCTTTTATTCTTGCCATATCTTAAGCCACCTCCCCGTACACTACCCGGCACTTATTCACATTGCCGTTTGCAAGTTCCAGTTCGATGACTGTCGGATAACCGTTCTCCTGCAACCATTCCACTACTTTCTGGAAAACGCTGTCCTTATACTGAACCGTAACACCGTCGTGCCCGTTCCGGCTGTACGCCGTCCTCACGACTTCATCCGTGAAGATGTCAAGCTTCTGGATGATCGCGCTCACCGCCTTGTCATGAGGTCTGCCGGATTCCGAATAGATACCAATTTCTTTTGCAATAGTGGTACAATCCCACAGTTTCGGTGTATCAGAGATTACCGGGGCGTTGACCGGATAACCGGAATCGGAATAGATCCTTACCACTTCGGCAGCTATGTACTTGGAATCCACTCCGGCATCATGCAGGGCTTCCTTGATGTTCTTTACCATCATATTTACGGACGGGAGTTTCTCTTTCTTGGGCTTGTTCTGCTTTGGCATCTCATAGGAACCGGTCTTGCGGAGAGTCGGAAGCACTTCATCAGCAATCCAATCTGTAAATTTTTCAGCATTTGGTTTATGGCTCTTAAATACCAACTTATAAACACCACTCTCTGTAAGGAAGTTTTCTCCTGCATTGTTCAATTTTCGGATGTTACTTTTTGTCACATCCGAAATTCTGCTGTCGGCTTTACTGACTGCGGAATTTGTCAACTTAACTACCTGTTTGTCATTCATGCGAGTGATTGCTTTTCTTACACCCTCTGGTGATATTTCTAAACACTCTCCTACATGATATGGATTGAATAGCACCTGTCCATTAAATTCAAAAACCTCTACCTCGTGTCCTTCAAAAATCATTAAATCGTTCATTGCTAACTTTTTCCTTTCTTCAAAAATTGACTTTTCCACGGAAATAAGCTACAATGCACATAGAAATAGTGCTTGCACTTATTTCCTGTTACGAGAGTAAACACGTCGGTCGCCAAACTTACCGTGTTTACTCTTTTTCTTTTTCATCTTCGATAATTTCTTCCACATCCACACCAAGAGCGTTTGCAATTTTGCCAAGCGACTTTATTGATGGTTTTGTAATTCCTCGAGTATATCTCGAAACCGCTGTTGCCGATATGCCCGCCTTTTCAGCTAATTCACGTACTCCCACTTCTTTTCGTGCCATGATAAATCGTAATTTTTTTGCGTTTAATTCCATCTTCTCACCTCCTGTGAGTTTCATACTACCACCATGTAGGTTTACTGTCAACCCTTTTGTATATATTATATACGTTTGATTATATTGGTTTGTTTTGTTGCGTTTTACAATACTTTGTTGTATCCTATATTCAAAGGAGGTCCTTCATATGGCTGCAGACAAAAGTATTTTTTCCACTAACTTAAAGAAACTACGCCAGGAACACTCTCTTTCCCAAAAAGACTTTGGTGAATCTATCAGTGTTTCTGCAATGGCAATTTCTAGTTATGAAAGTGGAGCGAAATCTCCATCTATTGATACAGTATACCGAATTGCCGAAACTTATAATGTTTCTATAGATTGGCTTTGCGGTCTGTCATCACGTAAACAGTCAGAAATAACGGCTATGTCTGATGTTTTAGAATTGCTTTTTGACATAGAGAAAAACACACCATTAGAAATCTTTTCTAACAGAGAAGTCATCAATCAAAATATATTTAATCCAAACGAATATCCGGATCTGCAAGAATTAGAAGTTCACGAAATTTGCTTTTTGAGTGGTTTACTTGATGGATATATTGATGAATGGAACAAAATGCGAACTCTATATAAAAATGGCACTATAGATGATGAACTTTACTCTCTCTGGAAAGAAAAAGTCCTTAATCAAACATCTTGTACTTATCCGAATGGTACAAAAATAGTTCCTGACGTCCCAGAATAACCAAATCCCCGCCTACGTCATGTAAGCGGGGATTCTCTATCTTTATAATTCCACTCTATTCATCCTAGCTGTAATTTTGGGTTTTAATTGCTCTATCAGCTTTGCACATTTTTGAGTATTAGGATATTCATCTCTTAAAACAAACGTCTGTGCTTCGCCATCTGCATTTTGATATGTCACAATTGCATAGCATTTTACCTCACGTTTTGTTTTTGTCTTCGGTGCAGAACCAAGCACCGCTCCTGCCACTCCAAAAGTTGCTGCTCCAACAATTCCTTTCGCCAAACTGCTTTTCTGATATATGCTTTCATCAATATCCATCTGAAAATCAACATTATGTATTTTCTCATACAATAATGTCATTTCTGTCCCAGCCCCGGAAATCACCATTTCCTGAGTTTTAAGCATAACTTTGCATTTACAATTTTCTGGGATTGGCAACCCTACAACATGCACGATATCTGTATATTCCTTAGTTTGATCTTTCTTACCAAATAACCCCATAATAGTTCCTCCCTAATAATTTGTGAAATTATTATACACCTCCCTTCTGCGTTTGTCGATATTTAGGCTCCATCCCGGACTATTTCCATCGCCTCCAGTACCCGAGTAGTCAGTCCATCCACAATACCGTCCAGATCATTGGTATTATGCACGGTATTGCTCATCCCGGACATATCCACCTTAATTTCCGCTGTCGTAAACCGGTTGATTGCTTCCTGCTCTGCAATATCACGCAGATACTTCAGATCCTCTTCTGAAACATCCAGCGAATCCGAGATGCTCGATGTATCACCGGCTATGTTGGCAACATTCGCAGCCATATCAGATGCGGCGCCATAGCTACCTAACGCTCCGGTGTTATCAGAATTATCATCCTTTGTTCCACCAAAGAAATTCTTTACTCTGTTCTCCATGCCCTGTCCGAAATCATATCCCTTGTTGTATGCAGTCTGATAATCGACATAATCCATCTTGCTGACCTGCTCAACCCAGCCTGACTTATCCTTGACCGCCTGCTGTGCCTCTTCCAACTTTGAGTAGAATCCATCTAAACCGCTGGTAATATTGACTTCAACTCCCGGTATTTTGTTCAAAAGTGCCTGTATCGCACTCGCAAGATTCGAGATATATCCAAGGACTGTAAGACACAGATCGTAAAACATCACCTCTACTGCCGCGACAGGATTATTAAATACATTCCCGAAAAAATTCGCCAGCGTGGCAAACCCATTCCATGCCGGAACAACAAACGTGTTAATTATATGTGCTCCCAGTGTGGCAAATATTCCAGCTACAACCCCGGTCGCACTATAGGCGGTATGTTGTGTTTTGTTAATTGCTGCAACAATTAAATATATCGCAGCTATAACAATAATAATAGCTGCCACAATCCATGTAAGCGGACACGCCAATAACGCCGTATTAAACCCATATTGGGTTGCTGTAGCTATAGCAGTTTCTGATGCTTCCTTTTTCGTAAAAGCTGCATGCGCGTATGATGCCAAACACAGGGCAACTTTTATTCCTGTACTGACTGCCTCTACTGTTTTTACAACCCCTAAATACGTTGCATACGCCGCCAGTGCCGCCGCTACTCCGCCTATAACTGGTGCAATCATTGACCAGTTGTCCACGATAAACGCCCCGCCCGTTACCATTACATCGATCACATTCAAAGCGATCGTTGCCGCCCCGGACAGGGCATTCATAATTCCGGTCAATGCCGTTTGCATATGCTGATCGTTTGCCATCTCATTCAGCCGCTGTAGTACCGGTTGAAATGTCATAAGTGCCTGATTGGAGTAATATGTCCATAGCTGTCCCCAAGTCATCGGCATAGAGTTGAACTTTGCATCTATATCATCTGCCGCCGCAAACATTGCGTTCTTTACAATATCCGCGGTGATCTGTCCATCTGATGCCATTTCCCGGATCTTACCGATTGGAACATCCATGTAATCAGCCACAGTCTGGATCAAGTTCGGCGCCTGCTCGAAGATACTGTTCAACTCATCGCCACGGAGCACGCCAGACCCTAACGCCTGTGTCAACTGTAAAAACGCATTGGACGATTCTGTTGCCGATGCCCCGGCTATCGTAAACTGCTTATTTACCAACTCCGCGAACTGCACAATCTCGCCGGTCGATGCAAAAGCATCCCGGGCATTATTTCCGAGTTTCGCCACCGATGCAGCTGTATCCATATAAGACGCCCTGGAATTCTGCGCCGACAGGAAGATCATCTGCGAGAGTTCATCTGTCGTCTGCATCGTCCCATTCAACGCATTATACTGCGACACCATCATATCAAGGCGCGCCGTGGTCTGCGTGAGTTCATCCGACAGATCCAGTGCGTTTTTTACCGTAGAAATGCCAACATACGCTCCGACAAGCGATTTCACCTTATTCACGAGCACATCCGTATGCTGTGATCCAGCCTGTAACTTCTGGTTGTATTCCTCCTGTTTCCGGCGCGCGCTCTCCGTGGCACTTGTGATGTCCTGTAAACCCACCATGCCATCGGCAAGCAGCTGTCGCGCCTCTTCCATCGACGACGTATCAATCGCGGTGCTGGACGCATATTCCAGCGCTTCAAAATTGCTTATCACCATATTCCCCGCCGTACAGATATTGTAGAGCGGCGCAGACATACGGTCCGACAACTCTATCGCAGTCTGAATACTTGACATCCTCTCACCTCCTACTTCTGGATTTCTTTTGCCTTGCGCTTCTCTTCCTCGACCCGAAGATCTATGGACGCAATCACAAAAGCTTTCTCATTCCGATCCAATTCAGCAAAGAATGACGGCAGCCAGTGAAACTTCTGCAAGCAATAATGCGCATATGCCGCTTCACCGTCGCCGCCATTGATTAGTTTTTTGCCTCGTCAACCTTCTCCTGCAGTGTCTCATCGATGCCGCTGTATTCCTGCACGAATGTGGCAAGCTCACCGAACTCTTCCGGGTTGTCGACCATTTCCACAATCAATGCCTCTGCGGTCATAACGCCATAGGAATCCTGCAGTTCTGCATTGTGCAGATCCGGCTCCACAACCGCGGCGCAAATCATTTTTCTCAGAAGCTCATCCGTATTAACCTTCTGCCGATACAGTCCAGGCTTGCCGGTTACCGGCACCTCAATCGTACATTCATCCCGGATTGCCGCAGATTCTTTTGTGGACAGAGGTCTGATCGTCCAGAGTAACGGATCACCGTTCTCATCACACAGTGACTTTGTGGCAGCAAACTGCGTTGTCTTTTTGGCTTTCTTATTCTGTTTCAAAAATGCTTTTAAGTTTCCCATATGTTTTTCTCCTCATTCTCTTAATTGGCGGCAGTCTCCCGCCGCCGTTGACTTGTTACAGGTAGGACGGCTCCTTGTAGGATTCCGGGCTGGAATAATCCGCAGCATAGAAATTGATCTCCTGCTCGACAAATCCACCCTCGGCATCAAACATTGACAGCAGCACATCTCCGTCGATCACGCAGTTGTGATAAACCTTTGTACTGCGCCCCATGCAGGTAGCCGCATCATTGTTTGTTGTCTGCAATTCAAACACCGGCAGATGACCGGTATTTTTGTACTCTGTTACGATCCGGTCAAACATCTCCGAGCATTTGTAGACCGTCATTTTTGCCTGCACGACCATTCCGGTCGGCTTCCTGCCGGAAATGATCTTTCCCAGCACCGGGATCTCCTTGGTGCTGATGTTTGCCTTGCCCTCAAAATTCTTTGCGTTCAGCAGATTATACCGCTGTTCGCCAACCGTGACAAAAGCTTCCGCCTCTTTTGCAGACGGCACATCCTGTTCATTCATATAAGCGTTAAGCATCTCTTTACCTCCTACTCAATCACGACCGTCATATACAACTGTGACATTGCATTGACGATCGTCACCTTATCTTCCACATATACGCCGCGCTTCTCGCTTCCGGCGGAGACCACAACATCATCCTCCGAAAAATTCTCGATTGCTCCAAGCTGCTCTAACTGCTTATGATGCGATGCAATATCGTTCCATAAGCTGACACGACCAGATTCATTGTTCTGAACCTTGCCGTGATACTTCGTGTTGAACAGCGATGCGATATCCATCGCGATCTGGTCCAGCACACGGATCGTCTGGTTGCTCTGGAAGAGTTCGTTTTTATCCTCCGTAAGTGTCACAAGAGAATTGATGTCCTCTAAGACACGCACTTCCGTTCCCACGCTGTGCAGGACGAATTCACCGGCTTTCACAGCATTCTCAAGCTGTGTCTGCGTATAGGCGGTGTCAATCTCAAGCTCCCCGTCATAGATCGCGTTGGTACAGGTCGCATTAACCCCGCACGCCGCCTCCAGACCCACAACCCACGGAATCACATCCGGGCTGTTCTTCACATTGATGACGCCCTCATAATCGGCTGCGCAGTTATACAGGACTGCCTGGAATTTCGCCCCGACCTTGTCCCTCATACGCTTTGCAAATGCGGCGTACAGTTTCGCCGTGGTAGCATCACTCACACTCGCGCCGATCGTATTCACGGTATATGATTCCAAGAGATCCAGGTATTTCTGGTGCACCTCACCATTGACCGTTCCATTCGTACCGCCTGCCAGCGGAACGCCTGCCGTTGCTTCAAGTGCGGTTTTTTTCCAATCAACCCAGGCATTTTCTTTCAGATCTGCCGCGGATGCTACCGTCTGGGAATCCACAAGCTGCGTATCCAGATACAGCTTCACGTCAAAGCCATCTCCGTCCACATTCGCCGCAATAGCAACCTTCAGATCATTGCCACGGATTCCGCAGCACTTCGCTGTCGCATAGGTATTTTCCGCCTTTGCACCGCCCGATGTCAGCTTATAGATATAAGCCTTTGTCGCATGCGCAAACAGTTCGCGCAACGGCTGCATCTTATCATCTGTATAGGCATAACCGAACAGCGTAAGCGAATTCTTAATGAAATCTTCCTGCGCCACCTCCATCATCACGTTATCCGCACCCCAGTCAAGTTCAAGAGGCATGGATGCCACGCCACGCTCTGACAGATTCGTGGTCACGCGCGCCGCCGAAATAAAATTGATATAAGCACCACCCAAAACCTTATTCTGGGTTGTCCACTGTCCACCTCCGTACATTATCGCACCGCTCCTTTCATGTATTTTTCCATTTTCTTATCCACTTCCTCAAGCGTATAAGATTTTCCCGGTTCCAGTAATGCCGACAGGAGATCCGCCCTGCCCGCATATTTCTTGGAACCAATGATCTGCTCTTTGGTATAAGTAACCTTATTAACTGCTTCTGCCACTGTTTACCTCTCCTTGCACTTCGCATTCTTCCATATACGCATCTTTCTGGCTCTGCCCCAGGAATAACGTATATTCTGCCGTTGCCGACATCACATCGTCCGATATGTCCTTACATTCGATCATACCGCGCACCATTTTACCTTCTACCTCT
>OGOG01003822.1_pt1 | contig 11000 bp, 8 predicted proteins | sample 1552581 | NCBI WGS metagenome assembly OGOG01 (sample SAMEA2580152, study PRJEB22360) | human gut metagenome | biome: human gut; feature: human-associated habitat; material: faeces | place: Denmark | collected 2008/2010 | reverse complement strand
CTTTTTCCCCTCCCCTTTCTGGGTATTAAAAAAAGGTCGGAGTCCTTTTGGTTCCATAGCCGGAATACCAATCGATCCCAATTGGCAGGCAGCTTTCAACCCGATAGCGGTACCATAAAGCTGAGACAATTTTTTTGAATTTTTCTTCAATGCCGATTCTCCAAATATTTTTACATATAACTGATTGGGACGAAGGATGTCTTTTAGTCTAAATGGTATAAATCCTATTGTTGTATTCGTTTGTCCGATACTATATAGGTATCCTACCATATCATCCATATCTATTCTACGAGCAATATTCAACAAAACGTCTACCCATGCAATTGTTTGCAGATTAAATATCTCATTATCTGATGGATTCAAAGGATTAAATTCAGAAGTAGGATCATCTTCGTCAAAGTTACTGCTATATCGGTGAGTGATCCATCTGCCATTCCATGTATTTATCTGATTACCTTTCATCATTGGATACTGTTCCAAATATCTCCGATAATACTGCCAACCTTCGAATATATCCAAAAGTAACTGTTCATGGTCAAACAAAATGATTAAGCCACCAGTAACTCCAATTCCCAAAGCATCTCCAATCCAAGATAAGTATATATTCTCTTTGTTATCAGGTAAATCAATATTCGTAATTTGTCCTGAAGTTGCAGCAGTTAAATTGGTTACTCCATATCCTCTAGCAATGCTCGCATCTGCTTCCTCTGAATCAATTTTGTGAATCGTCTTGGAGATTCGCTCTTGTCTACGTTCATCCGTTTCAAAAGGCTTCTTACCTTTAATCATGTCATCCCAACTCAGTTTGGGATTTTCAAGAGGAGAATTCCCTGCCGTCATCATATATTTGGGATGCCCAAAAAACAACGGGATAAATATCTCTTCAAAAAAAGATTTTGCTGTATGTTCCGTATGAAACTTAGTATTATAAGCCTTAAGGAATGTACGTCCTATCGTTGATGTATACATAAGCTATAAAAATTGATAATTTGTATCATAATATTCTGCTCCTACTTTCGAGATATCAAGTCCTCTTTCGATTGAATAAGCTACATCCGGAATTATAAAAGGATCTGATCTGAAATTTCTTAACTGTTTCAATTTTTTCCATTTTAAGGAACTATATCTTACCGGAATCTCCATTAAAATCTGTTCTTCGGGAGTAGCTTCCCTATAACGTTCTTCATCTTCCTGAGTGATACATACCGCGGAATCAATATCAATACTATCTATTAAAGCCGATTTAGAAAGATGTCTTAATTCTCCCAATCTCCACTTACCATTTACCAAAATTGCATCAAGGCCAATATTTATCATTTCAATCTCACGGTAAACTTGATTTATCAGAGATTGCAATTCTGCTTCTCTCAGCAAAGCACCATCCGGCAGTACGTCATAACTTCGTAATAAAACTTCGTGAGAATATGGCAAACTATCCCTTTCATTATCTGAAGGGGCAATCACATAGATAGGTTTACTGGTTGGATTCTCCTTCCTTATCCGGTTGACCCGACCAAAACGTTGAATCAGGGCATCAATTGGAGCTGTTTCAGTAATCATCATGTCAAAACTAATATCCAGACTCACTTCCACGACTTGTGTGGAAACAACTATACAAGCATGAGAACTCTTATTATAAACTTCCATCAATTCTTTTTCAAGACGATTTCTATCTCCCCGTTTAAAACGGCTATGAATCAACATTTTGTCAATATCCGGATACAATTCCTCTATTCGTTCAAAGACATCTTGAGCATGAGCCACACGATTACATACAATAAGTATCTTTTGTTCTTCCGCAACCGCCTGCTGCAATACAGGAAGTAATGCTGTAAATGAGGGTGCTTTATGAATGATATGGCGATTGAATGATTCCAATACAGGTACTGGCAATTCAACGTATTGCACCTGTTCAATTCCTAAAATATCAAGAATAGCTTTCTCTAAATCAGATGGCATCGTTGCCGTACCAATATGAATCCTGCAACCGACATGGTTCAAAACTCTGACCATCTCCAATACAATAGACTGGATCATATCTGAGTACGTGTGTATCTCGTCCAAAATAATATCACATCCTTGCAAATCAAATAAAATTGACTCATACCCTTTTGTCCCCATTGAAATAGATGCCAACTGATGAGGAGTCAGTATTTTTATAGCAGCACCGAATTTATCTTGTATAGCTTTCTCTATTACATTTCCGTCTTCAATAGCTAAACGTGAAGTGGAATGTAATGGACGAATATCCTTCACACTATTGCCCAAATCTCTTTTAATACGTTCATACATCGCATTGATAGAGGCTTGAAAAGGTAATGTATAAAAGATGCGACCCTGACAACGCTTTAATAAGAAATCAGTTTTTCCGGAACCCGTAGGAGCTTTTACAAATGTATGCCTCTTTTTAAGATCGGACACTATCAAAGATAAAGGATATAGTTTATTTTGCCTGTCTTTATAATAAGTCACATCTGGAATAGTAAACAGATCCGGAAGTTCTCCTTTTTGACCTTCGGTAGCCGAAACAAAATGATCAGCTCCCATCAATAATCCTCTCCAAACAGACCAGCCTCTCGTCTTTTTCCTACAATGTTCCAGTACAAATTCATAAGCTGCACGTGCATCTGCTTCGCTTATATGTGTATCCGGTGAGATATTTGGAAAATCTAATTCATTTAGAATTCCCAATGCATCTATACTCCATAAAGAAAAATCTGTTAGATGATAATCTAAAATATCTTCACCATTACCCTCATCCATGTCCAGAATACCGTTTCGAGCAGAATCATTATAGATAGATTTATGATGAGCAACCACCATATCAATTATCATCGGCCATAACTCCCTATCTACCAAATTCAAAAAGAATAAGGATGCTACTTCATGTCTAAAACTAAACCCATCCGGAGCCTTCACCCCTTTTCCAAATCGTTTCTGAAATAATGGACTTGCCTTACCTATATCATGCAATAAGGCTCCCAATTTGGCAACTTCAGGGTCAACCCCTGCATATCGTGCAGCAATAACGGCAAAAAAGGCTACAGATTCAAGATGAACTTTCAAAGTGGTTCCTCCCTTTTCAGGACTCTTTGCCAGAATATGATCATATTTACTCATAAGATTCTTTTTGAATAGGATTACCGGTCATTACAATTTGTCCATACATTTCTTCATTGTTACAGAAGCGGTTATAACCTACAAGAAAAGAGCCATTGCCTGTTCCAAAACGTAGTTCATACCCGTCAATTTGATTAAACTCTTCTTCACTCAATTCCATTACAGCAACATCGGGTAAAAGTATGTCTTCATTCCGGCATAAGCAGATATGTTGCAATGAAGCGTTTTCAGCTTCTGCCTCATTTTCAAAAGCCAAAAATAAAGTAGGGCGAAGTAACACGCCACGTTTAAGGATAGATCGTTCTCTTATATATTGCTTTCCCTTCTTAGCCCAAGCTTTTGCCTGGACTACTTCTTGCTGAACATCAATTCCCATATAAGTGAGCTTATGACGTAGAATGGAAGAAACTTCCAATTTTTGTCTGATACCTTCTATAATTGATGGAGTTAAAAACTGTTGTGAGTATGTCTCACCACCACTCGCATCGCGGACTGCGGTCCAAGGTTTGATAAACCCGAAAGGCCCAGAATATTTAACAATAAAATATTTCATAGTCAACATAAATTATATCAACCCCCCGAACCCGGCGCCGCTATTGTTCCCAGCGCCGACTGTCCAAGCAAACAATTTACTTTCTGGAGTTCCATGAATAATTACAGGACACATGCTTGCCTTATTTTTAATACCATGAATTGTTACCATCTTGACTTGTTTAACCGGATAAGATAGATCAAATTCAACTTTTAAAGTCTCATCGTCAGGCAAACCAGCAATCTGCATCTTATGCCTTAAAGTCTCTGTCATCAAAACGCTACTTTCTTCATCGGTATAAAAGAAAAACTTATTATTACCGTCAATATTTCTTTTGATGAAAACCGGAGAGGCCAATCTAAAGACCAGTGGTTCCTTTCTGAAAACCGGTTGTTTTTCTATTGTGATATCTTTCACTTCCAGTCCACAAAACATTTCCGAATCGGACAGAATCGTATCTATCAATATTTTCAAATATTTATTCTCGTAAAAGCTAATAAAGAATATAGCTCCTTCAGGAAAATCAAATCCTTTATCTTTCACAAGTTTTCCACCATGTAGCCATGAAAAAGAATACAATGATATTTTATCATGTATTTCATTGTTTCCAATCCATTTATGAATTGTACCGATCATTTTTTGCTGATAGTTGAAAGGGATGATCGAAGTGTTTGAAGTAGTTTTTAAAGTTATTCGCATATGTTATCTTTGTATTTATTCATAAAGGAAAGAATATAATCTGTAAATTCAACATTTAAATGTGTATTATTTCTTTATAATGCCATTAAACACAAAATAAGGCAATTGAAATAGCTCCAAAACACTAATTATAATGACCTCAATACATATCACCATAAAAAATTGTAATAGTAATTGAATTATTTTCTCCCTTTAATAAAAACAATTTTCATAGTTAATTTCGCATTTCCCTGACAAAATGCTCTCATTTTATATATATTGCTAACTGCACACTTCTACTAAACTGCTGAAATAGGATAAAACAGGGTTGTTTTTAAAGTCGAAAGAGGGAAAATATAGCGTTTGAGTGGATGAAATAGCCATAATTATCGGATAGAATACCTATTATCATCAGATGAAACATCAATTATCAACGGATGAAACATTAATTATCATCGGACTAAGTAACTATTTCTAGCAAATGATATAACCTTTTCCAATATTTTAAAGCTCAATTCTTCGAAAAAGCATCTATTTTTTGACTTATTTTCTCTAGTTACTCCAATTCGATGTAGCTCTTATTCCTGACGAATTACAATGAAAATTTTACAATATTAATCATTCGGAAAGCGAGAAAAGGGCTAAGCATTGTATTATGTAGCTTATTTCCTCATTTTATAGACAAAGCAGAAAACACAGATTTCTCTATAATGCGTTTTTTTGATTATGCTTATCATCGGCCCGAAATAACGCTCCTTATGATACATAAGAAAAGCTTTTTGTCAAATTGAAACAGCAAATGATTCCAACTTTCAATCGTGTTTTTAATTTAGTAAGATGAAAGCAACCGAATACCGAAGTTTATTCCCTACATTTGTACGTTGATTCGATAAAAATTCAGAGAAATGAAAAAGTTCATCAAGGGACTCCGGTTCACCCCTGCCAACTATCCGGACGAAATAGAAGATAAAATTCAGAAATACAGAAAACAAGGATATAAACTCCCTTTCCGGAAAGCACTCCGCACTCCTGAACAACTGGAGGGAATCCGGGAGAGTGCCAAAATCAATACAGCCCTTTTGGATTATATTTCAGAAAACATACGCGAAGGCATTTCAACGGAAGAGATAGACCGTATGGTATATGAATTTACTACTAGCCATGGAGCGATCCCCGCTCCTCTCAATTATGAAGGTTTTCCAAAAAGTGTGTGTACGAGTATTAATGACGTTGTTTGCCACGGTATACCAAGCAAAAATGAAATTCTTCGCAGTGGAGATATTGTTAATGTGGATGTTTCGACCATCTACAAAGGCTATTTCTCGGATGCCTCGCGCATGTTCATGATCGGGGATGTAGCACCGGAAACACAACGCTTAGTAAAGGTTACAAAGGAATGTTTGGAAATTGGTATTGCCGCTGCACAACCTTGGGCACGGCTGGGAGATGTTGGAGCCGCCATACAGGAACATGCTGAAAAAAACGGATATAGCGTAGTACGCGATCTTTGCGGTCATGGTGTAGGCATGCAATTTCATGAAGAACCGGATGTAGAACACTTCGGACGAAGAGGTACAGGCATGTTGATAGTCCCCGGAATGACATTCACAATCGAACCGATGATTAATATGGGTACTTATGAGGTATTTGTGGACGAAGCTGATGGATGGACTATATTTACTGATGACGGACTACCTTCAGCACAATGGGAAAACATGATACTGATAACTGAAAGTGGCAACGAAATATTGACATATTAACAGACTGATAGGATGTTTTTTGGGTTTACCTCCTATTAAAAAATCTTTCACACTAAATATAATTTGATATATCTTTAAATGGAACTGGTTTTACTCATCTTAACTGTACTGCTTTTGATTGCATTATTCGTACTTGTTCTTTTACGGAATAACGGACAGGCACAAAATGATATTCTACAAACCGCCTTGCGCCAACAGATGCAGGAAAATCGGGAAGAGCTGAACCGCAGCATCCGAGAACTCCGCATGGAAATAACACAGACTTTAAATCAGAATCTGCAACAATTACAAGACGTCTTACATAAGAATATGATGACTACCGGAGAACTCCAACGGCAGAAATTCGATGCAATGGCACGCCAACAGGAGATGCTGTTACAATCTACTGAAAAACGATTGGATGACATGCGATTGATGGTAGAAGAAAAATTACAAAAGACCCTGAACGAACGTATCGGTCAATCTTTTGAGTTAGTCCGTTCGCAATTAGAGAATGTACAAAAAGGACTGGGAGAAATGAAATCTTTAGCACAAGACGTAGGTGGTCTGAAAAAAGTATTGAGCAATGTAAAAATGCGTGGTACATTTGGAGAAGTGCAATTAGGTGCATTACTGGAACAGATGATGAGTCCCGAGCAATACGATGCGAATGTAAAAACCAAAAAGAGCGGAACAGAATTTGTGGAGTTTGCCATCAAACTCCCAGGCAAAGAGGACGTGAACAGTACTGTATACCTTCCAATAGATGCCAAATTCCCCAAAGATGTTTACGAACAGTATTATGATGCATTCGAATCCGGTGATACTACGCGCATAGAGATTTGCGGAAAACAATTGGAAAATACAATCAAGAAAATGGCAAAGGACATTCATGATAAATATGTAGATCCGCCTTTTACAACGGATTTCGCTATTTTATTCTTACCCTTTGAAAGCATATATGCCGAAGTGATCAGGCGTACTTCCTTGGTGGAAGCATTACAGAAAGACTTTAAAATTGTCGTGACCGGACCTACTACATTGGGAGCGATATTAAACAGTCTACAAATGGGATTCCGAACCCTTGCCATACAAAAGCGAACAGGAGAAGTATGGACTGTACTTGGAGCCGTAAAGACTGAATTCAGCAAATTCGGTGGTCTGCTTGAGAAAGTCCAGAAAAATCTGCAAACTGCTGGTGACCAATTAGAAGAAGTGATGGGAAAACGTACCCGGGCTATCGAACGAAGACTTCGCCAAGTGGAAGAATTGCCACATGAAGAAAGCAGAAAAATCTTGCCTATCGATGATGGAGAAGATGACTTGATAGATTAACTACACATCTAATTTATAGCACAAAAAGGCTCTTATTCATATCCTGTATTTGAATAAGAGCCTTCTTCTATCCATGACTATTGTTTTCTCGATAACTATTTCTTTTTAGGCAGAACAAAATATAAAACTATATATCCCAAAATACCTGATAACACTGTGCCAGAAAGCACTCCAAACTTAGCCTGGTTCAATAACACAGGATGGCTGTCTCCAAATGAAAGATTAGCTATGAATAAGGATACCGTGAATCCTATACCACCCAACAAAGCCACTCCTGCTATGTTCTTCCAATTCATTCCATGCGGCATAGGAGTAAATCCGCTTCTAATGGCCAACCATGTAAAAGAAAAAATCCCCAAAAATTTACCCAAAAGTAATGCCAAAGCAACAGCTACACTAACTTCACCAACAACATTACCACTACCACTAAATACTACTCCGGCATTCACAAATGCAAATAATGGCAAAATAAGATAGTTGACCGCCCCATGTAAATTATCCTCTAAAGATTGCAACGGACTGATTACACGGTCGGAAGCAGATTCCACCTGTTTCAGCATAGCAATCTGCTCATTTGTCAATACAATACTATTATTTTTCATCTCCGGAAAAGTCTTGATAATCCGTCGTATACGTTCAATATATTTTCCAACATTCAATTGCGGCTTAGCAGGAATAACAAAAGCAAGTATTACTCCGGAAATCGTACTATGAATGCCCGATTGCAAAAACAAGTACCAGATAACTACTCCGATGACCAGAAAGAATATCTTATTGGTGGTTCCATGTTTTCCCAAAAAATAAAGAACTACGTAAAGCAATGCAGCAACAAGAAGATATTCATACGCCACATGGGAACTATAAAACAACGCTATCACCAATATCCCCCCAATGTCATCCACTACAGCAAAAGCTGTAAGGAATATCTTAAGGCTCAATGGTACACGGCTTCCAAGTAAACTGAGTACCCCCAATGAAAAAGCAATATCCGTGGCCATAGGAATAGCAAGTCCTTGTCCTCCCTCAGTACCCGGAGTACAAATCATTGAATAAATAATTACCGGAAATACCATACCTCCACATGCAACGATAAACGGCAATGCCGCTTTGCGGAATGAAGAAAGCTCGCCAACTAATATCTCCCGTTTTATCTCAAGCCCAACCAAGAGAAAGAAAACAGTCATCAGGCCATCATTGATAAACTCGATCATCTTCAGATTATGTCCCCCATGCGAAAGCAAATTAAAGCTCCCAATACGAAGATGCAATTCATGGGATAAGAATTCCTGATAAGCCGGTGCAACAGGAGAATTAGCAATAACGGCAGCCGCAATAGCTGTCACAAATAGCAGAATACTCGCTGCAATATTCATGGACGAGAAATTCTTCATAGTACGTAACACGGTCATAGTAGTGTGTTTTTATAATAAAAAATTTAAGTCTTCCCAATCTAACCGGAATAACTCCTCAAAGCCAGCTTTTTAACCCAAAGAACAAATATACCAGTCAAAATAAGATTCAGAACCAAAGTAAGTACGGAAATGACCAAAGCGGGACCACCCAGATTATAACCAAGTGCTATAAAAATGACACCGGCACCTACTTCACCACGAGTAAACATGCCTATTGACAAAGCCAAACGTTCACTAAACTTCCGATCACGATAAAAGAAGACAGGGAATAGTTTTCCTACATTTGACAATAAAGAGACAATTAACACATGAAGAGCGATCATGCCCCAAGACATCATCTCCTGTGAACCAGTTACCGAATAAGTACCTTCCTGTGTTCCTGCAAAATCAACCCCAAGGAAGTGAGGCATACTCATACCTACCAAAAACATAAACAGAAAAGATATTCCGGTAGACACTTTATGTTCAAGCGGAGTATCAATCTCTTTATGTTTCATAATCATACCCAACACGAATGCCGGAAGCAATACTTCAATATGGATGCTCCCCTCCTCTCCATACATGCTTTTACTAATCATATAAACTGATTGAGTAACTACAAAAACAATCACGGAATAAAAAAGGATTGCCTTCCAGTCTTGTCGCCAATTGTACTTACCCAACTGTTTCCAACCGAGAGCCAAAAGTAAGAATACAACTAAAACAACAATTATCAACTGCCAACGCAGCCCAATCATCATGATTTGAAGAGGAATCATTAACAGGATAGTATCCAAATCATCGAATATCGCCAACACTTGGATTTTCTTATAAATCCAACTGGTTTTCAATCCAATGACCGCCAGCATGGTAAACAAAATTCCTGCTGAAGTAGGTGCTGCGAACCGGCTAAGCAACAAGTTCTCTTTCCATGCTTCCCAACTGTTCCAAAACTCGGGGGGAAGTAATACAAATACATAATATAATGCAATCAGGAACCAAGGCATGGCAGCGGTTGCCATGGCAATAAAGTAATCTTCAGCATAACTTTTCCATCGAGATTTATCGATTTCAAACTCTCGACCTACATTAATCATGATAAAACTCAAACAGACATACAGCAAAATATTAGCAATAGTTTTGACTGTACCGTAATCCTCCCCTGCCATTGCAGGCAGGAATTGGGATAGTAAGAGGCCCATCATCAAGAAGACCGAAAAAGACAGAACTTTTCTCATTGTATATATTCAATTCATTTTATTTTGGTAATTGCCAGGAAAGCTCTGCAGACAGACGACAACTACCTGGTGTATTTTAAAAACCTATAATAAAGCTATTTGTTCAGAATACACCTGTTGTTTTTTATTGTAAAATTCCTAATCTAACTTCAGAACAGCAAGGAATGCTTTTTGCGGTACTTCTACATTGCCAATCTGTTTCATTCTTTTCTTTCCTTTCTTTTGCTTCGCTGTTTTCATGATAAACCACCATAAAACATACGGCGCCAACACCAAGATCATCCGGTGTCAACGCCGATTTTCGCAGATGATTATATACTAACATAAATTTTGCGGGGTGAAAATAAAAAGAATCTAAACTTCTGTAAAACATATCTAAAGAACCGGGCAAATGCAAGTGCTGACATCTGTCCTGTTCTGTTTTCTACATATTTTTTAAGGATGATAAAGCATGAAAAGACTATTGTTAGCTGTTACTGTTTAATTCGAACTCATGGTAAATTCTACAGTTTCCTGTGCACTGTCCAGTGCCTCATCTACACCCATACCACTCTGTGCTGTGAGAAATCAATACTACTGTCTGTAATATCGTTAAAACCTCATTTCAGTCTTGTCCGTAGCTGCCCCACGTTCTTACTCTTACAATACCAGTACATTATCAGATAATGTCTACGCTGTTAACACCCGGAATCTCTTCCAATTGTTCCACATATGTACTTTTGTATGCAGTAGGTAACCGCAGAGTCAACAGCAGAGCGCATGGTGTTTTCTTTGTTTTCCCCTTTATCACATCCATAGTATCTACCTGTATCTGATTCTCCTGAAGTTTTTCCAAAAATTCAGAAATGCTTCCATTGGTTTCCAGTTCCACATAGACGGATAAATATTTACTGCGCCGAAAAAAATATTTTTCCAGACGTGGAAGCACGTGAAGGGAAATCAGTACACACACCGTAATGATAACTCC
>OGOG01003821.1_pt1 | contig 11002 bp, 7 predicted proteins | sample 1552581 | NCBI WGS metagenome assembly OGOG01 (sample SAMEA2580152, study PRJEB22360) | human gut metagenome | biome: human gut; feature: human-associated habitat; material: faeces | place: Denmark | collected 2008/2010 | reverse complement strand
AAGCCACAGCAGGCAGAATGTGATAATGCCCGCTGTAAGCATCTGAATAACGAGCTGTTTTCTCTGTTCTTTCTCCATCATATTCTTCTCCAGATTATTTAGTTTTAATATAATACTACACAATCTGTGAATATACTATATAGATTAAAAATTTTTAATGAAAGAATTTCTAACTTTTACATACTGATTTATAACATATACCTACTTCGTATATCGAAACCATGATTCAGCGGTCCACTGCCCGATCCCAGATCCAGCATGGCCGCCAGGGCACCGGATATATATTGTTTGGCCATTCTAACTGAATCACTTACATCATATTCCTTTGCGAGATTTGAAGCGATCGCACTTGAAAGCGTACATCCTGTGCCATGTGTATTCGGATTATCAATACGCTTACCCGAAAACCAGGTGATATTCTCCCCGTCAAAAAGCATATCATTTGCATCATTTATGCTGTGTCCACCCTTTACAAGGACAGCGCAGCCATACTTTCCGTATATACATCTGGCAGCATTCTCCATATCAGCTACGCTCTTCACCGATATACCAGTGAGCGCCTCAGTCTCAGGTATGTTTGGCGTTATGAGCTTTGCAAGTGGGAACAGTTTACCGGTCATGACCTCCACCGCATCATCGCTTATAAGCTTAGCACCACTGGTCGCCACCATCACAGGGTCAAGCACGACATTCTCCGCATTGTATCTGGCAAGTCTGTCAGCTATCACATCAATAAGTTCAGGAACAGATACCATTCCTATCTTGACCGCTTTCGGCCGTATATCGGTAAACACCGCATCTATCTGGGCGCCAAGTACATCAGGGATAACGTTCATGATAGCAGTCACTCCTGTGGTATTCTGAGCCGTGAGGGCTGTGATCGCACTCATACCAAATACGCCATTTGCCTGCATGGTCTTGAGATCCGCCTGCACACCTGCGCCACCTGAGGAATCGCTTCCGGCTATGGTGAGGACAGGCACAAGACGGCTTCTGTCAGAATTTATACTGCACAGCATGTCATCCATACTCTTAAAATAATGATCACAATGTGCTATAAGATCTCCCTGTCTGTCCCTGCTGGATTCGTCAAAGAGACCGACCACAACAAATCCTCCGTTCTGTGCTGTCTCCGCCGCATGATATGCGTCCTCGAATACAAATGTATCCGAAGCCGGAGTTCCCATAAACTCAGCCGCCATCTCATATATCTTAGGTGAGGCTGCCTTGCCCACGCCCACCTCAGAACATGTAAATATCCTGTCAACATACTTCATAAGTCCTGTCCGCACAAGTGCTGCCTCAACATGGCATCTGTCTGTGGATGTTGCAACAGTGACCGGGATATCATATCTCTTTAAGAACCTCAGCAGTTCAGGCACACCTGACTTCGGCTCAACTTTATTTGCATAGAAATCGCGCACAGTCTCATTGATACCGTCTATAATCTCCTTCGCGCTGAGTTCAAGTCCATAGTGTTCCTGCATATATTCTGCGCCCTTCATCATGGTCATGGTGAAAAGCACCTTCTCAAGATCAGGTTCTGCCTGTATCCCCTGTCCCGCCAGATACATCTCTCCGGCATGATCCCACATAGGCATAGAGTCAAGCAGAACCCCATCCATATCAAATATCGCACCTTTTATATCACTGATAACTATTTTTTTCATGTACACCTCTATATCATATATTTAGTCAGGCATCAAGCATATTCTCTACAGAAAACTTGAGCTCCTCTGTGGCCTTCTGTATGTCCTTCTGTCCGAATATGGCACTTATAACTGCCACACCGCATATTCCGGAGCCCGCAAGCTCGGCCACATTATCCTTTGTTATGCCGCCTATGGCAATGACCGGTATGGACACCGCCTCACAAATGGCCTTGAGAGTTTCATGGCTCACATCGTCCGCGTCATCCTTTGAACCTGTTGTAAACACTGCTCCTACACCAAGATAATCTGCGCCGTGCTTTTCCGCTATAATCGCCTGCTCGACAGTCTGTGCAGACACTCCAAGTATCTTGTCAGGGCCGAGTATCTTTCTGACGTCCATGGCCTCCATATCACTCTGTCCCACGTGTACACCGTCAGCATCTATATCTTTTGCTATGCTGACCTCGTCATTGATGACAAATGGAACTCCATATTCCTTACAAAGCTTCTGTATCTCCTTCGCCTCAGCGAGGAAGTCTTCTCTGTCGAGCTTCTTCTCCCTGAGCTGTACAAATGTTGCACCGCCGTCAAGTGCCTTCTTTACCTGATCATACAGAGTCTCTTCACCAAGCCAGTGTCTGTCAGTTACTGCGTAGAGCAAGAGCTCTTTCTCACTGCAATTTATCATACTATCCGTCCTTCCTATATGTTTCGATCCCGATCTGATGCAGATCCAGGCAATTATTAGACTTCCGTCAATTATCTGATTTCAAACTTTGCACCCTGTTCAAGTGTATCCCCGTCCATATTGTATATGGCGTCGATTATCCTGTTCCTGTATGTTGAATTCCCCTCAAATGCCTGCAGATGGGAATAACCAATCTCCCCAGCAAGTCCCATGACCATGACAGCCACTGCAGCAGCCTCAAGCTTGTTGTCCTGATTTGCCACAACATATGCTGTCATCATTCCTGAGAGCTGGCAGCCTGTTCCAGTGATCTTACCCATCTCAGGACGGCCGTTTCTGATTACATAACATTTCTCGCTGTCCGCAACAAGGTCTATTGCGCCTGTTACAGCTATGATAGATCCCGTTTCAGCAGATAGCTTCTTGACAAATGCCACTGCATTATCAAGCGTATCCTCCGTAACCGCATCTGCCACATCGGCATCAACACCCTTTGTACTGCCGGAACCATATGCCAGAGTTTTGATCTCAGAGATATTTCCCCTTATAACATCAAATCTAATCTCCTTCATAAGTCCAACAGCCGTATCAGTTCTGAGCTTACTTGCTCCTGCTCCAACAGGATCGAGAAGTACAACATGTCCAAGTTCATTTGCCTTCTTCCCTGCCAGGTACATTGATGGAATAGTGTTCTTGTTAAGTGTTCCTATGTTGATATTCAGACCACCACATATACTTGTGATATCCTCCACGTCACCCTCATCATCCGACATGATAGGACTTCCACCGCACGCCAGAATGACATTTGCCACATCATTTACAGTTACATAGTTTGTTATATTGTGTACCAGAGGTACATTCTTTCTCACATTTTCAAGGCACTCTTTTATCATGTTTTTCTGTCTCCTTTATATATACTCTGTTGTTTATCTGCTAATCTTTTTTGACGAAAAGCGGCCATACCATAAGGCACAGCCGCTTTTCTTATGCTGTATGTATCCCTACGCCGGCGCTGATCCAGGTCAGACCTGATCTACTCCTGGGCAGGAGGTACATCAGATGTACAATGCATACACTTTGTTGCTTTGATATCTATCTCACCCATACAGTATGGGCACTTTCTTGTGAGAGGAGCTGCCTCCTCTTTCTTCTTACCAAGATCCATGATCGCATTGATCCCCTTCATGATGACAAATATAACAAATGCCATGATTATGAAGTTGATAACTGCTGAAATAAACGCTCCATACTCGATATACTGTCCTGTATGGAATATCTGAAAATGTCCACCAATCTCTGCTCCACCGATACTGTTGATTATTGGTGTGATGAAACAGTCTGTAAAAGATGTAACCAATGACTGGAACGCTCCACCAATGATAACACCGATTGCAAGACTCATCACATTTCCCTTAAGGGCAAACTCCTTAAACTCTTCCAAAAACTTCTTCATATGTATCCTTCCAACTGAATACAGCACCAATCATAACAAACTTATATTATAATTCGGTGCCGTATCTTTTATTTATTGTTTCTCGCGCAATTGATATGACATATATCTACATTTGCTGTCATTGCTAATCGCACATCATCTTTTTTTACTTTCTTACAATAAGTGACTTGCCTGTCATCTCCTTAGGCTGAGGAAGTCCCATAACCTCAAGAAGTGTAGGTGCGATATCTGCAAGACATCCGCCCTCACGAAGCTCTACATCTTCACCATAGTTGTAAAGGATAAATGGTACAGGGTTAGTTGTATGAGCTGTATGTGGAGCACCGGTCTCATAGTTGATCATCTGCTCTGCGTTACCATGATCAGCACAGATAAAGAGAACACCATCAACCTTATCAATTGCCTCTACAGCAGCGCCAACGCACTTGTCAACTGTCTCTACAGCCTGGATAGCTGCTGGGATAATACCTGTATGACCAACCATATCAGGGTTTGCAAAGTTGATGATGATCACATCATACTCGCCACCAAGGATAGCTGCATTGAGCTTCTCGCTTACCTCTGGAGCGCTCATCTCTGGCTGGAGGTCATATGTTGCTACAGCAGGTGACTTTACAAGGATTCTGTCCTCGTTCTTGTTAGGCTCCTCAACACCGCCGTTGAAGAAGAACGTTACATGAGCATACTTCTCTGTCTCAGCAAGTCTGAGCTGCTTGAGGCCCTTAGCTGCAAGGTACTCACCGAATGTGTTGTCAATCTCTTCCTTCTTGAATGCTACAAGCTTGTTAGGTATTGACTCGTCGTAGTCCTTGAAACATACATATGTGAGTGGCATGCGGCCATTTGCTCTCTCAAATCCATCAAAATCATCACAGCAGAATGCTCTGGTGATCTCGCGGGCTCTGTCTGGTCTGAAGTTAAAGAATATAACTGAATCATTTTGCTTAACAAGTGATACAGGCTTACCATTCTCTGTGATTACTGTAGGAAGAACGAACTCATCATATACTTCCTTGTCATATGACTCCTGCATAGCTGCAACCGGGTCCTCAGCCTGAACGCCCTCACCTGTTACAAGTGACTTGTATGCAAGCTCTACTCTGTCCCATCTGTTATCTCTGTCCATTGCGTAGTAACGGCCTGACATAGATGCAACCTTACCTACACCAATCTCCTTCATCTTTGCGATAAGCTCCTCAAGGTATCCCTTACCTGATGCAGGCGGTGTATCTCTTCCATCGAAGAATGGATGAACGTATACGTTCTCAAAGTTCTGCTTCTTGCAGAGCTCAAGGATCGCATAAAGGTGTGTATTGTGGCTGTGAACACCACCATCTGAGAGAAGTCCCCAGAGATGAAGATCTGAATTGTTCTTCTTGCAGTTTTCTATTGCAGCAAGCATCTCCTCGTTCTCAAAAAAATCTCCATCAGCGATTGCCTTTGTGATTCTTGTAAGCTCCTGATATATGATACGGCCTGCGCCGATATTCATATGACCTACCTCTGAATTGCCCATCTGACCGTCTGGAAGTCCTGAAGCTGCGCCCTGCACAAATGGTGCTGTAGCCATAAGTTTGTCCATAACAGGTGTCTTTGCAAGTGCTACTGCATTACCCTCTGTCTTGTCACTGAGACCATATCCGTCGAGGACCATTAAAACTACTGGTTTCTTACTCATAATTTTTCTCCTTTTTATTTATTCCGGCTAAATGCCTCTTAATCATAATTCACTCATTTGAGATTATACTTATATAATGCCTATTTTTCAAGTTCAAATCCAACTCAAGTCACAGGTCAATATCCAGTTCAACCGGGCAGTGATCAGATCCCATGATATCAGTGTGTATCTTGGCATCGACAAGCTTGTCCTTCAAACTCTCAGATGTGAGAAAATAGTCGATACGCCAACCTGCATTCTTCTCCCTTGCCTTAAATCTGTACGACCACCATGAATATATATTTTCCTGATCCGGATAGAAATATCTGAATGTGTCGATGAAGCCATCATCTAGAAGCACCGTCATCTTCTCTCTTTCCTCATCAGTAAATCCCGCATTCTTCCTGTTTGTCTTTGGATTTTTCAGATCTATCTCATTGTGAGCCACGTTCATATCGCCGCACACTATAACAGGCTTATTCTCCTCAAGCTTTTTCAGATATGCTCTAAAATCATCCTCCCATTTCATCCGGTAATCAAGCCTTGCAAGCTCGTTCTGTGAATTTGGTGTATATACAGTCACCATGTAGAAGTTCTCATATTCAAGTGTTATGACACGACCCTCATGGTCGTGTTCATCTATGCCTATACCTTTTGTTTCACTCAAAGGTTTCTCTTTTGTGAAAATAGCCGTACCTGAATATCCCTTCTTATCCGCATAGTTCCAATACTGATAATATCCTGGCATATCAAGTGTGAGCTGTCCCTCCTGCATCTTGGACTCCTGTATACAGAATATGTCTGCATCTATGCTGTTAAAAAAGTCCATGAAGCCTTTACCGGCGCATGCCCTTATTCCATTTACGTTCCATGAGATAAGTTTTTTCATAAATTTATATACCATTTTATCCTTTCATTATTATTTGGGGAAAATCATGTTTTATTTTAACATGTCGCCTACCGGCTCCATGCAGGCATTCGCATTATGACGGCTTGCGCAAGCGCATCCGTCGCAATGCTCATTATATCATACAAACACCCATTCTGACTGTCAAATCATTTAAAAATTCACCAAAATCCTGCTATGGCCACAATGAAAAAGGCAGCGACGATCCGCCGCTGCCTAAGGGTATATATTATTTTTAGGGGTCAAATTTAATTTTTTACAAATGATACATTTGATATAGAAACTGTATGTGCTCCAAGTGTGTATCCTTCAACATATCCCATTGAGAAGAATAATCCGGCACCTGTATCAACAGTGATACCATCTGTGAAAACTTCTTCCTTAGGTGTAATTGTGAGTGTTACATCCTTAGCCTCACCAGCTGTAAGAACTACATCTTCACCGCCATGCCATGCATATCCGGCTGAAGGAGTCATAACAGCAACCTTCACAACTCTATCAACATCAGAAACCAATGTACATTTAAGAGTATATGACTCGCCCTGCTCAAGAGATAATCCCATCTGCTTAAGCTGGATGTTCCAGTCTGCCTCACCCACGTTTTCAACACTGTATGTGATCTTTCCATCTCCAGCCTCAAATGTGGCATCTCCAGGAGCAGTTACTGCATTTTCCCAACCAGCAAGGCTACCATCCTCACTCATCTCAAATTCTGAATTTGTGATAAGATTCTTGCCTACAGGCACATCTATCTCTGGAGCTGAAGTCTTTTCAAGGACAATATTGTCAATACAGATTCTATGCTGATCAGTAATTGCCGAACCATTTTCTCCGCCTGCGCCAAGTGCAATATTGAAAATACTCTCTTCGTCTGTGTCACAGGCCATCTGGAATGTGTTTGAAACAGTCATATATTTCTGATCAGCCTGATCGTATGCATCAAGCTTTACTGTTTCCTGAACATATGGTGTCCAGTCCTCTGCACCTGTACTATCCTTATGCGTGCTTCCATCTCTCTGTATCGCGTACTGAACAGTTCTCGACACAGAACTCTTTATATCAAATGAAAGCTTGTACCACTGACCTTTCTCAAGCTTGATATTATTCTGCTTGAGCTGTATCTTCCAGTTTTGGTCACCTGAATTCTTTATTGTGAAGTCAGCAGCATTGTCCTCCTTCTGGCTGTCCACAACAGACTCTGCATCCGCACTGCTGTCTATATACACATCATATCCAGCAAAATCTGCTGAAAAGTTCCCATTGAGAAGAAGTGAATCCTGCATTATCTTCACATTGTCTAACAGAACTTCTCCGCTGTTACCAAAATCAATGCTGATTGAACTGTCAGTCACTTCTTCTCCGGTCTCAAACTTGTAAACATAATTCTTAATTCCTTTATCCAGAGTTACAGCAAACTTTGAATCTCCTGTAGTGATAATTATATTCTTTCCCTCAGTTGCAGTCTCAGCATCGAATTTAAGTACATACTTTGTATTTGGGGCATACGCAAGCTCATCCTGTGATAATACGAAGTTGCCATCTATACTCTCATCCAATGACTTGTATGAAAATCTTCTTCCGTCAGACAGACCTGTCACCTTATACTCAGCACCGCAATTGTTGCTGACTGTCCAATATCCAAGCCTTCCTGTTCCTTCCTGAAATTCTCCATTGTAAACTAGGTTTCCATCAGCGAGAATCGTCTTCTTGTCAACTATCTCAGTCTGATTTGTCTTTACCAGCTTTACATTTGCAATATGTACACCAGCCACGCTTCCCTGATTGCCGAAGTTGAATTCTATTCTTCCCTTGTCATCAGATGAATCAGTCATCGTATACTCATACTCAAATGTCTGTTTCTCTGTTGTCATATCAAATTTTGTATCCTTAAGATATCTTCCCCATGATCTGGTTGGCGCTGAGACATCAATTATGCCTGTTCTCGCCTCATCCGCCCACGCATCAAATGAAAGCTTGTATGTGGCACCTTTTTCTACAGGAATATCAGGCTGTACCAACTGTATGCTGTAATCAACCGTTCCTGCATCAATTGTATTTATGTTGATTGTATTGTTCTCGATGACCGCTGTTCCTTCGCCGCCGTTCTGCGCCATAAAAATCCAGTTTTCTGCATCTCCCAGATCCTCGGTCTCACTAAAATCACCATTTATTACATAATTGCCATTTTCATCCGGATCACGAATTATAACTTCACGCTCTGGCTTTGTCACATTTTCGTCATAAGACTCCTTCTGGTATACTCTCACATAATCAACATATAAGCTCTCACTGTTAATATAATCTGCATCTGCATCCGGATTTCCTGGCCAATTGCCGCCAACTGCAAGGTTGAGTATTACATAGAATGGCTGATCAAACGGTGCCGGATAAGTAACTGTACCTTTTCCGGCAGTTGTAGAATACCAGTCATTTTCCTCATGCATCTTAACTCCATCTACATACCACGTAATTTTTCCAGGCTCCCAGTCACATGTAAATACATGATAGCTGTCCGCAAATGACTTTCCATTTGAAAGTGTATATTTTCCCTGTGACTCTGAATGCGGATTGCCATAGTGAATCGTTCCATAGGTTGTATATGTATTGTCTCCAAGAACCTCCATCACATCTATCTCACCACATCTAGGCCACTGTCCATACAGACTCTCATTTGTAGGCATCATCCATGCTGCAGGAAGATAGCCCTTACCTGTAGGTACCTTTGCTCTGAACTGTACTCTGCCATACTTGAAATCCTGCTTATTCTGTGTGTTTACTCTTCCCGATGTATATGATATAGAACCATCCTCATTCACTTTTTTCTTTGAGCTTATAATAAGTGTGCCATTCTTGACTTTTATATTATCTTCAGAATCAACATATGACTGAAGCTCATTATTGACCCAGCCAGGCTCATGGAGTTCAACATTCCAAATATCACGGTTGAGCTCTGTTCCGTCAAATTCATCATGCCATAAAAGTTTATACCCCTGCGACTCGTATTTATTTTCTACAGTCACCTTCTTATTTACAGTCACTTTACATGTTGCTTTCTTTCCTGAACCGTCAGCAGCTTTTGCTGTGATTGTAGCTGTACCTGGTGCTATAGCCTTCACAACGCCTTTTGCAGAAACCGTTGCAATCTTTTTATTGCTCGATGTCCAACTTAACGTCTTGTTGGTTGCCGATGCAGGAGCGACAGTAGCTGTAAGAGTTTTACTGCTTCCCTCTGTGATAGTGAGTGTTGCCGCTGAAAGCTTGATAGAAGTAACTGGCTGTTTTACTGTAATCTTACATCTTGCATATTTGCCACTTCCATCCATAGCCTTCGCAGTTATATATACTCTTCCAACCTTAACTGCTTTTACAACACCTTTCGAGGAAACTGTTGCTATTCTTTTATCTGATGATGACCACTGAATTCTCTTATATGTGGCATTCTTTGGAGCAATTGAAGCTTTTAACGTCCTGCTGGTTCCTTTAAACATGTTCACAGCCTTTGCAGACAATTTAACAGTCTTCGTAGGAACCCCAACATAAACATTAAACCTATACATTACCTTTGGGTTTGCAGCACTCTTCACTGCTACAACCGCTTTTCCTGATTTTACCGCTTTGACAACACCCTTGTTATCTACTGTAACTATCTTCTTATTTGATGATACATATGTTACTTTTTTGCTGATCTTACCTGTAACTACAACTCTAGGTTTCACCCGAAACTTTGTACCCTTTTTTAGTACAAGTTTATTTGTGACAAGATTTGTCACAGTTACAGACTTTACCGCAGCTTTTGATGTTCTAGCGCTAACGTCTGATGGACACAGAGTGATCAACATACAAACTACAAGTATCATAGCCACAAGCTGTTTTAACCTTCTCATAAAATACTCCTCTCCAAAAATAAAATAATAATATTTACGACGTCGCATCTTTATAAAGTATTTTGATAATAACATCTTATACATTTGCCATATATCGTTTTATTGCTTTTTATATAGTTTACATGATATATTATAGAGGAGTTGTAAAGTAAGACTTTTATAAACTTTTGATAACATATAAATTTTTACCCTGACACAATTTACTGGAAAGGATTTATACACATATGAAATACTCAAAGGAAATATTCTACCAGGAATTTATAAGACGCGAAGATTCAACCAATAGAGCGCCCTATAACCCTGAACTTGAATTTTACTCAATAATACAAAATGGAGATATAGAACAGGTTAAAGAATTGTGTAAAGCCTCACCACTTAAGGATAAAAAAGGACTCGGCTTACTATCTGAAAAGCCGGTCAACAACATAAGATATCATTTTGTCATAACAACAGCCCTTGTTGCAAGATACTGTATTGAAGGTGGTCTCGATGTGGCAACTGCTTACAATCTCAGTGATTTTTATATAAAAAAGTCAGATACAATGAAGTCTGTGGAGGATATATCTGAATTACATGCGTTCATGTGCATCGACTATGCAAAAAAAATGCGAAACCTTAAGAAAAATTCCATATGCTCCAAACCGGTCGCAGAGTGCATAGACTACATATACGATCATCTGCATACTAGGATCACTGTTGAACTTCTGGCAAAACGTGTCAATCTCACCCCGTCATACCTGTCAAGGCTGTTCAAAAAAGAG
>OGOG01003816.1_pt1 | contig 11010 bp, 8 predicted proteins | sample 1552581 | NCBI WGS metagenome assembly OGOG01 (sample SAMEA2580152, study PRJEB22360) | human gut metagenome | biome: human gut; feature: human-associated habitat; material: faeces | place: Denmark | collected 2008/2010 | reverse complement strand
TCTGAATATATGCCAGATTAAAAAGAAAACTCCTCCTAACCTACTGCCGGAAGCATTGGCAGACAGCATCACTGCTATCTTTGTACCACTGGGAGCAAGCGATGAATACCGGCTGAAAAACCGTTGGGATAACTTTGCATTCATCGAAGGCGAACCACTGGAAGCTAAAATAGAGGTAGGAGCACTGAGCACACTGGAAAATGAAATTCAGAAAGCAGGACTACAGCCGAAAGAAATCAACTTCCTGACCATCGAAGGCAAGCTGGATGCAGCCGACTTCAAGTTGATACGGGATTATATGCCGAATCTGGTAGCTGTAGACATTGAAAAAACCAATGCAACGGCCATCCCCGACTTTACTTTCTCACAAAAAAAATATCTGCTCCGCATCCGTCTGCCACATGGACTAAAAAGCATCGGACAACGGGCTTTCAGCAATTGCGGCCGTCTCTGTGGAACGGTAGAACTACCGGAAAGCATTACTGCTATCGAATATGGAGCTTTCATGGGATGCGACAGGTTGCGGTACGTAGTTGCTCATGGAGACAAAATCACAACGATAGGAGATAACCTTTTTGGAGAAGGAAAAAATAAGTTGATTTATAAACGATAAAAACAAGAGCTGTCAGAACTCACCACAGAGCACACAGAGTAACACAGAGTGAATTTAAATCATGGATGACCACATGAATAATCTGTGAAGAACTGCGTAATCTGTAGTGAGTTCTGACATTATCTCACTCCTCTCCTATTCATCGCTTTTTTATCCAAAAGCCTATTCCCAAAAGAATCAGTACACCGGTAAGAATAAAGGCCCAGACATTGGGTACCCGTGATCGGGCCGTCAAGGAATATTCACCCGCCAAAAGACGGTAAGCATCCACTTTCCAAACCAGATATTCGCGATCTCTGAAAGTTGTATTGGCTGAGATCATTTGTCCGGGCATTTTAAGTTCATATTGAATCACGGCTCCGAACAATTCAATCGGACGTGTCTCTTCATCAAAGCGTTTATCTACTTCCTGTTGCTTTTCCTTATAAAGCAGAGAAAAACAGTCGGTATGATAATGCGTATCGAGCAATTGGCAAATGAGTTCCGGATCAGGATCCGGATCATCATCTTTAGGTTGATAGCCGAGATACAATGAATCCTTAACTTCATCCAGACGGGACATATACTTCCCCCGATCTATCTCAGCGATAAAAGGCCGGACAACTTCGAAACTTAATTCATAAAGACTTCGGTTGTACCAGTCGTAAAATTTCTTTTCCAACCGATCGAGCAATTCTTTCATCTCCAATCCGTTCATTCCGCGATAGGCTGTGTCGTCACCCTGGAACCAAAGCTTCTGTTCCAATTCATTCAGGTAGTTCTTTAGAGGTACGGGGCCTTTATCTGCCAATTCCGGATAGATGCCAGTATAGGTATAATAGGTGTAGAACCAACGAAAATGTTTGGTCAGTGTCTCCTGAGGAGTCACCAAAGGACGGTACATCGGATCTTTAGGATGAACCTGCTCCGCAAACATGCTGACAGAAGGCTCTTCCCTGCCGGCACATACGTTAATCTTCCCCTCTTCTCCAAAATAATTGTGAGTACGGACAGAATCGAAACGTGTCACTACCCAACCGGAATCCAAAGAAAACATAAAGGGGTTTTTCATCGGATCTCCGGCCATGAATGCAGAATCGGCAAAAGCATATACTTCCCTATGGGCCGAACCGTCAGGATGAATCCGGGTCTTCACCTGATAATAAGTGGTGCAAGACACCATTGAAACCGCCAGCAGCAATATCGATAAAAGTCTATTCGTTTTCATATGCATCTGTTTTTAAAGGTTATTCATTCTTCATTATCTGTTCGTACCGGGTATAAAGCCGTTCCCGTTTAAGCATCTTCTTTTTCCGGCTTCGGGACGCGGAAAAGAAGATCTCCCGCTTCTCTCCTGTCATCAATCTCTCATAGTTTCGCTCATCGGTGAGTGTTTGCTCTTGATAGGGTTTCGGTATACGAGTCACCTCTGAGGATAGAATCGGATCGACAGCAACTGCCTCTGCCACCCATAAACCGAGAAGCAGGGTTGCAGCAATAGCAGAACACCAGGCAGCAAAGTTCAATCTGCGGACGGGCCTGTTCCTGAAAGGCGCTGCTTTGACAGTACGCATAATATCCTCGGTCAGTGCGTCCGGATTTTCTAAAACAGGTGGAGTCTTCTTTAATTGCTCCAACCATTTTTCGTAATTCATTTCTTCCTTTTTCATCTTTCTTTATTTATTTCGTTCAACTTCTTACGGATACTTTTTCGTGCAAGATAGAGATTGGCCTTGATCTGGACAGATGTAAATCCGGTGATCTTCTCAATTTCCTTGATTTCCAACTCCTCGATATCCCGCAATGTAAATACAAGCTTTTGCTTAGGGGTCAGTTGTTGCATGAAGTACAGGATATGGGCTTTCAGCTCCCGGTTGACTAACGTGGCTTCAATATTATCATCGGAACAGACAGGTAGTTCGGCAAATGTAATATCAGAGAGCGCACCGGCCGGAGAATGCTGCAAAGCCCGCAGACGATCATAACAGATATTACATGATACCCTGTAAAGCCAGGTGGAAAAACGGAACTCCGGCCGGTACTTATCCAATGAAAGCCAGACACGTAAAAAAGTCTCCTGCACCATATCCCGGGCTTCTTCTTCATCGCACAATAGACGGAAAGCCAAGCGAAAAACGAAAGTCTGATACTCCGCCACAAGCAAAGCAAATGCACTTGCATCTTGCCTCCTGCTCTTTTCAACCAATACCTGTATCTCATTCTGTTCCATAGCTCACACTGTATATGTTGTTTATATATGATACGCAATAAATGAAGAAAGGTAAAATAACGATGGATGATAAACTACAGTAAATGCAAACAAAAAAACGATGAACAAGCACCCATTTATGTGCAGCCTGTTCATCGTTTATCGTTCAAAAAACGTTCATCGTTACTTATACATCTTGGCTCTCAGCTCTTTGATGTGGTCGGAAGTTATGTACTCGTCATATTCCATCATCTTGTCGATAATACCATTCGGAGTCAATTCAATCACACGATTAGCAACGGTCTGAATAAATTCGTGGTCATGCGAAGAGAAGAGGATATTACCTTTGTAAGTCTTCAGATTGTTATTGAATGCCTGAATAGACTCCAAGTCGAGATGATTGGTCGGAGTATCGAGAATCAGACAGTTGGCATTGCGCAACTGCATACGGGCAATCATACAACGCATCTTCTCGCCTCCCGAAAGAACACTAACTTTTTTCAGTACTTCCTCACCGGAGAAAAGCATACGCCCCAGAAAACCTTTCATATACACCTCGTTGCCTTCGCCATATTGGCTCAGCCAGTCGACCAGATTCAGATCGGTATTGAAATATTCGGTATTGTCCAAAGGAAGATAAGCGGTAGTAATCGTCACTCCCCAGTTGAAATGCCCGGCATCGGGTTTCATATGCCCGTTGATGATCTCAAAGAAAGCGGTCATCGCACGCGGATTACGTGAAATAAATACAATCTTATCTCCTTTCTCCACGTTGAAGTTCACGTCGTTGAACAGCACAACTCCATCTTCGGTCTTCTTACTCAAACCGGAAACTTCCAGAATCTGATTGCCCGGCTCACGTTCCGGAGTAAAGATGATACCCGGATATTTGCGGGATGACGGTTTGATTTCCTCGACATTCAACTTTTCGAGCATCTTCTTACGGCTGGTAGTCTGCTTACTCTTGGCAACATTGGCACTGAAACGACGGATGAACTCTTCCAACTCTTTCTTTTTCTCTTCAGCCTTGGCCTTCTGGTTCTGCTGTTGACGAAGAGCCAACTGGCTGGATTCGTACCAGAAACTGTAATTACCGGCAAAAAGATTGATTTTTCCGTAATCTATATCGACGGTATGTGTACATACAGAATCGAGGAAGTGACGGTCGTGGCTCACAACCAACACGGTATGTTCGAAGTTGGAGAGGTACTCCTCCAACCAGGTAACGGTCTCCATATCCAAGTCATTGGTAGGCTCGTCGAGCAGCAGGTTATCGGGATTTCCGTATAATGCCTGTGCCAACATCACACGCACTTTCTCTTTACCGCTCAATTCACCCATCAATGTATAATGTTTGTCTTCTTTCACACCTAAACCGCTCAGCAACATCGCCGCATCGCTTTCGGCATTCCATCCGTCGAGTTCGGCAAACTTCTCTTCCAGTTCGGAAACTTTCAAACCGTCTTCGTCCGTAAAATCTTCTTTAGCATAAAGGGCTTCGCGCTGTTTCATGATGTCCCACAACACTGTGTGCCCCATCATTACGGTATCCATTACCGTAAAAGCGTCCCATTTAAAGTGGTCCTGACTCAACACCGAAAGGCGTTCGCCCGGACCTAATGTAATGTTTCCGGTTGTAGGATCGAGGTCACCGTAAATCGTGCGCAGAAAAGTAGATTTACCGGCACCGTTAGCACCGATGATACCATAACAATTTCCACTTGTAAACTTCAGATTTACATCATTAAACAAGACTCTTTTACCAAACTGTACCGAAACGTTAGAAACTGTAATCATTCTATTATTATTCCTTAATTTATTTATTATCAAAATAACGCGGTGACAAAGGTAGACATTTTTAGTGAATAACGAACTATCAGGAATGTGTCAATCTGACATAAAAGTATTACCTTTGCTGCGTTTTTTGGCAAAACAGACAAACTGGCAAAGTTTTTGCTGCAAAGCCAGTACATCAAAATGCCGTATTGACATGAAACTAAATCCGTTTAACAAGAATAAAAACAGAATAGATATGGATCCGAAAGAAAAGAAAACCAAGCAAGAAGAAGAGTTGAAAGTAGACGATATTCAGGATACCGTTGAAGGACAGTCGCAAAACGAAGAAGCAACTGAAGCAACCGAACCGCTGACCGCAGAGGAAAAGTTGGAAAAAGAGCTAGAAGAAGCTCAGGCTCAAATCGAAGATCAAAAAGACAAATACCTCCGGCTCTCGGCTGAATTTGACAACTACCGCAAACGTACCGTCAAAGAAAAAGCCGAATTAATTCTGAATGGTGGTGAGAAGAGTATCAAAAGCATTCTGCCGGTAATCGACGATATGGAACGTGCACTGACAACTATGGAAACAGCCACAGACGTAAATGCCGTGAAAGAGGGTGTTGAGCTGATATACAATAAATTCCTGTCTATCCTGTCACAGGATGGAGTGAAGGTGATTGAAACCAAAGACCAGCCGTTGGATACAGACTACCACGAAGCCATTGCTGTGATTCCTGCCCCGACAGAAGAACAAAAAGGTAAAATATTGGATTGTGTACAGACCGGATATACGCTGAACGGTAAAGTAATCCGCCATGCAAAAGTAGTTGTGGGAGAATAACCGGAACATGAACGAACTTGCTAACATAACTAAAATCAACGAAACTAAAATATGGCAGAAAAAAGAGATTATTACGAAGTGCTGGAAGTCACGAAAGAGTCAACAGTCGAAGAAATAAAGAAAGCATACCGGAAAAAAGCCATCCAATATCATCCGGACAAAAATCCGGGTGACAAGGAAGCGGAAGAAAAGTTTAAAGAAGCAGCCGAAGCCTACGACGTACTGAGCAACCCGGATAAACGTGCCCGCTACGACCAGTTTGGTCATGCAGGAATGAGCGGAGCAGCCGGAAACGGTGGACCGTTCGGCGGATTTAGCGGCGGAATGTCTATGGACGACATTTTCTCTATGTTCGGTGATATTTTTGGCGGCCATAGCGGCGGGCGGGTCGGGGGGGGGTTGGGGGTCTGTTGGTTTCGGAGGCTTTGGCGGATTTGGAGGCGGAGGTTCTCAACAGAGAAAATTCCGTGGCTCGGACCTCAGAGTGAAAGTAAAGCTGAATTTGAAAGAAATCTCTACAGGAGTTGAAAAGAAATTTAAGCTGAAAAAATATGTGCCTTGTTCGCATTGCCATGGAACCGGGGCGGAAGGAAACAGCGGTTCTGAGACTTGCCCGACCTGCAAAGGAAGCGGATCGGTCATCCGCAACCAACAGACGATCTTGGGAACTATGCAGACGCGTACCACATGTCCGACTTGTAATGGTGAAGGTAAGATCATTAAAGACAAGTGTAAGGTTTGTGGAGGAGAAGGCATCGAATATGGCGAAGAAGTAGTAACCGTAAAGATTCCTGCCGGAGTAGCAGAAGGTATGCAACTCTCTATGGGGGGTAAAGGAAATGCCGGAAAGCACAACGGTATACCGGGTGATCTGCTGATTCTGGTAGAAGAAGAACCACATCCGGAACTGATCCGTGATGAAAATGACCTGGTGTACAACCTATTGCTAAGCTTCCCCACAGCAGCCATCGGAGGTGCGGTAGAAATACCGACCATTGACGGCAAAGTAAAAGTGAAAATAGAAGCAGGTACACAACCGGGTAAAGTGCTCCGCCTGCGTGGCAAAGGTCTGCCAAGCGTAAACGGCTATGGTACAGGAGATTTATTGGTCAACGTTAGTGTATATGTGCCCGAAACGTTGAGCAAAGAGGAAAAAAGCACTCTGGAGAAACTGGAGGAATCAAAGAACTTTAAACCGAGTACTTCAATCAAAGAAAAGATATTCAAGAAGTTCAGAAGCCTCTTTGACTAATCGGCTCCGTTGCCAATTACTCTGATTTATACAGAGAGTACCCTATAAAATGTTGCCCGGACTTACATCTCCTGATGTTGCCCGGGCAATTTTATATCTGAACAAAAGAACGATTTACCTGATAAATAGACTTTTCTGCTATAATGATGGATTATCTTACGATTTAGAGACAGCCGCTTCCAACTTCCCGTCCTTGTTAGCTCAATACCCCGGATTCTGTGTCAGATTGGGGTTCATTAACCGAACCTTTTCCGGAATGGGAAATACCGTAGTATAACCATTCTTCTCACCCGAAAGTTGAGGTCTGCCCGTATAAGTGCGGGTATATTGACGAAACCGGATCAAATCTTGCCTGCGCCACCCTTCCCATGCAAACTCCAACTGACGTTCGGCCAATAGATTAGCTAATGTAGCCGTCCGGAAAGGAGCATTCACACGAGAGCGGACAAGGTTCAATTCTTCATCTCCATTTTCTCCATTACGCACCTTGGCTTCGCTTTTCATGAGTAATACATCGGCATAACGATAGAGTACAATATCATTTTCCATCAGTTTACCGTCTTTGGTGGCAGTTTCATCAATCGCATACTTTTTCATCCGCGCTCCGGCAGTCTTTTCATAAGGAGTATTAGATATATCGACATCCACCTTCCAGGGGAAATATTCCAGCTGGGTACCGTCATCGAGTGTGACGACTTTTCCTTTGAGGTCATATACAATACCGGCAAAATAACATTTGTCAAAACGAGGATCGACTGCCTCTGTATCGTATCCAAACGTACGAAGGACTTCCACAGTAGCACTTGAACCATTCTCTCCTCCCAACCCATAGGCCTTGGCATGATTGTAGTGACGGGAACGAAAAAGATATTGCATCTGATTGGTATACAGAGTCTTGCTCATCGGGATGGTGAAGATATTCTCAACAGAGGATTCATTGTAAACAGCAAAGTTCGCTTCATAATTATCTCCCAGCCGATATCCCATTGCAGCGATGGCATCACAATAAGCCTCTACCGTCTGCCAGGCATTGAGCCGCTCGCCATCTACTTCAAAATAAATATCTTTTCCATCGGGAAATTGACCGTCGGTCCAATTATTATCCGTATATATTTCAGCATTCAAGGCAAGTTTAGCAAGTAAAAAACAGGCTACGGGACGTGTAATGCGTCCGTAATAATTGCCGGAACGATTGCTATATGCCGTTTCCAGCAAGGGTTCAGACTCCTGCAGCTCTTTCACTACAAAATCGAAAACTTCTTTGCGACTGTTCTGCTTCACTTCTTTCAAAGGAGTGGATGATGAAAGAACCAAAGGGACACGGGCAAACAAATCCATTAAATGATAATAATACAAAGCACGGAAAGCGCGGACCTCCGCCCGATAGACAGGCAGTTCTTCATCGTTATGGGTCTGCTGGTACGTATCGATCCGTTCGAGTGACTGATTGCAAAGACTGACCACCTTATATAAATATTCCCACGTGGCTTGAATGGCATCATTATCCACTCCCCACCGATGCAGGAAAAGTCCTTGCCAGAACCCGCCATCGTACCAGTCACCGCCACGTGTAGGCATAATAGCCTCATCAGTGGTAAAAGTATTCAGATCGTAAATTCCTCTGCCGGTCCCCTGCAAACCCTGGCTATCACTGTAACCTCCGATGTTATTGTACAAGGAGGCCACTGCATTATAATATAAATCTGTTAGATTCTTATAAGCATCTTCCTCAGGAATCTTATCTTTAGGATTCTCATTCAGAAAACCATCACATGAAAACAGAAAACCGAGTCCCCAAAGACAGGCGAACATACATATATAACGACTTTTCATAACTCATCCTCCCATTAAAAATTAATACTTAAACCGAGAGTATAGGTACGCGCCAAAGGATAAGCCCGTTTATCATCCACACCCAAGGTAGAATTGACTGTAGAACTGTTGATCATGGGTGACAGACCGGAGTAGCCTGTGATAGTAGCCAGATTGTTGACAGTGAACGCGAGACGGAAAGATTGCACATACTTTTTCCACTTCGCTACCGGAACATTCCATCCGACAGTAACGTAATCAAAATTGATGTAGTCTCCCTTTTCCAGCCAGTAGTCTGTAGCAGTCTGATCTTTGATATTGCGTCCGGGAGCTTTCTTCATCACATTGTAATCGGGAAAAATATTCATATTCATATAGGTCAGTGAAGTGCCGTTATAGATTTTATGACCGAATGCGCCGTTCACCTGTACCGACAGATCGAAACGCTTATAGCGGAAACTGATATTGGAACCGAGTAAAGTTTTAGGGACAGCCTGTCCTGCTACATAACGATCCTCACCATCTTCAAGACTTACCCCTCCCCCATTCAGGTCGGCAATGTCATAGGTATATCCGCCATTTCCATCGGCAATAAGTCCCTTGCAATGGGGCAGATAGAAAACACCTAAAGGTTGACCTACCATTTGATAGACAATATGGTTGTATCCACCATGAAATCCGGCTCCGTCGAGACTTGCCAGACTTTTGTATTCAGGCGCCGAGATATTTTCTCCACCGTACATCCCACTTAAAGAGAGTAACTTGTTTTGCTGAAAAGTAACATTGACATTAACATTCAGTTCCATATCCTGAGTCTTCAAGGGGGTGAGGCCGACAGCTATCTCCGTACCGCTATTACGCATGGAACCAATATTGGCCAAAAGAGTGTTATAGGTGAAAGGCGGTACACTGACGTTGTACAGATAGAGCATATCAGAGGTTTTGGAATTATAATAATTAAGAGAGAAAAGAAGCCGGTTGCCAAACATACCAAGATCTACTCCCGCATTGAAAGTGCGTTTTACTTCCCACTTCAAATCGGGATTGGTATTACGCATATTACCCAAAGTCACCACTTGTGAACTACCGACAGGTACCACTCCATTGGGTTTCACCAAATTAAGTGTCGTATAGGAGTCAATGCCACTCTGATTGCCGGCTAAACCGTAGCCAATGCGAAGTTTCAAATTATCGACCAACGGAATACGCTTCATGAACTTTTCCTCGCTGACAACCCAAGCGCCCGATACGGATGGAAAAAATCCCCATTTATGATTGGCACCAAATTTAGAAGAAGCATCGGTACGTGCATTCACCGTGAAGATATACCGGTCGGCAAACGTATAGTTGAAACGTCCGAGAAAAGATGCCAGTCGGGGCTGTTCAAAATAAGAATTTGTTCCTTCCCAAAGCCGTATGGCACCTGCCTGAAGATTATTGTAACCAAACTGATCGGTATTGAAATTGGTCACAGTAGTATAAAAGCCGCTATAAGTTTCTTTTTGCAGTTCGGCCAGTGCCAGTACATCAAAATAATGCTTGTTCCATTTCTTTTTGTAAGTCAGCATCAGATTGCCAAGCAGTGACTCCATTTTCCTGGTCCCCTTGTATGCCTGTCCATGAGCCCACACAGCCGTAGGCAAATATTGGGAGTTTTCTACAATATTATAGGTATAAGAACCGAAAAGAATCAGTTTCAGTTCACGAAATAAATTAAAAGTCAGCCGGGCATGGGTACTGATATGTGATGTAGCATCATGATCTTTCACTTCCATCCAAGCCAGTGGATTAGTGATCTGGCTGGCATTGGTAATCTGATCCCAGGAATCAGTCTCCGAATTTCGGTGATTGGGATAAGTAGGATTAAAAGTAGCAGCCGAATAGAACGTTTTTTGAAGGTCAAACAAATTATGATTCTTTTGAATAGAGCCAAACATACCTAGTTCACAGACTAAAAAATCGTCAAACACATGTTGGGTCATGTTCATATTCGAAGTGAAGTTTTTCATGTCTTCATTCAGAATCACTCCCTGACGGTCCATGAAACCGAGGGAAACACGATAGCTGGATTCACTGGAACCGCCATAAAAGGCGACGTGATGGTTTTGTTGTAGTCCTGTCTGTTCAATCTCTTTCTGAAAATCGGTGTTGTTTCCTTTATCCAGAATGGAAATGCCACGCTCCGAGGCCACACGACGGAATTCATCGCCGGACAGCATTTTCAGATTCTTGTAGACGGTGGAAACTCCGAAGCTACCGTTGTAGGCTACCTGTGTCCTGCCGCTCATTCCTTTTTTGGTGGTGACCTCAATCACACCGGAAGCTCCTCGTGAACCGTATTGTGCGGTTTCGGAAGCGTCTTTCAGAATGGTGAAGCTCTCAATATCCGTAGGGTAAATGGAGGTGAGCATACTCAAGTCGCCAAATACTCCGTCAACAATTATCAAAGGGTCGTTGCCACTGGTCAGTGAGGTGGTTCCCCGCAGGCGTACCGCATCCAAGGCTGCCGGACCGTTTGATCCGCG
>OGOG01003813.1_pt1 | contig 11013 bp, 15 predicted proteins | sample 1552581 | NCBI WGS metagenome assembly OGOG01 (sample SAMEA2580152, study PRJEB22360) | human gut metagenome | biome: human gut; feature: human-associated habitat; material: faeces | place: Denmark | collected 2008/2010 | reverse complement strand
GCTTGCCGTTGTTGGTACGGTGGACATACATCTTGCCGCCGCAATCGGCACAATAAAGCAAGCCTGTGAGGGGAGCTGCTTCGCCCCAGCCGTCCGGGTAGCGTCTGACATTCCCACGGATTTTCTGCACAAGGTCAAAGGTCTGCTGGTCAATGATAGCTTCATGGGTATTCTCGAAAATCGTCCATTCGTCCTCCGGGACATAATGGCTTTTCTTGTCCTTGAAGTGCTTTCGAGTCTTGAAGTTGATGGTGTGTCCCAGATATTCACGCTTTTCAAGAATGTTGCAGATGGTGGAAGAACCCCAGCCGTACACATCTTTGAAAGTCTTGTTTTTATTCACACCCTCGCCGTGCTGGGCAAGGTAAGCGGACGGAATGAGGATTTTTTCTTCTTTCAGCTTGCTGGCGATCTGATACGGACCGTAGCCCTCAATCGTCATGGCAAAAATGCGCTTTACCACCTCTGCGGCTTCGGGGTCAACCAACCATTGGTCTCTGGCTTCGTTCCAGAGATACCGGGGTAGAAGTCATAGCAATCCAGATTTTGCGCGAGGTTGATCAGGTCATGGACGCTGCCTGTGTATTCGCCGCTGTCAATGACGGCCTCAAACTTTTCAATGTCGCTCTGGTCGAGGTCAGACAGCACATGGGCCAGATGGTTCAGCTCGTCAATACTTTCATACTCGCCCAAATGGTCATACAGGCCCAGCACATCACCGTCGAATGAGGTAATGAAGATTTCCTCATACCGTACCCCATCCACGCCGATGCGCTTCAAGAGGGCCTGCACCTCCTCCGTGGTGGCCGGGAATTTCAGCGTTTCGCCCACAAGCCGCCCCTCGTTGTATTTGCCGAGGTTGGTAATGTAGGCTTCAAACAGGGATGATATTTTCAGCACCTCCTTGTCAGAACATCATATATGCCGCGCATAATGTACTCGGCGCAGGGCAGCGCGATAGCATTTCCCAGCGCCCGGTAGCGATGGGCGGACAGGATTTCCTCACCATCCGCGCCGCACTTTGTCCAGCCCTCCGGCAGCCCCATGAGCCGTTCACATTCTCTTTCCGTGGGAAAGCGGACACAGCCCCCGGCAGGATCGTCCTCATACCAAAAGGCAAAGGGACTTACCGCGCTGGCTAACAGAGTGGGAAAAGGGTCAGTTGGCAGTCCGAAGCTGTTTCGGAACGCCTCCGTTGTCCGCTCCTTTGCCGATGCCCGCATACGGTAGCATTGAAAGGGTCGGGTAATTGGTACACGCCGCCCTGCTTCAATAAAAGAGCCTCGATCTCCGCAGGCGGCGGACAGCCAGCGATCTCCGCCAGACGCAGAAATTGACTGCACTGTGCGGGGCTTAAAAAGTATTTCGTGGGAACATTGTCCTCCAAAGTCTGCCACAATAAAGACGCGCTGCCGTCGTGCCAATCGGGGGCTTGCCCAATGCTGGGCGTCCATGAGCCGCCATGAGAGATCGGGCGTATGCCCTCGCACCATTCCGGCTCCTGTCCATCTTCCAGAAGCAGGCATTGAAATGTCGGCGGCTGTGAACGCTGAGAGCACGGCTCTAAAGTCCATCCGGTCATTTGAAAAAAACGCTCCCATGACGTTCTCCCAAACAGCGATTGCTGGAAATATACCATTTGTCGCCTCCCTCATTTCACGGATAATACGGATCGCATGAAAGAACAGACTGGATTTTTCCCCGGCAAGACCAGCCCTGTTGCCGATCTGTGAGAGGTTCTGGCAGGGTGAGCCAAAGGTGATGATGTGGACAGGCGGAATGTCGCCGCCGTTTAGCTTTGTCACATCTCCTAAATGCGCCATACCGGGAAAGTGGCGTTTCGTGATGGAGATAGGCGCTTTTTCGATCTCGCTGGCCCATGCAGGCACGATACCGCAGCGCACCGCCGCCAGCGGGAACACGCCGATCCCGTCAAACAGGCTCCCCAGCCGGATCTCGTTCATATCAGCGGCGGCCCTGACGCTTTACGGTCAGGATGCCGTCCAGCGTGGTTGCCGTGATCCCCAGCCGCTGGGCAACAGCCACATCGTTTTTCATGCCTTCCGTGGAGATACTGCCGCACACCACCAGCACATGAGAGCGGCGAAGCAGGTCACGGCCCATGTCGATGCCGCTCTTATGCTCCTCGGGAACGGCATCATTGAGGAAAAGCGGCTGATAGAGCGTGGGGCAGATGGGCGAAAAGCCCGCCTCATAGACAGCGCGGCAATACTTGGCGGCCTGCTCCGTCGCCTCGCAGGGATCGCCGCTCCACGCGGCGGTAATATACGCAAGGGGTCGTTTCATTGTGAAAACCTCCGTTTTTATATAATGTAGTGGGTCAACCTTTTTCCCCCGCCCTTTTCCAATCTTGGAAAAGGGGGCGGCTCTGGAGGATATCCCCCGCCGCTTGCCAGAGAAAAGGCACAGCCGGGGCAGGCGGTCAAGGGCAAGGCCGCCGCATACGGCGGGGCGAAGCCCCCTTGACAGCCCGCGCCCGCCTGTGCTCGATTACGGGCGGCGACGGGGGATATAACCGCAAGGGCCGTATTCTATCGGGGCAGCAAAAAGCCTCTGGTCATGGTGGCCAGAGGTCGTTACTTTTCCATATCCATTTTCTTGTCGGGCTTGGCAAGCTCGGGCGGCTGCCGCTCTTTCCAGTCCTCCAGCAGCGTCATGATCTGGTCTTTCATCTGCCGGGGCGTGGCCTCCTTGCCAAAAAACTTTTCCAGTTCAGCGCCAGTAATGATCACGTCACGATCCTCCTTTTTCTTTTCTTCACACAAAATACCGTCGATCACGTCCGGGGAGAGCTTGTTTTCCTTGTCCAGCTCACGGAGCCGCTTTGCCTGACCCTTGGAGGGCGAAGCCTGCTGGCCCTCAATGGACACGGCGATATACTTCTGGTGCTTGGGCCGCACACGGGAAATTTCCACAGCCGGGGTAAAAGACAGCTTTCCGTCATCCATTGTCTGCTTCAATTCCGGCACGAGATCATTGAGCCAGATATACCGCTGAACGGTTTTCACACTCATGCCGTTGCGCTGGCCCACGCTTTCAAGAGAGAGCTTTCCGGCCTCTGCGCTGTCACCCCGCGCTCCCTGATGCTTGATGGCCTCATACTGCATTTTCAGGGACATAGCCTTTTCGCTGGGCAAAATCGTTTCACGCTGACGGAGGTTGTCGTCCGTCATAGCGAGAATGGCCTCGTCATCCGTCATATTGCGGACGATACAGGGCATATTACGATACCCGGCAAGCTGGCTGGCCATCTGACGGCGGTGGCCCGCGATGATCTCATAGCCGCCGCCCTCACGGGGACGCACCAGTGCGGGCTGGTTGACGCCGCCGTTGCGGACGCTCTCCACCAGAGATTTCATTTCCGCATCGTCACGGACGCCGAAAGGATGATCCTTGAACGGGTGCAGGTCGGAAAGGTCAAGATAGACGATTTCCTCTTTTTCGGCGCGGGTAGCGTCGCGGGGTGTAGGCGGCACTTCCGGGGCCGGAGGTGCTGCCTTTTCCTCGGGGGCTGCATGGGTTTTGCCAGCCTTGGGCGGCTTGGTCTGCTCCGGGGCTGTCTTTTCCGTTTTGGGCGGACGGCCACGGCGGGGCTTTTCCGCTTTTACCTCTTTCTTGGCCCCCGGCTCGGTGGGCGTGGCTCTTTCGGCTTTTGCAGGGCGGCCCCGTTTGGGCTTGGGCTTCTCCGGCTCTGGCATGGGCTTTTCCCATTCCCGCTTGCTGTACTCGGTGACGGAAACGGACGGGGCCTCCGTCTCCTTGGGGATGTCCGGCGGAGCGTCCTTTTCCGGCGTGGAACGCATCGCGGAAAGGTCAATCACCTTTGCGGACGGAGCGGGGCCGCCGCCCACATCAGGGATTTCGGCCTGCTCCATTTTTGGGGCCTTTCTTGGCATTTCAGGCGGAGCCTGTTCCTCCGTGGTAGGGGGATGCTTGTTTTCTTCTGCCATGACACGAATAACCTCCTTGACAAAAATTTAGGCCATGCCGCACGGCTGGCCCATATCGGCACACAGAGAAAACGCTGTCTGCATACAAAAACACCGCCTATGTCCTGTTAGGCGGTGCATTGTGTAAGGCTTGGCAGCTCATTTTCAGTTGTTTTTCTCTGTGTGCCCTTGTCAAGCGATGTTTCCGGGATCGTATCAAACTCGGAAATGTACTTTTCAAAGCTCTGACGGATCTCGTTTTTGAGCTCATCTTTATCCTTACATGTTCTCAAGATAGTCTCCTTTACCGGTTCTCCGCCAGATATTCCTCCGCGTAGTGGACGGCCACCGCGCCGTCGGCCACGGCGGTGACCACCTGCCGCAGCGCCTTGGTGCGCACGTCGCCAACGGCAAACACGCCGGGGAGGTTCGTGCGGGTGGATTCGTCGGCGATGATATAGCCGGCCTTGTCCAGCGCCAGCTCGCTTTGAAACAGCTCCGTTGCCGGAGCTCTGCCCACGCTGATGAACACACCGTCGCAGGCAAGGTCGTGCTCCGCGCCGGTGTTGACATCCTTCAGCCGAAGCCCTGTCAGGCGGTTCTCGTGCAGCAGAGCAGAGACGGTGCTGTTCCAGCAGAATTCTACATTGGGCGCGTTCATCAACGGCTCATGATAGACCTTCATTGCCCGCAGGCTGTCCCGGCGGTGGATGAGGTAGACCTTTTTTGCAATACGGGACAGGGTCAGGGCGTCCGCTGCGGCGGAGTTGCCGCCGCCTACCACCGCCACGGTCTTGCCCCGATAGGGCGCGCCGTCGCAGGCGGCGCAGTAGTGAACGCCCTTTCCAACAAGCGTTTCCTCGCCGGGAACGCCCAAGGGACGGGGCGACGCGCCGGTGGCGATAACCACCGTGCGCCCCTGAAAGACGCCCTCGCTGGTCTCCAACGTCTTGATCTTCCCGGAAAGGCTGGCCTTGTACACCTCCGCCAGCTCCGTCACCGCGCCGAAGCGCTCGGCGCTCTGCTGCATTTTTTCGCCCAGCGTAAAGCCATCAATGCCGCCCTCGAAGCCGGGATAGTTGTCGATCTGCTCCGTCAGCGCCATCTGCCCGCCGGCGGAGAGCTTTTCCAGCACCAACGTGGAAAGCCCGGCACGGGCGGCGTACAGGGCAGCGGTATATCCGGCGGGGCCGCCGCCGATGACGATCATGTCATAAATCTGCTCCATAGCCACGCCCTCACTGCGCCAGCGTTTCCCGGATAAATGCCTCGATGGCCGCCTTGGAGCCGGGAGCCACCACAGAGCCGATCACCTCGCCGTTCTTAAAGAGCAGCAGCGTGGGGATGGTGTCGATGCCGAAGCGCTGGATAAGCTGCGGCTCCTCGTCGTAGTTGATCTTCCCGGCGATGAGGGTGTCGGCGTACTGCTCCCCCACCTTGTCAAAGGCCGGGGCAATGCGGCGGCAGTAGGGGCACCACTGCGCCCAGAAATCCACCAGCACGGGCTTGTCCGCGCGGAGAACGTCGTTTTCAAAGCTGTTGGTCGTAATGGTAAGCATGGTATATCCTCCTATTTCTGTGTAAAAAGTTGTGTTTCAATATCTGTGATCGTAATGCGCGAGAGATAGGCGGCACATTCCTCGTTCATGTTCCGGTACAGGGCGTCCATGACCCCCGCCATGCCGGAGCAGATGGCGCAGTCACGGTCGATGTCCCCGCTGTGCCACGCACAGTCCACGAAGCGGGTATTTACCGCCTCTGCCACCTGCCGCAGGGTCAGCATCGCCGGGTCTGCCGTCAGGCGGTAGCCGCCGTCCAGGCCCTCCCGGGTCTCCACCATCCCCGCCTTTTTCAGCCCCGCCAGTACCCGGCGGACGCGGGTGGGGTTGGTGCAGATGTTCTCCGCCAGTGCTTCGCTGCTGAGGGAGCGTCCGCTGTGGCTCAGGCAGACCAGCGCGTGAACCGCCAGATTAAAGGAACTGTCCATGGTTATCCCTCTTTCACAAGCTCGTAGGGCCAGTCGATGACGCCGCCGAAGTCGTAGACGCTCTGATACCCAAGCGCCAGCAGCTTTTGTGCGGCATCCTTGCTGCGGCGGCCGCTGCGGCAGTAGACCAGCAGCGTGGCTTCCTTGTCGGGCAGCGCCTCGGGCATTTCGCTCCCGATGCTCTCGTTGGGGACAAGGACGGCATTTTCAATATGCCCGCTTTCGTATTCCTCCCGGGTGCGGACGTCCACCACCACGACCTCCTGCGAGGCCATCATCTCATGGGTTTCCTCGGCGCTGATCTTATGATACGCCGCCTTGTCTGTCATGTCCTCCGCCGTATCCGCTTTTGCCTTGGACAGCGCGCAGCCAGCCAGCAGTGACAGCGAGGCGGTAAGTGCCGCAAAAAGCAATATCTGTCGCATAAATACACCTCCAAAGCAACTGTGTTTACCTCTGATACAGTTTATACTGTAATTATAACAGATACAGTTTGATCTGTCAAGTTTTTTTGGCCATTTTTTCAACGTAAACCCTCCGTAGCTGTTGACAACAGGGTAAATATATGTATAATGCAAAGCAAGAATAGGAATAGTTCTTGTTCTTGGAGGGGGGCAATATGCCGAAATACGCAGAGGAGATATTGGCCGCCGTCACGGAGCTTCAGCGGCATCCCACGGCGGAGCAGGTGTTCCTGGAGATGAAACGGGAGCACCCCAGCATCGCCCTGGGTACGGTACATCTGCCCCGCTTGCCGGGAGCAGGAAAAAGGCAATATTATGGAGGAGAAGCATCATGAACGCTAACGTATCGAAGCTGCTCAACGAGCAGATCAACAAGGAGTTCTACTCCGCCTATCTGTATCTGGACTTTGCCAACTACTACGCCGCCGTCGGCCTGGACGGCTTTGAGAACTGGTACCGGGTACAGGCGCAGGAGGAGCGGGATCACGCCATGCTGTTCTATCAGTATTTGCAGAATAACGGCGAGGGTGTCAACTTTGAGGCTATCGCAAAGCCGGAGTGGGAACGGGGCGACCACATGATCCCGCTGAAAAAGGCACTGGAGCACGAGAAGTTCGTCACCGCCAGCATCGACGCCATCTACGCCGCCGCATACGAGGCAAAGGACTTCCGCGCCATGCAGATGCTGGACTGGTTCATCAAGGAGCAGGGCGAGGAGGAGAAGAACGCCGCCGACCTCATCACCAAGATGGAGCTGTTCGGCGGTGACAGCAAGGGGCTGTATATGCTCAACAGCGAGCTGAAGGCACGGGTCTACACCGCGCCCTCTCTGGTGCTGTAAGCCGAGCGCGGCTGCTGGCCTTCGCATCAGACAAAAGGCAGACTGCATACAGGCGGCCTGCCTTTTCTTCTGGCAGGCGGTTAGAGGTGACTAACTGCATATAAAACAGAAAGGAAATCGGAGCTTGAACAAGGAAGAGGAGATCGAAACCGTTACCCTCATGGTGCGCCGGTATTGCCGGAGCGTGCATGGGACAAGGGGTGAGGCGCTTTGCCCGGCGTGCAATGCTCTGTTGGAATACGCCAGAGAGCGGCGGGACAGATGCCCGCACGGGAAAATTTAGCGGCACTTTGAATCCTTTCCGAGAGGCACAAGGCGGCAAAAAATAAAGAAGAGATAAGGGCAACGGCTATGAAAGAACGAAAGACCTTCTGGGACAGAAATGCCGGACGTTACGACCACTTTATGCAAAAGGATCGGGCGGCATATGACGAGATGTATGAGCTCATCCGGCCGGTGGTGAAAGCAAAAACGGTGTTGGAGCTGGCCACCGGCACGGGATTGATCGCAAAACACATCGTAAACGCGGCGGCGCACATCGAGGCGACGGATGCCTCCCCGGAGATGATCGCCGAGGCGAAGCGGGATACCCGCTCTGCCAAGCTGCACTTCTCCGTGCAGGATATGTTCCGCCTGCCCTATGCGAACCAGTCCTTTGATGTAGTGATCGTGTCCAACGCGCTGCACATCGTGCCGCAGCCGGAGAACGCCCTGCAAGAGATAAAACGGGTACTGAAAGATGATGGCGTGTTGATTGCGCCGACCTTCACCCACGCGGGAAACTCGTTTCCCGGCAAGGTCAAAGCCTTTTTCATGAAGCTGGCAGGCTTTCCCCTCCACAGCAAGTGGACGAGCGAGGAATACCTGCGCTTCCTGGGGCAAAACGGCTGGACGGTGCGAAAAAGCGCTGTTCTATCCCGGAGTTTTCAGCGGGAGCGTGAGGATAGACGGCAAGGACATATCAAGGCTTTCCACATGGGAGATCGGGCGTTTGGTGGGAAGCGTTTTTCAGGACCCCAAAAGCCAGTTCTTTTCCTCCGAGCTTGCCGGAGAGGTAGCCTTTCCCTGCGAGAATTACGGCCTGTCCACCCGGGAGATACGGGAGAGGACGGACGCCGCCATAGAGGCATTAAAGCTGTCCCATTTGAAAGACAGGGCAGTTGACATCCTCTCAAGCGGAGAAAAGCAGCGGGCGGCCATTGCGTCCGTATATGCCATGAAGCCAAAGATCTTTGTGTGCGACGAGCCGACGGCCAACCTCGACGCCGCCGGGACGCGGCAGCTTGCGCAGACCCTTCGGCAGCTCAAGGCACAGGGCTTTACCCTGCTCATCGCGGAGCATCGGATCGACTGGCTGATGGGGATCGCAGACCGCTTTTTGTATCTGCGGGACGGCAGAATAGCGGCCGAGTATACACCGGAGGATTTGATCCTTCTGCCGGAAGCAGACATCTTGGGCATGGGTCTGCGCTCTCCGCACGAAGAAAAGTGTCTTCCCGCTCCCTTCGTATTGGACGAAAGCCCTGCCGTCTTGAAGACAGCAGGGCTCTCGAAAAGAATACGCAAGGAAGTCATTTTCGATGATATTTTCCTCGCCTTTCCGAAAGGCAAGGTGACCGCCATAACGGGGCAAAACGGCGCGGGGAAAACCACCCTTGCGCAGACCCTCTGCGGGCTGGCAAGGCAGACAAGGGGACATATCCTGATAGACGGGAAAAAGGCAAGAGCGGCCGTCCGGCGCAGGGAGATCTATTACTGCGGCAACGACACGTCAACACAGTTTTTTACGGCAAGCGTGGCGGAGGAGCTGCTGCTGAATACCGAATTGACAGAAGAAAACAAAGACCGTGCCAGACACTTGCTGAAGGAATTTGGCCTTTACGAATACAGGGCTGCGCACCCGTCCGCCCTGTCCGGTGGGCAGAAGCAGCGGCTTGCCATTGCCTGCGCCATCTTTTCCGGCCGCAGGATATTGATACTCGATGAGCCCACCAGCGGCCTTGACGGGCAGAATATGCGCCTGATCGCGGAAAGGCTGAGAAGCGAAGCACGGAACGGCAGAACCATTCTCGTGATCACCCACGACAGGGAACTGATCGAGAGCTGCTGCGATAACGTTGTGGAGGTCGGTACAAAGCCCAGCGAGGTACAGTGAACACCTTTTGCCATTGAGCCAAAGCGGGTCAAATGCACGAATGTTACTTTGCGTTGCTTGCCGCACCGGTGTTGTTGCTGCTTATACTATCGTAATCGAAGCGCGGCACGGAATTTCCGGTTGATACAGCCCACGCTGCCTCAGTTCACAAACGATGCGTTACCCAGCCGGTAGTACCGGCAGCCGTCCTCCTCGTACCATTCAAACGTACCCACCACGGTGATCTCTGCCCCCAGCTCCGGATACTCATCGGGATAGACGGGCTTTCCGGCGAGGGCAAACTCCAGCCCCTGTGCGCAGCAGGCGGTGGCATCGGCAATCATGCAGGCAAAGAACATTTTGTCCGGGATAAAAGCACCGTTTTCGTCGGTGGCCTGGTATATGGTGAACTGCCCCTGCATTTTGACAGTTTTTCCGATGTAGTTATCCGGGAAGGAGATCATGCTGTTGACCTCGGAATAGACCATGATGCCGCTGAGTGCGGTCAGGTCAATGTCGACCGCGGCGGTGCCTTCTGCATCTTCCGCAGGGGGCTTTTTTGCGGTGTCCTCACGGCCGCAGGCGGCGAGAGGGCAGAGCAGCAGGGCTGCCAACAGCAGGCAAAATAGTTTTTTCATCTGCGAACACCTCCCAATACCGTGCCTGCCAGCCACGACAGACCGAAAGCGCCGATCTGAACGGCGACGATGGTGGAGCCTACCGGCGTACCGGCGAGAATGGACGCCAGAATGCCAAGTAGTGCACAGAAAACCGAAAGGACTGCCGCGCAGATGGTCACGCTGCGAAAGCTCTTGAACATCCGCATGGCGGACAGTGCCGGGAAGATCACCAGTGCGGAGATCAGCAGGGAACCCACAAGGTTCATCGCCAGCACGATGATGACCGCAACGACGACGGCGATCAGCAGGTTGTAAAGTCCCACCTTCGTGCCGGCCGCCCTTGCAAAGCTCTCGTCAAAGGTCACGGCGAAGATCTTATTGTAAAACAGGATGAACACCGCCACGACCAGCACCGACATTCCCACGCACAGCCATACCTCTGCGGGGGACAGCGTCAGAATGGAGGTGGAGCCGAACAGCGTGCTGCACACATCGCCCGAAAGGTTGGATGAAGTTGAAAAAATATTCATCAATAGGTATCCGATTGCCAAAGAACCGACAGAGATCATGGCGATGGCGGCGTCGCCCTTGATTTTCGTGTTCTGCCCGGTGTGCAGAAGCAGCACGGCACTGAGGATGGTAATGACCATTACAAGGGGCATTTTGTTGGTGATCTGCAGCACGGCGGCAATCGCCATCGCGCCGAACGCCACGTGGGACAGACCGTCACCGATGAAGGAAAACCGCTTCAGCACCAGCGTCACGCCCAGCAGGGAGGAGCAAAGCGCGATCAGCACACCGACAATGAGCGCATAGCGGACAAAGGGGTATGCCCAATAGAGAGCCAGCTTTTCCAAGATAGCAGTCATTGGATGTCACCGCCTTTCTTCGCGTCAAACAGCCGCCCCTGCGGGCTTTGGAGATAGTCCGCCCTTGTCCCAAAGAAAACAGTGTCGCCAATATGCAGAATATGGCTGGGGGGGCGTGGGGGGGGGCGGGCGCCCTCGGGACGCCATG
>OGOG01003810.1_pt1 | contig 11025 bp, 8 predicted proteins | sample 1552581 | NCBI WGS metagenome assembly OGOG01 (sample SAMEA2580152, study PRJEB22360) | human gut metagenome | biome: human gut; feature: human-associated habitat; material: faeces | place: Denmark | collected 2008/2010 | reverse complement strand
GCTCATAACGCAGATTTCTGAGAACTAAGAATATCTAAGACCCCTGCAAATGCACATGAAATAAAATATTTTTCTGAGCTGGTTGTTGGCTGTTGTGATGTTTGGATTGGATATGTGGGAGGTTTTTATGGCTTGGGTTAAGTTTGTGCGTGAGGATATTGAGATAGAGGTGGAGGATGGGATATCGGTACTGGAGGCGGAGATTCAGGCAGGACTGAGGCCGGATGCGCCTTGTGGCGGTCTGGGGAAATGTGGGAAGTGTCTGGTTAAGATTAATGGTGAAGTTGTTAAGGCGTGTCAGATTCGGATTGGTGAAGGTGAGACTTGTGTAGTGGAGACATTGGACAGGGCTGGCAATGAAAAGATTTTGACGGATGGATTTAACAGAGAAGTTGTGTTTGAACCGGGACTACGGATGGCTCAGGTTGAGCTGGAGAAGGCGAAAACAGGGGAGAAGCGGTCGGACTGGCAGAGGCTGCTGGATACGCTGGCGGAGACAGATGGTGAGGTTGAGCAGGGGCAGATGGAGGTGGATCTGAAGCTGGCGGGTGAATTGTATGGGATGCGCAGGGATTCTGATGAATGGTATGTGATTTACAGTAGACGGCGGATTCTGGAAATGAGGAAGGAAGCTGGTCGGAGGTGTCTGGCAGCGTTTGATATTGGGACGACTACCATTGCGGGGTATTTGCTGGATGGTGCGGATGGGAGGACTCTGGCAGTTGAGAGCAGGATGAATCCGCAGGCGCAGTATGGTGCGGATGTGATCATGCGGGCGAATTATGCGCTGGAGCATGGAACAGAAGCGTTAAGTATGTGTGTTCGGAAAGCGGTTAATGAGATGTTGGGAAGTCTGGCAGAGGATGCAGGGATAAGGAGAGAGGATGTTTTTCAGGTGTGTGTTGTGGGAAATACTTGTATGCATCATCTGTTTCTGGGGATTTCTCCGGCTTCGCTGGTACATGCGCCCTATACTCCGGCTGTGAGTGAGAGGCTGGTGCTGAATGCGGGGGATTATGGTCTGGCTGTGCAGGAGCGTGCAGAGTTGCTCATGCTTTCGGATATTGCAGGATATGTGGGAGCGGATACCTGTGGATGTCTGCTGGCTATCAGGCAGGATCAGCAGGAAGAGATTTCTCTGATGATCGATATTGGAACGAATGGTGAGATGGTTCTGGGAAACAGGGAGCGGATGGTGACCTGTTCTACTGCGGCCGGGCCTGCTTTTGAGGGTGCGAAGATTGAGTGTGGAATGCGTGGCGCAGCCGGGGCTGTGGATCATGTGAAGTATGAGGATGGGAAGTGGAACTATACAACTGTTGGGAATAAGCCGGCGGTTGGTTTGTGTGGTTCGGGATTGATCGATCTGGTGGCGGGTCTTCTGGATGCTGGAATGCTGGATGAGAATGGTGTGCTGAGAAGCGGACAGGAGAAGCAAGGTGTGTTTATTCTGGTACCGCCAGAGCGGGGCGGTAATGAGAGAGGAGTTTATCTGACGCAGAAGGATCTCGGAGAGGTTCAGCTTGCGAAAGCTGCGATTGCAGCGGGAATTCAGATGCTTATGGAGCGGCTTGGGATTACAGAAGATGATATCTGTTCGGTATATATTGCAGGTGCTTTTGGCAACTATATGGATCCGGTCAGTGCCGGGAAGATTGGCTTGCTTCCGGCGACGCTTGTGAAGAAAGTGAAACCAGTGGGAAACGCTGCTGGTGAGGGTGCGAAGATCGCACTTGTGAATGAGAAGGAAATGCTGGAGATGGATGAGCTGGTGAGAAAGATTGAATTCGTTGAGCTGGCTGCTTCGGCTGATTTTCAGGATCATTTTATTGATGAACTGGGATTTGAGACAGGTGAATGATTTTATCCGCCTGATTGAATTATTGAGAAGTGTAGATTTCTTCTGATAAACTGCGGAGCAGTTATTCGGTGCAGAACTGAGGCGCGAAGAGGATAATTTTATCTGCCTGATGAGGTTGCTATAGATTATACAAGAGAGTAAGGGGTTAGATTATGGATATAAAAAAAATAGAGCAAATGGGAATGGAGCAGGGGTTTTCGCATGTGGTGTTGCTGGATTGTGATACGATTGAGCTGAAGCCGGAGGTTCGACAGATGTGTGCAGCGGATACCTGTCATAAGTATGATAAGTGCTGGAGCTGTCCTCCGGGATGTGGCTCTCTTGAGGAATGTGAAGCGAAAGTCCGGCAGTATAAGTATGGGATTATTGTTCAGACAGTTGGTGAATTGGAGGATGTTTTTGATGGCGAGGGAATGATGGAAACGGAAGCCAGACATAAGGAGTATTTTGTGGAATTTGAGAAGAAACTTCGGGAGATTTATCCGGATATGCTGGCGATTGGTGCGGGATGCTGTACGAAATGTAAGGTCTGTACTTATCCGGATGCTCCATGCAGGTTTCCGAAACAGGCTTTCTCATCGATGGAGGCTTACGGGATGCTGGTAACACAGGTCTGCCAGGCCAATGAGCTACAGTATTATTATGGGGATTGTACGATTGCTTATACGAGTTGTTACCTTCTGGAATAATATTTTAGCCGAATCAAGTAAGTCCCCTGCGAAGCAGTTATTTGGTGTAGCGAAGCGGATTACGAATATCTGCTTGATTTAAATCAAGTAAATTCTCTGGTTACTATTCACTGGTAATATCCCGCGAGGTGTTTTTTGTGAGCGAAGGTCACAGAAAACCCGAGACATACCGCGCGAATTTATGCGATTAGCATAAATTCTGTGCATCGCGAAGCGTGTTACTGAGAACGGAGTGAACAGTAACATTCTCTGTGGAGGTTGCGGAAGGGGAAGTCAGTTTTCGTTGTAAATAACAGTGAGCTATGATAAAATACAGATATTGAAAGCGCAGAGCGTGTTTGAAAAAACAAAAAATCCTTCGCCGTAGGGCGGGGGATTTTTGGCAGAAAGTATTAAGGGTGGCTTGAGGATATGACAGTACTGGAACAGTTAAGAAAAACAATTGAAGACGGACATCCGGGGGAGACAGAGAAGCTGGTGAGGGAGGCATTGAAGCAGCATATTCCTGCAGGGCGGATTGTGGAAGAGGCCATGACTCCGGCTATGCGAACAGTGGGGGAGAATTACAAATCCAATGGTGCGGATATTATTAAAATTCTGGCAGCAGCCCGAAGTGTGCGCAAGGGTTTTGAATTGTTGGAGGAACAGGACTCGCAGTTTGGCAGGAGGAATATCGGAACTGTAATCCTTGGAACGGTGGAAGGTGATCTGCATGATGTAGGTAAGAATCTGGTTGCGATCATGTTTCGTAGTGCCGGATTTAAGGTGATCGATCTGGGAGTGGATATTTCTGAGAAGCAGTTTCTGCGTGCAGTGAAGCAGAATCCTGATGTGTCGATCGTGTGTATCTCCTCGCTTCTGAGTACTTCAATTCCGGAGATGGAGCAGGTGGTGAAGTCTCTGAAACGAAGCAGCAATAAGCATAAATTTAAGATTATGGTTGGTGGAGGTGCAGTAACGGAGCAGCTGGCGAAGAATATGGGAGCAGATGCCTATACGGAGAACTGTATTGAGGCTGTGGAAGTTGCGAAGACGTTTATTGTGTGAGAACCGGGCTGACAGGTGCGTATAAGAAAGACATAATGTGAGTTAAATTGCTATAGAATTGACTGGTAAAATAGGTGCTTCAATTATGTGACAGGAGGATTGTAGACTTGCAGCTGTCATCAGTTTATTTATATGAAAAAATAAAAGAGAAATATGAAATTACGGAAAGGGGAACTTTATCCGGTTCAGACGGATATCTGCGCCCCTTTTTGTGTTATGAAAAAAAAGAAACATTTCGACATGGGCATGTTTATGTGGTACAGAGATATGACAAAGAGTGGGAATCGGCAGTTCTGACTGCTGAAAATATACTCTGGGTATTTTGTGGGAGAGAGGAAATTGATGCTGCATCAGAAGAGCTTCAGCAGATTCCGTATATTCATATTGCACTTGATAGTCTGGAAGAAATAGCAGAATTTATGAATGATGTGCAGGAGATTTTTGATGCGGCTGATGAATGGGAACGGAAGATTCATGATCTGATGTTAGAACATGCCGGAATGGACAGGCTTTTGCAGGTGACATCGGAATTTCTGCAGAATCCGATGACTGTAACAGGACTGGATTTTACCTTTGTGGCGGAAGCGGGAAGCGAGTATCTGCCGCCGAGGGCGCGGCTGTATACAGATGACGGGGTGAATATGGAATATGTAAATGCACTTTTGCAGAATGAGACTTATCGAGATATGGCAGATACGCATGAATATGTGATGTTTCCGGCTTACATCAGTGGATGTCGTTCGATGAACAGAAATCTGTTTGTGGATGGGAAAGCAACTCACAGGCTGGTTTTGACTGAGTGCAGATCAGAGATTACACTGAGAGTTATCTGTGTACTGGATATTCTGGTGGAGAAACTGGAGTATTTGCTTGCGCATGAAGCGGAGGAAGAAGATCCGGACAGGGATATGGAGCAGATTTTTGTCAGGATTTTGTCGGACAGAACTGCGGATTATATGCAGGTGAGTAGAGAACTGAGTGAACTGGGATGGAGTGGAAATCATGAATATATGTGCCTGATCCTGCAGATTACCTATCTGAATCAGCAGAATCTTTCCACAAAGGCAATCTGTCGATATATTAAGAAGAAATTTGAGGATTCTGTGAGTTTTCTTTATCAGGATGAAATTGTGGCGTTTTTTGACCTTACCAGACTTGGAAAAAGCCAGGAGGAAGTAGCCGGGAAACTGGTTTATTTTATCAGGGATACTTATCTGAAAGCCGGATACAGCAGGGTGATGACAGGACATATGAATCTGAGACGGCAGTATGTGCAGGCGAAGACGGCTCTGGATGTAGGAAGCCGTAAGAAGCCTTATCTGTGGATTCATTATTTCGGTCAGGTGGCACTGACCTATATTTTGGAACAGGCAACAAGAAGATTGCCGGGAACAATGATCTGTCATGAAGGGCTGCTGGAATTGAAGAAGCATGATGAGGAGAATCAGACTCAGTATATGGAGACATTGAGAGTGTATCTGGAGCAGCATCTCAGTGCAACTCAGGCGGCAAGGGAATTGTTTATCCACCGCAGTACGTTTCTTTACAGGCTGGACAGGATTAAGGAAATCCTGCAGTCTGAGCTGGATGATCCGGAGGAAATTTTTTATCTGGAATTGTCATTCAGGCTGCTGGAGCAGGAGCAAGAGAAAGAATAGTACGGGAACAGAATAGTGCAGATATCTGGAAAGGTCAATTATTTGTGGAGGGAGATGTTTTGATAAAAAAATTCAGGTACGCTTGAGCGTACCTGAATAAATGTTAAAAGAGATATTATGTTATTTAGCTTCCTCTTCGGCAGCAGCCTCTTCTTCAGCTTCCAGAGCCGGGTCTACATGAACGGCGGCTACGGATACAACTGCAGCTTCAAGGTCTGTCTTTAAGTCTACATCTTTGTCCTGGGCGATGGCGAGGTCTTTGACTTTGATTACGTCGCCGACTTTCATGTCACCGACATCTACCATAATTTTGTCTACCAGTGCTGATGGGAGAGCTCTGAAGGAGATTTCTTCCAGATGCTGCTGTAATACACCGGCTTCCAGTTTGTCGTGGTTTACAAGTACGATCTCTGCTACGGAATGTACTTTCTCGTTGCTTACCAGTGCCTGGAAATCTATTTCATCCACCTGTCCTTTTAACGGATTGAACTGGATCTCTTTGATCAGTACGTCATATGACTGACCATCTACATCCAGCATAATCTGGCTTCCTTTGTTACTTGTCTTGAGAAGTTTCTCGACAGCAGATTTCTCGATTTTAACAGGAAGAGAACCTTCCATCTCTCTGCCAAATACGTTACCTGTAACGTAGCCTTCTCTTCTTAATCTTTTGGCCTTTGTGTCCATTGTTCTTTTTTCAGCTTTTAAAGTATTCATTTGACTTTTCCTCCATTTTACAGCTGAGGTGACACGCTTGACACTATCTTTAATTTATGAGCATCCGAAATGCTCCAGGTGGTGTTAAGTATTTTTGAGTATTCAGTTGTTTGTTCTTTATCTTTGTTACAACTGTATTATAACACGCTAAAAATGAAATGCAAGAGGAAAATGTGAAGAGTTTGTGAAATTTAAGTAAACACAAACAAAGCCCTCCGGAAGTGACCGCTTCCGGGGGCCTTGCATTTAATCTAATTAATCATTAATTACAGAGTATCATTTCTTCTGATATAACCAGGCTGTTCAGCCGGGGAAACGATTTCTTTTTTATGAACGAGTTTCGCCCATTTGTCGACTACTTCATTCTCTACGTGAACACCCTCACCTACAGTAACTTCAGCGAGAACAACACTGTTTCTTACAACAGCACCTTTTTTAATGACACATCCACGACCGATTACGGAATTCTCAACAGTACCTTCAATCTGGCAACCGTTGGAGATTACGGAATTCTTCACATCTGCAGTATTGAAATACTGAGTCGGGCAGGAATCATTGGTACGTGTATAGATTGGCCAGTTATCATGGAAAAGTTCCTGAGCTGACTTGTAATTAAGGAGAGCCATGTTTGCAGCATAGTAACTTGGGAAGTCTGTAATGCTTGCAAAGAATCCCTTGTGTGCAACGCCGCGGATGTCCAGAGTTTCGCATTTATCATTCAGGATATCTGCCAGTGTATACATGGAAGAAAGATTCTTGGCTTCTTTGATCAGGCTGATGAAAAGCTCTGTTTTCATAACACAGGTATCCATATAAACATACTGATTCTTCTTATTACCATGATTCGGTTCGATGGATTCCACACCTTTCTGGCGGTTCAGTCCCAGAACATTACAGGTAAGATAAGCCTCTTTTGCATTATCAACAGCGTGATAAAGGAGAGTAACATCTGCACCGGACTCAATGTGTGTATGTAAAAACTGGTCAAAATCAATTGAATAAACCATATAGCTCGGGGCAATGACAACATACGGATGATTCATTCTGCTGAGGGACTCCATGTTGTCCAGATAGCAGGAGATATCGGTGTTATAGATATCATTGTCATTATTGTGCTCTGAGAAGAGAAGCTGAAGTTTGCCGCTCTTGGAGTTGATATTGTAATGACGTCCTGTTCCAAGATGTTCTACAACAGAACGGGGTTTATTATTGATATAGACCTGAATACGTTCAATGTTGCTGTTGGTCATATTGGAGATAGGGAAGTCAATGACTCTGTATCTGCCAAGGAAAGAAAACGCACCGATTGGGCGATAATCCTGCATACCATCTACATAAATATTTCTCCCGGAAGAGCTTACGATTCCAAATGCCTCATACATATTATTCTGCCCCCTTTACGCGTTTCGCTACAAGCTCAATGTGATCACTGTCTGCGGCACCGACAACTGCACCTTTACCGATGCGGACACCGTCAGCTACAAGTGCACGCTGAACAACGGCACCTTCTTCTACAACAACACCCGGCATCAGTACACTGTCGATAATTCTGGCACCTGCACCAATCTTAACACCTGTAAAGAGAACGGAATGCTTAACTTCGCCCTGAATAACACAGCCCTGTGTGATATATGCATCTTTAACATCTGCTTCTGCGCTGATGTACTGTGGAAGTGCGGTAACATCTTCTGTATAAATCTTCCATGACGGATCACCCAGATCCAGTTCATTCTTGGAACTTAACAGATCCATGTTTGCTTCCCAGAGAGAGTCGATGGTACCAACATCTTTCCAGTATCCTTCAAATTTATATGCATAAAGAGTTCTGTTATCGTTAAGCATAGTAGGGATGATATCCTTACCGAAGTCATGGCTGGAATCCGGATTCTTGATATCAGCCATCAGCATCTTGCGGAGGAGTTTCCAGGTGAAGATATAGATACCCATGGATGCAAGGTTGCTCTTCGGATGCTCAGGTTTCTCTTCGAATTCTACGATACGTCCGGATTCATCAGTATTCATGATACCAAAACGGCTTGCCTCTTTCATCGGAACTCCGATAACTGCGATGGTTGCATCTGCCTTTGCTTCTTTGTGGGCTGCAAGCATCTTGTCATAGTTCATTTTATAAATATGGTCACCGGAAAGAACAAGAACGTATTCAGGATCAAATTTATCAATGAAATCAATATTCTGGGAGATTGCATCTGCAGTTCCGCGATATACATTCAGATTCTCATCTGCTTTCTCACGTGGAGGAAGAACGTAAACACCGCTGTTTTTAGCATCAAGACCCCAGCGTCCGCCGGCTGCCACATAACTGTTCAGCTGGATTGATTCATACTGTGTAAGTACACCTACAACATCAACGCCACTGTTGGCGCAGTTGCTTAAAGGAAAGTCTACGATACGATATTTCCCGCCGTATGAAACGGCCGGCTTTGCCACTTTATTGGTAAGATCATGCAGACGGCTGCCACGACCGCCGGCCAGTATCATGGCCAACATACTATTTTGTTTCATAATAGTGAACCCTCGCTTTCATTTGTTAGGTAATATTATACATTTTTTCCTGACATTTTTCCATAGGTTTCTGAAAAAAATATGTAAAAACTTTGCTACAAACTAAGTAAAATCGACGAAAAATTATACATTATATACAAATATCGAGACGAATCGCATGACAGGGGATTAAAGATATTTGTAAATTATGCTTATAACGTACCAAAATTCATTCCAGATTGCCTGCGGCAATGGGATTTTGGTCTGTATGTCTCGGGATTTTGGCATATTCATGCCAAAACACCTCGCGGAATAATGCTGTGTGAACAGTAACATTTGTTCACAAATTTAAGTGAAACGGGTGGACGTATAATAGTTCTTACGCTATAATAGGTAGGAATTTATAGAAGAAATGCGTAACTGTGAAAATACTGAACAGTTACAGAGAAACAGAGGTTATCACGTGAGTAAAAGAGAAGATTATAAACGATTTATCGTATTTTGTCTGGCGAGTCTGGTGGTTCTGGCACAGGCGGCGGTCTTTGCATGGGTGTGGTATTCCGTTTACAGAGGACAGATCGACGAGCCTTTCTGGCGCAAAGGTAACTGGGTACTGATCGCAATCTACGGTCTGATGTTTGCCCTGTTTGCCAAATTGTACGGAGGACTTAAGGTTGGATATCTTAAGAGGATTGATGTATTTTATTCGCTGACACTGGCACTTTTGTGTACCAATGTGGTGGAATATCTGGAGATCACCCTGATCAACAGGTGGTTCCTGAGCGTATGGCCTATGATCGAGATGACAGGAATACAGCTGGTGCTGATCATTATCTGGATATTTGGTTCAAGGTATATCTATTCCGGACTTTACCGCGCACGCCGGCTTCTGGTCATTTACGGTGACCGGGATCCGGGGGACGACCTGATCCATAAGATGAATTCCCGAAAGGACAAATATGACATCAGCGGCAAGGTACACATCAGTGTGGGAGAAGAAAAAATCCATCAGATGATGCAGGATTATGACGGCGTGATCATCTGGGATCTGCATTCAACAGAGAGAAACCGTTATCTGAAATACTGTTTTGCACATTCTGTCCGATGCTATGTGAGTCCGAAGATTTCGGACATCATTCTTATGGGAAGTGAACGCATCCATCTTTTTGACACACCGCTTCTGGTATCCAGAAATATGGGACTGGCAGTAGACCAGCGTGCTGCAAAGAGAGTTATGGATATTCTGATCTCAGGGATCGGCATTATAATCACTTCACCGATCATGCTGATCATAGCGATTGCGGTAAAAGCATACGACAGAGGTCCGGTGTTTTATTTTCAGGACCGTCTGACATTGGGTGGAAAGCCCTTTAAGATCTGTAAATTCCGCAGTATGTGCGTAGATTCGGAGAAAAACGGTGCAAGACTGGCATCCAAGCATGATTCCCGTATCACACCGGTAGGTCATGTGCTGAGAAATCTTCATCTGGACGAGCTTCCTCAGCTTTTCAATGTATTTAAGGGAGATATGTCTCTGGTAGGTCCGCGTCCGGAACGTGAAAGTATCATGCTTGAGTATGAGAAAGAGCTTCCGGAATTCTATTATCGTCTGAAAGTTAAAGCAGGTCTTACCGGATATGCGCAGGTCTACGGTAAGTATAATACAACTCCTTATGACAAATTAAAGCTGGATCTGTTTTATATTGAGAATTATTCCTTCCTGCTGGATATCAAGCTGATCTTTATGACAGTTAAAATCTTTTTCCAGAAAGAAGTATCTGAGGGAGTAGATGACAGACAGGTAAATGCGTTGAAGGATTCCGGGAAAAACGTCGGAGTGTCAGAGAATAAAACGGAGGAATGACAATGAATAAACCGCTGGTATCTGTGATCATGCCGGTTTACAACGGAGAAAAATATATTAGAAAGGCTGTGGAATCCGTCTATGAACAGGGAGTTTCGCTGGAACTTCTGGTGATCGATGATGGTTCTACAGACCATACAGAGGAAGTCCTGTCTGCCTATGAGGGCAGAGAGGACTTTCGGTATATTAAGAATGAACAGAATATGGGAGCTGCAGGCTCCAGAAACAGAGGAGTCGGGCTGGCACAGGGAACCTACATTGCTTTTCTGGATGCAGATGACTGGTGGGAGCCAGGCAAGCTGAAAGAACAGCTGAAACGTCTGGAAGAGACAGGATACGTGCTGTGTTCTACAGGGCGGGAACTGATGAACGCGGACGGAAGCAGTACAGGACGGACAATCCCTGTAAAAGAGAAGATCACCTACAGAGAACTTCTGAAACATAACAGCATCAACTGTTCTTCGGTAATACTCAGAAGGGATGTGGCGCGTGAATTTCCCATGGAGCATGACGACAGCCATGAGGATTATATCACCTGGCTGAAAATCCTGCGAAAATACGGTTGTGCTGCCGGAATCAACAAACCCTATCTGAAATACCGTCTCAGCGAAGGCGGCAAATCCAGAAACAAACTGAAATCAGCAGCCATGACTTACAATGTCTACAGATACGCCGGTTACGGCAGGA
>OGOG01003806.1_pt1 | contig 11039 bp, 6 predicted proteins | sample 1552581 | NCBI WGS metagenome assembly OGOG01 (sample SAMEA2580152, study PRJEB22360) | human gut metagenome | biome: human gut; feature: human-associated habitat; material: faeces | place: Denmark | collected 2008/2010 | reverse complement strand
CCATAGAAACTTCGGACTGCTTTCTCCGAAGTTTCTGTACTATTGGGCAAAATGGAGCGTTTAGCACAACGGAACAAATCAATAAATTTTTTAGGGGTTCTTTTCAATTATTCTTCGGGCAATCTGGCTTTCACTTTTCTTATAGCGGCGGGTTCGTCTGTTTCACAGCCTCACAAATCAGAAGCTATTTCATTTTGATTTTTACGGTCTTCTTCTTTCCGCTTCCATCTGTCGCCATTGCAGTAATTTTTACCGTTTTTCCTTTGGCTGATTTCTTCGTTGTTACAATTCCCTTAGCATTTACCGTGGCATATTTGGTATTGCCTGATATCCAGAGAAGTTTTTTATTTGCTTTCTTTGTGGCAGTTACTTTGGCTTTTAGTTTTAGTTTCTTGCCTGCTTTTACTGGCTTACTTCCTGTTATCTTAATTTTCTTTACAATGCCTTTCATAGATGTAATCTTCCATGAAGCATATTTTTTACTGCCATCCGTTGCTGTTGCCGTAATCGTTACTTTCTTACCGCCAGTTTTCTTTTTCAGTGTAACAACTCCACCTTGCGTTACGGTTGCAACTTTTGTATTGCTGGATTTCCAGAGTAGCTTTTTATTCGAAGCAGTCTTTGGTAAAACAGCCGCTTTTAGAGTAAGCTTTTTGCCTGCGGCAATCTGTTTGGAGAGACCGGAAAGACGGATTGAGGTTACCTTTACTTTCTTTGACGGTTTTTTACCAGTATCCGGTTTTGGTGTATTTGGCTTCGCATTTTCTACCGTAATTGGCATAACAACTTTTCGTCCGATTCCAACTTCTTCATAAAGAATTTCCAGTTGCTTTTTGCCTGTTTTAGACATATCGATATTTTTCACATTTGTTGTATAACCTGTTACTTTTGCCTTACTTCCATCGGTATATACTGCAGTCACTTCCAAATCATTCAGATTTAACTTCTCACCTTTAGTATAAGTAACCTTTGTCTTTGTTGCGGTGAGATAATCCAGTGTTTTTAATTCTTCTGTTCCTACATATACAAATGCTGTATTATCAGACTTTATGCTTTCTTCTGTATCTCCGCTAACTTCCATGTAAACCGTATCACTTCCGAGTTTTTTCAATTCTTCTTTTGTAAATGTTTTTTCTACCATACCATAGGATTCCACATTTCCAAGATTTATTGTTTTTAATACTTTACCAGAAGCATCCCCAGCTTTTAAAGTAAGTGCTGCTGTCGTATCAAAGGCACTGTTATTATCTATTGCTACTGTAATATCATCATCTTCTTGTTTAACAGAAAGCTCAAGTTCACTTCCGGCCGACTGAATATTTTTTGTAGAATCTGCTGTTGTATTTTTATCAGAGATTGCTTCTACTTTTAATGTTTCTTTCGCTGCCGCATCCTCTGGTACAGTAAGGTCTACCGTAACGTTTTGTGTCTCTCCTGATGTTATTCCAGCCTCCAAGTCTGCCTGTCCAATGACGTTGCCATTATAGACAATCTGAACCTTTCCCTCACCACAGTTTGTTAATCCATTATTTTTCACTGGTATGGTGATAGAAGTATCCTCGTCCGGCATCAATTTCTCCTGCGTGTAATCAATATCCCCGATGACAAGTTTGCTTTGTGGCACTACAGAAGTGATACATAAATCCGTATTTTCTGTTACAGTATTCTCTGTAATATCTACATCGGTTCTTGTAAATAAATATTCATACGCCGTCCCATTCCAGATACCACTCGGCACTGCTGCATAACCTTCTAAATCTGTTAAAGTAACTGGTTCGTAAACTTCTCCATCTCGTATTACGTAGGCATACAGGTTTCTTCCTGTTTCTTCTGCATTTTCTTTCTCCGATGAACAGATGAGAAGCTGGCTATCCCCACCATCTACTACCGTATAGTCTGCTGAAATAACCGCATCGTCTTCTATATAGCTTTCTACCGCTCCATCTATAGCATCAATATAGTTTAAGGAACTGCCTTCCGCATCCTGTGCATACCATAAAAGAACGGAACTTCCATCTATTTTTGCAAAAGAAGGAGAAAGATTCTGGCCATTTGCTGCAATGGTTGTTCGTCCTTTTGCATTAACCGTCGTCAGTTGTACCTGCGGATTTTCCTCGGTACCAGAATTCAATGTATAAGCTGTCACTACATCATTATCCAAATTGCCAATAGCAACAGACTGTACCGGCTTATTCTCTTCCGATAACTTCTTTGTTGTAAATGCATTTCCATTTAAAGATGCAAGGTAAACTGTATTTGTTCCGGTTCCCTTTAAAATATCATTCGCACTATTGCTGTTCCATGCAATATATGGCACATGATTTTTTACTGTAATAGACGGATGCAAATCCGCAATGGCATTATCCGTAATAGCCGGATACTTTGTCACTGTTCCTGTATTTCCATTTAATGCGATTTTTGTTGCCTGAACTTCGGTCTCGGCTGCAAGCTTTGTCATAAAATCTTCAGCCTCTGCTTCTTCTGGTGTAAAAGTCCGCTTTGCATTAATCCATGTAACGTATACATTCTCTCCATCTACTGCTGCTACTGCATCAAAATCTGCCGTTCCATCATCATCAATCAGCTTAGGTATACTCCACCCACGTTCATTATAAATAGAATATACCACTGCTGTATGATTCCCTGTTGTTCTGTCGCCCATGTCCGTTGTAAAAATAAGGAGTTTCTTTCCACTTGCCGTCTGCAAAAGCTGCGGCTTTGCACTGGCATACACATCAGACAGCAATGTTGTCACTCTTCCAGATATATTTTTTGCAGAAGCAGCACGCTTTATCGAACGTGGCTTCGCTGTTTGTTCTGCAACGGCAGAACCATCCCACGAAGAAGAATCTACTCTTTGTATTTCATAATCTTTCGCCTCCGGTTCTAACTTTGGCAATGCTCTGGCATACATTCTGGTTTTTGACTTCTTCTTTGTGGTCAAATAATCGAACGAACCATTCAAAAATTCTTTTTCATAAGAAAAGCATAACGCCTTTGCACTAACTCCCAGCGCTCCCTCTAAAGAGGCTGTTATATCATTACCCTTCCCGTCTGATTCTACTGTAACAAGGTTCTTTGCTTCTCCATAAACGGAAATATCTGCAATATAAGAAACACCGATACCTCCGGTAAGACGTACACTCGGAAGAGTAAGCTCTACTTTCCCTTTGGTATATACTTTACTCTTATTAAAATCAAATCCTACAGAGAAATCTGCTTTCGTACCAGCCGTTCCCTTTACTTTAATCACTACCGGAACAACAACCACAAACGTCTGCCATTCCTGCTTTGCCGTTCCTTTTATTTCAACAACCAGCTTTCCTCCCGCAGATTCGACTCCGTTTTTCTTCGTGATTGTTCCTTCCACATAACCGTAAGCCTCCATTTCCGGTTCTACGCTCATCCCCATAGACGCAGTTCCAAACTTAGAAGCCAAAAGAGAGTTCATTCCTTTTCTATAGGATTCTTTTTGCGTTTCCACAAACTTTTTAAATGTTGTCCAGTCCTTCTTATTCATATCCTGAACACCGATTCCAATCCGATATGTATTATCCTCCCTCTTAAAAGTAACTGGAATCGTTCCATAATCAAGAGAAACATCTCCACCACCAAGAATTGGAACATTCTCCGGAATCGTAAAATCTACACCACCGTCAATCTCAATATCTACATTGCTCCCCTCTGTTCTGGTTCCTGTGGCCGTTCCCGGTTTATCGGGCTGGGTAGGCTGGTTTGGGGTATCTGGTCTGTTCGGTTCACCTGGATTTACAGGATTATCTGCTCCGCTCTCCCCATTCTTCATCGCATCGGAGCATACGGTTCCGGCGTAGGAGTAGAGATTGGTGGATGCGAGATTCAAATGCAAAGCGGGACGCACCCCGTCACCACTATAATTGATGACATAACTACCATACTTAATGATACAGCCATAATTGAACACTTCGGCCGCACAATTACTCCTAATGCCCGGCGAACGGAGCCACCACCAAATATTTCCTTTGTATTTTGTATACTTTGTGTCACAACTTCTATATGTACCCATCGCATACGCATAGGTACTGCACCGGCTCCTTCTCGCTTCATCGTTTGTCTCACTGTCTTTTACAAATCCATAGCCTGCTGCCGTAACTGTGTTATAAACTTCTGATTCGGAGAGGAGGAATACTTTATCGGAAGTATTATTTCCTCCTGCTGTTCCGTAAGCAATATTATTGTTATTTGCAACATTTGTTGTTTTAATAGCATTTCTTTGCATAGACGTGAAAGAAGAATTGATAAAATTCTTTCTGCTGTAATCTGTCTTTAGCTGATTCACAGATGCACCGTAGCCATTCAGCCAGCTTCGCATACTGCTACTTTCCCATGTTACATCTACATCATTTGTATTATACATCTGATCGTCTAGCGCAACATCTGCAAGGAGAAGTGCATCATTTCCATTTCTGTTTAAAACACGCCATTTGATTGGTTCACACTTAAAATAATGGTAGGTTTTATAGTTATTCTTCCAGTCATAGTATCCTTCTTCATCGCTGGTAGCATAATATGTCGCATCTTCCCCCTTTAATCTACGATATTTCGTTCCCCCAATCGTAATATCATTATTTTCATCCCAGCCTGTTGCATTTTTCAATGCATTATAAATACTGCCATCTTTGGAAGTTACCTCACTCTGTGGGTAACTTCCAAAGTACACGCAATCCCAGGTGACTTTCTGTCCGGCATCCATGGAAGAATCTTTTACGATTCTTGGGTTGCTTATATTCTCTGCCGCATTTACCTTTGGCAGTGTTATCGGGATATCTGCAAGACTGACTCCCTGTGGACAGAATCCTGCCAGCATTGCTACCAAGGTAAAAGAATTCTGATCTGTAGATTTGATGTAGACGAAAAAAGAAAAAATACGATATCCCATCTGCTCTGTAGTCGCTATGCTTAAAATGCTCCGAAGCCGCATCTGGGATATCGTATTTTTTCTTTTTTCTGTCTAATTTAAATCCACAGTTGGTAAAAATGGGAATTCTCCAGAAGGGCATGGTTTTCTGTTCAAAATTCTGATTCAAATACTCATTGACTTTTATGTCAAATTATGTATATAATAGTCATATAATAATCGTTAATATATCATAATTGGAGGTAGCGTAAATGACAGTTTCCACAATCTTACAGCCAGAAGGCTTAGAACAACGCTACGAAAGATATAAGGAAAAGATAAAACACTTTACGATAATGAATGACATCTTTATGCGGAATGTTTTAAAGGAAATCTCATGTACTGAATACATTCTTCAGGTTATCATGAACAAAAAGGAACTAAAAGTAATTGACCAGACTTTACAGAAAGATTATAAAAATCTCCAGGGGCGTTCCGCCATTTTAGACTGCGTGGCAAAAGATGCAGAGAATAATTTTTTTAATGTGGAGATTCAGGGTGAGAACGATGGTGCTTCTCCAAAAAGAGCCAGATACCACTGCGGTCTACTGGATATGAACCTACTGAATCCAGGCGAACCTTTCAACAGTCTGCCAGAAACTTACGTCATTTTCATTACTAAAAATGATGTCCTTGGATATAACCTTCCAATCAACCACATAGGAAGACGAAGCAACGAAACCGGAGAAATATTTGAAGATGGTCAACATATTTTATATGTAAACTCGAAAAAACAGGACGATACCGAATTAGGCCGCTTAATGCATGACTTACATTGCAAAGAAGCGGATGAAATATATAGTAATATTCTTGCAACCAGAGTACATCAACTAAAGGAAACTGCGGAAGGAGTGAATCAAATGTGTCAGGAATTAGAAGAGATTTATAATGAAGGCGTTGAAAGAGGCGAGCGATCTGGATTTCTGCGAGGGGAGCAGTCTGGAGAATTGAAAAAAGCAAGAGAAACTACTCTTGCCCTTCTCGAAATGGGAATGTCTGTGAAACAGATTGCAAAAGCAGTAAACCTCTCGGTAGAGACTATTCAGAATTGGATATCAGAAGCATAATTTTAATTAGCGAAGATAAACAGACCAACAAAGAATATATGGCTGTCAGAGAAACCTATATCTCAAGGATACTTTCCGCGCTTAGCGATGGTGTAGCGAAAGTTGATGAAAAGATTAAGGAAGTCATAAGTATCTGGATATGCATAGATGCCAGAAAAAATGAAGATTCCATTATAGAATACCAACTTAGACCGGAAGTAAAATTTGGTGAAAATATTCACCCCGAAGAGATAAATCTGTTAAAAGGGATTCTCATAAAGATACGAGGTGGGAAAAACATGACACAGTCTAAAAATAAATTAATCGAAATGTTGGAATATGTAATTGCAGACCATTCAGCAGAAGAAAAAAGAATTATTTAGCAAAAAAGCAGCATGGATTGGAAGCGCAGCTGACGATCCATGTTGCTTTTTTGCCGTTTTCACGCATTTCTACTGTGGTGTTTGAAAGATACTGGAATTGAAAAACACAGATGCCTGTGTTATGCTTTAATAAACGATTACAAACGACGGGAAAAGAAAAAAGAACATAGAGGAAAACTGCGATGTATCAGTATGGAAATTTATCGGACTTTGAATTTGAACTGTTGTGCCGGGATATCATGGAGCGGAAGCTTGGCTGTCCGCTGCGCTGTTTTGCGCCCGGAAGGGATGGCGGTGTAGACATTACAGAGACGAAATTGTCAGGAAAACATATGGTGCAGGTGAAACATTACATCGACAGCCCTTATCGCACACTGCTTTCCAGTTTAAAGAAGGAACTCCCGAAAGTAAAGCAAAAACAGCCAGAGCATTATTACGTATGCTGTGCAAAACAGCTGACGGCACAGAATATTTCCGAGATTTATCAGCTTTTTTCGGATTATATGGACGATGCGGAAGCGGTCGTAGATCTGGTGGAGATTGACAGTTTTCTGCACCAAAAAGAGAATGCGGATATTCTCGAACGACATTATAAGCTGTGGCTGGAATCGACCAGTGTTTTAGAACAACTGGGCAATCAGGATATCGCGATCGATTGTGATGCCTTTTTCTATCAGATTGAAAAGGAACAGAAGCTTTTTGTGAAGACAAAGTATTACGAGGAAGGCAGACAGATTTTGGAAAACGAGCATATGCTGATGCTGTTGGGGGATCCGGGAGTGGGAAAGACCATGTTGACAAAAATGCTGGCATTGGCTTTTGTGGCGGAAGGATACCGGATCCGGTATACGACCAATGGCGAGTTGTCGGATTTAAAACGCGCGCTTTCCGTCGACAGAAAGCGGAAGGAACTGATTGTTCTCGATGACTGCCTGGGACAACATTATTTTAAAATGCAGGAGACGAAAGAAAATGAACTGCTGGCTCTGGTCAAGTATATCATGCACAACCCGAACAAGCTTTTGATTATGAATTCGAGGGTTACAATTTTCCACGAAGCGAGGGAACGCTCGTGTGATTTCCGGTATTTTATGGACGATGAGAATATAAAAATCCGGAAGCTTGAGATGAATGGTCTGGATGAGGAGGAGAAGGGCTGGATTTTTTACAATCACCTTTATTTTTCGGGAATTCCGGAAGAATATTATCAGAATATTTCTAAGGACAGACGTTATCGAACGATAGTCAGACATCCCAATTATACGCCGCGGTTGGTGGAGTTTGTCACCAAAAAGAAAAATTATGAGCAGGTTGCACCGGATTGCTATGCGACATTTATTATGGATTGTCTCAGAAATCCCACAGAACTCTGGAAGGATGAATTTACAAGAAAACTGGGAGCGGAGGATCGGGCGCTGCTGCTGACACTGTATTCTCTGACGGATACGAGTGTGGAGGAACCGGTTCTGGTACGGGCGTTTTTAAAGCGTCTTTCCGGTCTGGAAGGGATGGATACCACCCGAAACCTGTATGAGGAAGCGTTGAGGCGGCTGACAGATTCCATGGTGCAGCTGATGGAACAGAACGGCAGAAAACGGATTAGCGTATGCAACCCGTCGATCAATGATTTCCTGAAAAATTATATCCGGGAGAATCCGATGGAGCAGGCGAATATGCCGGCATACGCGACAGAGTATGTGCAGCTGGAGAGGATCTGCCCGGATCGTGTGGAGGAGTTTGTCCGAAACGGACAAATTTATCAGTATCATTTTTCTATGTTGGAGGAAATGCGCGGGAAAATTCTCGGGGCTATCTGCAACAGGGAGATACGGGATATATGCCATACAGAGTTTGTACAGGCTTTTTTGAAGGAGCCGGGGAGCTGTTACACAGATAAGGGAGATAAAAGTGTAGAAATCCTGTTTGCACTGTTGCAGGAGAAAATGGATGCGTTTTATCACACGAGAGAAAACCTGGAGCAGGAGATGCTGGAAGAATTCCTGATGGAACTGGATTTGTGGGATTACGAATTGATTGCACGGGAGGCGAAGAAAACCGGCGGTGAATGGCTGTTTACAAAATATCGGAAAAGTTTTGAGAGAGGATTGCAGAATGCTGTCGAAGCGTATGCAAGGGACGTGGATCAGTCGGACTATTATGATGGATATGATGTGAATACAGCGATAGAGGAGAGTACTTTTTATAATGGTGAAGCTCTGGAATGTGATTTTTCAAGTGCAGCATTGGAGTGGGAGGAACGCATCCGCGAAGACATTTATGATGAGATCATGGGGATCGTAAATAAATTTCCGGTTGAGATTGCCGCACAGATTGTGTATGATCCCGGAGATGCGGATATCAGTACCAGTTTGATTGAGTCTTATCTGGAAGACTGGACGAAGCCGGATGACTACAACGATGATCCTGGAAGGCTTGTGCCGGGCGGAAATGAGACTGCCTTCGGTGGGGGAATGCTGGATGTGATTTTTCGGGGAAAAAGGTAGTCTGGCTGTCGGCTTTAATGGGAAAGGGAAGCACTTTGTGCCGGAAATGTGAGGAATTTATGGAAAATAAAAACTCTTGCAAAGAAAATTTTGAAATGGCAAAAACAGAGCTGCAGGACATGGAAGCTATTGCAGATTTTTTCTCAAATCCGATGATAAAAAGCGGAATGGAGATGCTGGGTGAGATTCCGGGGATCGGCAGTCTGGCAAAGAATCTTCTGGAACAGGAGGTTGCCGGGTTTCAGAAAAGGAAACGGGAAGAATTCCTAAGTTATATTACAGAGTCGGGGGAGCTGATTGCAAAAAGTGACGTGGCAGATGTTCCGTTTCTCATGGAACTGGCGCGTACGCTGGAGGTATTGAACCGGCTGGCAACCAATGAAAAGGTGCTGTATATTGCCAATTTATTTAAACATACATTTTTGCTGGCAGGGGACAGAGACATTGACCTGTATGAGGAGAATCTGAAACGGCTGGAAGAACTGTCCATCAGAGAAATTACAATTCTGGCAAAATTACATCAATATAAATACAACAATAAAGCATTTTATGAAGATATAAGAAAAGATTGCGGGATCGAAAAAGACGAAGTGAAAAATATCCTGTCCGCTGTCACAAGAACCGGGTTTTGTAAAGAAAAGGTGGGCGCATATCTTGGATATGAAGGAGACGTATATTATACAACGCCACTTTTTGAAAGCTTTTTAAAATGCATCGGGGTACGTGCGGAAGAAACAGAAAGTGAGAGAGACGGATGAGATTACGGACAGAGGGGGGAATGAGTAGAAGTTTGACATTAAAAGTTCGTGATTTCGCCCAATAGACAATCAAATGTAATTCGGTCTATAATACTCCCATAGGCAGGCACTTCCCACAGAGGAGGTACCCGTGTATGGGAGAAAGTTTTCAAAAACTGAATTTGACAAATGCGTACTTGTTTGCGGCAGCCATGCAGGATGAGGAAATCTGCAGAAATGTATTGGAGATTGCTTTGAATAAGCAGTTAAAGCCAGGCTACATTATTTTTATATGTTCGTTCGATCCGTTTGGAAAAGGAAGATGTCAGTATGTGTTTGAAGAGTACTGCAAGGAAGCGGACATTCCGCTTGGGGATGAGACGCAGAAGATCTTCTTTAATACCAATGGCACAGATACGGAGAATGTGACACCGGAGCTGCTGCATTTGTTTGAGTATCTGAAGCAGAGCACAGAGGAAGTAGCTGTCAGACATCAGGATGAGAAAATTCTTAAAATTCACGAAAGAGTGAAATATCTAAAGCGCGATCGGAAATTGGAGGCAGGCTATATGACAATGGAGGAGTATATCCACCAGGAAGCAGAGCGAAGGGCAAAATTGATGGCGGAAACAATGGTGAAGTCAATGGCAGAAACAATGGCAGAGTCAATGGCGGAATCGATGGCAGAAACAATGGCAGAGTCAATGGCAGAAACAATGGCAAAGTCGATGGCAGAGTCGATGGCAAAGCCGATGGCAGAGTCAATGGCAAAGCCGATGGCAGAGTCGATGGCAGAGTCAATGGCAGAGTCAATGGCAGCATCAAGAGTAGCACAAAACATCCTTGCACTGCTGGAAGATCTTGGAACACTTCCGGATCAAACAAAAGAGCGCATTGCAAAGGAACAGAATGAAGATGTGCTATCTGCGTGGCTTAAGCTTGCAGCACGCGCGGATTCTATTGAAGAGTTTCAGTCTAAAATGTAGAGACAGATCTGTCTTATTCTTAATCGGTAATTTCAACCGATAAAATCTACAAAAATAATTTTGGAATGTGTCTGCCGTATGAAATAGTGTGGCCCAAGAGATGGCAAAACGGTTTCAGCCTTGTATTTTCGGAATGAGTTCGCTATACTTAAAATTGCGTTTAAGCAATACAAGAGTAGAAGAGGAAATGAAGAATGCAGGAGAAACGGGATATTTTTGACCGGATGATGGGGTTGCCAATATTGAACATTTTTGAACCGTTTTATAAAAAGAACAAAGAGATATTACTGTATTTGTTTTTTGGCGGATTGACTTTTATTGTCAGCATTGCTACTTATGCGATTTTTAATGTGTCTATGGGAATCAATGAACTGATTGCCAATGTAATGTCGTGGGTGCTGGCAGTATTGTTTGCGTTTGCAACGAACCGTGTGTGGGTATTCCAGG
>OGOG01003805.1_pt1 | contig 11041 bp, 9 predicted proteins | sample 1552581 | NCBI WGS metagenome assembly OGOG01 (sample SAMEA2580152, study PRJEB22360) | human gut metagenome | biome: human gut; feature: human-associated habitat; material: faeces | place: Denmark | collected 2008/2010 | reverse complement strand
GGATGCAATCTGGCGCTCGAGGCCGCGCTTACCGGCCAAGCGGATGCCGACGGGCTGCTGCTCTTTTCGCCCGCCTTTGTCGTGCGCACGCATCTCACCTTCCTCGCGCCGCTCTTAAAGCCCTTCATCACGTGGCTCAGGGAACCTCAGGAATCCCTGATGGGCGGTCAGACAGCCTTTCGCTATACGATGGTCCCGGTGTCAGGGCTCGCGGCCTTCGTCGATACCATGCGCGGCGTTGATGATGCGCTCAAGTTGAAGCCCTTTGCCAAGCCTGCTGTGGTGATGCTCTCCGAGCACGACTCCATTCTCGACGCCCAATCGCTCATTGAATGGATTCCGCAGCGCTTTACCTCCGCGCAGTCCCGCTTCATCTGGTACGGCTCCCGCGAAAGTCTGGGCAAAGCCGCCAAAGATCCGCGGATTATTGTGCATCCCGATGAAATTCCGTCCGAGCGCATTTGGAGCTTCTCGCACATGGCGATGAGCTTCTCCCCCGACAATCCGGAATACGGCCGGCATGGCCGCTCGCATATCTGTACGCCCGAGGGCGAAAAGCCCTCCTACGCAGCCTGCCGCCGGGGCGAGGTCGACTATGGCGCCTGGGGCGACAAGCGCCGCGGCAGGATCCGTGCACGTCTGACCTTCAATCCGTATTTTGATGAGCAGCAGCGCGTGATTCAGTCCGTCATGGAAAGATCCGCGTGAGCGCCTCCTTCAGGTGCGGATCTTCCAGCCCTTAACGAGGAGCCCCCCGGCGGCCGCCGTGACGGCCAAAGCCGTTGCGGCAACGATGAGTAGGCTCAGCGTCGTGTTGGTGTCGCCGCTGCCGAAGAATCCCTGCCGAAAGCCGTCAACCAAGTAGTAGAAGGGATTGAGGCGGCTCGCGGCCTGCCAGAAGGGCGGGAGCGAATCCACGGAATAAAAGACGCCCGAAAGGAAGGTGAGCGGCATGATGACGAAATTCATCACCGCTCCCATCTGATCGTATTTTTCGGCCCAGAGCGCCGTGATGAGACCCAAGGCCGCCATGATGGCCGCACCGAAGAAGCCGAAAGCGATGAGGAGCCCCGGTTCACGCACCGGGGGCGATGCCCACCAGGAGCAGAGGAGATAGAGCCCGGCGCCGGCGAGCGCTGAGCGCACGAAGCTCGCGCCGATATAGGCAGCGGCTACCTGCGGTCCCGGGATGGCCGGCAGAAGAATAAAGACGAGGTTTCCTGAAATCTTCGACTGAATGAGTGAGCTCGCCGTGTTGGAAAACGCATTCTGCAGCACCGTCATCATGATGAGGCCCGGAATGATGAAGGCCGTATAGGTCACGCCCTCATAGACGGGCAGGTGCTTGGAGAGCGCTTCGCCGAAGACAAAGAGATAGAGCCCGCCCGTGAGGACAGGGGCCAGCACGGTGTGCATCCACACCTTGAGGAAGCGGATCACTTCCTTTTTAAAGAGCGTCCAGAAAGGAACCCACATCAGGCTTCACCTCCCGTAACAGCGAGGAAGACATCCTCCAGATCGGGCTGTCCTACCGTCAGATTTTCAATCTCCGCGCCGGCCGCCTTCAGGCTTTCGAGCTTTCGCAAAGCGTCGTCGGCGTCTTCAATTCGCAGCGTCACATCATTGCCGTGACGGCGCATAAGGTCGCGCGCCGCTTCGGGCGGCAGGTCCCCCTTTACCAGCCGGCAGCGGAGCACTCGGCCTTCAAAGCGCGACAAAAGCGCTTCCGTGCGGTCAAGCGCTGCAACCTCGCCCTTCTTCATGATGGCGATGCGGCTGCAAAGCGCCTGCGCCTCTTCGAGGTAGTGCGTTGTGAGAATCACCGTCCGCCCCTCGCGATGCAGCCGTCCGATGAAGTCCCAGAGGTGTTCGCGAAGCTCAACGTCTACGCCGGCCGTCGGCTCATCGAGCACGATCACCGGCGGCTTATGAACGAGCGCCTGGGCAACGAGCACACGGCGCTTCATGCCGCCCGAGAGCGCGCGCATGGAAGCGTCCGCTTTGTCGGTCAAACCCAGATTGGCGAGAATTTCATCAATCCAGTCGTCATTTCGGAGAATGCCCCAGTAGCCCGACTGAAAGCGCAGCGTTTCACGCACCGTCAGAAACGGGTCGAAAGTGATTTCCTGCGGCACGATGCCGAGAAAGAGCGATGCGGCTCGTCGATCTGTACGGGTATCCATGCCGCGAACAAGAATGCGCCCGCCCGTCGGCGTGGTCAGTCCGCCGAGGCAGGAAATCAGCGTCGTTTTGCCGGCGCCGTTGGGGCCGAGCAGACCGAAGAATTCGCCTTCGTCAACGTCAAAACTCACGCCCTTCAAGGCAAGCGTGCCCGAGGCGTAGCGTTTTTCGAGGGAGTCGATGCGAACGGCAGGCTGTGCCGAGGCCATTACCAATTCACTCCGAAGATGGTGCGGAAGCGCTCGACGCCGCGCTCGAGATCCATGCGGTCCGGGTGCGGTTCGCTCGCCAGACGGCGCGCTTCGCGTTCGGGCGTCACTTTGCCGCCCATCATCGCGGTCATCCGTTCGAAGAGCGCCGGATCAATGCGGCCGCGGCAGAGATAAGTGCCTACGAGCGTATTGTTTTTGCCCGCTGCTGCCAAACTCTCCGACGTACGCTTCATCCAGTCGAGCGCTTCGGGCGTTTCAGCATTGCCGCCCATGGTGGCGAAGCACCCGATCGTCTTGCCTTCGAGCTTTTTCGCTGCCGCCTGAATGTCTTCAGGCGCCATGCCGCGGTCGCACCAGAAACCGAGCAGAATCGGATTAAAGCCCGACAGGTCTTCGGGCAGCGCTTCAGGCTTGACCAGGACGGCCCCAGGCATCGCGTCGCAGATGGCGTGACCGAGAATCATGGTGTTGCCCGTACGGGAGCTGATGACGACAAGAGGCTTGGCGGCAGCAGTCATGGGGAATCTCCTCGAAAATGGTAGTGAACGCAGGACCGTTTAAATGCAGTCCGTCTGCGCAGTCAGAATAAAGCGATTCGCCGCAGCGTGTTCAAAGCACGCTTGCGGCGTAAATATGGCTCCCGTCCCAAGCACAATTGAACCAGAATGACGGCGAGCCGTTTGCTCACGATCTCAGCGAGCCGCTTTTCTAACGCATCACCCTTCATACGGGCTTAATGCGCAGCCTCCAAGATCGTTGGGGGATGCGATCTTCGGAGGCAAAAGCGGTTCGAGAGACTAAAGCGGATGAATCAGGCCGAGAACTTGGCTCGGGCGGCGATGAATTTTTCCTTCACGGATTCGACGAGCTGATGATTTTCTCGGCCGACGAAAACCGAGAAGGCTGTTTTGCCTTCCTTGGTAAAGAACTGCACGGCAAGAGACTCGCGTCCCATGAAGGGGAAAGTCGTGAAAGCCCCGGCCGAGAAGGCGTCATACTTCATGTGGCCGCCGATCGTCGCCGATTTGGCGAGGATGTTGTAGTAGCCCTGAGCAATCTTTCCCTCATGGAGCTGCCCCTGAATTTCAAAGATGCTGCCTTCATGCTGAATGAAAAGCGTGATCTTTTCCCAGGAAGCGAGTTCCGCCCAAATTTCGGTGAAGCGCTCTGTGATGTCGCCCTTGACGAAGGTGCAGTTGACTTCCGGCAGCAGTTCGGCAGCCTCAAGATCCGTTACGCCGAGTCGGCCGGCGATGGAGCTCACCGTCACCGGATAGGGCGCAGCCAGCATTTCTTCAATGATCTTGGCTTGTTCGGCCGTAGGCTTCTTGCAGCAGCAACAGTTGGTCATGACGTTGTTTCCTTTGTGAAGTGAAAAAAAGGTTGTGCAAAGTCTGAAAAAATCATTGGGCAGCTTCAGCCGGCTGCAGATCCTTCATGTCGAGCGCAGTTCCGCAGGCCTGCAGAAGCTCCAGATCGTGGGTGATCAGGAAAACCGCTCGGCCTCGGGCAGCCTCGGCCTTAAGCAGCTTGGAAATGGAGGCCATATTGGCGCCGTCGAGCCCTGACGTCGGTTCGTCCAGAATCAGAATTTGCGGATTCTTGGCAAGCGCACAAGCAATAACTACGCGCTGCTTCTCGCCGCCCGAGAGACTCTGCGGGTGGCGTTCCGCGAGCGGAGCCAGACGCAGCGTCGTGAGGAGCTCCGTGACCCACGCTTCTTCTTCAGCGGTGAGTTTCGGCGTCTTCAGACGCTGCCAGAAAGCCGCGTGCTTTTTCGCTGCGGACTTGGCTGCAATCATCGAAGCCTCAACCTCTTCGCGCACGGTGCGCATCTGAAGCTGATGGTCGGCATTTTGGAGCACCAGCCCCGAATGCGGCATGAGGCCGTCGCGGTCAACGGGCCGGCCCTCAATCGAGAAGACGCCTTGGGCTTCATTGAGCCCGGTCAAGATGCGCGCCAGCGTTGTTTTGCCCGTTCCGTTTGCACCGATCAGCGCCGTAATCCCTGCGGGAACCGAAAAACTCACGTTGCTGAAGATGGGCTTTTGAGCGCCTTTATACGTAAAGGAGACGTGTTCGGCCGCAAAAAAGCCCGCCGGCACGGTCCCGTCTCCCAGTGCCGTCGGAATGCGCGGCAGGGTCGGGCGTAGATCCTCCACCTCGGCTTGGCGAAGCCCGTAAAGACGGCGCACATTCTCATCGTCAAGGATAGAGAACGGGCCCCGAACCGCCACCGCTCCGGCCTGCATGACGAGGACCTCATCAACCAAGCCTTTAAGCCAGTAAAGACGATGGTCGACCACGAGAATGGCAGCGCCCTCGGCTTTGAGTTCACCGAGGATGCCGGCAAGCGACACTGTGGCTTCCGGATCCAGATTGGCGCTCGGCTCATCGAGAATGAGCGCTTTGGGGCCGAGCGCGAGAATCGAGGCGAGTCCGACCTTCTGCTTTTGCCCTTCAGAGAGTTCGTGAATGTCCTGCGCGAGAAGATGTTCAATCCCCATGCGCTTGGCAGCACGGTCTACGCGGGGACCGATTTCTTCAAACGGCACGCCGCGGCTTTTGAGCGCGAAGGAGATCTCATCGCCCACATTGAGCGCGAAGAACTGCTCTTCGGGATCCTGGAAAAGCGTGCCGATATGCTCTGAGAGCACCGCCACGGGCGTATCCTGCGTGGGATTGCCGTCGACCAATACTTCACCCGACAGGGTGCCGCCGTAGATCTGCGGGCACAGGCCGTTCACCAGCCGCATGACCGTCGTCTTGCCGCAGCCCGAGGCGCCGGTAACAAGCTTAAGCTCGCCCGCATCAACCGTGAGATCAAGACATCGAACCGCATCCGGCGAGTTTGGTTCGGCACCGCTGTAGCGGTAGGAAACTTTCTTCAGTTCAATCGCGTGCATGGGCTTAATCAAGGCATGACAGCGCCGGGCGTCATAAAGAGCTCGCGCAGGAAGATTTCAGCGAGAAGCGCCAGAACGATGCAGACACCCATCGCTATAAAGATGTTTCGATCGAGTTGGGAGAGCGGCGGCGCCTTTGGGAGCACCGTGCGGTGCGCCGTACCGATGCCCTTCAATTCCGCTGCAATACCCAGCGTTTCAGAGGATTTGAGTGCGCGAAAGAGGATCGGCGTGAACAGCAGGCGAGCCGACAGGATTGGGTGCGTCGTAATCATCACCGGTCCCATCGGCCAGCCGCGGATACGAAGCGTCTCCCAGACCTGACGAATATCGTTTGTGAAGGTCGGGATGAAGCGAAGCATGACTACTGCCGGCAAAAAGACAACAAAGGGCAGATGCAAACGCTCCAGTGTTCCCAGCAAGTCCTCAACACGCGTCGTGAGTGCGAGCACCATCACCACATTCATCATGGAGACGCCTCGCAGAAACGGAACGAAGAGCGCTTGGGCGGAGAGACCGCCCAGCTTCGGCGCCCAGAGCGAAATAAGCCACCCGAACCCGGCTGACACCGCCATCATCACGGCCATAAGAATGTAGAGCAACGTCACGAGCTTCGGGCGCTTAAGCATCAGCACGTAGACAAGCGTGAAAAGAAAGAGCACCATCTGACTTATGACGCCGGAACAAGCCACAACAAGTACGGCGGTGCCCAGCATGACCGAGAGCTTTGTTTTGGCGTCAAGCCCCCGCAGCATTGAGCTCTCGTCTTTAACGAACAAAACCCGCATGGCGGAGCTCCCCTACAGTTTTCCATCCAAACCAGAGACCAATCACAGAGCCCGCATAACCGAGCAACACGATCGGGATGATGATCGTCATCAGTGCCGGGGTCTCTCGCAGGAAGAGATAGGACACCCCGAGCGAAAGCATCTTGCTCACGAAGTCGTAGACGCCGACCGCCACCCAAGGCGCCCAAGGCTTATGAACGCCGCCCGAAAGCACGACGAAAAGTTCACCCAAAAGAGCGCCGGCCAAGGCCGCCGGGAGAAGCGTCAGACTTCCGCCCAAAAGCAGGACGCTTACGAGCATGCTCACAACGGTAAAGAGCGTGAGCGTCCAAAGCTTCGGAACCTTGGTGAGCAGCACGATCATGAGGGTCGTATAGACCAAATTCTTTCCCAAGAGCGAAATGGGATTCATCCCGCCGCCCGCGAGTGCAATCAAGAGACTCGAGAGTTTGGCGGCAGCGGCAAAGACACCGATGAGCACGAGCTCTCTCGGTTCCCAACGCCTTTTAATCCATTGAGGCTTGGTCGTTGTCATCGCAGTGACGGCTCCTGGAATAAAAAATGACTTGCTGAAGTCGACCGGCGCCCTGCACCTCTTAGGACGAGATACAGGGCGCTGCGACTTGCTTTTTTCAGCTCAAAAGAATGAAGTTAGAACTTCGCATTGAGCTTAACGGCGAGATAACGGCCCGGTTCGTAGATCGCGGTCTGTTCGCGATAGGCCTTGTCAAAGATGTTGTAGAAACCCGCATCGAGGCCATACTGCTTCTGGTCGCCAAACGTCACGCCGCCCGTCAGGTTGAAAGTCGTGGCGCCGCCGAGGCGATAGCTCGAATCAGATCGAGCAGTAGCAGAAGGATCCTGATACTCCGTTTTTGAAATGGTTCGAGCATATGCGTCGGCATGCAGACCCAAGCCATTTGCTTCGCCGTTCCAACGGAAACCGTAGCGAGCGATAACAGCAGGAGTGGCTGTCTTATAGGTTTCCACATTACCGTAATCAAACTGACGGCGCATGAGAGTCAAATTCACATACGGCTCGAGACCGATGGATTTAATTTCATAAGAACCAGTCAATTCAAGGCCGTACGTCGTAGCTTCGCCGACATTTTCATAACGAGACAGAGATGAACTGATTGGCAAAGCTTGGATGTAGTTCTTGGCTTTCGAGTAGAACATCGCGGCATCAAGCATGATGCTGTTTGACATCCAACGTGCACCGACTTCAAAGTTATTGGACGTCTCAGGCTTCAAATCAGGATTACCCAATGTTGTGCTGGTGCTACCCATACTGGTTGCAATGTAACGTTCCTGCAAAAGCGGAGCACGGAACCCCTGAGCCCAATTAGCACGTAAGGCTAAATCGTTGACTGGATGCCAAACTAAACCCGCATTGAAAACAACACGGTCATCATGCTGTTTGCCAGCCTTACCAAGTTCCTGATCCGGGTTGAATGGTCGTTGTGGTGTGGTATTGCTTGGGTTATAGACCTTATAGCCATGAATGTCATCCATGTCGGTCTTAACGTAGGTGTAGCGAGCACCATAAGAAAGTGTGACCGTATCTACTAAATTTGTTTCAGCCGATGCAAAAAGTGCATGAGTGGTCATAGCACCCTTAAAGAAACCCTGCTTTTCCGTATCGATATGCATGCTCGGCATAGTAGGCATAGCTGGAGTATCACCAACAGTATGTACATGACTTTGAGCATCTAAATCGTCATTATTGAACTCATACCCTGCAACGATGAAAGTAGAGTCAGAAACAGACCAATTCGTTTGCAAGGAAAAACCATATTGGTCAAGTGAATTATCTGCATAGTTATCAACAACAACGGGGCTATTTATCACTTCATGTCTTATCGTTCTTCTGATAAAAAACATCAAAACGAACTTTTTTCAATGATTCCGTTAGATCATGCAACTCACCAAACACACCCAATTTTGTGCGCTTCCATTCCGGCACATCTACATAGAACGGCTCATATCCCGGCTCTGCACTGCCTGACATGAAATCCAGGTCAAAGTGATCCAACGTAGCGCCAACGGTCGCCTTTTCATTGATGTCATACGACACAAAGAGATTTGCCCCTGTCGAATTGAACTTCGTGTGGTTCATATCACCGACAGGCGTTTTCAAATTGTCGCCGTCTTCGTGGGCAACACCGATGCGATACTTCCAGCCCTCAACGCCGCCGTACACCGACGCGTTGACAGACTTGCCGGAGTTGGAGGTGTTCATACCGGCACCAACCTCGCCTTGCACCGGTTTTGTACCGCCTTTCTTCGTGATGATGTTGATCGCACCGCCAATGGCGTCGGAACCGTAAAGCACAGATGCCGGTCCTTTGATGACTTCAATGCGTTCAACCATGGCCGGATCGATCAGAATGGGTGATCCGGACATTGACTTCTGCTCGGAAATCTTCTGACCGTCAATCATGACGAGCGAACGAAAAGCGTCTTCACCGCGGATCTTCGCGCGCTTAATACCCTGACCACCGTCGTTATTGATGCGAACACCGGTCATGGACTCGATCAGCGCACCAATCGACTGAGCGCCGCTCTTAGCAATATCGTCTGCTGTGATCACGGAAACGCTCATCGGCGTTTCCATCAAGTCCTGCTCAAAACGGCCAGCGGTAACCGTTGTGGTTTCAAGCGTCTGATATTCATCGGCAATCGCCGCACCGGAAAAAGTAATTGCAGCAACAACAGCGGCAGAAAGAAGGTTGTGGGTATAAGTTTTCATAGATAAGTCCACTAAGTTCTTCTTGGTCCTAAAAAGAAACTGGAGGGATTCGCTGTGGGAAATAGTGCTTTTTATTGTTTTGGATAAAACTTCAGCGAACGCCAAGTTCGCGAAGTCCGTCCTCGCCGAGGACTCTTTCGATCACATCTTTAGGCGCCTGAGCGACCATCTGAGTAATCATTTCTTTGGGCATTTTTTTGGCCATTTCAATGATCATGTCGCGAGGCATGCCTTCGAGCATCTTTAAGATGCCCGGCGGCATCTGCCCATGCGCGTGGTGGCCCGCACTCGCCATCTTCATCATCGAATCGGGAGCACCCATGTCCATCTTTTGCTCGCTCTCGGGTTCGGGCAGCTGATGTGACAAAAAGTCCATCAGGAGCTGAGCGAGTGTGACGTGCCAATACTGACCAGCAACGGTTTGGTAATACCAATCGCCGCGTTTGACGAGAAGCCCTGCCTCACACCACTGTGAGAGCACAACCTTGGCAAGGTCTTCAAGCGGCAGTCCGCCGAACTGTCGGCCGATGGCCTTGAGATTGATGGCGCCCGACTCCATTTCGGAGGAAATCGTGCGCAGCAGGTGCCAGTTGTGTGTCGGCGCCATCGCAAAGGCGACGGGCTTTCTGCCTTCGCCGAGCAGCCGGTAATAGTCGGCGAGCTTACGTTCCATCATGTAGGAATAGCCCGCCAGACGTCCGCCCGCTCCGCAGCCAAAGGCCAGGCAGTCGCAGGCGCTCTTGCCCCAGGCGTTGTAGATATTGCGTTCGCGAATCGTTCGGCCCCAATGGTTGTTGGAGAGCCGGCGCCAGTTCTGGCTTGTGAAATACTCAACGCTTTTGGCGAAGAAATCCGCCTTTTCGTCAGAGGTCGCCGCACGCGGAAGCTTCCCGTTGGCGATGTAGCGGGCGAGCGGGGACTTCTCAAAAACGTTGAGCTGATAGCAGTCCACCCCGTCGAGATGCAGTGAAGCGGCGGTCTTCAGGTCGTCTTCCCAGACCTCCATCGTCTGCCCGGGGAAACCGTAGATCATGTCGCAGACCACGGACGCATTGTTGTAGGAGCAGAGCTTGTCGAGACGGCGGATGATCGTGTCGCGATCATCAACTCGCATCACCGACTGCCGAATTTGCGTGTTGAAGGTCTGCACGCCCAGTGAAAAGCGGTTGACGCCGGACTCGATAGCCGCATCCATCTTGGCGTCACTGAAATTGTGAATTCGCCCTTCGAGCGTAATTTCGCAGTCGTTTGCGAGCGGCAGATATTTCTTCACCGCTCCCATCACCAAACGGATATCGTCGGGTGAAAAAGCCGTCGGCGTGCCGCCGCCGAAATAAAGCGCATTGATGGGCGCAGCATTCTGTGCCGCACGGTCGCTCCAAAGCTCAAGCTCCTTCACGAGCTGCTTGGCATATTCTGTCGTTGCCTCTTCCTTCCAGGGATTCTGATAGAACATGCAGTAAAGGCACCGCGTCTCGCAAAACGGCACATGAATATAGGCGAGGGACCGCCCTGAGCGAGGTGTGTCGTAGTGGCTGTCAATGGCTTTCTCAGCCTCTTCTCCAATCAGCGGCCGACCGCCGGGCCCCGAATGCACCGCTGCTTTGGCAATAAAAGCCTTGTGCAGCGGATCAGACGCATCAGCAAAATAGGCTTCAACGCCTTTAGTTTGGAGCGCTTCATTCATCGCGCGAGCACCCGACTCAAAGGTTGGGGCTGCGGGCTTAGGTGCGGGGCTTTCAGACAAAATGCGGCCTCTTATGGAGAACTGTCCGTATGTATAACACGAACAATAATGAGAAGGATTCGCATTATATAGGAATATTCCTTAAATACTATCCTTTAGCAAGTTTTCATCGTCATACGTCATAACGATCATTTTATATTGATATTCCTAGTTTTTTAGAACAAAAAATATCTCTTTAGGGATAACGAAGCCTCCCATCCTGAAAGCCCTAAGATGGTGCATGTCATGGCGACTCTTCAGCCGAACGACTTGAGACTGACAGCTGCGAAGCGCACCTATGCAAGCCAAAAAGAGACCCAGACCGTTCAAGCAAAATCAAACGATCCGGGTCCGGCTCTGAAGGAATAATGAATCAAGAGAGCGCCGCAGCCCGTTCTGCGCTCTCCCACACATCGGCAGGAATAATTTGAGCAGCGGCTTCGAAACGGCGGCCGCCCAACAGTCGATGCGGCAGC
>OGOG01003803.1_pt1 | contig 11048 bp, 9 predicted proteins | sample 1552581 | NCBI WGS metagenome assembly OGOG01 (sample SAMEA2580152, study PRJEB22360) | human gut metagenome | biome: human gut; feature: human-associated habitat; material: faeces | place: Denmark | collected 2008/2010 | reverse complement strand
CCTGCCGCAAAAGCATCTGCGCTCTCTGCGACATTCGGGCTGTTGATGACAATGTATTCATAAGTATCCTGCATTTCTTTCACATAGGAAGCAAAACGCTCGTTCATGACCACGTCAAAATTCTTCTCCTCAGCCACATCTCTGCATAGTACGTCCAGATAGCTGTTCTGCGTCGTCGGCACCGGGCGGCTCTCGTCACCCAGAACATAACGGCTGATGGAATTGCCTGCCTCCTTGCCCTCCGGCTCCTTGACCAGATCGATGAGCAGGGTCTTCTTTTTCTCATTTGCAAAGCTCATGGCAAGCTTTAATCCGGCATCCTTTTTGAAATAACCGACCGGCATACAGTTCACACTCACGCCCTTGTGATCCGCTCCGCGCTGTTTTTCTTTTAAAAACAGCGCTAATTTCTTATATACTTCCTCTTCATTCGCTTTTCTGGTCTTCACGTCATCGATGACCGGAATATCCAGACATGCACGCACTTCCTCTGCGCTCTTCGGCTTCCGGTAGAGAATCAGCCAGAAAGTATACAGCGCTACCTCCGCAATGATTCCAAGCAGTGCACCCGCCGCGATTCCTTTTTTCACGCCGCCCTTGAAATCGTCCTCAGAGATAAAGTAATTCTCCGCTTTTCTGGTCTCGCTGTTCGGATACGGTGCGTCCAGCACGGTAAAGCAGGTCTCCCCGCCCGTAAGCTCGCTGCCCACCTGAAGCGCCGCATCAATGATCTCCTGTGTAAATGCAATGGCGCCGTCCTCATCGGCGATGCTGAATGTTCCGGTGTCAATCGGATACTGCAGGTAGATCGTAACCATATCTCCCGCTTCGCCCTGCAGCACGTCAAAGATTCCCTGATACGTCTTATAGTCCAGATCGCATCCCGTCTTCTGCTGCACAATCTCATACGCGCGGTAGCTCTGCGCCATCTTGATGACGTTGTTCGCGCGCTCCGAGGAGCCGCTGGTGCTGTAGTCCGACACATACAGCGTCGCTGTCACCTGTTTTACATTTTCATACACACTCTGCTCGATAAAAGGCTCCAGAGATTTGTACTTGTAGCCACCAAGCACTGCTGCGCACACTGCGGCACAGATCAGCGCCAGCCACCATTTGCGCAGATTGCACTGGATAATTTCCGCAATGCTGTATTCCCTGTCTAAACGATATTCCTGATTCATATGATTCTCCTTCCTTATTCTCCGCCCTTCTCAAAAACAACCTTGATCGTTTTTAAGATAATTTTTATGTCAAGACCGATGCTCCAGTTATCAATATACTGTACATCCAGCTTTACCACATCCTCAAAGTCCTTGATTTCATTTCTTCCGCTCACCTGCCAGAGTCCTGTAATACCCGGCTTCGCGCTTAAGCGGCGCTTCTGATGGGATTCATACTGCCGGAACTCATCCACTGTCGGCGGTCTTGTTCCAACGAGACTCATATCTCCCTTTAACACATTATAGAACTGCGGAAGTTCATCGATGCTGGTCTTGCGGATAAATTTGCCCACCTTTGTGATGCGCGGATCGTCTTTCATCTTGAACATGAAGCCGTTCATCTCGTTCTGACTCTCCAGCTCCTTCTTGCGCTCCTCCGCATCCTTGTACATGGAGCGGAATTTATAGATCTTGAAGAAGCGGCCGTTCTTTCCCACACGCTTCTGTGCGAAAAACAGCGGTCCCGGCGATTCGATCAGAAGCGGCGGCGCTAAAAATACCGTCACCACCGCGGTAATCGCCAGCCCGATGATCGCTCCCGCGATGTCCATCAGCCGCTTCACGAACAGCATCTTCCAGTCATAATACTGGTTGGAAAACGTTACAACCGGAACATTTCCCATCATATTGAAATTCTTATGGTAATCGTCAAACCGTTTCAACAGCTCGATCGTGATATGCACGGTCGCTCCCATATCCTCGAACGCTTCCACCACTTTTGCCAGGGATTCCCCGGTATCGTACGGAACGTTTAAGAACACTTCGTCCACAATCTGTTCCTTCGCATACTGGAACATGGTGTCGTAGGTCGCCACGACCGGAATTCCCTCATACCAGGTTCCGATCTGGTTGTCGTCGATAATCGCAATGCCGGTCAGACGGTGCTCCCAGTCTTTTGCATTCTCGATCTCTGCAAGCGTATCCTTCACGCGGTCCGTCGTGGTGACAAGAAACAGCTGGTTCGTCCCCCGCTTGTTGCGGTAGATGTGCAGCAGATAATACTTGATCGCCGCGTGCGCCACGAAGAACAGCACCAGGTTCATCCCTGCGATACAGAAATATACGCCTCGGGAGGCATCCGCATTGTTATGCTGCAAAAAGATCGTCAGCGCTGTCACAAAAATCATGATGACGCTCGCCTCAAGCGCCGCCCAGAAATCCCTTGCCAGATTGCGCCGGATAAAATTCTTCTCCAGATCCGAGAACAGCAGGATCAGCATGTAGATCACAAGCACAATGCCAAAGCTGTCCATCAGCTCGGACTTCATGTTCTGTACGGACACGTTCCGGTATAGAACCAGCCACAGATAGCCCCCGCCGAAATAACTGATGACAAAGCAGATCAGATCCGCCAGAAGCAGCACGACTGTCTGAATCTTTTCTTTTGATTGGTACATAATAACCCCTCTCTTTTATCCCTCATAGATGCTTTCCCGGTTGCCCAGGGAAAAGTATATGCAAGAGCGCTGCTCCGGCGCCGCCTGCCACACACAGTCAAAACCGAACTCCGGATTTTCCACCCGGCGGAGCTTAAACATCTCTGCCACATCCGCCCGCGCTCTTCTTGTAATCTCCGCCGCAAACTGCTCTCCGCCCGGCGCCGCCACCCGGATATTGACCGGAAGGCATCTTCCGTCCCAGGTCTTTGCGAACGCCCATCCGGAACAGACCCTGCTGCCGTCCTGGCTCTCCGCCCGGTCAATATGGTAGAGCAGCTTTCTCACGCGCAGATACGCCGACTCTCTCACAATCTCGCCGCCGTCCCCGGCTCCCGCTCCCTCAAGCAGCGCCGCAAACGGAATGATTCTGGTTCCCATCCGCCGCTGCATGCTGCGCACCGGAAACGCCCCGGCTCTTAAATACTCCTGAAAATGTTCTTCCATCCGCGCAAAGCATTCTGTCTCTTCCTCCGTGAGACCGGCAGACTTCAGCCAGTCCGCAAGACTTTTTCCCTCTGCCTTAAAAATCTGGTAATAGGCATAATAGACTGCACGGTAGATCAGATATTTCTTCGGCACCGGAAACGGGAACGTCCACTCGTAATCGATGACGATCCACGCGCTGTCCGCGGCGGCTTTCCCGCTCTCCACGAAAATATTGGAAAATATCATATCCACATCGCTGACTGTGGCGCAGGGTATTCCCTCCGGGAACTTTCCCTCCCCGAATACCTCCGCAAACTCCGGCGTCCTGTCAAAAGGGATCTCTCCTCCGCTGTCGGACACACGGTCTGCATACGCCGCGACCATCTGTTCCACGGTCTCCCAGTCGCCGGCTGCCACCGCCTGTTCCATGAGATGCTGCAGATTGTCCCCCTGCACAAACGGCGACACGCTTCCGCATCCCCCCGGCACATCCTCTGTCGTACAGGGGCTGCCCGCGTATGCCGCGTCCAACTGCTTTCCGAGTTCTTCCTGCCTGCGGATATGGTCTCCCGCCTGTATGGTACAGGCGTACTTATATACTTTTTTCTCTCCGGCTTCATCGGTTACTATATCCGTCCGGATACGGAACCGTTCCGCCCGCTCATTGGAATATTTTGAATAAATCGTTCGTTCCAAACGCGCTATCCCTCCTGCACGGCTTCGATCAAAAAGGAATTGGAGAACGTCTGAAATACGCCCTCCTCCAACAGAGAATCAAACATCACACGCTCGTTGAAGCATGCCACCCTGTCACGGTACGCCTGTATGCGCCCCGCGGCGATTTCGCTTTTCGGCGCCAGCCACTCGTCCGAGTAGATCACAGACGGAAACTTGTGGTCGGGATAGGGATAGTAAAACGTCAGTCCCCCAAATCCCGCAGCCTGCAGCAGCCCGGTGTACTCTGCCCGGCTATAGCTTCTGCCAAAGCGTCCGACCGCCGCCGCATCCGGATAACCGTCAATTCCGGTAAAATATCCGCCGCAGTATTCTTCCTGACATCCCGCAAGATATTTCAGCCCGATCCGGTTGGCGTCCGCCACGTAAAGCTTTCCTCCCGGCGCAAGCAGCTCCCGTAACGCCGGAAGCTGTTTTCCCAGCGGTAAAAATGACCGGCGATCAGGATCGCATCGAACCGCCCGTGCTCCGGAAGCAGTCTTCTTATGTCAAGCTTCTCCCTCTCCTGCGGTTCCATAAAGCGCTCTCTTAAAATCTTCTCCTGCAGTTCACTCTCCGCAAGCACCGTCACGCCGCCCGTCATTGCGAGCAGCTTTCCGGTCAGTGCCCCGCACTCCGGATTACATTCCAGAACCCGCATATCCTTATCAAACGGCAAAAAGCTCACCAGATTCTCCCGGATCTGCGACAAATGATACAGATACGGGTAAGATGCCCGCTGTTCGATGATGCCCGCATAATCTGCCTTACTATTCTGTTTTATGGTCTCATACAGTTCCTTCAGAACTTCTGCATCCTCCATACTGTTCCTCCGCATCCCTCTGCTGTCTGACATGCCGTCGGTGTTCCCTGCTCTTTTATTCCTCCACACGCTCCACGGTCGTCTCCGAATTCATATCGTAGAAACCAACCGTATTCTTGTCCGATATGACCGTAACGCCCACCACATCATACAGCCGGTGGTACGCCCGGAACTCGCCTCCCACGTAGCCGGTACAGCTGATGGACAGCAGATACTCGCCTCCCTGCAGATCCATATTCTGTTTGAAGGAGGCCACGTAGATCTCTCCCGCCCGTGCCAGTCCGACGCCGACTTTCTCGTACATGGTGTTCGTTCCCGTGACAGCGGTTCCCTGCACGGTCTTAAACGTATAGGTAAAAATCGGGTCCTGAATATCGGTGTGGAACTGCACCTTTGAGCGGATGATAAAAGATGTCCCCTTCTGGATACAGCTCGTATAGCTTCCATACTCGTCAATCACCGCAAAATCAATGATTTCCGCTTCCCCGGTCCCGTATTCATTCACTTGTGGGTTCAGCTCGTAGTTGGACTTCCACAGTTTCTTTGTCCCGTCTTCTTTCGCGTCCGCAAGCACCTGTCCGCTCGCAATATTCTGCGACTGATTTAACAGCACTTTCTTGTACAGGTTGATCGTGTCCTTGGGATTTCCCTCCGACAGCTTGACGCCCTTGTTTAGGAGGATCACGCGGTCACAGTATTTTGCCACACTGCTGATGTCATGGCTGACAAAGATGATCGTCTTGCCCTCCGCCTTGAAATCCTCGAACTTTTTATAACATTTTGCCTGGAAAAACACGTCTCCGACCGACAGCGCCTCATCGACAATGAGGATCTCCGGATCAATGTTGATCGCCACCGCAAACGCCAGACGCACAAACATACCGCTGGAATACGTCTTGCACGGCTGGTTTACAAATTCGCCGATATCCGCAAATTTCAGAATATCGTCCAGCCTTGCATCCATCTCCTCCCTGGAGAATCCCATCATCATGCCGTTGAGATATACGTTTTCGATGCCGGTGTATTCCATGTTAAAGCCTGCGCCAAGTTCCAGCAGCGCCGAGATTCTTCCGTCGATCTCGACCTCACCGCTTGTGGGTGAGAGCACGCCTGTGATAATTTTTAAGATGGTGGATTTGCCGGAGCCGTTCGTTCCGATGATTCCGACCGTCTCACCTTTTTTCACATCGAACGTGACATGGTCGAGTGCCCGATGTTCCTTGAATCTGCCTTTTCCCGCAAGCCCCAGTGCATCAAACAGCCGTTCTGAGGGTCTGTTGTATAGCCGGTATACCTTGCTGACATCTTCTACCCTGATTGCTAACTCATCCATTCAGTTACAAATTCCTCTCTATAATACATCCGCAAAATGCGGTCGCAGCCTCTTGAACACGGTTGTTCCGAGAAACAGTATCACTGCCGTCACAACCCAGAAATATACGGTAAGTCCCATATCCTCCCAGAATCCGATGTGATTGATCAGCGCGTTCCGGTATCCCGAAACAATGTAGTACATCGGATTGAGTTTCAACACGGTAATTGCCCATCCCGGTATCTGCACCATCGTCTCAAAGTTCCACATAATCGGTGTCACCCACATGCCGATCTGCAACAGGATTCCCACCACTTCTTTCATGTCGCGGAAAAATACCGTCACCGCACTCGTCGCATACACAAGCCCTGTCGCAAACAGAATCATACAGAAAGAATAATATATGACCTGCAGCGCATACCAGTCCGGCATATATCCCATACAGATGAAAAGCACAATCGTAAACGCCACAAAAAACAGATGCGTAAACAGCGCCGATATCATTTTTACCACTGGGAGCATATCGATCTGGAACACAACTTTTTTTACCAGATAGCTGTACTCCACCAGAACACCGGTGCCGCCGTTCAGCGCTTCCTGAAAATAGAACCACGGCACAAGTCCCGCTGTCAGCCACAGCACGAACGGAATCTCAATTCCGGTCCTAAGATCCGTCGCCTTGGAATTCAGTCCCTTCTCAAACACGAACCAGTACAAAAGCACCGTGATTACCGGCTGGACGAACGCCCAGACCACACCAAAGTAGGAGCCTGCAAACTTCTTCTTGATGTCATTTTTTGCCAGATTCCATACCAGGCTTCTACTTCCGATCAGATGATGAAGCAGTGATGTATCCTTCTTCTTTCCTGCCATCTATGTTCTCCTAATCTCTTTCTATCCCTCTGCAGGCGCATGTTTTTCCTTACTTTATGCCGTGCGCCGCCTTATATTCTGCGAAGCTTTTCTGCACTTTATCCTTGTCGGATAAGATCAGATCCGCCGCTGTCATTCCTTCCGGCATCGGCCATTCCACGCCGACCTCGGCATCATTCCACAGAATACCGCCCTCATCGTTCGGATGGTAGAAGTCCGTTACCTTGTAGCAGAACTCTGCCTCCTCCGACAGCACGATAAATCCGTGCGCAAAATTCTTCGGCACGAAAAACTGCTTCTTGTTCTCCGCGGAAAGCAGCACGCCGTACCATTTGCCGAACGTCTTCGATCCCTCTCTTAAATCCACCGCAACGTCAAACACCTCGCCGTTTACCACACGGACCAGCTTGTCCTGCGGATAATTGATCTGAAAATGAAGTCCGCGGAGCACGCCCTTTTTCGATGCTGACTGGTTGTCCTGTACGAACTGGCAGTCAATCCCTGCCTCCGCAAAATCGTTGTAATTGTAAGTTTCCATAAAATATCCGCGCGCATCGCCGAATACTGCCGGCTCAATAACCTTCAGCCCCTCAATGCCGTTGCAATTCTCTGTTACCTTGATCTTACCCATGTTCTATAATCCCTCCGCGATTTCCATCAGATATTTGCCGTAATCCGTCTTTAAGAGTGGCTGTGCCAGCTTGATGAGCTGGTCTCTGTCGATAAAGCCGCGCTTGTACGCGATCTCCTCAATGCAGGAGATGTATAAGCCCTGACGTTTCTGGAATGCAGACACAAAATCTGCCGCGGCAAGCAGCATGTCGTGGTTTCCCGTATCCAGCCATGCGAATCCTCTTCCAAGCGTCTCCACGCTCAATGTTCCACGCTCCAGATAAGCGTTGTTGACCGAGGTGATCTCGATCTCCCCGCGTGCGGACGGCTTGACGTTTTTCGCAATCTCCACCACGTCGTTATCGTAAAAGTAAAGTCCCGGCACCGCGTAATTGGACTTCGGATACTCCGGCTTTTCCTCGATGGACAGTGCCTTGCCGTTCTCATCGAATTCCACGACGCCGTACTCTCTCGGATCTCTGACATAATAGCCGAAGATCGTCGCACCCTGCTCCTTTTCCGTGCGCTCCGCTGCGCTCTTTAACACTTTGGAAAAGCTCTGTCCGTAGAAAATATTATCGCCGAGCACCAGTGCCACCGCATCATTTCCGATAAATTTTTCACCGATGATAAATGCGTCCGCGAGACCTCTCGGCTGCTCCTGTACTGCATAGGAAAAACTCATGCCGAGCTGGCTTCCGTCTCCGAAAAGCTCCTCAAACACCGGCAGATCCCGCGGTGTGGAGATGATTAACACCTCGCGGATTCCCGCAAGCATCAACGTTGATAATGGATAGTAGATCATCGGCTTGTCATACACCGGCATGATCTGTTTTGAAATCGCTTTAGTCAGCGGATAAAGTCTGGTACCGGAGCCTCCGGCAAGTATTATTCCTTTCATCTGAAAATCCTCCCATTTTATCCAATATACGCCACGTCCATTAACATTTGTAACGGACATAGCTTAATTTTTTCTTAATTTAAAACGCAAACAAGCAGTATCGCCCAAAAGGCGGTACTGCTGCCTGCATCAACTATCTGTTCTGATACATATCCTCATAATATTTCTGATAATCACCGCTGGTGACATTCTTCATCCAGTCCTCGTGCTCGAAAAACCACGCGATCGTCTTGCGGATGCCGTCCTCGAACTTTGTCTCCGGCTCCCAGCCTACCTCTGCCTTGATCTTGTCCGGTGCAATTGCATAGCGTCTGTCATGTCCCTTGCGGTCTGCCACGTAAGTGATCAGATCTTTGCTTACCAGCTTTCTTCTCGGATCGTCCGCCGGAAGCATCTCCTGTAAGGTATCAATAATAATCTCAATAATCTGGATATTCTGTTTTTCGTTGTGTCCGCCGATGTTGTAAGTCTCACCGAGGCGTCCTTTTTCCTGCACCATGTCGATGCCCTTCGCATGATCGTCAACATACAGCCAGTCACGCACATTCTTGCCATCGCCGTACACCGGAAGCTTCTTGCCCTGCAGCGCATTGTTGATAATCAGCGGGATCAGCTTCTCCGGGAACTGATACGGTCCGTAATTGTTGGAGCAGTTTGTGATGTTCGCCGGGAACTTGTAAGTATCAATGTATGCCTTTACCAACATATCTGAGGATGCCTTGCTGGCTGAATACGGGCTGTGTGGTGCGTACGGAGTCGTCTCATAAAAATAAGATCCGTCATCCTCCAGGGAGCCGTACACCTCATCCGTCGATACGTGTAAAAACTTCTTGTCCGCCTTAAATGTTCCGTCCGGAAGTTCCCATGCCGCCTTGGCGCAGTTTAACATCACTGCCGTTCCGAGCACGTTCGTCTTCACGAAGACCTCCGGATTCTTGATACTGCGGTCTACATGGCTCTCTGCAGCGAAGTGAACCACACGGTCAATGTCGTTCTCCGCGAAAATCTTCGCAATGGCTTCCTTATCCGTAATGTCCGCCCGAATAAACGTATAATTTGGATTGTTCTCAATGTCCTTCAGGTTCTCAAGGTTTCCCGCATACGTGAGGACATCCACATTGATGATGCGGATCGTATCTCCGTATTTGCGGAACATGTAGTGAATGTAATTGGAACCGATAAAACCGGCTCCCCCTGTTACCAGATAAGTTCTCATATTAACCTCCATTATCTCCAATGCTTTCTATCTCAATTCAGTACAACTTTGTTGCCATAAGTTCCTTCATTTTATCATAGATTCCGTTCCAACACAAGCTTGTATACACAGACCACCGTTTCACCTCTACCACCAGTCTGTCGCCATCTGCTCCTTAACCTCCGACAGCCGTACCACAACACAATCCTCCGTCACAAGAACCGATCCCTCTTCCGGGAAATCCTTCATCTGTCCCGCCAGTTCCACCGCGTGTCTCTTCTGCTCTTCCGTTGCATCCTCCCGCAGCACGTTCCCGGTATAAGCCTGTACAAAACCGCAAATACGGTGTGTCGCTCCGGTCGGGTTCTCCATACTGTAATCCCAACCGTAGAACGACCAGCCATACATCTCGGTCCGCCTGCACCACTCCGGGAGATCTGCCTCCTGATAGCCCACAAACACCACCGGAAGCTGCAGCAGTTCCCCTCCGTCTGCCCCGGCGAGGCGCTCTAACAGCTGCTGGGTTTTCTGCTCATCCTCCCTGCAGCGTATCTCATCGGTCACGGCAAGGCGCAGATCATAGCCGGTCTGGACCGCAATCACAAGGCAGATGCACAATCTGCAGACGAGCAGCAGCCAGTAACCCGTACCGTGGTCTCTGCCGTTCCAGAGTTCCGCAAGCCGCTCCGTCACATACATTCCCAGGAACGCTCCCGCCACCGGAAGCGCAAACTGTGATCTCGTCACGATCATCTCTCCCATGTATGCCGTCAGAAGCAGCGGCGCAAGCACCAGTCCCGCCAGTCCAAGCAATGAATACCGGATTTTCTTCTTCTCCCACGGAAGATTCCGCTTTTTCCGGCAGGCAAACGCGCTCCCAGCAAGCACAAGCAGGAGAATTACACCACATCCGTAAAAAGAGAAGTTTCTGGGTCCATGGCCGAGCAGCAGATTTTTCAGCGTGCGCAGCACATTCTTGATACATGCGAGCACAGGCAGCCTTCCCCAGCCCATCTGGCTGTCCATATAATCCGAAGACACCAGAAACGTGCTCATATACCAGTGATAGCACAGATACACCACACCGAAATGTGCGATCATCCAGAGGATCTGCCTGAGGTATCCGTCCTTCTTTTGCTCCGCGGTCAGCTCCGCCAGGAAGAAAACCAGGCACACTGCGACATAATAAACCGCCAGCGCCTGATACGCTCCAAGTCCGATAAACAGCAGAACACCCGCCGCAAATGCCCGAAGCAGATTCATTACGGTTCCGGTGCCGATCCCGCTCATCAGGAATGCCGCCTCAATCAACAGCAGCATTGCAAACGCCACTTCCGCCTGCTGCAGGGAAAAATAAATCTGATAGCACCAGATGTTGGACGTCACATAGAGGAGCAGGAAAATCCAGTACCGGCTTTTCTTTTTCCCGGAGCGCTCATAAATGCCGAACGTCAGAAGATTGGCTCCCAGCCAGAAAAACAGGAAGAACAGGATCCCGCTTTTTATAACCTGATGTGTTCCAAGCCCCAGAAG
>OGOG01003787.1_pt1 | contig 11091 bp, 6 predicted proteins | sample 1552581 | NCBI WGS metagenome assembly OGOG01 (sample SAMEA2580152, study PRJEB22360) | human gut metagenome | biome: human gut; feature: human-associated habitat; material: faeces | place: Denmark | collected 2008/2010 | reverse complement strand
TAGCCACTTGTGTTGAGAATAAATCTAAAGTTGAAACGCACATAGCCCCATTACAGAGGGAGCGAAGCGACTGAGGGAATGGGGCTATGTGCGGCGCGTCGGCTGCCCGTTCAGTGCTGTTTCCATTCGGTAGGAGGTGGTGCAGTTCATGTTGAGGATCTGCGAATTGAATGTCACCCGATCTACAAGAGCCGCGACCATCATCTCGTTCTCAAAAAGCTGAAGGAATAAAATAACGGAGCCACAGGACTGCTCAAATTTTAATGAGTAAGCCTTGCGACTTTTTGTTATTTTTAGGAATAATTAAAAAGTACACACCCCTTGCCGAAAATGCACACCCTCACGACCTTTCGTTAAATAGTATATAAAGTCAAAAATAGGAAAGGCTCTGCTGTGACCGTTTTCAGTCATCGCAGAGCCTCTTTTGTTAAATTGTGTTGACAAATCCCATTCAACAAGGACTTTCGGATAAAAAAATGGACACCAATCAAGATACACATTGTATCAAAATCGGTGTCCTGTTATGGTGCAGGTGACGGGACTTGAACCCACATGACCTTGCGATCACTAGCACCTGAAGCTAGCGCGTCTGCCAATTCCGCCACACCTGCGTATTGATCGTTCCTGATATTACTCGCCAGAAACACCGGAAGTAAGCTCCCGGAAAAACCGAGGCGGTTTTACCCGCTTTTTTTATCTGAGATCGCTCTATTTTCAACATCCCGTTGCTCATCAGCAACATATATATTTTATCACATTCTATCCATTTTGTCAAGTGCTTTTTGAAAAAAAGCAAAAATATTTTCAGAAACTTGACGAAAACCGCCATGTACTGTATAATTAAAGTATCATCAAACGCAGGAGGAACCATCAGATGAGGGTCGAAAAAAGCACTGAAGCCAGGAACAAACAGCGGCTCACGCCCCGCCGCGTGCTGAAAGCTGCGTGGATTTTCATTCCGCTGATTCTGGCGGCGGCTATGTACTTCCTGCTGCCGATGTTTCCGGAATTCACTGAGTACGCGGTGTCGCGCGGGCTTTTCAAGGCGTTCACCGTGCCGGTGGGGTTCGTGACATCGCTTATCCCGCTGTCGCTCACCGAAATCTGCGCGGTGCTTGCTGTTCCGGCGGTAATTGCGCTTGTCGTTATATTCGCAGTCAGAATGAAAAGGAGCAGCTCCCGGAAGCGCACCGCCCTGAAAGCCGGAAGGTTCCTTGCGGGATTCCTGTCGTTCGCGGCGTTCATCTACATGACCGCCCACGGCGCGAACTACTACCGCCTGAGCCTTGAAAGCCTCATGGAGCTTGACGCCTCCCCTAAGCCGGCGGAGTTCCTCCTTGCAGTCTGCAAGGATCTGGCTGCCCATGCCGCACAGGAGCGCGAGTACCTCGCCGAGGACGAAAACGGCTGCGTGCAGTTCACCGAGGATATCTACACCGAGCTTTCCCGCACCGGAAGCGGCTACGAAGCCCTGACTGAGGAATATCCGTTCCTCTGGACGAGCATAGGCAAGCAGAAGCCGGTGCAGCTCTCCTACTACTGGAGCTACACCGGGATAACCGGAATGTACTTCCCGTTTCTCGCGGAATGCAACGTGAACATCGAGCAGCCAGACCTTTCCATACCCTTCACGGCCAGCCATGAGAGCGCGCATTCCCGCGGGATAGCCTTCGAGAACGAGTGCAACTTCCTGGCGTACCTCTCCTGCATAAACAGCGAGTACCCGGAATTCCGATACTCCGGCTATATGAACGCGTTCAAGTTCTGTTCGAATTCACTGTACGCCTGCGACAAGGACATGTGGCGCGAAGCCTACGAATGCACCACCGACGGAATGCGCCGGGACTTCACCGCCGAAAACGAGTACATCGACAGCTTCAAGGGCGAGGTCCAGACGGCCTCCACTGCGGTGAACGACGGATTCATCAAGGCGCAGGGCGTATCAGACGGCACGCGGAGCTACGGACGGGTCACAGACCTGATACTGGCACACTATTACAAGGCTCTGACGGAGGGAACATGAGAGAACTCAAACTGATGGTCCCTGCGGAATTCGACGGCGCGGAGGCTCAGACATTCTTAAAGTCCCGGGGATTCTCCCGCCGGGCGCTTATCCGCCTGAAACAGACCGGAGGTCTGACCCGGGGAGGCGCGCTCCTGCGGACGGTGGACGAGATACATTGCGGCGAGGAGCTGTGCGTGCGGCTCTCCGACGACGCCGAAAGCGCCGAGCCGAATCCGGAGCTGAACGCCCCGGTGATCTACGAGGACGAGGACGTCGCAGTGTTCGACAAGCCGCCGCACATGCCGGTGCACCCCTCAATACGCCACCGCGGGGACACCCTCGCGAACCTGTTCGCGGCGCTGTATCCGGGACTTCCGTTCAGACCGATAAACCGGCTGGACCGCAACACGAGCGGGCTCTGCGTGTGCGCAAAGAATCAATACGCTGCCTCGGCGCTCTCCGGGTCGCTTTCCAAGGTGTATTTCGCAGTTACCTGCGGCACTCCGCCGGGGGATACCGTGGACGCTCCGATAGGCAGAGCCGGGGACAGCATAATCACGCGGTGCGTCACTCCGGAGGGTCAGCGTGCGATCACGCATTTTGAGCGCGTTGGCGGGAACGATTCCCACGCGCTTCTGAAGGTCGCACTGGAGACCGGGCGTACGCACCAGATACGCGTACATATGGCGTACATCGGTTTTCCGCTGTGCGGGGACGAAATGTACGGCGGGGACATGTCCGGGATAAAGCGGCATGCGCTCCACTGCGGCGAGGTGAGCTTCACCCAGCCGGTCACAAAGGAAATCATCGGGCTGACTTCTCCGCTTCCGGCGGATATGTCTGAACTAATAAAGTGAGGTATACATATGATCAAAGCGGTTATTTTCGACATGGACGGGCTTATCCTGGACACGGAGAAGCTCCTTGTGAAATACTGGTGCCAGGCGGCGAATGAAGCGGGATTCCCCATGCAGAGGGAACACGCGCTGAATATCCGCTCGCTTGCACGGAAGTTCGCGATACCCTATTTACAGGGCATATTCGGCGAGGAGTTCGACTACGTGAAGATACGCTCCCGCCGCATGGAGCTTATGAAACAGCACATTTCCGAGCACAGGCTTGAGACCAAGCCGGGAATCGCCGAGCTGCTGGATTACCTCGACAGTAAGGGTATACCCGCCGCGATAGCCACGGCGACGGATATCCAGCGCACCGAGGACTACCTCGGGCAGGTGGGACTGCTGGGGAGATTCAGCAGGATAGTCTGTGCGGCGATGGTGGAAAACGGCAAGCCCAAGCCGGATATCTACCTTTACGCGGCGGAGCAGCTCGGGCTTCCGGCAGGCGGGTGCATGGCGCTGTAGGATTCCCCGAACGGCGTCCGGAGCGCTTCCGACGCGGGCTGCGTGACCGTGATGGTCCCCGACCTCACCCAGCCGGACGAGGAGATGTATTCGCGGATATTCGCAAAGGCGGATTCCCTTGCGGACGTTCCGGAGATAATCGAGAGGATAAATTCGTAATAAGAACGGGAGCATTTCCGCCAGATAAAAACAAAAAGCAGTCAATTCACATTGGCTGCTTTTGGATTAATATGTGTGATTTTTGTCATTAACAGACGCGGCTCCGTTAATAAAAACCAAAACCGCATAAACGTGAAGTTCATGCGGTTTGATTGGTGGGAGCTGGTGGATTCGAACCACCGAAGCAAACGCAGCAGATTTACAGTCTGTCCCCTTTGGCCACTCGGGAAAGCTCCCATATTCAATTGTAAGTTCCATTAAAAAATGGAGCTGGTGGACGGATTCGAACCCCCGACCTGCTGATTACAAATCAGCTGCTCTACCAGCTGAGCTACACCAGCGTAAAGCGTTATCAGTTCTATTACTTCGTATCCCTGACGACTTGTATATTATATCACATTATTTCTGATTTGTCAACACTTTTTTCAAAAAAATTTGATTATTTTTTAAAAACCAGAAATTCCGCACTGTAATGCGCTCCGCGGCGTATCTCAGCCGCAGGGCGCACCGTACAGAATATGAAGGTTTGTAGATATCTGGAATTATTCCTGTGAGGTTATCTCCTTGTAGAAGGTGGAGAAATCCTTGCGCTTATCCTTTGTGAACTGGATAGCGGTGCGGGGGTGCTGATTGAGCATGCCGGTGAGGAGGTACTGCATATCGTAGCCCCAGACAACGCCATCTTCCTTGAGCTTTGTCATATGCTTCTCGATGAACTGAACAGCGGGGTACAGGTTGTACTTCGGGTTCTTGAGGAAACCGAGGAGCAGCTCCATTGCGCAGTTTCCGGCGCCTCTGCCCATCTCGGAGTATGTACCGTCGAGCCAGTCAACGCCGTCGCCCACCGCCTCGACCGTATTTGCAAACGCGAGCTGCTGGTTGTTGTGCGCGTGTATTCCGAGCTTCTTGCCGTACTTTGCAGCGTACTCCCCGTAGAGCGCCGCGAAACGCGCTATCTGCTCCGGGAACAGCGCGCCGAAGCTGTCTACGATGTAAATAACGTTCACCGGCGACTTCCCGAGCAGGTCGAGCGCAACGCGGATATCCGCCTCCTGCGCATTGGAGATAGCCATTATATTACAGGTAACTTCGTAGCCCTTTGCAACGGCGTCCTCGATAACGTCGACAGCGGACGGAATCTGGTTGATATATGTGGCAACGCGGATAACGTCGACCGGGCTTTCAGCGCGGGGCTTGATGTCCTGCTTGTAGTTGCATCTGCCAACGTCCGCCATTACGGCGATCTTGAGATCGGTGTTGTTGTCGCCTACTACCGCGCGGATATCCTCGTCGTCGCAGAACTTCCACTTGCCGAAATCCTTTACGTCGAACATCTCCTTATCAGCCTTATAGCCGAACTCCATAACGTCCACGCCCGCCTTGATGTTGGTCTGATACAGATCCTTTACGAACTCGTCCGTGAAACGGAAATTATTCACCAGACCTCCGTCGCGCAGGGTCGCGTCAACTATCTTTATATCAGGTCTGTAATCCATCAGCTTTACTACTTCTTTCATGACTATTGTCCTTTCATCTTTTCATTTGCTTTAGCACTTTTATGCTTTTATGCTTTTGTGCTTTTTATCTCTAAAGCAATCAATGATGATATTATACACCTCTTATTCCGATTTGTCAAGGGGGACAGCGAAATTTTTTTTCAGAATATTCTGCGGCTGAAACACAAATGAGGCCGAATTACTCAGCCTCATTTGCAACAGTCGAAAATCCATAAATTTGTGCGCAAAGCTTTAATCCTCATGCACAAATTCATTATTTACTCCGCGTAGTCGGTGTCGAGCCCTGCCTTGACCAGCTCGTTCTGCTCCGCTTCAAGCGCCAGTACCTGCTGGCGCTGTATATCCTCGTGCACGGACAGCATCGGCTCAACGTCCATGCGGCGCACGTGGCGGTCTATGTAGTTCTTCGTGCACTTGTAGACCATCGGCGACAGCACCAGAACGCCTATCAGGTTCGGGATCATCATCATTCCGTTGAACGTATCGGAAAGCTCCCAGGCGAGGTTCTCGCCCATTGTCGCGCCGCCGAATATAGCCAGAACGAAAACGATCTTGTAGAACAGCGTAGCCTTTGTCCCGAAAAGGTACTCGAACGCCTTGGTGCCGTAGTGGCTCCAGCCGAGGGAAGTGGAGAACGCGAACAGCAGCAGCGCGATTGCAACGAAATAACGTCCGAATTCGCCGAAGTTCGCCTGGAACGCAACGCCCACTATGGAGCCAGTCTGGTTCTCAAGGTACGCGAACTCCTCCGCGAGCCTGCCCGTCTGGAGGTCGAACAGACCGGAAGAAAGGATCGTGAACGCAGTCAGCGAGCAGACAACGATAGTGTCGGTGAACACGCTGAAGATTCCCCACATTCCCTGGCTGACCGGTTCCTTGACGTTGGAGTTGCAGTGCACCATTACCGAGGAGCCGAGACCCGCTTCGTTAGAGAACACGCCGCGCTTCATGCCCATCTCTATCGCCATCTTGACGCCCTGACCCACCAGACCGCCGACGACAGCCTCCATGCCGAACGCGCTCCTGAAAATAGAGGAGAACACCGCGCCGAACTGGTCGATATGCATAACGCAGACGCCGACAGTTCCCAGCAGGTAGACGATCACCATTATCGGAACGATCTTCTCTGTAACCAGCGCGATCCGCTTGATACCGCCGATAACAACGAGAGCCGCAATGATCATCAGCACGACGCCGGTGATCCAGTTCGGGATCCCGAATGTGCTGTTCATGTTGGTGGAGATGGTGTTGATCTGGGTCATGTTGCCGATTCCGAAGGAAGCGAACAGGCAGAATACGCAAAACAGCACGGCAAGCACGGAGCCTAAAACCCTGCAGTGCTTCTTTGCACCGAGACCGTACTTGAGGTAGTACATCGCGCCGCCGCTCCACTCGCCTTCCCTGTTCTTGACGCGGTAGAGAATACCCAGCACGTTCTCGGCGAAGTTGGTCATCATTCCGAAGAACGCCATGATCCACATCCAGAACACCGCTCCGGGGCCTCCGGTGACGATTGCGGAAGGCACGCCCGCGATATTACCGGTCCCGACCGTTGAGGCGAGCGCCGCGCATACGCTCTGGAACTGGGATATCTGCTTGTCCTTGGTGTGCGCCGTGACCTTTCTGTCCTTGAATACCGCACCGATGGTGCATCTGAACCACCTTCCGATGTGCGATATCTGGAAGAATTTCGTAAGCACCGACATCAGCACTCCGACGAACAGCAGCAGAATAAGAGCCGGCCAGCCCCATACGACGCCGCTGACCGCGTCGTTTACAGCCTTTACGACTCCGAGGAAGCCGCCGTCATCTGCCGCAGTCTCCGCCGCAGAAATAAGTAACAGATCCATAAATAAAAAACTCCTGTATAAATTTCGTCAATAATATCTATTATACACTATATAGAGTAAAAAATCAAACCCTCCCCACATGGCAATTTGCACAAAATTTCATGTGAAACATTACATTTCCAGATAAAAACACCGCTTTTGTATCGTCAGATTGTAAATATAACTAAAAAAAATAGTAATATCGCACAAAATCATCAGTCTGTTGTTGCAAATAACACGCGATTTATGATATACTTATTTAAAATAGTCATAGTATGCCTGTTTGAACCAAACAGGACAAAGGAGAAATCGCCTTGAAAAAATCCCGTCCTCTGATCGGAATAATCGCCGCTGAAGCGGAATATGTATTCTTCTCAAACGCGCTGAACACAATTCAGAAAGAGCTTTTTGCCGCCAACATGGACGCCGCGGTATTCTCGTCCCTGATGATGTCCGGCAACGCTGAATTCGACGCGGCTGAAAACTCCGTATACGACCTTGTGGACTTTGACCTCCTAGACGGCATTATCATATTCTCCTCCAGCATTAACGACGTTACCTCGCGGGAACGCCTTATCGCACGCATAAAAAGCGATTTCAAGGGTCCTGTCGTTTCGTTCGACAGCCAGGTGGACGGCTTCGCCAACTGCCTTTACAACTACGAACCAGTAGCCGACATGATGGTCAGCCACATCATGGATCACCACGGCTGCAAGGTCATCGACTTCGTGGGCGGACCGAAGGACGAATTCCACGACTCCATTGAGCGCTACTTCGTGAAGGCCATGAAAAAGCGCGGCTATGATATCCCAAAAGAACGCATACACCACGGAATCGACTGGGTTTACGACTTTTCCGGCATTGCCGGCGAGATAATCAGCAACGGCATGCCGGAAGCGATAATGTGCTGCTCCGACCTTACCGCAGTACAGCTCATCGAATCGCTGTCGAACCGCGGCGTAAATATCCCGGACGACGTGCTGATCACCGGCTTCAATCAGAAGGAGCCGTACGGCGCGAATTATCTTAACATCACCTCCGCGCTGCGCGACCCTGTTACTCTTGCGAAAAACGCCGCGCACTACATAATCGCGAAAGTCACCGGCGGGGTATACCAGGCGCATTCCGACGACAACTGCGCACAGTTCCGCGTCGGAATGACCTGCGGCTGCTGCCCCCCCAACCTCGGAGGGCTGTGCCATGCCTTCGCTGCTGAAATGACCAGCCTGCAGGGCAACGAAATGGATTCCTACTACAACTTCATGTCAGAGGAGCTCATCGGCGCGGATACGTTCTACGACTACCTCTGGAAGGTGGACTGGTACACGCATTTCCTCGGGGATTTCACCGGATTCTGGCTTTGTCTCAACAACAAGGTAATGCACAACGAAGCCCCCGAACCGGGCTTCACCGACCGGATCAACCTCGCGTACAAGCGCACCTCCGCAGGAAGCACCGTCGACCTCATGGCGAAGTTCCCGCGCGATATGCTGCTTCCCGAGATTTTCGAGGAGCGCAGCCGCCCGTCGGCGTTCATCTTCACGACCCTCCACTTCATTGGAGTTAACTACGGCTACGTCGTGCTTTCCTACGGCGAGAGCGGAAAGGTCTACAGCCGGAATTACGTCAAGTGGCTCAGGACAATAAGCTGCGCCCTTGAGAAGCAGCGCCGGCACATTCTCTACAACGACGCCGTTACCGACGCGCAGGTGCGCGATTCCCTCACGGGTCTGCTGAATATGCGCGGCTACGTCCGCATCATGACGGAGCGCTGCGGCAAGTTCAACGACCCGAAGAAGCTGCTGCGCATAATCTCCATCGACGTTGAGAATCTCCGCGGCATAAACGACACCTACGGCTACGCGGAGGGCGACAAGGTGCTTCAGGCCCTCGGCGTTGCGCTTTCCGGCGCTGCCGGAGAAAACGACATCGTAGTAAGAGTAAGCGGCGACGAGTTCTTCATTGCCGGAGTTATCGACGAAGGCTCCTTCGATGATGTTCCGTCGAGGCTCAGCAGCGTTGTGGACTCCATAAACCACCACAACCAGGAATATGGCGTGAATATCTACACCGCGTCGATCTCCGCGCCTCTCACAGACCGCTCCGTGCTCGACAAGCTGCCCTACGAGGCGGCGTACCAGCGCACCCTCACTAAGGATAACCACACCAAAATGCACAAGACCGCAGACGTTTCCGCCGAGACTTTCGACCCGGAGGAGCGCCAGCAGGTCGTACGGCTGCTTAACGAGAACCTGTTCTCATATAATTTCCAGCCCATCGTCAGCGCGAAGGACGGAAGCGTTTTCGCGTACGAGGCGCTCATGCGGTCCGGCGAAGAATTCCGGCTGTCTCCGCTCACGATACTCAGCCATGCCGAGGCTCTCGACAGACTCCAGGACGTGGAGAAGTGCACGATGTTCAATACTCTGCGCTTCGCAAAGGAAAACCAGCGCCTGCTTGCGGGGAAGCTGCTGTTTATCAACAGTATACCGGCATGCACGCTTCCGGACGCCGATTTTGAACAGCTATATCAGCTTTACGGCGATATCATGCAGAATATCGTCGTGGAGTTCACCGAGCAGACCGAGGCAAGCTCCAGCCAGTTAAAGACGCTGCTTGAGCGCAGCCAGCGCTGCGGATTCAAGGTCGCGATAGACGATTACGGAACGGGATATTCCAACATCAGCAACCTGCTGACATTCATGCCCAACGTCGTGAAGATAGACCGCAGCCTTATCATGAATATCCACAAGGATAAGCGCAAGAAGCACTTCACGCGCAACATCATCGACTACGCCCACGACAACAACTTCATGGCTCTCGCAGAGGGCGTGGAGCTCACCGAGGAGCTTCAGACCGTTATCGGCATGGGCGTCGACCTTATCCAGGGCTACTATACCGCGAAGCCCTCCGCGGATATCGTTCAGGAGATAAATCCGGACATCGCGGAGGAAATACAGGAATACAACCGCCAGTCCGAAAACCGCCGCACCCGCAAGACCTACTTCACCGGCGACGAGCGCGAGATATCCCTCATGGCGCTTGACCTGGACAACTACACGGATATCATCGTCAACAAGATGGAGTACACCCTGACCGGAAACAAGAACTACACCTCCGAAATGGCAATACGCGCCAAGGACAACATCGACTGCCGCCTGAACCTCGTAGACATCAATGTGCATAACGAGAACGCGGGCGCTTCGATAACGGTGGGTCAGAACAGCACCATGACGCTGAACATCATCGGCACGGCAACGCTGACCGGCGGGATTTACGTCCCGGCTGGCTCCACGCTGAAAATAATCGGCGACGGCACGCTCAGGATAAACTCCGCAAGCAGCCAGACCTACGCCATCGGCTCCGGCTTTACAATGCCGTACGGCAATATCGACATCTGCATGAACGGCGATCTTTATATCCACCTTGACAGCGAAAAGAGCGTGGCGATAGGCGGCAGAACCAACGACGGCAGCTCATATATCAGGATACGCTGCAAGGAACTCGTCATCGAGCAGATGGGCAAGAAAACCCTCGGCATAGGCAGCCTGCTCTCCGGTGCAGTCGTGGATATAGACGACTCCCGCGTGTTCATCGAGCACCATTCAAAAACCGGGCTTGGCATCGGAAGCTTCAGCGACCCGTGCAGAGTAAGCATCAAAAACGGCTGCGCTGACTTCAAGATGTCCGGCGATAAGGTAGGAGGTATCGCGTCGTTCAACTCCTGCGGCGGCAGCATCCAAATGTCTGACGTGCGCATCTCCACCGAGTTCAAGGCGAAGGAGATACTAGGTATCGGCGCCGATAAGAACTTCGGCGAGATCATAATGAACGACTGCACGTTCGATTCCCTTATCGAGGGCGCGGAATCAATCGCGTTTGGCTCCGCCGACTGCGAGGGCACTCTCACGATGTCCATGTGCAGCGGTACTATCACGGTGCGCTCCGGAATCAAGACCCTGCTCGGCGTCAAGCCTGAGAATCTTATTTCGGATCACTGCATAGGTCTGAAGTTTGTCGAGGATCCATAAAAACATATTGTAATTCGGCTGTCGATAAAGTCAATTCCGGCACGGCAAACCGCTTTCTCAATATAGGAGAATGGGTAAATAATATGCTCTTCCGCACAGTTACTTTGCGCGGAAGCGCTTTTATTTCAGAGAGTTTAACGTCTGCGCGGGTGTGACATCTTCAGGTCTGACCTTATGGCGGTTCAC
>OGOG01003781.1_pt1 | contig 11101 bp, 6 predicted proteins | sample 1552581 | NCBI WGS metagenome assembly OGOG01 (sample SAMEA2580152, study PRJEB22360) | human gut metagenome | biome: human gut; feature: human-associated habitat; material: faeces | place: Denmark | collected 2008/2010 | reverse complement strand
TAAAATAGGAATTAATTTCTTCATATCTTTTATAATGTTTAGGTTATATAAAAATCACGCCCTGGTACCTTGGGGCTTTTGTTACAAACAACAAGAAATGTGTAAAAAGGTTCGTGCAAATGATTATCTTTGCGAGAAAATTAACACTCAAATGCTTATGAAACACATTCGGATACCTCTTTTCGTATGGTTCTCAATCGTGCTGCTGATCGCAGTTGCGCCCGTCTCATTGTCAGCGCAGGAATCGTTTATTCAGAAGATCGAAAAAAATAAGTCCGTCAGCGGAATAAAGTCGCTCGACACCAGCCGCTTCCCGGAAAAGTATGTAATGTACCTGACTCAGCCGCTGGATCATCGACATCCCGAAAAGGGAAGTTTCCGCCAGCGTGTGATTGTGGGACACGTCGGTTATGACCGTCCCACAGTGATTGTCACTGAAGGATATGGGGCAGGGTATGCTTTGCGCCCCACTTATCGGGAAGAACTTTCTGAATTGTTCGATGCCAATATGATCTTTGTGGAGCACCGCTACTTTCTCGAATCCACTCCCGAACCGTGCGACTGGCAATACCTGACCGCAGAGAATTCTGCCGAGGATTTGCATGCCGTGACAACCGCTTTCAAGACTTTATATCCTGGCAAATGGATCAGTACGGGGATCAGCAAGGGTGGGCAGACCTCCTTATTATATCGTGTTTTCTTTCCCGACGATGTGGATGTTTCCGTGCCTTATGTTGCTCCTCTTTGTTATGCGCGTGAAGACGGTCGGCACGAACCTTTCCTCCGCCGGGTAGGTACGGAAGCCGATAGGAAAAAAATAGAAGATTTCCAGTTGGAAGTATTGAAGCGAAAGGCTCGTTTGTTGCCCCGTTTTGAAAAAATGTGTACTGAAAAGAACTATACATTCCGCGCTCCTCTGGAAGAAATATACGATTTCTGTGTGCTGGAATACTCTTTCTCTATCTGGCAATGGGGAACGGATATCCGTAGTATACCGGAAACTTCGGCTTCTGACGATACACTGCTGGATCATTTGCTGGCAATCAGCGGACCTTCTTATTTTATAGTAGACAGCCCGACTCTTTCTTTCTTCGTGCAGGCTGCCCGCGAATTGGGGTATTATGGATACGATATCGCTCCTTTTAAACCTTACCTTTCTATAAAGACCAGCAAGGATTATCTGAGAAGACTGATGTTGCCGGAAGATATGCGGAAGATGAAATTCGATAAGACATTGAGCAATAAGATTGTGCGGTTCTTGAAGAAGAACGATCCGAAGATGATTTTTATCTATGGTCAGAATGATCCCTGGACAGCTGCCGGAGTAACATGGCTGAAGAATAAAAAGAATATTCATGTTTTTGTAGAGCCGGGAGGCAGTCATCTTGCACGCATCGGTACAATGTCCGAAGATCAGAAGCAGAAAGTGATGTCTCTTCTTAGAGGGTGGCTTGAAGAATGACGAAACGAGAAACGGTGAACAACCTGTAATATATGAACAGGCGGTTCACCGTTTTATTCTTCTGCAAGCCGATATTACATGTATCGGGCTGCTTGATTTAGGAATCTACCGATTCGAATAGCGGTTTCAGTAATTCCGGTATTTCCACTTTTTCAAGTGCTAATTGTCGGACTAGTTTTTTACCGCTCTGACTGAGATGGAACTGCATCAGTCTTCGGTCCTCTTCTCCGAGTGTTCTGACAATCAGTTCTTTTTCTTCCAGAATCCGGAGCATCTTTGAAGCGTGAGAGGGTGTCAGCTCCGTTCGTTTGGACAGGCTCGTGGCCGTCATATTATTGGGCGAGGCTTCTTGCAGGGCACATAATATCATCGCTTCATTTAATGATACCTGATACACTTTTTCAAATGCATCTTCAAATCTTGCCATTGCTTTGAATACATCGCGCATTACACATATTGTCTTCATATGCTACTTGTTTTTTTGTTTGTTCTTTTTCTATATAAACAGGTTGATATTTGCATTATCCGCCCGTTCCATGTATGTTGCTACTCCGCCTATTGTCACTTCGTCCAGAAGTTCTTCCTGTTTCACTCCCATGACGTCCATGGACATTTGGCAGGCGATAAATTCCACACCGTTCTCCAGAGCTTGTTGGCGTAAGGACTCCAGAGAGTCGATGCCTTTCCGATTCATGATGTACCGCATCATTTTTCCTCCTATTCCTCCCATGCTCATTTTAGAGAGTTTCAACTTTCGGGAGCTGGAAGGGAGCATCATGCCGAACATTTTTCCAAAGATATCTTTTTCGACGTTCGGCTTATGCAGCTTCTTGATAACGTTCAGTCCCCAGAAGGTGAAAAAGATCGTTACCTTTTGTCCGGTGGCAGCTGCGCCATTAGCGAGCACAAAGGTAGCTAAAGCTTTGTCTAAATCATCACTGAACATGATGAAAGTTTTTCCTTTGCCTTCACAGGAGGTAACAATATTGCAGGATTTAGGTTCGCCCTTTTCGATCACTACTACAGATTTTCCTCCTGCTGTTTCTTTGGAAATCAACTGATTTCCTGTCGAGTTGCACCATGCGGCAGCATCACGCGGGAATCCCGGATCGGTTGAGGTAATTTCTACCCGGTCGCCGGAAACCAGCGAATCCATTGTCTTTTTCATTTTCAGAATCGGCCCCGGACATTGCAGTCCGCAAGCGTCTACACGGATTGTCTTCACTGCTTCAACTGGTGAAACTGTCTTTTGAGGTTGCGCATCTGCCGGCTGTTGTATGTTTGCGTTCGGTTGTGCAGGTACTTCGTTCTCACTTTCTTCTCTCAGGATGATGGGTGCTGCGGCAGCGTGGTATGTTTTCAATCCTCCGGAAAGGTTGCGTACCTTTTCAAATCCATGCTGTACCAGAATGCGATAAGCAAGGTATCCTCTGAGTCCGACGGCACAGAATGTATAGATCATCTTGTCTTTCGGCAGTTCATCCAGCCGGTCACGCAGTTCGTCCAGCGGAATGTTCACTGCACCTGGCAGTGTATTGAGCGAGAATTCGTCAGGAGTACGTACATCCAGCAGGAAATTGTTTTCCATCTCGATATCCCTCAACTGTCTCCAATAGACGGGTTGTACTTTCCCAGTTATGATGTTTTCGGCTACGTATCCTGCAACGGCTACCGGATCTTTGGCAGAAGAGAACGGAGGGGCGTAAGCCTGCTCCACTTTCATCAGATCATAGATCGTACCTTCATGCTTGATGACAAGCGCGATTTCGTCAATTCGTTTGTCTACACCGTCATAGCCGACGATCTGTCCGCCGTACAGTTTACCTGTCTTCGGGTCGAAAGTGATTTTAATACTCATCGGCATGGCATCCGGGTAATATCCTGCGTGAGAGGACGGATGGATGGTCGAAGACATATAATTGATTTCTGCCTGCCGCAATCGTTTGCCGGGTAATCCGGTAGAAGCAACAGTCATGTTGAATACTTTTGCAATGGAAGTTCCGATGGCTCCTTCATAAGGGATGTGTGCTCCCTGAATGTTGTCTGCGACAATTCGTCCCTGACGATTGGCGGGACCAGCAAGGTAATTGAGCCACGGTTTTCCGGTGATCGGGTGGCGGAATTCGATAGCGTCACCGATGGCGTAAATCGATTCGTCCGACGTTTGCAGGTAGTCGTTGACGGCGATTCCTCCGGCTTCGCCGATCTTCAGCTCTGCGGCACGTGCCAGTGTCGTTTCCGGACGTACGCCGATGGAAAGTATAACGATGTCGGCAGAGATGGACTGTCCGTTCTTGAAGATGACTTTCAATCCTTTTCCGTCTCTTTCAAAAGAGGCTACTGCCTGCTCCAGATACAGGTTCACTCCTTTGTCCATCAAATGCTGGTGTACAAGGGATGCCATGGAGAAGTCGATGGGAGCCATCACTTGATTGCCCATTTCCACAATAGAAACTTTAGCTCCTTGTGCGTGCAGGTTCTCTGCCATTTCCAGCCCGATAAATCCGGCTCCGATGACAACAGCCTTTCGGGGAGCATGACTGTTGATATATTCTTTGATTCGGTCTGTGTCGGCTACATTCCTGAGTGTGAAGATTCCGTTCAGGTCGATTCCCGGCAGGGGAGGACGTACAGGGGAGGCTCCGGTCGATATCAGTAATTTGTCGTAGCTTTCCTCGTAAGTGTCTCCGCTACTTTGTCTTACCGTTACTGTTTTTCTCTTCCGGTCGATGAAGATTACTTCATTTTCAGTTCGTACGTCTACACGAAAGCGCGTAGAAAATGCTTCGGGCGTCTGTACAAACAGTTTTTCCCGTTCTTTGATCACGCCTCCGATGTAATACGGCAGTCCGCAATTGGCATAAGAGATATACTTTCCTTTTTCTAAAAGGATGATTTCAGCTGCTTCGTTTGTGCGTCTGATCCGGGCAGCAGTGGTAGCTCCTCCGGCAACGCCTCCAATAATAATGATCTTCATAAGTTTGTTGCGTAAATAGTTTCCTATGGAAATAACAATAAAGTAGGGAGAATTGTTCTCGGATCATAGAAAAAAGACTTATATTTGCGCACCCTGTTTGTCTTTCTTCATTTTTTATAAATTAATTATGAGTAAAATTCTTATCATTGACGATGAGGTTCAGATTCGTAGCCTGTTGGCTCGTATGCTCGGACTGGAGGGTTATGAGGTGTGTCAGGCAGGTGATTGCAAGGCAGCTATCAGGCAGTTGGAAATTCAACAGCCGGATGTGGCTTTGTGTGATGTCTTTCTTCCCGATGGAAACGGGGTCGATCTGGTGTTGAACATTAAAAAGACAGCTCCGAATGTGGAAGTCATTCTTCTTACCGCTCACGGTAATATACCCGACGGAGTGCAGGCAATCAAGAACGGTGCATTTGATTATATAACCAAAGGGGACGATAATAATAAGATTATCCCTCTGATCAGTCGTGCCGTTGAGAAGGCTAAGATGAATGTCCGGTTAGAGAAACTGGAAAAGAAAGTCAGTCAGCTATATTCTTTTGATTCCATTCTGGGAGAATCGAAAGTGCTGAAAGAAGCTGTTATGCTGGCACAGAAGGTTTCGGTGACTGATGTTCCGGTGTTGTTGACCGGAGAAACGGGGACCGGAAAAGAAGTATTTGCACAAGCCATACATTATAATAGTAAGCGGAGCAAACAGAGCTTTGTTGCCGTGAACTGTTCGTCTTTCAGTAAGGAACTGCTGGAGAGTGAAATGTTCGGGCATAAAGCCGGGTCCTTCACCGGAGCTTTGAAGGACAAGAAAGGACTCTTCGAAGAAGCCAACAACGGTACGATCTTTTTGGATGAAATCGGAGAAATGGCTTTTGAACTACAGGCCAAATTGCTGCGTATTCTCGAAACAGGCGAATATATAAAGATAGGAGATACGAAACCGACGCACGTGAATGTTCGTATTATTGCTGCTACCAACCGCAATCTGACAGAGGAAATCAAAGCGGGACGTTTCCGTGAAGACCTGTTTTATCGTCTTTCGGTATTTCAGGTACATCTGCCGGCACTTCGCGAACGTACCGGTGATATCAGAATTCTTGCCACTGCCTTTGCAAAGAGCTTTTCCGAGAAACTTTCGTATACAGTCAATGAGATGACTCCTGCTTTTCTTCATGCGTTGGAACAGCAACCCTGGAAAGGAAATATCCGTGAATTGCGGAATGTGATAGAACGGAGTCTGATTGTCTGCGAAGGCGGGCATCTGGATGTGTGCGATCTTCCGTTGGAGATTCAGAATACTCATTATGAATGTTCGGATGATAATATCGGTAGTTTTGAACTGGCTGCTATGGAACGAAGGCATATTGCCCGCGTCCTGGAATATACGAAAGGCAACAAGACGGAAACTGCCCGCTTGCTGAAGATCGGTCTTACCACTTTGTACAGGAAGATAGAGGAATACAAAATATAATAATATGACTATCTGATTTCTTTTTTAGGGGTATATGAGCGATTAATCGTTCATATACTGATCTGTAATGTGAAAAAGAAATAGAAGATATGAATATTTGGAAGACTACACTGTTACTTGTTTTATTATTTACTGGTATCACCGTTCATGCACAAAAAGTAAAAATTTCATTGAATAGTGATGGAAATCTGACGATATGGAAAGTGAAAGCTCAGGCAGAAATTGAGCATCCTTCTGATATGATGACTACCCGATATGACACGAGGGATTGGGTCAAAGCAACTGTGCCGGGAACGGTGTTTGGTTCGTATGTATTAGAAGGACTGGAGCCTGATCCGAATTTTGCTGATAATGCGTATAAAGTCGATAAAGCAAAATATGACCGTAACTTCTGGTATCGTACAGAGTTTAATTCGCCGGAGGTGGAAAACGGAGAAAGGGTATGGCTAAATTTGGAAGGGGTTAACCGTAAAGGAGAAATATTCTTTAATGGGACGCGTCTCGGGTTGCTTGATGGATTTATGCATCGGGGGAATTTCGATATAACTGATTTGCTGTCAAAAAACGGTAAGAATGTGCTTGCCGTCCTTGTGCATTGGGTAGGCACTCCGGTTCCCAATTATGCAAGTCCTACTTATATGTCATGTGCCGGCTGGGATTGGATGCCTTATGTTCCCGGTCTTTTGACTGGTATTACTGACGACGTCTATTTGACAAAAACCGGCGAAGTGTCTATCGTCGATCCTTGGATACGTTCGAAAGTTCCTTCTAAAAACAAAGCGGTTTTAAGCTTGCAGCTGGAGCTACGGAATCATACAGATATAGAGCAGAAAGGAGTGTTGAAAGGTATCATTCAGCCGGGCAACATTGAATTTACCGAAGATTTGGTAATTGAGGCAGGCAAACAGCGGACTTTTCTTCTGGATGATAGCAAGTTCAGTCAATTTATAATTCAGAATCCTGCTTTGTGGTGGCCTAATGGTTACGGACAGCCAAATCTTTATACCTGCGAACTGACTTATATGGTGAATGGTAAGGCTTCTGATAAACAGAATATTACATTTGGTATTCGTGAATACGGTTCCGAGCTGGTTGACGGTGTGCTTCATCTTAAAATAAATGGTGAACCTGTTTATGTAAAAGGAGGAAACTGGGGAATGAGCGAATATATGTTGCGTTGTCGGGGTGAAGAATATGATCTTAAATTGAAACTTCACAATGAGATGCATTTTAATATGATACGCAATTGGATCGGTTCGGTTACGGATGATGAGTTTTATGAAGCTTGCGATAAATACGGCATTATGGTGTGGGACGACTTCTGGTTAAATTCAAATTCGAATCTTCCGGATGATGTTTTTGCTTTCAATATGAATGCAGTGGAAAAGATCAAGCGTTTGCGTAATCATGCTTGTATTGCAGTGTGGTGTGGTGATAATGAGGGGTATCCGTTACCGCCTCTTAATAAGTGGCTGGAGGAAGACGTTAGAACATACGATGGGGGTGATCGGGCCTATCATGCCAATTCCCATAGTGACGGCCTTTCCGGGAGTGGACCTTGGACTAACTCTCATCCTAACTGGTATTTTACCAAAGCCCCTTATGGATATGGTGCCAATATAACCAAAGGATGGGGATTCCGTACAGAAATAGGTACAGCTGTCTTTACTACTTTCGATAGCTTTAAGAAATTTGTGCCCGAAAAAGATTGGTGGCCACGTAATGAAATGTGGGACAAGCATTTCTTTGGCAATTCGGCGGGGAACGCCAGTCCCGACAAATATTTCTCTACCGTAGAGTTCAATTATGGTAAAGCGAAAGGTATTGAAGATTTTTGCCGGAAAGCTCAATTAGTGAATGTTGAGGTGAATAAAGCGATGTACGAAGGCTTTCAACATCATATTTGGGAAGATGCTTCCGGCATATTGACTTGGATGGGGCAGTCGGCTTATCCTTCATTGGTATGGCAAACCTATGATTATTATTATGACTTGACGGGGGCTTACTGGGGAATCAGAAAGGCGTGTGAACCGGTTCATATTCAGTGGAGTTATGCTGATAATAGTGTAAAAGTGATCAATACCACTTTGAAAGAGCAGAAAGGACTTACGGCTACAGGTAAAGTCTATAATCTGGATGGGAAAGAAATGGGGCGTTATAGCCAGTCTGTAGTTTTGGATGCCGCCGCTAATAAGGATTCCTATTGTTTCCATCTGAATTTTACAACAGACAACCTTGCTTTCGGTAAGAAAGCGGTTGCTTCCTCCATTTCGGCAGATGCCGGAGAGCCAAGTGCCGCGATTGATGCCAGTGATGGCAGTCGTTGGGCGAGTGAACCCCGTGATGAAGAATGGATTTATGTTGATCTGGGTGAACCTACTGAAATAGCCTCTGTCATATTGAACTGGGAGGCTGCTCATGCAAAAGCTTATAAACTGTTGATTTCGGATGATGCAATAAACTGGAAAGAAATTTATATCAATGAGGACTCTAAAGGCGGTGTCGAAGAGATTAAGATAAAACCTGTTTGTACTCGTTATGTGAAAATGCAAGGGTTGAAACAGGCTACTATGTGGGGATATTCACTTTATGAATTTGAATTATATGGTAGAAAAAAGAAGCCAACGGATTTGACTCCTGTGCATTTCATCAAGTTGGAACTGAACGATGAAAACGGGCAACTGCTTTCTGATAACTTTTATTGGCGTTCCAATAAACCGGGAGATTATAAAGCATTGAATAATTTGCCGAAAGCCAAATTGCGCACAACATCAAGCTTAGTGGATAGTAATGGTAAGAAAGTGATTAAAGCAAAGATCGAAAATGTGGGATCATCAGTCGCTTTTGCTGTTCACGTACAGGCTATTCGCTCTTCTGATGGTGAGCGTATATTACCTGCTTTGATGAACGATAATTATTTCACATTGTTGAAAGGAGAGTCTAAAGATATTGAAATAGAATTTGATTCGGATTTGTTGCCTGATGGTAATTATAGTTTAAGTGTGATTCCTTATAATAAATAATATCGGGCGGACATTTCTTTAAATGAGGTAAACACGGTTGTAGCAACATCGGTTTTATGACTTGGTTTTACCAGTCTTTGTGTTTGTCTATGATTTTTCAAATGTAGTCGTGATTCATCATAAACTTTAAGAAAAGTTTATTGATGAATCCGCTACATTAAAATGCCTCATAGAATTGTGAGGATGCCGGCAGTGACGGGAGTATATTATGATAATGCCGCAATGCCTGTCCCTATCAGGTTTGCGTTATTCATACTTTTTATATCCACTTCAATATCTTTCAGGCCGAATAATTGAAGGAGTTCTCTCAGTTTTTCCATAACGAGAATGTTATAGTTTTTATCCTTCCTGTTTTCACTCCAGAAAAGGCTGCCTTCGGCTACCAGGCAAACCTTTCGTATATCCTTATTATAGGATTTCAGTAACATGATAAGCCCCGTAAGTGAGGCGGCAACCAATTGTGCGGATCTGCCATAAATCCATTGTGCTACCTGTACATATACATCCTTGTAGATGTCCGGGTAATTCATAATGGAAGTCAGTTTCTGTGCGTCGAATTTCTCTTCGAACTCTTCCAGCGGAAAGGCTGTTTTCAGTATGTCTCCCAGATACATACCGGATACCGCTTTCTCAAAACGTTGCTTTCCCGGATTACCGGAAATAGCGTCAACGGTATCATCTACCGCAGTCAGAAAGGGCGGATGGAAATTGCCTGATTCCAAATTGACAGGAATCAATCCATGTGCATTGCATGACTGATCCAGTTTTTCAATTTTATCGGCAGGGATAAAAGTTGCCATATTGGTTCCTGTCCCTACGATGAGGCCGATATATGCATCATAACTATTATCTGTGAGACCGGCGAATAAACTGGCTATAGTATCGTTTACTACCTTGATGCCTGTAAACTTAATTTTGTTTCTTTCATTCAGATAGTCGAGTAAAGGTTTTCCGATAAATTCTCCAACCATTTCTTTAATATCTACTCCTTTTGTCCAGCGTAACAGTTTGGCGTCTCCACCCGGTACGGACTCGGCCGGATAAGAAAAACAATAACCGATAGGCATTTCTTCCTCACGTTTGATTCCTATAATCATATCGGCGAGTTCTTTGAATAACTCTTCGCGGGTATATCCGACGGACTTCATAATTGACATGTCTTTTTTCCAGCCATTGTTCGGGTGAACGGTTGGTGTTGCTTTGTCGAAATCTACGATTGCCACCCGATAATTGGTTCCTCCCAGGTCAAGTACCAGTGACTTTCCTTTAATATGGGTTGTTTTTGGAGCAATGAAAGTAGGAATGCATTGTATCTCTGCATTTTCCGTTTTTAACCCTTCTTCTGTTTTATCCCGAAATGAGCATACAATCGCTTTGAGCTGTTCATTATCTAACTTAAAAATGTTTTTTTCCATGACATTGACTTTTTATAGTATAAAATATCCTTGTCTTTGAATAACAACTGAAGGTGGATTTTGCTCGGGAATGCCCAATCTTTATTTGCCTGTATCTATAATTATGTATTTGTTTTTTCAATTAATAAAAACTATATTTGTTTGAAAAATAATTTGATACATGAAAGAGCGGTCTCCAGTTAAAAAGAATATACTAAAATTGATTCCTTTTATAGAGATTATTGCAGGAATCATTTTTCTCTGTTTGGAGATTCATGACTATCGTACTTTGTATTCTATGGCCGAAGCTGATGCAATGTATGGGGGACTTGCTGATTTTTGTAAGTACAAAGAGAATGTATTTTGTCCGGCATTTTTCTGGATAATTGTTATACTGACAGGAATCAGTTATTGGAAAAATAAAAAGTTATATTGGATTTTAACGCAGGCATTGGTGTTTATGGTCTTTTTTAGAGCTATGTTTCCGTTTTATGCCATTTTTATAGAGTTAAATCCAGTAGTCTTTTATATTCTTCCACTTTTGTACTCTACAGTATTCTTTGTGGTAGAAAGAAAGTTATTCAAAATCAAGCAAATAGATTCTGTTGATATTACAGTTAAAACAAAAATCATGGGGATCGGAATAGGTATCTTATGTACTATCATTTATTTCCTGCTCTTTTTGACCGTTTTTTGCTTAATATGATAGCCGTCTATATTTATTTCTCCACAGTAATTCAACGCGACTTTTGCTCTCATGCCCTAACAGATTGTCTG
>OGOG01003764.1_pt1 | contig 11133 bp, 9 predicted proteins | sample 1552581 | NCBI WGS metagenome assembly OGOG01 (sample SAMEA2580152, study PRJEB22360) | human gut metagenome | biome: human gut; feature: human-associated habitat; material: faeces | place: Denmark | collected 2008/2010 | reverse complement strand
TGGGAGTTTGAGGTGTTCGAGGATTGCGGGAATTGCATAGCAATGGAGCAATCCGGTTACATCAGAGAGTGGCAAAATTTACTTTTGACACTCGCATCATATGATAGAAAACAGTAAAAAAGGAAGGATGAAAATAATGGATATCAAAGAAAAGATTCATGCAACAACAGAAGAATTGTTAAGCAATATGGAAAGACTTGTAGCGATAGATTCACAGCTTGGAACACCGGCAGAAGGAATGCCATTTGGAGAGGGACCGGCAAAGGTTCTTCACGAAGCACTGCAGATTGCAGATGAACTCGGATTCAAGACAGTGAACCTGGATAACTACTGTGGATATGCAGAGATGGGAGAAGGCGAAGAGATCGTTGGTATCGCAGGACATCTGGATATTGTACCGGCGGGCGGTGACTGGACATATGATCCATTCAAGTTGACAAGAGAAGGAGATTATGTTTACGGACGTGGAACAACAGATGATAAAGGACCTGTTATGGAAGCGCTTTATGCAATGAAGCTTCTTCGTGATTCAGGTGTGAAGCTCAACAAGAGAGTTCGTCTGATCATGGGATGTAATGAGGAAAATGGTTCCAGATGTATGGAGCATTATAATGAAGTGGCAGAAGAGTTATCTTGTGGATTCACACCGGATGCAAATTACCCATGTATTCACGGAGAGAAAGGTATGCTTGGCATGCTGGCAACTTCTAAGAATACAAAGATTATTTCTATCAATGGTGGATTTGTATTCAATGCCGTATGTGATGCATGTACAGCAGAGATTCCGGCAGAAGAAGGACTGAAAGACAGACTGGAAGCTGCTTTTGCAGAGACAAAACTTCAGGAATACAAAGTAACAGAGGAAGATGGAAAGATCACTATTTATGCAAAGGGAGTATCTGCACATGCAAGTACACCGGCATTTGGAGTTAATGCTGCAGGAGTTATCTTTGATTGTCTTGCAAAAGCCGGATTTGAAGATGATTTCGTAGAATTCTATAACTCACACATTGGTACAGCATGTGACGGATCAGGAATTGGACTGAAATGTGCAGATGAGTTTGGAGAGCTTACATTCTGTAACGGAATCGTTAAGAAAGAAGACGGTGTGATCTCCGCTACAATCGATATCAGATTCCCGGTAACATATTCTGTAGAAGATATGCTCAAGATGTGCGAAGGAAAGCTCGAAGACGAGAACGGACGCATTGAGATCCACACAACTACAAAACCATTGTTCTTCCCGAAAGAGTCTCCACTTGTAGAGGCACTGTACAAAGCTTATACAGATGTAACAGGAGATACAGAGAACAAACCGTTAGTAATCGGTGGTGGAACATATGCGAAGTCCTTAAAAAATATCATCGCATTCGGACCGGAGAAACCGGGCGTAGATTACCGCATCCACGGTGCCGACGAGTACACACTCGTATCTGAAGTTGAAGAAGCAGTACAGATTTACATGGAAGCAATTAAGAACTTGCTTGCAATCTAATCAGAACAGTTCATGTAGAAAAAACGACCATTTATGAAAGCAGACCTTAACGGTCTGCTTTTTGTGTTATGATAAGTTCAGTAAAAAAGACACTTGTGATATGGAAAATGCAAGAAAACTGATCACAGGTACTGCGAAGGGTAACAAAGTAACATAGTACACAATAAAAGGTGGGTTTCAAAATGAGTTTGAAATATGAAAACTTGATCAGAAAAATGACACTGGCAGAGAAAGCAATTATGATGTCAGGAAAGAACACATGGGAGACAGTTGATTTTGAAAAATATGGAATTCCGTCGATGGTAATGTCTGACGGACCTCACGGGTTGAGAAGACAGGCAGGAGCGGGAGATCATTTGGGATTGAATGCCAGTCTTCCGGCAACTTGTTTTCCGACAGCGGCAGGAGTGGCAAACAGCTGGGATGAAGCACTTGGAGAGAAAATTGGGGAAGCACTTGCGGAAGAGGCAGTGACAATGGGAGTCAATGTGATCCTCGGACCTGGACTTAATATCAAGAGAAGTCCGCTGTGTGGAAGAAACTTTGAGTATTTTTCAGAGGATCCGTATCATGCAGGAAAGATGGCAGCAGCATATGTCCGTGGAATCCAGAGCAAGGGTATTGCAGCTTGTCCAAAGCATTTTGCAGCAAACAGTCAGGAGCTGCGCCGCATGGCAAATGATTCTGTTGTGGATGAAAGAACGTTCCGTGAGATTTATACAACCGGATTCGAGATTGCGATTAAGGAAGGCAAGTCAAAGTCCATCATGTCTTCTTATAATGAAGTAAATGGAGTCTATGCAAATGAAAACAGCCACATGCTGCAGGAAATCCTGGTAGATGAGTGGGGCTTTGATGGCTTTGTTGTATCTGACTGGGGCGGAAGTAATGATCATGCACTTGGTGTGAAGAACGGAAGCCATTTGGAAATGCCGGGAACAGGAAAATCAGGTATGTATGATATTATTCATGCAGTTGAGAACGGTGATCTTGATGAAGCGGTATTGGATCAGAGACTGGATGAACTTTTAAATGTGATTTTCTCAACACATCAGGCAACAGAAGACGCAAAGGGAAAAACATTTGATGTGGAAGCGCATCATAACCTGGCAAGAAAAGCGGCAGAGGAAAGTATTGTCCTCCTGAAAAATGAGGATCAGATCCTTCCGTTGAAACCGGGAACGAAAGTTGCAGTGATCGGTGATTTTGCAAAGACACCAAGATATCAGGGCGCAGGATCATCACTTGTAAACCCGGCAAAACAGCCGGAAGCAATCCTTGATGTGATTGGATCAACAGATCTGGATGTTGTTGCATATGAGCAGGGATATATTCGCAACAGAAAACCGAATCAAAAGTTGACAAAGGCAGCAGTAGAACTTGCAAAGAAGGCGGATATCGTACTTTTCTTCGGAGGACTTGATGAAATCAGCGAATCCGAAGGACTTGACCGTACACATATGTCCATGCCGGCCGCACAGGAGACATTACTTAATGAACTTACAACAGTAAATAAGAATATAATCGTAGTTCTTTCAGCCGGATCAGCAATCGAGATGCCATGGTATCCATATGTAAAAGGAATCGTACATGGTTATCTTGGCGGACAGGCAGGCGCGTCAGCAATGATGAATGTTCTGACCGGAAAAGTAAATCCGTCAGGTAAGCTGAATGAGACTTACCCGCTCCATTACGAGGATACACCGGAATACGCATATTACCCAAGCAAAGAAAGAAGCAGTGAGTACAGAGAGGCTCTTTATGTCGGATACCGTTATTACACAACTGTTGGAAAATCAACGCGTTTCCCATTCGGTTATGGATTGAGCTATACAACCTTTGAATATAAAGATTTGAAAATAGATACAGAAGGTGTGACATTTACAATTAAGAATACAGGCAATGTGTCAGGAACTGAGATCGCACAGCTGTATGTTGGGAAATCTTCTGAGACTGTCTTTCGACCGGTTCGCGAGTTGAAAGGTTTCGTAAGAGTAGAGCTTCAGCCGGGAGAAGAAAAGGAAGTAAGAATCGGATTTGATGATAAGACATTCCGTTTTTATGATACAAGAACAGATAGCTGGGAGATTGAAAGCGGTACTTATCAGATCATGATCGGTGAAAATGCGCAGCAGATGGTTCTGGAAGGTGCTTTAGACATAAAAGGTACTGTTGAAAACGGTGGCTACAAGAAAGAAGAACTGCCGGAATATTTCAGCGGCAAGATTAAAGACATTTCAGACGAAAAATTCCGTATTCTGTATGGAAGAGAGATTCCGGATGGAAGCTGGAGCGGTGAGATCCGAATGAACGATGCAGTATGTCAGCTGTATTACGGAAAAGGAATTCTTGGAAAACTGCTCTGTGCCGCACTGAAACTGCTTTTGAAGATCAGTGACTGGAAGGGAAAGCCGAACCTGAACGTCTTATTCAACTACAATATGCCAATCCGCGGGTATGCAAAAATGACAGGCGGTGTTGTGACGATGAAAATGGCAGAAGCATTGACTGAGATGGCGAACGGACATCGAATCAAAGGAACAGCACATCTGATTAAAGCCGCAATAAACAGAGAATAAAATGTAGATTATACAGAAGCGTAATATATTAAATGAAAGACAGGATTGGACAGATAGAAACAGGACAATCCTGTTTTCATGTTATATATGACTTGTGACAGAATGAAAATTCCTTTATTATAAGAGGGAAAATCATAGAATATAAGTCTACAGAAAACACATACAAGGGGGTACCCTAATGATCAAAATTGCGATTGTAGAAGACGAAGCAATGTATGCAAAACAGCTGGAAGAATTTCTGCATCAATATGAGGCAGAAAACCATGAAGCATTCGATATCACAATCTATTCAGACGGAGATCAGATTGTAAATAAATACAAGTCCCAATTTGATATTATCCTTATGGATGTTGAGATGAAATTCATGGATGGAATGTCTGCTGCGGAAGAGATTCGCAAGATGGACAGTGAAGTTGTGATTATCTTTATTACAAACATGGCACAGTATGCAATCAGAGGTTACGCAGTAGATGCGCTGGATTATGTATTAAAACCGGTATCTTATTTCGCATTTTCACAGAGACTGAATCGTGCAATCGAACGTATGAAAAAGCGAGAGGAAAAGGTTATTATGGTAAATATAAAAGGCGGTATGGTGCGTATTAACATCGCAAATATTTACTATATTGAAAGTCAGGGACATACGTTGATCCTTCATACGATCCTTGGGGATTATGAGACGACCGGGAAAATGAAAGAGATGGATGAAAAGCTTTCAGGGATGAATTTCTGCAGAGGAAATAAAGGATATCTGATTAATCTGCAGCATGTAGACCGGATTCAGGACAACTGTGCGGTAGTAAAAGGCGAAGAGCTGGTGTTGAGCCGTGCACGTAAAAAGGAATTTATGGAAGCTTTGACAAGATATTGGGGAGAGGTGATAAAATGATCGATCACTTGATACCAGATATCCCAAGACTTTACTCGGCAATTGCAGAGTGGCTTGCATGCATGATATTTATCCTGCCATTTAAAAAGAGATTTTCAAAAATAAAGACAGGTGTGATTATGGCGGTGATGCTTGTTGTACAGAGCGGATTCATGGTCGTGACGGAAGATGTCAGCTTGTTTTTCTGGATTCCCTGCATGATGGTAGCTGTATTCCTTATGTTGTTTTTCATTTATGCATCCTGCGAGATTGAAATAACAGACGCAGTATATTTCGTGTTGATTGCATTTGTTGTGGCAGAATTCATGGCGTCGATTGAATGGCAGGTTGCTTGTTACTTTAGGATAGCGCAATCAGGAGTATGGTGGAAAGAATGGTTAGCCCTTATCCTCGGATATGGAATAATCAGCGTGATCTTGTTCAAGATCTTGCATGTACATTTCCCAGAAGATGGCCAAATAGAGATAGGTTGGAAAGAATGTCTGTCAGCACTTTTGATTGCAATATCTGTTTTCGCTGTCAGTAATATTAGCTATCTTACAATCAATACTCCATTTTCCGGAAGGTATTCATTTGAGATAGCAAATATCCGTACAATCGTGGATTTGGCCGGAATTGCGATTCTGTACGCACATCTTATGCAATGTTGTGAGATGCGGGCAAGAAAGGAGCTTGAGGCAGTTCAGAATGTACTTCAGAATCAATATGCACAGTATGTGCAGTCAAAGGAAAGTATTGAACTGATCAATTACAAATATCATGATCTGAAACATCAGATTGCGGTGTTGAGAAGTGAGGAAGATCCTCAGAAGAGAGAAGCCTTTCTGGATCAGATGGAAGCAGAGATCCGTCAGTATGAAGCACAGAATAAAACCGGAAATAAAGTTCTCGATACTGTGCTGACGAGCAAAAGTTTGTATTGTAATAAGAATGGGATTACATTTACCTGTGTGGCAGATGGAACACTGTTAGACTTTATGGATGTTATGGACATCTGCAGTATCTTTGGAAATGCACTCGATAATGCAATCGAATGCGAGATGAAGATACAGGACAAGGAGAAGAGACTGATCCATGTGACGGTGTCCAGACAGAAGGCATTCTTGATTCTTAAGTTCGAGAATTACTGTGAAGAAAAACTGCAGTACCAAGATGGAAATATTGCGACGACAAAGAAAGACAAAAAGTATCATGGATACGGAATGAAGAGTATTCGTTATACAGTGAATAAATACGGTGGGGCAGTCACGATCGATACAAAAGAGAACTGGTTTGACTTGAAAATTTTGATTCCGATTAAAGAAGAACAAGGGAATTAAGTTTGCAGTTTATGCAGAAAAAGTGCAGGTTATGTAAGTATAATAGATAGGCATGTAATCCATGTTAGGATATAGATACGAAGTCCAAGGGAGGACAAGAGAATCGAGAATCTTAGAAGAATGGAGAATGTAGAATAAATAAGCTAAACAATATATGGAATCGTTTTGCAGAGAAACATCCGAGTGCTTTAAAATGGATAAGAGAAGGCGGATTGTTCGTAATCGTAAGTAATCTGATCACTGTACTTAAATATGTAATGTTGCTGTTTTTGCCACTGGCATTCGCAGGACTTCCGAATATTGATTTCGGTTTCCCGGGAATCGACATTACATTATTCGGTGAGACATTTAAGTGGAATATTATCGGATATGATGCGGCACATGGAGGTCTTCCGTATTTCTGTGCATACATGATCGCAATGCTCGTTGGTGAGTGTATCAACTTCCCAATCCAGAGAAGCTTTGTGTTCCGCAGCAAAGGAAAGATCTGGTATCAGGCGTTCTGGTATCTGATCGCATTCTGTATTGTTACATGTATTGTAAACTCAATCAATTGTATCTGGGTTGCAGTTGCCGGAATGTTTGTACCGGGATGGCTTTACAATATCGGAACAACCGTGCTGAACGGAGGAGTGTCGATGGTGGTATTCTTCTTCGTGAATAAGATTATTTTCCCGGAGGGAGAAGCAAAGTAGAATAGAGAAAAGAAGAACAGAAGAACAGAGCAGTGCGCGTTAGCGTGCTGTCCTGTTCTTTTAACATGAAAATCATTTTCAAATTCATCTTGACAATAAAATTTTTTGCGTTAAAATAAAAAAATGATTTTTGATAGATTCGAGATGGAAGTAAAGTAATGTTGGAATTTATAAAACAGAGCAAGAAAAGAAAGTTATATTGTATCCTTGGCATATTGTATCTGCTGTGTATTATCTTTGTTGCAAATGATGCATGGTTGTATAGCACACCCATTGCAAAACTGACAAAGGTCGAAACCAGTGTCTCAGGAGAAGAGACAGGAACCAGAGGGACGAAGGAGAAAAAATATAAGCAGAACATCCAGGGAGTAATCCTAAATGGGGAAAACAAGGGAAAGACAATAAGTTTTACGAATGAGTACACGTATACCGGAATGACGAAACAGCCATATCATAAGGGAGATAAGGTACTGCTCAATGGAACAAGCAAGAGAATGGGTTCTGGAATTCGTGGACTGAAACGAGATACAGAGCTTATGATACTTGTAGGATTCTTAATGTTTGTATTAATTACCATTGCAGGAAGACAGGGTGCGCTTACGATATTGACCGTTATTTTTAATGTTGCTGTTTTTGCAATTGGTTTTTGGAAAGCGGGAGATACATCAAATGTGCTGGAAATGTGCAGCGGGCTGGTGATTCTTTTTGCGGTTATTACATTGGTTGGATTAAACGGGATTCATAAAAAGACATGGGCAGCACTTTTTACAACATTGATTGTTCTTGTAATGATCATGGGAATCTTTGATGTTGTAATCCATCATGCAGAAGATCTTGATTATTCGACCATGGAGTATCTTGGAAGTATTGAAAATCCGGATGAAATTTTCCATGCAGAAATCCTGATCTCAGGACTGGGAGCAATCATGGATGTGGCGGTCGCCATCGCTGCATCCTTAAGCGAAATCGTTGAAAAGAAGCCGGAAGTGACATTTTTGGAATTATTTAAATCAGGAAGAGAAATTGGATATGACATTATGGGAACGATGATAAATGTGCTGTTGTTTGTCTTTGGCTGTGGACTGATCCCAATGTGTCTGATTCGAATGAATAATGATGTGAGTTTAATTACTATTATAAAATTGCACATTCCATGTGAATTGTGCAGATTTCTGGTGGAAAGTATAGGAATTGTTCTGGCAATACCGATTTCTATTTTGGTTACTTCTGTGATGATAAAGGTCCCAGGAATGTTTCATAGACAGAAGAAAGCAAGAAAGGTGCAGGGAGAAGGAAAATGCTGATAACACTTGGATTGATTTTACTGATTTTAATTATGGTCGTCGGTGGAGACAGAGGTGTCGTTTCGCTTATTGCTTTGTGTGGAAATCTGTTGATCTTAAGTCTTGCAATCTGGCTTATGGCATCAGGAGTTCCTGTTCTTCTCGTTACGGTTTGTGTCGGCGTTGTCATTTCCTGTATTACGTTGTTCTATCAAAATGGTAGAAATGGAAAGACATGGAGTGCATTTCTGGCAACTATGATCACAATGCTGTTGCTGTTTTTCTTCATATATATCGTTGTATGGAGAAGTGAGGCGGGAGGTCTTAACGAGATACAACAGGTTGGAGAAGATGTATTTTATTATAATATGAACCTGAATATCAGTATGAGAAATGTTGCTGTCTCTGTTATACTTCTCAGTACTCTTGGAGCTGTTCTTGATATGGCACTGACAGTTACCACATCTGTTTATGAAGTGAAAAGCCATAAAGAAGATATGACTTTTAAAGAACTGATTCACAGCGGAATGCAGATAGGAAAAGAAGTGACCGGAACAACGGTGAATACACTTCTGTTTGCATATTTAGGAGAATCACTTCTGCTTTTTTCCTATCTGCGGATGCAGGGATATTCGTTTGAACTACTGTTGAATTCTAAAATCATGTTTGAAAATTGCGCCTCAATGATCTTCGGAGCAATCGCCTGCGTGGTTGTAATGCCGGTGGCAGCGGTTGCAGGGGGCTATTTTTTCCGATTTAAATAAACATAAAATCCAACGTTTAACATAATTCCAACTGCTGTAGAAACCGGTGCAGCAAGACCGATCTTTGTCAGGCTGGCATTCGGCTGGATACTCATGATGTATGCCATTGGCAGACGGACCAGAAGTGTCTGGATGAGTCCCTGTGTCATAACCCAGAGCGTCTTATCATTTCCATTAAAATAACCGATCATGCTGAAGAGGACGGCTGTTAAAATCGTTTCCGGTGCGAATCCTTTCAAGTAAGCAAAGCCATTCTGAATAACGTCGGCATCCGTAGAGAAGAATCCGGACAGGACATCTCCCTTAAGAAATACAAGAGCGAAGACGAAACATCCGACAACCAGGCCGACTTCGATTCCGGTGAACATAGATTTCTTTGCACGCTTTGATTTTCCGGCACCGACATTCTGAGAGACGAAAGAAGCCATAGATTGCATGAGTGCGCTAGGTACCAGCATTGCAAAGTTTACGATTTTACAGGCAACGCCGTAACCAGAAGAAGCCTCCAGTCCGAGCCGGTTTACAAAAGCGCAGAGTGCGAGGAATGACATCTGTGTCAGGAATTCCTGGAGCGCAAGAGGGAGTCCAATAATGAGGAATTTCTTGCACTGTGGATTCAGGCAGAAGTCTTTTTTCATAATCTTAAACGGCAAATTCTTTTTGATAAGAAGAACTACTGCGAAGACAACACTGACTGCCTGGGCGAAAACAGTTGCAATTGCGGCACCGACTGCGTTCATGTGGAAACCTACAACAAGTATCAAGTCACCGAAAACATTTATGATGCATGCGACAAGTACAAAAAGCAGAGGAGACTTGCTGTCTCCGAGTCCACGGAAAATCGCAGAAAGCAGGTTGTAGGCGACGATGAAGAAGATTCCGCCACCGCAGATACGGATGTAAACAGTAGTCAATTCGACAGCTTCAGCAGGTGCCTGCATCAGGATTGCGATCGGGTGTGCAAAACAAACCATAACGATGAACAATCCAACTGAAATCGCTGTAAATACAATTGCAGCACCGCCAATGACGGAGCCAATCTGTTCCGGTTTCTTTTCGCCGAGATAACGCGCGATCAGAACCGTGATACCCATAGCAAACTGGACGACTACGAAAGTGACCAGATTCAGAACCTGACTTCCGGTAGAAACTGCAGAAAGTCCGGAGGTAGAACCAAATCTTCCAACGACCAGAAGGTCAACCGCTCCATACGCTGCCTGAAGGATTAGTGCGCCAAGCACAGGCATCATAAATGCTACCAGTTTCTTTAGAATGCTTCCTTGCGTAAAATCAGCAGTTTTATCTGTCATTTTGAATGCTCCTTTCACACATGATGTCGTAAAATTTCTGGATTGTTTGAACCATGCAGTCAGCGTCCGCATCGGAGATATCATCAAGATAAGGCGTCAGCTCATTAAAATAATTCTCATTATATTTTTCAGAGATTTCCGTCCCATGTTCTGTCAAAGACAAGTATGTGACACGTCCATCATCTGGGGAGGCTGTCTTTTGTACCAATCCTTTCTTCTCCATTTCTTTTATTGTCCTTGTGACACCCGGTCGCGGGATATTCAGAACGTCACTTAAATCAGAAACTCTTACATGGACTTTCTGTTTCTGAAGCTCCTGGATCATATCCATATAGCGGATGTGAGATGACATGATACCTTCCGGAAGCGGAGGGAGCATCTCACGAATTCGCTTTGCCTGATAACATGCATCGAGCATGCGTTTGATTTTTTCATTTGTCATAATAAAACTCCTATATAGTTACCAAGGTTAATTACCATAGATAATTATATGGAGGTTTGAGGAATTGTCAAGAGAAAATGTTGATTGTGATGATAATTTGAGGAAAATGTGGAGAGAAGTCTTGATATGTTCGCAAATTAATAAAAGACAAGAAAACGTATAAGATAACAAGCAAGTTATAGTAAAATAAATAAAAAACTAGTATAATATAGTAAGAAAACGTACAAGATAATAAGTAAGTTATACGAGGGGAAATGATATGAATACTTATGCACCACCATTCAAACTTACAAATACAATGCTGGATTTAGTCGCATCAATTTCTGAAAAAGTAGGAAGAATCACTACTGGAAAAAA
>OGOG01003763.1_pt1 | contig 11134 bp, 9 predicted proteins | sample 1552581 | NCBI WGS metagenome assembly OGOG01 (sample SAMEA2580152, study PRJEB22360) | human gut metagenome | biome: human gut; feature: human-associated habitat; material: faeces | place: Denmark | collected 2008/2010 | reverse complement strand
TGAAACTCGACAAACTTGTAGGCGAGCGTTTCAAAGAGAAACCAAGCGATTGTGTCATTGAAAGCCATGCATTAATGATGCGCGGCGGATATATGAAAGATGTTGCCAAAGGAATTTATTCCCAGTTCACCCCATTAAAGCGGATCTGCCAGAAAATCGAAGGTATCATCCGGGAGGAAATGGATGCCATTGACGGACAGGAAGTTCTTTTCCCTGTAGCCCTTCCCGCATCCCTCTGGGACGAATCCGGCCGTTACGAATCCGTAGGCAGCGAACTTCTCCGCTTCCGTGACCGCAATGGTTCTAAAATGGTTTTAGGAATGACACACGAGGAAGCCGCTGTTCAACTTGTTCGTGATTATGCCAAAAGTTATAATAATTATCCATTTATGATCTACCAGATCCAGACAAAGTTCCGTGATGAGGCAAGACCTCGCGCCGGACTGATCCGTGTCCGTGAATTTACTATGAAAGATGCTTATTCGTTCCACACTTCCCAGGAAGATCTGGAGCGTTACTATCAGATCTGCTACGAAGCATACAACCGCATCTTTGCCAGAGCCGGTATTCCTGAAGTAGTTACCGTTGCATCCGATTCCGGTATGATGGGCGGAAGTCTTTCCCACGAATACATGCTTCTGACACCAATCGGAGAAGATTCCATTGCCATCTGCCAGGAAGATGGCTGTGATTACCGTGCCAACATGGAAGCTGCCCAGAGCATCGTGGAGAATACAAAAGATGCAGTAGATGAGCCATTGACCAAAGTTCACACACCAAACATCCACACCATCGAAGAAATCTGCGATTTTCTGAAGACACCATTGGAAAAATCCTGTAAAGCCGTTGTCTATCAGAAAAATATGACAGACGAATTTGTCGTGATCTTTGTAAGAGGCGATCTGGATATCAACGAGACAAAATTAACAAACTATCTGGGCGAGGAGGTGCACCCTGGTGTTATTACCGAAGAATGTGGTCTCAACGCCGGCTATATCGGACCGGTAAACCTTTCTGTCAACGGCAAATTTACCGTGATCTATGACCAGTCTCTCCAGGGCACAAACAACCTTTCCTGTGGTGCCAACGAAGAGGAATACCACTTCACAGGCCTCTGCATGGACCGCGATGTACCGGATGCAGAGTATGTAGATGTTGCCAAGATCGTTGAGGGCGGTATCTGTCCAAAATGTGGCAAAAAAACAATCAAGATTTCCCGTGGTATTGAAGTAGGAAACATCTTCCAGCTGGGAACCAAATATACAAAATCCATGAACATGCAATACCTGGATGCGGATGGCAATGCACAGTATCCAATCATGGGCTGTTACGGCATCGGTGTAGGCCGTCTGGCCGCTTCCGTATGCGAAGCACACCATGATGATTTTGGACCGATCTGGCCTATGAATATCGCCCCATGGCAGGTTCATCTTTGCTGCCTGCGTTCCGACGATGCTGAAGCAAAGGCATGTGCAGACAACCTGTATGATACTCTGCAGAAAAACCACATTGAAGTGATCTACGATGACCGTAATGTCCGTCCGGGTGTTATGTTCTCGGATGCAGACCTTCTGGGTGTTCCGATCCGTCTGGTTGTCAGCCCTAGAAACATGAAGGAACAGGTAGTAGAATTATCTACCCGCGACAAATCTGTACAGGATAAAGTAGCCATTGACGCTGTTTTAGACACAGTAAAGAAAATGATCGAAGAAATGAAATAATTTCAACAGCAGACATAAAAAACAGAGGCCGGAAGGAACCATACCTTCCGGCCTCTGTTTTATTTTATCAGGTAAGACCTAATGCTTTTATACCATAGATACCTTGGATATAAAATATGCTTCTGCCTCACCTTTTGTCATCTCAAATGGAATGGCCAGTTCTCCAAACAGATTATCCTCTGCCATATGCAGATATCTCTCATCGCTGGTCGTAATTTTCTTGCCTTTTTTCAATCGGTCCTGACTACGGAGATAGGAAGTCTTGATCAACTGAACCCATTTTCTTGTATCGCAGGAACGAAGGGCTGCCTTATATATATCTTCCCTGTTCTTATCATTCTCCACCTGCAATGTCTCCATCTCTTCCCATTCATCCATCAGCTTGGCCGCCTCCTGCTTGGTCATAACAGCCCTGGTAACCACCTTGGTACTGTCAGCCGGCACAAACAGTTTGCTGCCTGGTGCATATAAAGGAACCAGTGTATAATAAGTTCTTGTACTCTTTCCCATGTCCATTTCCTGCACCGCATCTACTTTGCACACACCATTGTTGCCATGTACTACATAATCGCCAATTTCAAACAATTTTACCCTTCCTTTCTTTCATTATGCTGATTAAGTCCTCTAAACACTACTCAAAGTATAACACTTTTTCGGGCAAATTGTAAGGTTTTTAGGGATAAAGGCAAAGATTTGTGAAAATTAACCCATAGGTAAAGACTGATTCTTGTGCATTTTACCTACTTTGCATCAGAACAAATGAAACTGATCTCCGCTTCTGCTGCCACTTTTCCATTCACAGTGGCAACTGCCTTTCCTACGCCCATAGGACCTTTGCACTTAATGATCTCTGTCTCCAGTTTTAGTACGTCTCCCGGAACCACCTGTTTTCTAAATTTGGCATTTTTGATTCCACCAAAGAAAGCAAGCTTTCCCTTGTTTTCCTCCAGACTCAGCACTGCCACTGCGCCAACCTGAGCCAATGCCTCAATAATGAGAACTCCCGGCATAACCGGCTGCTGCGGAAAATGTCCCTGGAAAAATGGCTCATTTACCGTAACATTTTTATATCCTACTGCCTTCACTCCCGGCTCCAGTTCTTCGATACAGTCTACCAGAAGGAATGGATAACGGTGAGGGATTATTTTTTTGATTTCATTTACATCTAATAACATAAGGGCCTCTCTTTCTTTTTCATGGAAAAGGCGCAGCGGATCGAACCGTTACGCCCCTTTTTATTTTTTATGCTTCGTATGCTTTGAAGATCAAAGTAGCATTGTGTCCACCAAAACCAAGTGAGTTACTCATCGCCACATTGACCGGTGTCTCTACTGCCTCTGTTACACAGTCCAGATCACACTCCGGATCTCTATTTACAAGACCTGCATTTTTGTGTACATAATTTTCCTGAATTGCCTTCACACATGCAATCGCTTCTACACCGCCGGCGGCGCCCAGAAGGTGTCCCACCATAGACTTAGTAGAATTAACTTTACAATGATAAGCAGCTTCACCCATAGCCAGTTTAAGGGCGGCTGTCTCTGTCAGGTCATTTAAGTGTGTACCTGTTCCGTGAGCATTAACATAATCAATCTCTTCCGGTGTCACACCTGCATCTTTCATCGCAAACTCCATTGCCTTGGCAGCACCGGATCCGTCTTCCAATGGTGCTGTTACATGGTGTGCATCACTGGTAGCACCGTAACCTACGATCTCTGCATAAATCTTGGCACCTCTCGCCTTGGCATGCTCCAGTTCTTCCATAACAAGGATTCCGGCACCTTCACCCATGACAAAGCCACCACGCTCCGCATCAAACGGAATGGAAGCACGCATCGGATCCTCTGAAGTAGACAACGCATTCAGTCCGGTAAATCCAGCCACACCACTTTCTGTGATAGCGCCTTCTGTACCTCCTGCAAACATTACCTCAGCCTCACCGTACTGAATGGAGCGGAATGCCTCACCAATATTATGGTTACCGGTAGCACACGCTGTTACTACGTTGATATTCTTTCCCTGAAGTCCCAGCTGGATAGAAATGTTACCGGCTGCGATATTGGAGATCAGCATCGGGATCATCAGTGGTTCTACACGGTTTGGTCCCTTTGTCTGGATACGCACATAGTTTCTCTGTACGCACTGCAGACTTCCGATTCCACATCCTACAGCACATCCTACGCGGAAAGAATCTTCTTTTTCCATATCCAGTCCTGCATCCTCCATAGCCTCTTTGGCTGCTACTACTGCATACTGGGAAAAATCTTCCACACGGCGGGCAGATTTTTTGTCCATATACTGCAATGGATCAAAATCTTTGACCTCTGCTGCCAGATGTGCTTTATAATCACTTGTATCAAACTTTGTGATGGGTCCGATACCTACTGTGCCTTTTTTAATATTTGCCCAAAAATCTTCTACATTATTACCAATCGGAGTCACGGCTCCCATACCGGTAATCACTACTCGTCTGCTCATTTCTTACCTCCGTAATCTAAAACTATTACATTGCAATACCGCCATCCACACAGATCACCTGGCCGGTAATATATCTTGCTTTGTCCGATGCCAAAAAGACTGCTGTCTCGGCGATATCCTCTACTTTTCCAAATTCACCAAGCGGAATGGTCTTAACCGCTGCTTCTTTTACAGCATCATTTAACTTATCTGTCATCTCCGTGGCAATGAAACCAGGGGCAATGGCATTTACCGTAATATTACGGGCTGCCAGTTCTTTGGCTGTTGCCTTGGTGAGTCCAATGATACCTGCTTTGGACGCAGAATAATTGGCCTGTCCCATGTTGCCGGTCACACCGGAAACCGATGCGATATTGATGATGCGGCCAACGCGCTGTTTCATCATTGGACGGGTAACAAATTTGGTTCCATTAAACGCACCGCCAAGATTGGTATCGATCACATCCTGAAATTCTTCTTCCGACATTTTCATGATGAGATTATCTCTTGTGATGCCCGCATTGTTTACAAGTATGTCAATTCTTCCATACTCTTTTACAACCTCTGCAAAAAATTCCTTAGCCTGTGAAAAATCACTGACATTGCACTGCTTTGCTACAGCTTTGCCGCCTGCATTTTCAATTTCTGCCACCACTTCTTCGGCTCTTTCTTTGGAACCATTATAATTTACAACCACCGTAGCACCTTCTCTTGCCATGGCCAGGGCGATTCCCCTTCCGATTCCACGGCTTGCTCCTGTCACTACCGCAATCTTGTCTGCTAATAACATACATCCTCCATTCCAGGCACCCTGCTTTTACGCCAGGGCTTCTACAACCTTATCTATGTCTTCCATAGTTCCAACTGTATAAGTAGTCAGTTCTTTGCCAAGTTTTTTGCCGATCTTTTTATTAAATCCTGCCAGCGTACGGCCTGGTCCGATTTCGATAAATGTATCTACGCCATCCTCTACCATAGCCTCTACCGACTGCTGCCAGCGAACTGAATTACTTACCTGTTTAATCAGCAATGGTTCAATATCTTCTTTTTTTGTTACGTAGGAAGCGTTTACATTCGCCACATATGGAATCTGTGGCTCTGAAATTGTCAATTCCTCCAATACCGGTTTTAATTTCTCGCCGGCACCAGTCAAAAGGCTGGAATGGAATGGTCCGCTGACATTCAAAAGCACTGCTCTTTTGGCTCCTGCTTCTTTCAGTTTATCCGCTGCCTGTTTTACCTGCTCTGTCTCTCCTGAGATAACAATCTGTCCGGGGCAGTTGTAGTTTGCCACCTGTACCTGTTCAAATTCTTCGATGTTTTCCTCGATCACTTCTTTGTCCATACCAAGGAGCGCTGCCATACCGCCTTTACCAGCCGGTACTTCTTCCTGCATATAAATACCTCTTTTGCGAACTGCTTTGGCTGCATCTACATAGTTCATCGATCCTACTGCCACCAGAGCGCAGTACTCACCCAGACTCAGGCCTGCTGCCACGTCCGGTTTAATTCCTCTGGAAAGAAGTTCTTCCATAATTGCCACACTGGTTGTCAAAAGACATACCTGTGTATACTCTGTAATATTGATATTGTCATTTTCTTCAAAACAAAGTGCCTTCAGATCCAAGTCTACTGCCTCACTGGCACGGTCAAAAACTTCTTTTGCTTTAGCAGAATGATCATATACATCCTTACCCATGCCAACAACCTGTGCACCCTGTCCCGGGAATACAAATGCTATTTTAGCCATCGTTCTAACTAACCTTTCTAAAATCATTTTCTCTAATAAAGACAAACACCAAGACAGAGTCAACAACCCCCTCTTGGTGTCTTTGTTGTCTGTTTACAGACACTATGTGCAGTTTTAAATTACTCTACACCTTTGCTCTTTAAGAAATTCATTACGTCGCCTACAGTATTGATGCTTTCAAGATCATCTGTTGGAATCTCAACATCATACTCTTCTTCCAATGCCATGATCAACTCATAGAGATCAAGGGAATCAGCTCCCAAATCATCTTTGAATGAAGATGCCTCTGTAATGCTGTCTGCATCTACGCTCAACTGGTCTGCAATAAGTTCCTGCATTTTTTCTAACATAATACTATTTCTCCTTTTTTGCTTTTATTTTTTAGCACTGCCGGATGACAGCACTATTGTATTCAAACCTCTTTGAATAATCAAGCCTATTTTACAGTATATTGTCATGTTTGTCAAGATATCCCGCAATTGTGTTGGCAGTGAGTGTTTGCCGCCACTTTTTATAGTTTCCGCAAGGAGGCAGAAAAATTTTGCGTCTCGTGGGCGCTCCCGCTGGTTAAGTGCGTAACGGTATGGGGGCTTATGCCAAGGCATGTACAAGCCCCTCATACCGACGCACTTAAAACCCACTTCCGCAAATTTTTTCTGCCTCCTTGCTGGAATACCAAAAGACTGGCAGCAAACACTCACAGCAATTCCAATATATCTACCAAATTTCTGCATCAAAAAAAGCTCCCTATCGGACTTGAACCGATGACCTACACATTACGAATGTGCCGCTCTACCAACTGAGCCAAGGAAGCTTTGCACTAACAAGAGATATTGTACACAAACAGGGAAAAAATGTCAAGTTCTTATTATTTCATCTTGGATTTAAATACAAGGCTGGCCAAAAAACCAAGGATCAGTGCTCCTGAAATTCCTACGGCAGCACTTTCAAATCCTCCGTAAAAACAACCCAGAAACCCAAGCTGGTCGATTCCCTCTTTTACTCCTTTAAAAAGCAGGTGTCCAAATCCGATCAGCGGTACGGTAGCACCGGCACCGGCCCACTTGGCAAAAGGTTCATATAAATGCAGGAAACTTAAGATAGCTCCTATGCACACCAGTCCTACCATGATCTTGCCAGGCAGTAATTTTGTATTATCCATGATCAGCTGCACCAGTGCGCAGATAGCGCCTCCGATTGCAAAAGCAAGAATATAATCCATTTCGTTTCACTTCCTTTCGTCTTCCACTTCCAGCACTACACCGTGTGCAATGCCGGGGATGGAGTTTCCTTCATTAAAACTCACCGGTGACAATAACGCTCCTGTTGGCACAAACAACACTCTCTTCCACTTTCTTTTCTTCAGTTTGTTCATAATATATCCGCACAAAGTTATGGCACTGCAGCCACATCCGCTTCCGCCGGCATTGGTGTTTTGTTCCTTGTTATAGTAAATCTCTGTTCCGCAGTCAAAATGATAGGGTTCGATATTATATCCATAGCCGTGCATCATATCTGCCAGGATCCTCTGCCCTACAGTTCCCAGATCTCCTGTGATAATACGGTCATAATACTCCGGTCCCACCCCCAGATCTTTAAAGTTATGAACCAGCACATCGGCAGCTGCCGGTGCCATACATGCGCCCATATTCATGCTGTCTTTAATACCATAGTCCGTGATGGTTCCGGTGGTGACTCCCATAACCCGGACATAGGTTGTATCTGTTTTTTTCCAGCCGGCTTCTTCTGAAGCCAGTACCAGGGCTCCGCTTCCTGTCACCGTCCAGGTAGAAGAATAAGGACGCTGGCTGCCATAGGCAAGGGGATACCGAAACTGTCTCTCCGCACTGGCAAAATGACTGGATGTAAGTGCCACCGTATAATCTGCAAACCCTCCATCGATCAGCATCGAAGCAATGGCCAGAGATTCCCCCATGGTGGAACAGGCTCCGTAAACACCAAACATAGGAATATTAAAATTCATAATGCCAAAGGAGGTAGCGATCAGCTGCCCCAGCAGATCTCCTGCCACCAGATACCGGATCTCTCCCGGTTCTTTGGCAGCCTTGCGCAGAGCGATCTGAGTTGCCAGCTGCTGCATCTTGCTCTCCGCCTCTTCCCAGGTTTTTCCACCAAACAAAGGATCCTCTTCCACCAAATCGTAATATTTGCCAAAGGCACCCTTTCCCTCTTTTTCCCCTGCCACACATCCGGCCCCAAGGATCACCGGCGGTCTGGCAAACAACAGACTTCTCTTCCCCGCCATTTTATTTCTAATCATAACAAAAGGCTTCCTTTCATACTAAGAATATTGTTAGTATGAAACAGAAGCCCTTTTGTTATTCAAACGGTCTGTAATTTATTTTTTCTTTTTCAGCCGCAGTATGCTGACTGAATATTTTGGTACTGTGTAGTTAAACTGACTGCTGACGCCGGATACCTTAGAGCTTACCAGTTTTACCTTTTCGGTCTGCCCTAAAATATTGTCATCGGTAAGACTGTTTCCGGCTACCAGATCCAAATCGGCCGTATCGGCCATATTGTCATAGCCTTTAATGTCCATGGCAAATGTCTTTGGATAACCGGTCACATTTACCATTTTTACAATCACATCACCGGTTTCATCGGTGCTGACTACCTGATAACTTTCTGCATTGGTGCCATCTTCTATGGTGTAATCTACCATCAGACGGTCATCCATGTAGCATTTTACATTTTTACCGTTTACTACTACTTTCAGATGATACACAGATGCGTCAGCGATGTGTACAGAACTGGTAGTTCCTGCAATCTGCCCGGACTTATTGCCGCTTGTCACCTTCTGGAGACAAGATACCGTATTGTTCCATCCGCCAAGGTTCCAGAAGTAGTTTTCTTTACTGTTTCCTACGGAAAATGGGATCAAAAATCCTTCACTGCCGCTGTATTTGACAGCATCTACGGTATAGGTGTAGTTTTTCCAGGAAGAATTTCCAAAATACATAGCGGATCCTGTCGATCCATACAGGTTTGTATTGGTGGTTTCGCTGGCCTGTACCAGTTGGTTTTCAGCCACATACCAGTTACCGTCAGAAACTTTTTCCCACTGGCTGCCGATGCTGTTGCCGTTAAAGTTGTCCTGACCTAATACTTCGCCTGTATCATTGCTGACTACTTTTACATTGCTAAAAGATGCACTGGTGTTCCATGTTCCCACACCGACTTTGCCCTTAAAGTCCGGAGATGTAACTTTGGCACCGTTTAACTCAGATTTCAACAAGGTAGTTCCTGCATTCTTGGCAAACGCTTGCTGAACATAATAGTTTACTGAGTTGGTCGAGGTTTTGTTGTTAAACCAGATCAGATCCGGTGACCAGTGCAGGGCTGTCAGGTTTCCAAACAGCGGTGCATAGGCAGCCATTCTTACAATATCGCCATTGCGCTCCAGTCCGGTCATGTATGCTGCTTCGGAAAGAGCGGACAGCCAGGTGTTGGAAAGGGATGCGTATTCGCCTAAAAATACACTCATTCCGCCACCGTAAGTGGATGTAGTCATTTTGGCAGGATCTCTTGTATAATTGCTTTCATCGTAATAATCTGCGTGGGTCAGGAACCAGTCCGGCGAATTATAATAATGATGATCCACTGCTCCGGCAAAATCGCTGATAGTCTTACCAGGATGTGCTTTCAGCCATTTATCCGCCTCTTTGTACGCAGCTGCGTAATTTACTTTATCACTGTCTCCATCGTCCACACCGGCTGTAAACATCAGCTCAATGTCACCGTACAGACTTGGATTTTCTTCTTTTGCTTTGGCAAAGGCATCTACAAAGGCTTCATAACGCTCGTAAAACTTATTGCCCCACTGCTCGTTACCGATTCCTACATATTTCAATGCAAATGGATCTTTGTGGCCCATAGCAATACGGACTTTACCCCATTTGGTTGTTTCATCGCCTCGGCAGAATTCTACCAGATCCAGAGCATCCTGGATGTAACGCTGAAACTCGGCACTGTTAATGTCCGGTGCACTGCTCTGGCTCTCTCCATAAGACTGGCCCATGCAGCACATTCCGGCATTGACTACCGGTACACCGGTGGCGCCCAGATCTTCTGCCAGTTGGAAATACTCATAAAATCCAAGTCCATAAGACATATAAGATGGGTTCTGGTCGTTAGTAGCCATTTCATCGGTCCAGATATTCTGTCCCTGTTTTCTGGCTGCCACATCTCCATAAGTTCCTGCAAATTCATAAGGCTGTCCCTCTGAATCGGCACCAATGGAATCCTTCCAGCTGTAGGCTGTCTTTAAGGTTGCGCCCTCAATGACACATCCTCCCGGGAAACGGAGGAATTTCGGATGAAGCGCTTCCAGTTTTTCTGCCAGGTCTTTTCTCAATCCGTTTTCTCTTCCTTTATAAGTATCCTCTGGAAATAAAGAAACCATATCCAGTGCTATTTTCCCTTTTGGGATCACCACACGGAGCGTTACATTTTTATTGGCTGTGACATTGGATGTAAGTTCCACCTTGTATTTCTGCCACTGATCTGTCACGGCTGCAATGGTTCCCTGTGCCGCTACGGTGCTTCCATTCATCAGACTGACACGCACCGGACCGGTATAACCATCCAGTCCTTTGGCGTAAACAGAGAACTTATATTTGTTACCGCTGACAATGCTCATGCCATCCAAAAATCCTTTGTTGGCAATTCCGGCATCGGAAGAAGATGTATTGGTTACTACCATGTAGTTTGGATTATTGGCATTTAAGTATCCGCTTGTATCATTTTTCTTCACTTGGGCTGTCACGGTTCCTACATCACTCCAGGCATGTTTTTCATTACCGGCTGCCAGACTGGTAAATTCAAAGGAACGGTTCTGCACCATCTCTGCGTACAATCCACCGTCTGCCGCAAAGTTAATGTCCTCGATAAAAATTCCATACAGCATATCACTGATGCTGTGCACTTTATTGGATGCATCCACATTCAGAGTATAGTTGCTCTTCGCTGTATTATAAGCAGCTATCTCTCCCGGTTTGCCATATACTGCTGGTGTCGGTGTCGGACTCTCTGCCGGTGAAGCAGTCTTTTTCGGCGTCTGCGCTGGTGTCTGCGCTGGTGTCTGCGCCGGTGTCGGTGTCACTGCCGGCTTATTTGCTGTCGTTTTTTTCTTAGCAGATGGCACGGTCACTTTACATTTCAGTGTTTTTATAACAGCTTTCTT
>OGOG01003762.1_pt1 | contig 11134 bp, 12 predicted proteins | sample 1552581 | NCBI WGS metagenome assembly OGOG01 (sample SAMEA2580152, study PRJEB22360) | human gut metagenome | biome: human gut; feature: human-associated habitat; material: faeces | place: Denmark | collected 2008/2010 | reverse complement strand
ATGTGCCACTCCTCCCAGAGATTGCCCCGGATGGTGACACTGTCCGTCAAATTCATGGAGAGCATTCCCGCGGGTGTCCAGCAATCCAGAAGCCATGTGTACGGGGTATAGCTTCCGTCCGGGTACCAGATGGGCGTGAAGTGGGTGCGGCGGTTATAGGTGCTGTAGGGATTGACTTTGAATTGGAAGGCCGTGCTTCGCCCGGAGATGGATGCCTCCAGCAGCCGCCAATAATTCTCATACCCAAACTCCGGGAAGTAGGTCACGGCGTTTTGAGCTGCTGTTACTGCCGCACTCTGATTTGTAGTGACTCTTGCGGTCACCTTCTCATGAATGCCATAGCCGCTTTTCAGTGTGGAGGCGGTCGCTGTAGGGCTTTTCTCATCCGGCGTGATCTTCATACTGCCGGTCAAGCTGGCGGAGTAGCCGTTGTAGTCAAACTCCCACCAGCCATGATCCTCCCACCAGCCGTTGTCCACCCAATGATACCAGCGATCCCTGTGGGTCTTTCCATCCGCATCTGTCCAATAGTCGGTGTGCCAGCACTTCTGCCAATGCTCGACCCATTCCCAATTCTCCTGCCACCACGGGGACCAGATTCCCCAAGAGGCGGAGGTCACTTGCTCTTTCTCTGGGATAGAGGACGGGCGGAAAGCATCGTTGCGGTCATCCGCCAGAGGGTTGGGCGGGTCATTGCCGTCCAGATCCACGATGTTGCAGGTGATGGTGCTCTGCGCCGAGCCGCCGCCAGACACGCTGACGGAGATGGTGATGACGCAGGGTTCGGCGGGAGTGCGCCAACGCACCCACACCAGCTGACTGTCGCCATCCGGGTAGTAGACATTGCTGACGGTATAAGTCCTGCCCTGAATGTTAAAGCGTACCGACACAGGGTTGTCAGGATCGGCTTGTCCGCTGCGCACCTCTACGGAGGTGATAACTTCCGTATTGACGCGGTATTCATAGTCATATTCGCCGGGTTCGGGCGGTGTGGTCACCTCATTGAAGCGGACAATGCCGATACCGAGTGAAGCGAGAATATCGCTGTTAGATGCCTTATCCGTGCGGCTGCCGGACCATGCGGCGTAGCCGAGATCCGCTTCCTCCAGAAAAATCGCCAGCGGCAGATTTTTATGGGTGAGCGTACCCAGCTTCTTTCTGAGATCGCCGTTGACGATCTGGTCATACAGAGCCGCTTCCGTGGCGGTCATGGCGAACTGCTGACCGTTGTAGCAAAGATAGGCCAGCGGCTCTACTACCAGCTTGTAGTCTCCGCCAATGAGCGTATCGAAGTCCATTCCTGCGTATCCAGCAATGGAACGGATGACCTGTTCATCGGTGAAATAACTGCGAATCGCGGCGATGCTGGCTTTGCTGCTGCTCGTAGAGATGATCTTGGGCAGGCTCTGACTTGGATTTCGATACGAATATCCGCTGACCGATACGGACAGTCCTCGTCCTGCATTGTAAGACAACTTGGACACCTTTCCGAAGTGAGCAATATTTGCTATAGGAACCTTGTTGGTTAAGTCAATAGGGGTTCGCACCACAGAATGGGAACCCACATCCACGATAGACACTCTCACGCCGTCCATGCCGGGATTCCAGTAGTTGGTCTTGGTACCGTCCCCCATACTGCCTCCACCGCCGTCAAAGTTGCCATCTCCTGTGGCATAGGCGGGAACAGCGGCGGATATCGCTATCACCAATGCCAGCAGCAGGGATATGATCCTTTTCATACGCATTCCTCCAGTCGTGAAGATAAAAAGAGACACGGCCGTTTCTCAGCCGTGTCTCTCTTGGAAGGGCGAGGTCAGCCGCCCATGATACCGATCTTGTTGCCGTTCTCATACATATCATTCAGTGTTCCGCCATCGTTGGGACCGCTGGGCGTCACATAGCCGAAGCCGGGGACATATACCTGTCCGGCATCATTGGTGCTGCCGCCCGCAGGCTCTGTGGGCTGGGGCTTTACCTCAGTCTGCTCCGGCTTGTAGGTGGGCGGCGTTTCCTTGTTGCGGTCCGCTTCCGGCACATCATCCGCCGCATGGTCCTTTTCCGTCTTGCCGGGATGCTCCGGCGCGTCCGGCTTGGTGGGCGTACCCTGAATGGCCTGTTCTGTGCCGGAGCTGTCAGCATCCCTGCCGGGATCATGCTGTTTGCCATCCGTCTTGCTATCCACCTTTACCTCTGGATCGCTGATGTTTACCACCGGATCTTTCGTGTTGGGTGTATCGTCCGGGATGGCGGGGTCGATGGGCATGGGTACCGCAGCAAGGCGGCTGACGATCCCCACCACCAGCACCGCGCAGAGCAGGACGCCTGCCGCAATGAGGATGATGCGTTTTGTTTTGTCTGTCATAGGTCGAACTCCTCCTTTGTAGGGGTCAGTGATTTTTCTTCTTGTCCCGAACATACCACAGCTTTCTTCGGAAGTCTACTGCAAGAAGTGAAAAGAACTAAAACTTTGGGATATACTTGGCCTGCACCTGCAGATTTAGGCTCACGGGCGGCAGCACACGTCCGGCAAAGCGGATGGGGACCTCCAGATGGAGGGTGGCGGTTGCGAGATACCCCTCGCTCCGGCCTGAGGCGATGGCGTTGTTGGAGATGCGGACGGACAGGTCGGAGATCGTATACTCCAGCTCGTTCCCGGCGTATTTCATGCAGCCTTCGCCATCTGTGGTAAGGCCGAGGATATAGGACAGGTTGCCGTAGATGTCACCGGCGTCGATGGACTCGAACCACTCGCCGTCCCCCTCCGGGAACCAGCCTGCGGCATAGCCCTCCCGCACAGAGTGGTACACATCGTCATAGTTCTCATTGACCGTGGCAATGACCGCCTGCTGCACCGCGTCCCGCACACCCTGCACGATGATGTTCACCCGGAAGTATTCCGCTATGACCATAAAGAGCATGAGCAGGCAGAGTGTCACAGCAATGACCATGGGATGGCCCTCACCGGAGCGAGAGCGCAAGAGTCGTTTTCTCATTTCCAATACACCTCCGATCTGCCGCTGGCCTGTGCCGTCAGCTCAATAGGGAAGCTGCCAAGCCCACCAAAGCCGATGTCCACATCCATGGTCAGCGTCACCGTCACCTCCTCATTGAGCTGGATGCGGCCGGTACGGGACCAGCGGATGTCCGGGTCGATCTCCAACCGCTCAGACAGCACCTGCGCGCGGGAGGTCGTTTCACTCCCGACTCTGCCGGTGATCTCGGCTTCCCGCACCAGCTCGGCGGCGAAGGTGTCAAGCTGCTGCTTCGCCACATACACCGGCAGCACCTTCACCGCCAATGCGATCACCAGCATGGCGCAGAGGATGAGGACGCAGGTATCGATATAGCCCTCGCCGGAGCGTTTCTTCCATTTGTTTCTCATCCGAACAGCCCTCCCATCGAGGTGAGGATCTGCATGAGGATGACCACAATGTAGATGAGCATGAAGCAGACCAGCATGACGAAGGAGTACACACGGATTTTGGGCGGGATCTTCGCCGCCTGCGCCTTGAGCCGCTGAAGCTCCAGCTGTTTCATATCGTGCGAGAGCATCTGAAAATAGACGCGCCCGTCATCACCGCGCAGGACACCGATGAGCCCTCGCACGATGTCCGAGAGCATGGGCGACGCCAGCCTGCCCTCGAAGCGAACCAGTGCCGCTTCGTAAGAGGACGAGCGCATATCCGCCGTCAGCACATCCAGCTCACGGGCGAAGTCGGGACCGGCGTGCCGCTTATAGTTTTCAAGGATCGTCAGCACATCGCGGCTGGCTCCCAGCTCCTGCTCCACTGTGGCAACAAAGCGGGGCAGCTCACCCTCGATCTTCTCGCGGCGTTCGGTGACCTTTTCCTCCGCCTTGCGGCTTTCCTTGAAGTAAAGCAATATCGACAGCAGCACCACGATGGGCGAGAGCAGAGGGAAGATCAGCAGACACGGAATGACCGCCAGCAGTGCGGCGGCAGGCTTGAGGATGGTATAGGCCAAGTAGACCTCCGGCGTCATATCCATGCCGGCAGCACTCAGCGTGCGCTCCATGCGATGACGCTTGTACTCGTCCATTCGGATAAACTTGGAGAGCTTGATAGCCCAGCCAAGGAAGATCGCGTCCAGCGACTTCATCCGCTTTTTCTCGGTTCGCCCGGCGGACAGGAGCGCCTTCTCCGTGGAGAGACGGGGTAGCTTCAGGATATCCGCCAAGATGAAGAACAGACCCGCGGCAACGGCCACGCCGAAAAGGAACAGTAAGATCGTCATGTCCGTCACCTCCGATATTCAATGGGCTGGGTCAGCTTGACCACTCTGGCAAAGGAGAGAAAGATAGCGGCGGCACAGACCGCCAGCACCGCCTTGCCGGGTACGGTGGTCATCAAGGCCGCATACCAGTCCTTGTTGAGAAAGTACAGCAGCGGGATATTCAGCACCACCAGCGCCGCCATGGAGATGAATTCCTTGCGGGGCGCGAACACGAGATTCTCCAGCTCCCCATTGATGATGCGCATATCTGATAGCTTTGCCACAATGGGATTAAGGGTGCTTTTCATGCTGTGGTCATACTGGCAGGCGGAGAGTGCCTCACACCACTCCCGCCAAACCTCATTGTCAATGGCAGACTTCAGCTCCACCAACGCCGCATTCATATCCGGGTCGATGTGCTTGATGCGGGTGAGGAAGCTGCGGAACACGCCTTGCACGGGTGGGTTCAGGTAGTTGGTGTTCTCCTCCACAGCGGTCTGCAGATCCTCACTGCGGAGGTAGGCCGTGGTGATGATAGAAAGCGCCGTTTCCAGCTCGGCGGTAACAGCTTTCCTGTAGTGTCCGGCCGTGAGCTTGATGTACCAAAAGGGCAGGAACATCATGCCGGCCGCCAGCACCGGCACCAGCAAGAGGTTATTCATGATGATGGCGATGCCCGCACCCACGGCAAAGAGCAGTAGGGATGCCGCGCACAGCACGGGAAAGCGTTCCTCCTTGCCGGTGGCTTGCAGGATCGTCTGCGCTTCCGATATCTCACGGCGGAAGAAGCCGGGCTTCTTGCGCTGGGTCGTCTCGTTGATCTCATCCCGGATGCTTTTGGGCCCGGCGGTCAACCGGCGGAACACACCCAGCGTGAAATCCATGGGCGAGATACGGAAGATAAGAAATGCGCCGGTGATCATGCCGACGCACGCAGTCAGCAGCAGGGCTGTCAAGTGGCGTTCACCTCCTTCTCGGGTTTCAAAAGAGCCTGCAGCTCCTCGTTGGGCATACCGTTTTCCAGCAGGCGTTTGCGTAGGCTGGCGGAGATCTCGTTTATCTGCGCATGGTGGCCCTCAATGATAAATTTGTCATTCTCCATGTGATTCTCCGTGATGACATAGCGGAACAGCGTGTTGTAGCGGCGATCCCCATTGGGCAGGATCTCGCATTCCATGATCTCCATCATGCGGCGCTGTTTGTTCTCCAGCTGCTTGCAGAAGACCACGATGGGATATGCCTCCGTCACATAGCTGAGAAGGGTCTCATCGGACATATCCACGGCTCGTTTGCACAGGGACACCATGCGGCGGTAGGTCGCTTCACAGGAGTTGGAGTGGATGGTGGTCAGCACTGCCACGCCTACACGGGCGGCTTCCTGGGCAGCATTCGCTTCGGCACCGCGCATCTCGCCCACGACCAAAATGTCCGGGTTGAAGCGCAGGCAGATGTCCACCAATGCGATCTGGTCGACACGTTGGCGCTCGTTTTCACTGTCGCGGGTCAAGGTGTGGACTACCGAGTTGATCACCTTGCCATTTTCCTCCCGCACCAGTTCCAACTCGCGGGATCCGTTCTCAATGGTAAAGATGCGTTTGCTGTTGGGAATAGTGGTCAGCAGCCAACCTGCCGCCGTGGTCTTGCCGGAGGAGGTAGCTCCTGCGACGCAGATGGAAATACCGTAGCGCAGGAATACGGAGAGCCAGTCCAGCATCTCCGCCGTGGCGGTGCCGCTGTGGAGCAGATCCTCACGGCTGAGATTGTGGCGGTTGACGATTCGGATGGAAGCGGCGACGCCCACATCTTCATCTACCACGGGGGACTTCATAGCGGCGATACGGGTGTTTTTGGTCAGATGCCCCGTGACCAAAGGACTGGCATTATCCAGCACCATGCCGGAGGCGTGGAGCATACGGCGGATGACAGCGAGGGCGTGTTCCGGTGAGTCGAAGTGTTCCGTGAGCTTTTCGTTTCGGCCGTCCGAATACTGCACCTCAATATCACGCCACGAATTGATGTTGATCTCTTCGATACCGTCTCCGTAGATGTAGCGGGTCAGGAAGCCGAATTCCGCCATCTCGGAATAGATGGCTTCTACCAGCTCCACCTGTGTCATGCCCGCCACAGCGACGCGCTTGTCCTGCAGGTATTTCGTGATATAGCGCTGGAGATGCTCCTTAGAGTCCTCGCCGCCCTCGGTGATGAGGGCGGCGTAGGAACCGGAGATGTACTCCTGCACCTCTTGCAGCACGGAATTGAAGTCCTTTCCCGCTGTCTCAGGAGCAAAGAACAGGTTGTGTGCCCGTCCGAGCGCGCCAACATCGGTGTTCAATGTGCGGTTCGGCGTGTCATCCACCACGACAGGGACGACTTCCGGCTCCGAGGTGACCTGATATTCCGGCGCGTCCCGCCGTTCTGCGTCTGCGGCAAAGATCGTGCCGTTTCGCTTTTCGCCAAGTGCCATATCAAAACACCTCCGCGATGATCTTTTCCAGTTCCTTGCGGAACGGGCGGCTGTCCTTGAGGGCGAGGTCAGCGAGGAGATCTCGCCCCAGATACTGTTCTTCCAACTCCTGCGAATAGGGCAGCACGAAGGTCGCATCGCCCAGTGCCTTGCCGATATGGTCTGCCGCCTGATAGGGCTTCACATTGGACGCCACCTTATATTGCTTGTCTACATCCCACTCAGCATCTTCCAGCAAAGGAAGCTGACTGGAGAAGTAGCTGACGCTTTTGGGGTCGCAGTTGGCAAGACGCAGGACATTGTCTGCTTCCATCAGCGCCACGGCGGAGAGGATATCGTTGGCGATGTAGCTGCCGCAGTCCACGATAACATAGGGCGCGATCTGACGCAGCCCGTCCAACAGCTCCACCACCTGCTTCTGCGCGAAGGGCGGGGTGCTGTATTCGTTCTGCAATTCGAGGAGTCCCAGCGCTGCGAGATAGCTGTTGTGCTTGAAGGTGACGAGGTTATGTTTGATGAGGTTTTCGCTGATGCGGGCGGCGGCAAGGACGCTGGCAAGAGAGCCTTTGCTCTCCAGAGCGTCCGCATGGCAGATGCACGGCAGCATGGGAGCGGCCATGTCACAGAGCAAAAGGATGACATTTTTCTTCCTGGCGGAGAGCATTTTTGCGATCTTCGCCGCCGTTATTGTCTTTCCGCTGCCGGGGCTGCCCCAGACCGCCAGCACACCACCGCTGTCATTCTGCACTTCCGGTTTCTCCGTATCGCGCTGAAAGATGCTGGCTTTTCTGAAATTCATTCCGTCACCTCGCTCTCCGGTGCGGCAGGCTCGGTGGGTTCGCCCTCCTCAATGGGGCTTTCCTCCGGCTCAGTGTACAACTCCTCGATGAGTGCGTCCTGCGCCTCAATGAACTGTTTTGCGCCGTCTGCTGTGCCGCGGTAGACGAGAGCCAGATGGAGTTTGGCGTCCTTTTCCAGTTCTGCCAGTACCTTGGCCTGCTCCGGCAAGACGAGGAAGGTCACGGTGGAGGGAAGCTCCTTTTCCTCCTCTGTTGCTTCGCCGGTATTGGCATCGTAGCCGGTGCTGGCAGTGACGCTGATGATCTCCACATACTGCAGCTCGGCAGGGATGGTGGTTTCGCCGTCCTCCGGGTAGTCCGCCACGATGACCGATACGATGTCACCGCTCTGGAGTTTGCCGGACAGTCCGGTGGCAAAGCTCTTGATGGTGACGGAGATCGCCTGCTTCGAGCCATCCAGATTATAGAGATAGGCATTCTCGGCAGCAGGGGCTTCCGAGAGTTTTGCAGCGAGAATATAATCGCCCACGGCGAAGTCCGCTTTGGCGTATTTGCCCACTACATTATCTTTCACGGTCATAAGACCGGAGGGGAGGTTGTAGGAGCCGACCTCGGTCGTGGTGACCATGTCTTTGGTGATGAGTTCACCAGCCTGAATATCTTTCGTCACACGGACGATCTCCGCTTTCTGGCTGATGCTCTGATTGAACAGCGGTGTGATGCCGAAGCAGATCACCAGCGCCAGCAGAATGCAGATGATGCCGATGACCGTGCGGTTTTTGAAAATGCTCATGGAGCGAGCCTCCTTTGTATTAGATGATATATGCGGTAAAAAAGCCTGCCGCAAGGAAGGGTGCAAATGGGTAGCTCTCCGGTGGACGCTCTTGCTTGCGGATCTTGCGCAGGGCGGCTATTGCAAGGTAGAAAAGGCAGTACAGCAGCAGTGCCAGCACCAGTCCGGCGCCTCCTCGCAGAAAGCCGAGCAGGAAACCGGAAGCTGCGATGAGGAGCGTATCTCCCATGCCGCCGCGTCCTCTACGGCTTGCCTGCCAAAATGGGACGGCAAGCGTCAGGCCGAGAAGCCGGGCGGGGCTGAAAGAGATCAGCCCCGCCGCTGCTACGACGATACTGGAAAGGTCATAGATCTGCCTGTGCCGGAGATCTGTCCAAGCCGCCGTCAGGAATCCCGTAAGGAATAGAATGCCCTGCAGCGCTGTCCACACGGCTTACTCCAGCGCGCCCGCGTAGTTGAACATATTCGTGATGCGCTCGTTCAGGGTGGGCATGACCACATCACCGAACAGGGCGTACAGACCGGCCAGCAGCAGAGCGCCCAGCACCACGGCGATGAGGATCTTGACGGCGGTGTCGATGTAGCCCTCACCGGAGCGGCGGGTGGCGGCGAGACGGATGGCGGCGCTGCGGACGGAATTGACGGTCTTCTTGATGAGCTTCTTCATAGTGTAGTTACCTCCAAAAAATTATGATGTTTGTGTAGTGGATAGGTTTGGTTTACATGGACTGCTCCATGGGGAGAGCGTTGTCCTGCTGCTGGTTCTGGCGGAGCGACTGCTCGTAGGCATCCAGCACAGTTTTATTAAACTGTTGGCGGGCCTCTGCCGTACAGGGAAAGCAGATGTCATGGTAGTCGCCGTGCCCGTCCTTGTACTGAGGCATGGCGACGAAGGGGCCGTTCTCACCTCGAATGATCTTCACGCCGCGGATGGCAAAGATGCCGTTGATGTCCACGTTGGCATTGGCGAGGGTGTACTTGCTGTCCTTCACGAGATAGATGCGCACGGCGTACTCCACGGGGAGCGGGGTATCCGGTGCAGGGGTGGGAGTTGTTGCTTTGGCTTGAACTTTGGGCATTGGGATTCCTCCTTTTCTGATTTGGATATGAAAAAAGCACCCGGTCAGGTGCTTATTTCACAGGTTCATATTCATTTCCTGCTGGGGCGCAAACTCGATTTGCTGGAAGCCGATGCGGTCGCAGTAATAGAACTCGCTGCCGCCTTCGTCGTATAGTTCCAGCACATCCGAGATGCCGATGGGTCGGCCGTCATAGCCGGGGACAGGATTGCGAAAGATGGTGTAGATCTCTTCCAAGTCGTTGGTCCCAACTTGACCGTCATAGACCATCTCATAGCTTTTTCGGCTTGGCTGACCGAAGCGCTGTACCATCGTCTCATAGGAAACGAAACGGACATTGATGGGGCTGTCCCGTGAGAGCTGCCACACACGGCAGTTCTTCAGGGGCGGAGCCTCCGGGTCGAAGCGGCCGCTGCGCTGCCCCAACAGGAGGCGGTCATAGACGCCGTCCTCCCAGCGGATGGTGAGTGCCTGCTTTTGCAGAAAACTCTCCAGCTCCTGCGTTTGGAACATGGTGTCCACCACCGCTTCTTTTTCTGTGATGTAACCGGCAGGGTTGCCGTAGCAGAGGATGCGGTCATGGTTGTCGATAAAGATGCGCTGCACTTGTCTCACCTCCGATCATTCCAATTTCATCTCACCCATGGCACTTTCCTCCTGCCGAGGCGCAGTCAGCTCCGCCAGCTTCTCCTGCGCCCATTCGGGCAGGAACTTCTCGTCCAGCACACCGATGAACTCATCTCGATTCCAACGGGTCATCTCGCCGTCGCCCAGGCAGGTGCAGCGTACCGAGCGTCCGATGGCGGTGGGGCTGCATCCGAAGCCGTCATGGGCGTACCACAGCTGGTTTTCCTGACTCCAATAGGATTCCTTCAGTGTATCCGGCGACAGCACCAGCACCTTGCCGGTATAATCCTGCTCGGCGCGGTCACCGATACAATGTTCGGAGCCAAACAGCCCCAGCTTCTGATACGCTTTGCGATAGAGGCCTACGAAACCATCCAGCACAGCTGGATGGCTTCGAACGGTGATATCGGCAATATGCCGTTCATCCTGCGGAACATGGTGCCGTGTCGCCCAATCCTTATTCGCAGGGCGGAAACGGCCGTCCCACTTGAGTTCCCGCAAGGTTGCTGCCAGCACCCACTCGGTGCGCTTGTAGCCGTACTCCTCCAGCACGGGAGTAAGACACTCCGGGTCCAGGTTTATCCCGTCGAAGTTTCGGCGGATAGCATCCTCAATGGCTTCACGACAGGCAATATTGGCCTTGTGGCTCTCCCGCCACAGAGGAAGCTCATCCCGGCGTTTTGCTTCTTTTGCAGACCCACGGTACAGGTAAGTTTCATTCATTTGTGTCATCACCTCGATCCTTTGAACACCGGAGTCGTCACTTGTCGTAGACGATATCGTTCTCCATTAGCACATCTTCCAGCACAGACAGGCAACAGCCAGACTGACGCAGGGCGAACAGGATCGCAGGCGGGACATCGGAGAGGTCATACTCATAATCTGTCTCGCAGACGGTGATCTCGCCGGAGTCCTCATCCACATAGCAGCCCAGCTTGGCATCGGACGGGATATCCGCTTCCTCTCTGGCCCAATCGGGGACGGTGACAGCGGGGCGAATCAGTTCCTCGATGGGCAGATCTCTGCAAGCGCACTCGTCCTCGTCGCACTCGTCGCAGTGGCCGCAGGTATCCCGCAGGGTCAGAAGCATCTGACCGACATGGGCAGTCAACTCCGTGAGCAGCTTGACATACTCCAT
>OGOG01003759.1_pt1 | contig 11142 bp, 4 predicted proteins | sample 1552581 | NCBI WGS metagenome assembly OGOG01 (sample SAMEA2580152, study PRJEB22360) | human gut metagenome | biome: human gut; feature: human-associated habitat; material: faeces | place: Denmark | collected 2008/2010 | reverse complement strand
TTTCTCGGCGAAAGCTCACCCGCGTGGGACGCATCGGCTTCTCCGCCATGATGCACGGCTACCTCGCCTTCGGCAAAGATGGCGAACTGCTGGTGCCGTTCCGCACCTGGCAGAACACCAACACTTCCGAAGCACACGAGAAGCTTTCCGAACTGTTCCAGTACAACATTCCGGAACGCTGGTCCATCGCACACCTGTACCAGGCCGTGCTCAACAACGAAGAGCACATCGGCAAGGTCGATTTCTTCACCACCCTCGCCGGCTACGTGCACTGGAAGCTCACCGGCAAGAAGGTGCTCGGCGTTGGCGACGCATCCGGCATGTTCCCGATCGACCCTACCACGCACACCTACGAAACCGAATTCATTGAGAAGTTCAATGCGATTCCGGAAGTCGCAGCCCAGCCGTGGAAGCTTGCCGACCTGCTGCCGGAACCGCTGGTTGCAGGCACTCCTGCGGGCACGCTGACCGAAGAGGGCGCCAAGCTGCTCGATCCGACAGGCACGCTGCAGCCGGGAATCACATTCGCTCCGCCGGAGGGCGATGCTGGCACCGGTATGGTGGCCACCAACTCCGTACGCGTGCGCACCGGCAACGTTTCCGCCGGCACCTCCATCTTCGCCATGGTTGTACTCGAACGCAAGCTGGAACGCCTGCACCCGGAAGTGGACCTCGTCACCACTCCGGCAGGCGATCTCGCAGGCATGAGCCACGCCAACAACTTCACCTCCGACCTCAACGCATGGGTTGGTCTGTTCGGACAGTTCGCAGCTGCAATCGGCACTCCGGTCGACGCCGGCACCCTGTATGGCACGCTGTTCCGCGCCGCCATCGCGGACGATGTTGACTCCAACTGCGGCGGACTCATCAACTACCCGTTCCGCTCCGGCGAATTCCTCGCAGGACTGCCCGAAGGCCGCCCGCTGTTCGCGCGCGGTCCGGAAGCCCGCATGAGCCTCGGCAACTTCATGCGCGCCCAGCTGTTCAGCGCATTCTCCCCGGTGAAGATCGGCATGGATGTGATGACCAAGGACGAAGGCGTTGCCGTTGACTCCCTCGTCGGCCACGGTGGCATCTTCACCACCCCGAAGGTCGCCCAGAAGATTCTCGCAGCCGCATTCGATACGCCGATCAAGGTGATGTCCACCGCAGCCGAAGGCGGCGCATGGGGCATGGCCGTGCTTGCCGACTACCTGTGGCACGCCGACCAGCCGCTCGACGAATTCCTTGACGCTCGTGTGTTCGCCGATGCCGCTTCGACCACGGAAAATCCGGATGAAGGCGATGTCGCAGGATTCGAGGAATTCTTCGATCGCTTCCGCAAGGGACTGCCGATTGAGCATGTTGCAATCGAAAGCATTCCGCTGGAAACCAAGTAAATAAATATTTTAAAAACTTATTTCAATTTGAAAGGAAATGATTATGGCTACTTTGGCTGATTATGGTCCTGAGGTTCGTGCCGAGGTCAAGCAGGTGCGCGAGGTCGTGGCGACCTTGCACGAGCAGCTGATCAAGTGGAACCTGGTGGTGTGGACGGCTGGCAACGTGTCGCAGCGTCTGCATACGGCGGATCTGATGGTGATCAAGCCGTCGGGCCTGCGTTACGAGTACCTGACGCCGTCGAGCATGGTGGTGTGCGATCTGGACGGCAACGTGGTGGACGGTTCGGAGGCTCCTTCCTCCGATACGGCGTCGCATGCGTACATCTACCGTCATATGCCGGACGTGTACGGCGTGGTGCATACGCATTCGACGTATGCGACGGCGTGGGCGGCGACGGGGCAGAACATTCCGTGCGGTCTGACGATGATGGGCGACGAGTTCGGCGGTCCTGTTCCGGTGGGTCCGTTCCGTCTGATCGGTTCCGAGGCGATCGGCGAGGGCGTGGTCGAGACGCTCAGGGAGTATCCGAAGTCTCCTGCGGTGCTGATGCAGAACCATGGTCCGTTCACCATCGGCAAGGACGCGGAGTCGGCGGTGAAGGCCGCGGCGATGACGGAGGAGGTCGCTCATACGATGTGGGCGGCGAGGCAGTTGGGTGAGATCATTCCGATTTCGGATGAGGATATCGCGAAGCTGAACGATCGTTACACCAACGTCTACGGCCAGCACTGAGCTGCAATCCTACGATTCCGTAATCCTACATAATTTCACAATCGTACGAACTCGCGCTACGCAACAGAACAACGCGAAGCGCGAGTTCGCAATCGCAATAAATAATTAAAAACTCCATAAACAACGAAGTAAAGGAACAATCACATGGCAATGGAAAACCCGTTTGAAGGCAAGGAAGTCTGGTTCGGCGTCGGATCCCAGGATCTGTACGGCGAAGAAGCGCTGCGTCAGGTGGCCGAGCAGTCCGGCGAAATCGTCGACGCGCTCAACGCAACCGGCAAGATTCCGGTCAAGGTGGTGCTTAAGCCGACCCTGAAGTCCTCCGACGGCGTCAAGGCCTTCATGGTCGAAGCCTCCGCCAACCCGAACGTCATCGGCGTGATCACCTGGTGCCACACCTTCTCCCCGGCCAAGATGTGGATCCGCGGCCTCGAAGTGCTGACCAAGCCGCTGCTGCAGCTCAACACGCAGCACCACTTCGAAATCCCGTGGGAAACCATCGACATGGACTTCATGAACCTGAACCAGGCCGCACACGGCGACCGTGAGTTCGGTTACATCCTGACCCGTCTGGGCATCAACCGCAAGATCGTGGTCGGCCACTACACCGATCCGGCCGTTGCCGAAGAAATCGGCACCTGGGCACGCGCCTGCGCCGGCTGGGATGCTTCCAACAACATGAAGGTCATGCGTTGGGGCGACAACATGCGCAACGTGGCCGTCACCGAAGGCGACAAGACCGAAGCCGAGCGCGTGTTCGGCGCATCCATCAACACTTGGGCCGTCAACGAGCTCGTCGCAGCCTACGAAGCCGTCAAGGACGATCAGGTCAAGAGCATCATCGAAGACTACAAGGTTAAGTACGACGTTGATCCGGCTCTGCTCGACGCCAAGTACGATTCCCTGTTCATCGCGGCCAAGGAAGAAGCCGCCATGGTCAACATGATGCGCGCCAATGGCTGCACCGCCGGCGTTGACAACTTCGAAGACTTGGGTGCTCTCCCGCAGCTGCCGGGCGTTGGCCCGCAGCGCTTCCCGTCCGAGTACGGCTTCGGCTTCTCCGCCGAAGGCGACTGGAAGACCGCAGTGCTCGTGCGCATCGGCGCAGTGATGGGCTACGGCCTCGAAGGTGGCGCTTCCCTCATGGAAGACTACTCCTACAACTTCACCCCGGGCAACGAGATGATCATGGGCTCCCACATGCTCGAAGTCTCCCCGTCCGTCGGCACCATCGCCAAGCCGAAGCTGGAAATCCACCCGCTCGGCATCGGTGGCAAGGCCGATCCGGTGCGCCTGGTCTTCACCGTCGCCCCGAAGAAGGACGCCGTCGTCGTGTCCATGTCTGACGTGCGCGAACGTTTCCGCCTGACCATGAACCTGGTCGACGTGGTCGAGCCGCTCGGAGAGCTCAAGCAGTTGCCGTGCGCCCGTGGCCTGTGGAAGCCGCAGCCGGACCTCAAGACCTCCGCCGAGTGCTGGCTGCGTTCCGGCGCCTCCCACCACACCTGCATGACCACCTCCGTCGGTCGCGAGGCTTGGGAAGACTTCGCCCGCATCGCCGGTGTCGAACTCGCCACCATCGACGCGAACACCAAGGCCGCAGAATTCGAGCGCGACCTTGAGATCTCCGAAATGTACCACCGCCTCAACAACCGTCACTGACATAACGGAGCGTTAACGGCACGGCAGAAGACTCGACGTACCCTCGTACGCCTTCGCCTTCTGTCGCACCGTTACCGCACGCGTTATGCACTGACGGAACCGTCACTGATTGTCGCTTTACTGACAATGGCTGATGGAGTGTCGTTAGCCATTCTGGATTCATCACTAATCTCTGCCATATGAGCGCCGGCGGGTCGGATCGCTTCCGATCACCGGCGCTCGTTTGCATTCCTTGAAAGTTGTACAGACAGAACAAAAGCGTGGGGTACGAGAGAATACAAACGTTCTCTCGTACCCCACGCTTTTATGTATTATGCGATTCAGCGCTTGCCGGAGTACAGCTGCTGATCGATCACCTGTGCGAACACGCGGTTCACTGCCGGACGCACCACCTTCAGCGACGGGGTCAGGCACTTGTTATCCTGCGTGAACTGGGTATCCAGCACTACGAACTTACGTACGGATTCGGCGCGGGAAACGGTCGCGTTCGCCTTGTCGACGTACTTCTGGATTTCGTCGTGAACGGCGGCGGTGCGCACGATCAGGGACGCGCCCTCGACGTTCTCCGGCCTGTGCTCATAGGTGATCGCAGCCACGCGATCCAACGGCGTATCGGCAGACAGTCCAATGGAAGGCAGCCAAGCCTCCAATCCTTCCGGATCCAACGTGATCAGCGCACCGATGAACGGACGATTGTCGCCGACAACTACCACATGCTCCACAATCGGACATTTCACAATCTCCTGCTCCATCGGAATCGGAGAAACGTTCTTGCCGCCGGCGGTGATGATGATGTCCTTCTTACGGCCGGTGATCGTAATACGTCCCTCGTCGTCAATCGACGCCAAATCACCCGTTTTCAGCCACCCATCCTCGGTGAACGCTTCCGCCGTCTTCTCAGGCAGGTTGTGGTAGCCCCTGAACACGTTCGGGCCCTTCACCTGAAGTTCGCCATCATCGGAAATGCGCACAGACGATCCCGGAGCCGGTTGGCCGACAGTGCCGATCACATTGTCGGTGACGCGGGTCGCGGCGAACGGCGCAGCGGTTTCCGTCATACCGTAACCCTGAATCATCGGCAGGCCGATACCGTTGAAGAAATGCGCCAGAGACACGTCCAGAGGAGCACCACCGCATGCCACGTAGCGGATGCGCGGGCCGAGAGCGCTACGCACGGTACGGTATACGGAAGCCTCATACGAAAGATGCTGCGCGATCTGCTTGGCGGTCGGGCGTTCGCCGGCCTGCTGCATGCGCGACCAATCGCGTGCGGCTTCGGCAGCCTTGAGGAACAGGCGTCCCTTCCAACCCGTGCCGGCCTTGCGGGAGGCCGCGTTATACACCTTCTCGAACACTCGTGGTACGCCCAGCAGATATGTCGGTTCGAAGGAACGCAAATCGGGCAGCAGCGTCTTTGTGTCCGGCAGATAACCAACCACGCCGTCGTCGGAAGCAATCGACGCGTACTGGATGAACCGTGCGAAACAGTGGGCGAGCGGCAGGAAGAGAAGCAGTCGCGGATGATCTTCGAGAACGATCTCATGCAACGCCAGACTGCCTGCGCGCGTGATCGATATGAAATTGCGGTGCGAAAGCTCGGCACCCTTTGGAGCTCCCGTCGAACCGGACGTGTACACGATGGTGGCCAGATCGTCTGCATGCACCGAATCGATGCGCGCTTCCAGCTCCTCGTCGGACACGGTGACGCCCAAGCCTTCCAACGCGCCCATGGCGTTGGAATCGAGCATCAGAATGTGCTTGAGAGACGGGCAGCGGTCGATTACGGAGTCGAGACGGTCGAAGCGCTCGCGATTGTCGGCGATGGCCAGTTTCACATCCGAATCGTTGAGGATACGCTCGGCCTGCGCCGCGGAATCAGTGTCGTAGATCGGCACGTTCACCGCGCCGATGGCGGCCAGTGCGAAGTCGAGCACGCCCCACTCGTAGCGGGTGGTGGAGAAGATGGTGACGGCATCGCCCTTGTTGATGCCGAATGCGATGAGGCCTTTTGCGGCGGCGAGCACGGCATTGTGGAATTCGCCGGTAGTGACCTTCGTCCATTGGCCGGGGGCGGTTTTGTGTTCCGCGATCACGGTATCTTCGCCAGTGCGCGCTATGCGTCCAGTAAGCAGGGAATAGATGGATTCGTCGTCGCGCACCTCAACGGATTCGCCCGGGGTGGTGTACTCGGTGAGCATGAAGCGTTCTCTTTCTCGCGGTTTTTGCGTTGTTTCCGCGTATTTCTGCTTGTGATGCGTGCGGGAGCGATGCAAACCGTGTGTCCGCGTTTCCTACCCCTTGCGCACCTCGCACATTCTAAGTTACGGGACCGTAAGTCTGCATTGTGAGAAGCGACAAGAAATATTTCATCAACTTTGTATGAACTGACAAATGGTGATATTCCGTCAAAAATCAAGTGTTTGATGTCGCGCTATATCCGTTCGAAAAAAGGCTTGACGTAACGGTTGCGGGGGAGCTGCCATGCTTCCCATATATCTCCGAAATGACCGTAAAACCAGCGAAATACGAAGAAATGGTGGTGCGAGCGATTTTTATCGAGTACACTCACGAGTGACGCAATTTACCCCTTGCGTCAGAGGGCTGCCTGCTCAACGGCGAACATCCAGCCTTTCTCTTTTCAACGTTGCTGATTTGAGGTCGATTATGGCAATTCGATTGCGACGGTTCGCTGTATGCAATGCGCCCTTGACGATTGCGAGCTGCCTTGGATAGGCTGAAAACGGTTTGCCACGCACCGGTTTTCCCGTATTGGCCTGTTGCGATTCGTTTGTTGGATGCATGGCGATTGCGCTTTGGGCCGTAGGCGAGCTGGCAACGCGAGTGCGCTCATTGGACGGAAGGTGTTTATGTTTGACAAGAGGCTGTTTTCCCTCGCTCCCGGCGTGGGGCGGTTGGTTGCGGCGAAAGTGCTCTGCCAATGGGTCGGACTGCTGGCCAACGTCGTGTTCGTGGTGACGGTGGTGGTCATGCTTTCGCCGGCGCTTGCCGTGGTGGAATCGGCGTTCGACCCCATGTTCTCCATGGGTGATAGTGGCCTGATTTCCCGCCTGTTCATCGGCTTTGGCTACGGCGGATTCAGTGCGGAAACATACGTCGGATGCGTGCTGGCGATCGTGGTCTGTGCGGTACTGCGTTTTCTGATGATGCGCGCAGCGGCCTATTTCGGCGCGGAAGCGGCTGAGCGTGTCAAACTCGCGTTACGTGAACAGCTTTTTAATAAAATGCTTGCGATCGGACCATCATATTCGCAACATATCAGCACTGCCGACGTGGTGCAATCTGCCGGTGAAGGCATCGAACAAATCCAAAGCTTCTTCGAATTATTCCTACCGCAACTGTTTTATGCGATTCTCGCACCGGTAACATTATTTTTTATAGTTGCGCCGATTAATATGCCGACGGCTGTTACATTGCTTGTATGCGCGCCTTTGATTGTATTGATTGTTGGCATGGTCGCAATGCGCGCAGCCCGAGTATTCAAAAAATATTGGGGAAAATACACCGACATGGGATCTGTGTTTCTTGACAATGTACAAGGTCTTGAAACGCTGAAAACTTTTGACGCGGATGCGCATGCCGCCAAGAAAATGGGCGAGCAAGCGGAACAATTCCGCGTAATGACCATGAATGTTCTGCAAATTCAGCTGCGCTCGCTCACCGCCATGGACGTCGTCGCATACGGGGGTGCCGCGGCCGGCGTGGGCGTATCGATCTGGCAGTATGCGAGTGGTGCCGCATTGCCGCTTGCCGGCGTGCTGCTGATAGTGCTTCTTTCCGCGGATTTCTTCATTCCGCTGCGCCAATTGGGGTCGTTCTTCCATGTTGCGATGAACGGCATGACTTCGACCAAGCGTATTTTCGCATTGCTTGATACGCCGATTCCTGCGCATGGGATGCAGGAAATGCCGGAATTCGGCGCTTCTGATAACGGTGTGGACGTGTGCTTTGATGACGTGTCGTTCCGATATGTGGACGTGAATACGGATGCTGCGGCGGCTGTGAGTGTGGCTGCGGATACGGCTGTGACGGCGGATATGGAAACTGGAAAAACTGGACAAATCGGGGGAAAGTCCGGTGTGGTTGGTGCTGGAAAAACAGGCATGTCGAAAGATGATGATGGTTCGGTCGTCGCATTGCATGGCGTCTCTTTCACTGCGCGGCGCGGGCAGGTGACCGCCATCGTCGGTCCGTCCGGATCCGGCAAATCCACCGCCGTCGAACTGCTCTCCGGAAATCTTTCCGGATATGAAGGATGTATGTGGCTGCAATCCGGAAACACAGGAAACAACTCGACGCAACGGTACCAAATCAACGATCTTTCCATCGAATCCCTTACGAGGGAAATCGCCATAGTGGCGGCGCAAAGCCACCTTTTTGCAGGAACGTTGCGTGACAATCTGCTGATGGCCAAGCCGGATGCCACCGAAAGCGAACTGTGGCAAGCGCTGGAAGCGGCGCATATCAGCGATTTCGTGCGTGCGCAATCGCAAGAACTTGACCTGGCCATCGAACAGGGCGCAAGCAACCTGTCGGGAGGGCAGAAGCAGCGCATCGCCATTGCGCGCGCATTGCTGCGGGAGCCTGCCGTCTACATTTTCGACGAAGCCACCAGCAGCGTCGATGTGGAAAGCGAAACCCTGATTCTGCAAACCATTCGGGCGCTTGCGGATCGGGGCAAAACCGTGATCATGGTGACGCACCGCATGGCGAATGCAGCCGACGCCGACCATGTGGTGGTATTCGAACACGGGCGCGTGGCGGAACAAGGCACGCATGCGGAACTCATGCGTGCCAACGGAACATACGCCAAACTGTTCCACGCCCAACAAACCGTGGAAAACATAGGTCTACGCAATAACGCAACCCATTCCACCTCTGCATCCCACGCACTTAAAGCGTCCGATTCTGCAGAATCAGTCACGCAGCGTGCGGAAATGGGTCTCCAAGTGTCCGATTCTGCAGAAACGGACGCACAGGGTGCGAAAACGGGCGTTCGGATGTCCGATTCGGCAGAATCGGACGCGAAGACAATACCCACGTCTCGCCTTATTGCGCGCCTGTTGAAGGAAGTTGGGCCGCAGCGCAAGTACATGATCGTCGCGTGCGTCTGCGGCACGCTCGGCCATCTCGCCGCCACTTTCCTGCCGGTGTTCGGCATCGCGGCGGCCTTCGCTGCAGTCGGCTCGCCGGTCTGGAACCTCAGCGTTCTCGCGGCGCTCGCAGCCATGGCCGTATGCGCGTTGATCCGCGGCGGCATGCGTTACGCCGAACAGTTCATGAACCATAACGTGGCGTTCCGTCTGCTTGCGCTATTCCGTGCGAAAGCCTTCGCGGCCCTGCGCCGTCTCGCCCCCGCCAAGCTTGCAGGCAAAGGCAAAGGCGACCTGATCGCACTGGTCACCACCGACGTGGAACTGCTGGAAATCTTCTTCGCACACACCATCAGCCCGGTCGTCATCGCCATCGTGACTACCGTCGTCTACGCGCTCGCGCTACTCACCCTCAGTCCGCCCCTCGCGGCGACGCTCATCATCGCGCACCTCATTATCGGCGTCATACTGCCGAAACTCTTTGCATCCGCGGTGCGCGGCATCGGTCCGGAACTGCGCAAGGAGTCGTCCGCCCTCGATGACGAAATGCTTGACGACATGCGTGGCATCGGCGAAATCATCCGCTTCGGCCAAGGCGATGCCCGGCTTGCGTCCATTCAGCGTCGCACGCGCTCGCTGTGGGTCAAACGTGTGCGTCTGAGCGTGAAAAATGGCGATTTTGCAGGATTTGGCGCGGTATTGGTGATGCTGTTCACGGCGATTGCGGCTTTCCTTGCGATGACGTTGTGCACTGCGGTTTCCACTGCCGCCGATATGTCGGAAGGCCTGATGTGGATGGGTTCCGTGGGATCGAACGCCCCAGCGTTGGTTGCGGCTTTCGTGCTGCTCGCCAGCTCGTTTGGGCCGACGCTTGCGTTGAGTGCGTTGCCGGCGAATCTGACGCAAACGTTTGCTTCGGCACGCCGCCTGTTCGCGTTGATGGATGAGGCTCCCGCTGTGGTCGAGCAGGGGATCGAACGCCCGGAATATCAGGGCATGACAATGCGCGATGTCACATTCGGCTATGGATCCGGCGCCCGTATTTCCGTCGAACGCACGCCAAACGGGCGGTCGGAGCATGCGACTGGCATGAGTCCGGCACGCCCCGCGGAAGCGCAATCCTCCGGCGAACAAGGTGCCGGCATCGCCTCGCAACCGGTGCTCGACCATGTTTCACTCGATGTTTCACGGCAGGGCATTCTCGGTATTCAAGGCCCGTCCGGGCGTGGAAAATCAACGATGTTGAAACTGCTGATGCGCTACTGGGATCCGGATTCCGGCACGATTTCGCTGTCGGATGTTCCATTGCCGCAGGTTGACGCCGGATGGCGTCGGCGCGTGCAGACGATGATGGGGCAGGAGACGTATCTGTTCGACGGAACGATTCGCGAAAATCTCGCTATTGCCTGCAATGACGCCGATTTTTCGGATTCTGACAGTAATTCTGGCAGTAATTTCTGTAGTAATTCCAGCAGTAATGCTGGTGGTGATTCCGCTGATTCCTCCGATTCGGATCTCGCGCACGACATTCCCGATTCCGTATTGCGCGAAGCCCTCGCCAAGGCGTCCGCGCTCGAACTGGTCGATGCGCTGCCGAACGGCTTGGATACGCGGGTCGGCGAGCTGGGTGGCCGCCTTTCGGAGGGTGAGAAGCAACGCATCGGATTGGCCCGCATGTTCCTTCGCGACGCCGATTTGGTGCTGTTCGACGAGCCGACGAGCCGTCTTGACGCCTATAACGAGTCGGTGATTCTCGGGTCGATCAATGATCTTGCCGAGCGGGGGAGCGCCGTCGTGCTGGTGTCGCACCGCGATTCCACCATGCGCATCGCTGATCGCATACTGCGTATGTAGTGCGCAATACGCGAATCCATCTGCACCCCCGTCCGCAATGTGGTCGTATGAAAATCATGCGTCATTCGTATTTCTTATAGCGTGCATCGAAAGTGCGGTCGAAAGGAGCCGTGCGCGCGAATCGAAAGCGAATGGCGCATATCAGGCAAGAAAAGCGAATGAAATTGCGGAATCGTCGGCAGAATCGAAATCGTAAGAAAATGAAACAATCATGAAAATGATAGTCAGAATTTAAGAAAAGCAACTTTTTAAGACGTGCAAATATTCAGTTCACATGATTTTGTAACGAAAAATCGTTAGTATCTGTGTCAAGAGATATCCGCTCTGCAGCAGGGTGGAATACGATTCGACGAAAGGCTGGCGATGGCCAACAACAGGAACGAACTGAACAAGAATCTGG
>OGOG01003755.1_pt1 | contig 11165 bp, 11 predicted proteins | sample 1552581 | NCBI WGS metagenome assembly OGOG01 (sample SAMEA2580152, study PRJEB22360) | human gut metagenome | biome: human gut; feature: human-associated habitat; material: faeces | place: Denmark | collected 2008/2010 | reverse complement strand
CCCACAAATTGTGACGCACATCTTGCAGAAAGCCTTTTTCAAACACGCTCTAGTTTCTTTTCCCACCCATTTTTTTATTAATGTTTTTGTTCCTGTTCACAGAAAACCCGAAAATTGCGACGCAAAATCATGCGAATACATGATTTCTGTGCATCGCGAAGCGTACTGCTAGTCAGGTCGTAAGCAGTAACATGTTTTTAGCTTCAGAAATTGTAATACGGTTCCTCATCCCGTGCCCGGTACTCATGCTTCTCATAATAGCCTATCAAAGTTCCGTCCTCATCACGCAGGGCTACCATATATACGTCCTTCGCCTGTTTCTCATTATAAAAAGTATGGATCCGGTTGTGCTCCTTATCTTCTTCAAACCAGGCAACCACTTTTTCAATTATTTCCTTTGACTTCGGATTGTGACAATTCATAAGACTTTTTCCAAGCAGTGCCTCACCACCCCATTTATGATAACTCTCCACGGCCTTCGGATTCATGTAGATAATTTCATGCTTCAGGTTGCAGATAACAACGGATGCAACATCCTGATCGATAATACTTTTAAAATATGGTGTCAGATTCATTTTAAATTTTCCCTCCTGCTATGAAGCCTTTTTCAAACACGCTCCAGATAATGGATCTGGTTTCTGTTTACTTCAATAATCCCTTCTTTTCGCATTTTGCCAAGCTCATTGGAAAGCGCACTTCTGTCTACTCCAAGATAATCAGCCAGTTCCTGCCGGTTAAAGGGGATCATAAACTGGCTGCTGCCCTGCTGCACCATCTCCTGGGAAAAATAGGAAAGCAGCCTCCCCCGGATGGATTTCGGTGCCGTATGAAGGCTTCTTCTGGAAAGTTCCAGGTTCTTCTTCGCCATGACCATCAGCATGTTACGGATCAGTTTCTCATGGCAGGGACAGGTATCCGGACAGGTGTGAAAAATCTTTCCCACCTCCAGAAAAAGGATCTGGCAATCCTCTGCAGCCGTCACCCCTATGAGCAGCTTTTCCCCTGGAATGCAGGCATATGTCTCTCCGAAAACCTGGCCTGGCGCAATCCGGTTCAGAATACTCTTGTTTCCCATCATGTCAATGCTCTCAATATGAACACTGCCGTTAAGCACAAGTCCCATCATCTTCACCTGGTCTCCCACCTGCCAGATCGTGCTGCCCTTGGCAAAGCTTTGCGGAGTGGCTTTCAGACAGGAAAGCATGTGCTTTGTTTCTTCTGGACTTGTTCCCTGAAAGAGAAAAGTCCTGGAAAGAAATTCATAATTCATTTTTCTCCTTTTGTTGTTATAACAACATACTTGTTGGTTGGATTATATTATAGTATGCGTACAAAGTCAAGGACGGTGGCAGAAATAAATTATCCATCTCTGACTTTCTCATGCGAAACGAAAAGAATTTCCTGTTACTTTTCCTTTTGCAATTACAAAACAATCAGAAACCAATCAACTTATTTTCACGAAATGCTTATACCTTATAGAACAATATGATCAAATTCAGGAGGAAACTATTTATGGAACAGAACATGTTTTGTTTTCAGTGTGAACAAACTGCCGGATGTACCGGCTGTACAGGTGCCAAAGGAGTCTGTGGAAAAACCGCTGATACAGCCAGACTTCAGGATGAACTTACCGGAGCTCTCATCGGACTCTCCCATGCAGCAGATGAGAATACACCACTTGCAGAAACCACATGGAAACTGATGGTGGAAGGTCTGTTTGCTACCCTTACCAACGTAAGCTTCGATGACAAAGCCATCGCAGAAATCACAGACCGCATCCACCAGGAAAAAGCCCGGCTTCGCCCAGACTGTGGCGGCTGCGCTTCCCCTTGCGGACATAACGACGACTACGATATGAAGCTTCTCTGGAACGCCCAGGAAGACATCCGCTCCCTGAAATCTCTGATTCTCTTTGGAATCCGCGGAATGGCGGCTTATGCCTACCATGCAATGACACTTGGATATACTGACACAGAAGTAAACGAATTTTTCGCAAAAGCACTTTTTGCACTGGGCGAGGACTGGGATATGGACCTGCTTCTTCCTATTGTAATGGAAACAGGTAAATACAATCTTTCCTGCATGGAGCTTCTTGACCGCGCTAACACTGCCACTTACGGCACACCAGCTCCTGTTACAGTACCTCTTACTGTGGAAAAAGGCCCATTCATCGTCATTACCGGTCACGACCTGCATGACCTGAAACTTCTTCTGGAACAAACAGAAGGAAAAGGCATTAATATTTACACCCACGGTGAAATGCTTCCCTGTCATGCTTATCCGGAACTGAAAAAGTACAGTCACCTGAAAGGAAACTTCGGTACTGCATGGCAGAACCAGCAAAAAGAATTTGCAGAGCTCCCAGCTCCTGTTCTTTTTACCACAAACTGCCTGATGCCGCCGAAACCAAGCTACATGGACCGGGTATTTACTACAGGAACTGTCACTTTCCCTGGAACTGTTCACATTAATGAAGAAAAAGATTTCACACCAGTTATCCAGCGTGCCCTGGAGCTTGGCGGATATCAGGAAGACCAGCATTTTACCGGAATCAACGGCGGAACTTCCGTTACAACCGGCTTCTCCCATGGAACCATTCTTGGCGTTGCAAATCAGGTAATTGATGCTGTAAAAGCAGGTGCTATCCGTCACTTTTTCCTGGTAGCAGGCTGCGACGGCGCAAGAAGCGGACGCAATTACTATACCGATTTTGTAAAGCAGTCTCCTTCTGATTCCGTAATTCTTACACTTGCATGTGGAAAATACAGATTTAACGATCTGGACCTTGGAACCATCGGTGGGCTTCCAAGACTGATGGATATGGGACAGTGCAACGATGCTTACGGCGCGATCAAGGTTGCGGGCGCTCTTGCAGAAGCATTTGGATGTGGGGTAAATGAGCTTCCTCTTTCCATGGTGCTCTCCTGGTATGAGCAGAAAGCAGTTTCCATTCTGCTTACCTTGCTTCACCTTGGAATCAAAAACATCCGTCTTGGCCCGACCCTTCCGGCATTTTTATCACAGAATGTGCTGAATTATCTGGTAGAAAACTTTGGGATCGCTGCGATTACTACGCCAGAGGAAGACTTGAAAACGTTGTTGGGATAAGGAGGATACTCTCATGATCAGAAAAATCATTCATATAGATGAAGAAAAATGTAACGGCTGCGGGCTCTGTGCCCGCGCTTGCCACGAAAGTGCAATTGGAATTATAGATGGTAAAGCAAAACTGCTTCGTGAAGATTACTGCGACGGTCTGGGCGACTGCCTCCCTGCCTGTCCAACAAATGCCATTTCTTTTGTAGAAAAGGAGGCAGCTGCTTACGACGAAGCCGCAGTTCTGGAAAATAAGAAAAAGCTGGAAGCACACTCCCAGCTTCAACAGTGGCCGGTACAGATTAAGTTAGTTCCTATCAATGCTCCATATTTTGACGATGCTGACCTTCTTATTGCTGCAGATTGCACAGCCTATGCTTACGCTAACTTTCATCAGGATTTTATCAAAGGTAAGATTACTCTTATCGGCTGTCCGAAACTGGACTCTATAGATTACAGCGAAAAGCTCACCGAAATCATCCGTCAGAACAATATCAAGAGTGTTACCATCGTGCGCATGGAAGTTCCATGCTGCGGCGGAATCCAGAATGCAGCCATAAATGCCATGAAAGCCAGTGGAAAATTTCTTCCATGGCAGGTGTACACCATCTCCACAGATGGAAGGATTCTTGCCTGATTTTGCCCCACAAAAATCCGGACTGCTCCACACAGCCCGGATTTTTTATCCCTGTAATCCCTTTGATTGACGAATCATATCTTCCACTACAATATCAAAAATTTCTCCAATGGAATTACAAAATTGAATTTGCTCCCATTTCTTTATTCTTCTTTTCTCTTATAACTCCAAAATCATTTTTAATACATTCAGCACACTGTCCGGACCTGGTTTCTCCAGTACGTATCTGGCGGCCTGCTTGGCTTCCTCGCGGGCAGTGGTAACTGCATAGCTCTTTCCAGCTTCCAGCAGCATGCTCACATCATTGCAGTTATCTCCGAAAGCAACAACCTCTTCTCTCTTCGTAATTCCAAGACGGTTACAAAGTTTCTGAAGAGCATTTCCCTTTCCGGAATGTACATCCACGAAATCTACCCAGTAATCACCGGAAGCCATGATCTGAATCTTATCTCCAAAACGCCGCTTCGCTTCCTCTGCTCCTAGAGCTGCATCCACTTCTTCGTTATACATGGCAACTTTTGTCATAGTCTCCGGGGCATTCAATACATCGTCCACTTCATTTACATGAAGTTTATATCCTTCCCGAAGTTTCTTCACAAAAGCCTGGTCTGCCCGCTCCACGTATGCCTGGGCACTGCCTGCTGTCATGAAAGAAGCTCCCTTCTGGACTCTCACATACTCCACAACCTCTTTGAGTATATCGGCAGGAATTGCCATTTTTTCAATAATCTCTCCCTGATAGGAAATGATTCCACCGTTTCCTGCAATAAAATAAATATCATCTTTCACAGGTGCAAACACTCTTTCTATACTGTCATATTCTCTGCCGCTGACAGCTGCAAATACAATTCCCTTAGCCTTCAGCTTTCGGATAATGTCATAAATCTCCGGGTTAATATCCATGGTGCCTTCTTTCAGAAGTGTACCATCCAAATCTGATGCAATCAGTTTTATCATAGCATTACCTCACGTATTCTAATAAAAATCCACCTACTGCCTCACAGAGGATTTCAACATATTTTCTATTCCATAAAAAAGTCCACAGAACTCCCAACCTTTATCTGTCAGAAATCCTGTGGACTATTATACTATGAAAGGAACACTTTATCCAGAGTATGTTAAAAAATCATTCCTGCAAACTGCATAATATGGTTTGTTCTCACGCTTTCAACAGTCCACACAGACCTTCCGGAAAGTTATCAAAAAACGGAACTAAACTTCTCTTCTCAAATGTTCTATTTCTGCTCCTTCTGTACTTCTATAATATTGGCACAATCTTCATAGCCAGACGGAATCCTGTCTGTAATTATCGTAGATCTGTAAAAATCTGCAAAGGTCACAGAACTGATATTGTCAAACTTGGAACTATCGCAGAGCACATAGCACTCCCTGCACTGCTCCATGGCAGCTGCTTTAACTGCCGCTTCATTGGCATCCGGGGTAGTACAGCCACTCTTTCTGGTAAGTCCATTGGTTCCAAAAAAGCCTTTGGTAAAATGATAACCACGAATCGTATTCATAGCCTGATTACCAATTACTGCTTCTGTAGTGCTCTTCAGCTCTCCACCTACAAGAAGAACCTTAAAGCCTCTTCCTGCCAGTGTCTGGGCATGTACCACTGCATTGGTAACAAATACTGCCCTTGTAACCTTAAGAAACTTCAGGATATCCCCAGTAGTAGTACCTGCATCAATATAGACAAAATCCTCCTCCTGGATAAGACCTGCTGCATATTTTGCGATCCGGTCCTTCTCCTCCAGCTTCAGTCCCATTTTCTCGGCAACTGAATATTCATATGCAGTTACCCGCTCCTTCAGTTCTACGGCACCGCCGAAGACTTTCTCTAGCTTGCCTTCCTTATCCAGTGCAGTGATATCTCTTCTCACTGTTGACTCTGATGTATCTAAAAGATCCTTCACTTCTGTGACAGTAATACTTCCTTTCTCTCTCAGAAGCTCCAAAATGATCTCATGTCGCTGCTGTGTTAACATTCTTTTCCCGCCTTATAATCTGTAACATTGGTTTCCAGAATGATCTTACGCAGTGGAAGAATACTTCCCGGTGAAACAGAAAGCTCGTCCACTCCCATTGCCAGAAACTCTTTTGTAAGTGACTGGTCAGCACCAAGTTCTCCACAGATTCCAGCCCAGATACCAGCCTTATGAGCATTCTCCATAACCAGGGAAATCATGCGCAGCACTGCCGGATGATGAGGATCAAAAAACAGGTCAAGCTGAGGATTCTGACGATCGATTGCCATAGTATACTGGCTGAGATCGTTGGTTCCGATGCTGAAGAAATCAACCTCTTTCGCAAGATCATCACTGATGATTGCTGCTGCCGGAGTCTCAATCATAATTCCCTGTTCCGGATTACCAAACTCTACGCCCTGAGAGGTAAGCTCCGCTTTCACTTCCTCTACGATTTCCTTGATCTTACGCACTTCCTGTACGCTGGTGATCATAGGATACATAATTGCGATCTTGCCAAATGCACTGGCACGGAATAAAGCACGAAGCTGTGTCTTGAAAATCTCCGGTCTTGTCAGACAGATACGGATTGCCCTGCATCCCAGTGCCGGATTCTCTTCATGCTCCATGTGGAAATAATCGCATTGCTTGTCTGCACCAATGTCCAATGTACGGATGATCACTCTCTTGCCTGCCATAGTCTGTGCAACCTGTCTGTAAATCTGGAACTGTTCTTCCTCGGTTGGGAAATCTTCCTTCTCCAGATAAATAAACTCACTTCTGAAAAGACCGATTCCACCAGCATCATTCTGAATGACTGTTGCCAGATCCTTGATGTTGCCAATATTAGCGTACAGCATTACTTTCTGTCCGTCAAGTGTAACGTTCTCTTTTCCTTTAAGGGTCAAAAGAAGCTGCTTTCTGGAAAGATCTTCTTCCTGGCGCTTCTTCATCTCTGCCAGAGTCTCCTCATCCGGATCTACATAAAATGTACCGTCTGCCCCGTCTACAATTCCAAGTCTGCCATCCATCTCACTCTCAAGAGACACGGAAGTATTTACAAGTGCAGGAATCGCCATGGTCCTTGCAAGAATCGCTGTATGGGAATTCAAGGAGCCTTTCACTGTAACAAAAGAGAGAACTTTATCCTTATCCAGCTGTACAGTCTCTGATGGCGCCAGATCCTCTGCCACAATGATCTTCGGCTCGTCTGCATCTACAGCCCCTGTCTCTTCTCCATTTAAAATGGTGAGAAGCCGCTCAGAAATATCACGAACATCAGCTGCACGCTCTCTCATATAATCGTCGTCCATTGCCGAAAACATCTGCGCATAATTGTCACCTGTAGTTGCCAATGCATACTCTGCATTTACGCCCTGGCTGCGAATGATATTCTCTACAGATTCATTATATCCATCGTCCTCCATCATCATCTGATGAACTTCGAAGATTGCTGCATTGGCTTCCCCGACTTCTCTCAAGGCCTTATCGTAAAGTCCCTGAAGCTGTTTAATCCCTTCTGCCTTAGCTTTCTCATAGCGCGCCATCTCCTGTTCCGGATCATCAATCTTCACACGCTTAACCTGCTGCTCTTTTTTCTGATATACACTGATCTTACCGATGGCAATACCACCGAAAACACTTTTTCCATTATATATCTGCATTTTTTCTCTCCCACTTATTTGATCTGCTGACAGGAGACCAAACGCTCCTGCCAGCCTTTCCCGTTCTCGTGATACTCACCAAAGTCTCACGCAAATATCACTTTGACAAGCTGTTTACAAACAAACAGGGACATACCCGCAGGTATGTCCCCTTCCTGTCTTACAGAGTTTCCTGCATGAATTTGCTCACTGCCTCATATGCAGCGTCTTCATCTGCACCTTCAAATGTAAGAGTAACCTCGTCACCTTTCTTCACTGCAAGTCCCATAATTCCGAAGATTGCCTTACAATTCATAGCCTTGCCGCCCTTTGCGATCTTGATATCAGAAGAAAAAGCCTTTACTGCTTTTACAAGCTCTCCTGCTGGACGTGCGTGGATTCCTTCCGGGTCTGTTACAACATATTTAAATTCTCTCATGATTCATTCCTCCATTTTTCTTTTTATCTTTGGTCTCTATTGATTTTCTTATTATTTGATTTCTTTATATCGGATTTCACATTCTGTGTCAATCACTATTCACGATTATGTTACTGTTCATGACCTTCACAATAACACGATTATACCTGCATATCTTTTCCAGACATGAGTTACCATTCATTCCGCAGCCAATATTAGAGCCTGTTTGAACATCCATTGTCAGGCATTTTTCTTTTTCAGAACTCCCAGGAGCACTGCGGAAACAACAGTTCCCACTACCAGTGCACTCACATAATGCACTGCATTTCCCATAACCGGAACTACGAAGATTCCACCGTGAGGTGCCATCAGGGTACAGCCAAATGCCATGGACATTGCACCTGCAAGACCAGATCCCACAATACATGCCGGAAGCACATGAAGCGGGTCGGCTGCTGCAAAAGGAATGGCTCCCTCTGTGATAAAGGCAAGTCCCATAATAAAGTTGGTAGGACCAGACTCCCTTTCTTCTTTCGTAAATCTGTCTTTAAAAAGAAGTGTAGCAAGTGCGATGGCGCATGGCGGAACCATACCACCAACCATAACGGCTGCCTGCCATAATATCATAGTTACCAGCTGCAATCGCTGCAGTACCAAATACATATGCTGCCTTGTTAAACGGGCCACCCATATCGATTGCCATCATTCCGCCAAGGATCAGTCCAAGAATGATCTTACTGGAGCTTCCCATGGAGGTAAGTCCGTTATTCAGTGCTGTATTGATACCCCCCATGATGGGCTCTACAACAAACAGCATCAGAAGTCCCATGATCAGAATACCAACAACCGGATAAATCAGAACCGGCGCAATCTTCTCAAGGGCTTCCGGAAGCTTCTCACATACCTTACGAAGTCCCAGAATAATATATCCTGCTGCAAAACCAGCTACCAGAGCACCAAGAAAACCTGAAGTTCCGCTGTGTGCCATCATTCCACCCACAAAGCCAAGTGCAAGTGCCGGTCTGTCACCGATTGCCATGGCAATAAATCCCGCCAGAACCGGAAGCATAAAACCAAATGCCACATCACCGATTTGTTTGAACATAGCTGCCGCCGGAGTAATAGACCCAAAATTAGAGCGCTCGGCTACATCCAGGGCATTCATATCTACCATAAGACCATCGATCAAAAAGGCAATGGCGATCAGAATACCACCGCCAACTACAAACGGAAGCATATGGGAAACACCATTCATCAGCTGGGTGTAAATCTTGTGTCCCACACTGCCGCCGGCCTTATTCTGACTCTGTGATGAGGCTGATGCATTTCCGCTGTGATAAACCGGTACGTTTCCAGACATGGCAAGCTCTACAAGCTCATCAGCCTTATTGATTCCGTCAGAAACCTGACGCTGAATCACTTTCTTGCCATCGAAACGATCCATGGGAACCTGGGCATCGGCCGCAACGATAATGCAGTCTGCATCCTGAATCTCCTGCTCTGTAAGCACATTCTTGGCTCCGCCAGAGCCTCTTGTCTCAATTTTCACAAAACAGTTCTTCGCCTTGGCAGCCTTCTCAATTCCTTCTGCTGCCATGTAGGTGTGGGCAATTCCTGTAGGACAGGAAGTAACAGCCAGAATCTTAAACTGATCCGCTTCAGCCTCTCCCATATCGGCCAGACGCTCATCTACGCTCTTCTTCTCCTCATCTGCCTGATCAATGATCGCAAGAAATTCCTCTGGTGTCTTCGCTGCACGAAGGCTCTTGGTAAAGTCCTCATCCATCAGCATCATGGAAAGCTTGCTGAGCACATCCAGATGAACATTATCCTCTGTATTTGGCGCAGCAATAAGAAACAGCAAGGTAACCGGCTCTCCGTCAAGAGAGTCAAAGTCAACCCCTCCCGGGATCACCATAGCGGCAAGTCCTGGTTTCTCTACTGCATCACATTTACCATGAGGAATGGCGATTCCCTCCCCGATTCCTGTAGTACTTTCTTCCTCTCTGGCATAGACCTGCTTACGGTACGCTTCCTCATCATTAATCTTGCCACTTCTGGTCATAAGGGAAACCGCTGCATCCAGAGTCTGAGACTTATCTGCTGGGGCAGCATTTAACGAAATACTTCTTACGTCCAGTAAATCTGTGATCCTCATTTCTTCCTTTCCTCCTGATCCTTTCCTGTGATCTGCTGATATACAGCTTCAATCTCTTCTCTGGTAGCAAGATTCTCAGAAAACGCACTGGCACTTCCAGCTGCGATTCCCATGTGGAACGCATATTCATAATCCTGCTTCTCCATATATCCTGCCATAAATCCGGCAACCATGGAGTCTCCGGCTCCAACACCATTGATCAGCTTGCCTTTCGGTGCAGGCTCCTCATAAACGTCTCCATTCTCAGCAATAAGGACCGCTCCTTCTCCTGCCATGGAGATCAGTACATTCACAGCTCCCATCTTCTGGAGTTTCTTACCATATGGGATCACGGACTGGCGGTCTTTCAGTTCCACACCGAAGATCTCACCAAGTTCATGGTTATTTGGCTTAATGAGAAATGGATGATAGGGGAGAACCTTCATCAAAAGATCTCTCGTCGCGTCCACTGCGATTCTTACGCCTCTGCCGTCCAGCATAGCCATGATCTTCTGGTAGGCATCATCCGGCATGGATGATGGAATGCTTCCGGAAAGGAAAAGTACATCGCCTTGTCCAAGCTCTCCTAACTGCTTCATCAGCAGATCCACCTTATCAGTTCCGATCTTCGGTCCCTGTCCATTGATTTCTGTACCGTCTATACTCTTCAGCTTCAGATTGATTCTGGAAAAGCCTTCCCCTACCTGGATGAAACCATTCCTCACACCCATCTCCTCAAGACGTCTGATAATCTCATCTCCGGTAAATCCGGCTGTAAATCCAAGGGCTGTACTCTCAATTCCCAGATTCATAAGAACTGTAGAAACATTAATTCCCTTGCCTCCCGGCAAAAGCATCTCCGAACTGGTTCGATTGGTAAGACCAAGCTGGAAGTTCTCTACCGACACGATGTAATCCAGTGACGGATTAAAAGTCACAGTGTAAATCATTTCTGCCTCCTGCTTATTTTTGCTTGTTTTTGATTTGTTGTGCTTATTATACTTTCATATACAGTCAAAGTCAATCAATCTTTTTCACAAGATTTTCACTTATGATTTATTACAATTGCACAACTATGAATTATTTTGACTGTTTTTGATTTTTTATATGCAACGATGTGCCAGAGCATGTTCAAAAAAGCTTTCTGCAAGATGTACGTCACAATTTGTGGGAGATTTTGTCCGGATGAGGGCGTCGTAGCGGGCTACGGCAACCGAATTCGGGCGAAACATACCGCAAAGTGGGGCGTACAGATTGCGGGAAT
>OGOG01003754.1_pt1 | contig 11168 bp, 9 predicted proteins | sample 1552581 | NCBI WGS metagenome assembly OGOG01 (sample SAMEA2580152, study PRJEB22360) | human gut metagenome | biome: human gut; feature: human-associated habitat; material: faeces | place: Denmark | collected 2008/2010 | reverse complement strand
CGTCAATCGCTGACTGAATACGATCTCCTGCTTCCTTAACAGCCACATCTCCCATTCCGATAATGGATATCATTGGCTGTCCATCAAGCACTTTCGACTCAATGTCTACTGTATAGCCGTCTACTCCCTGTATTGCAAAGCTTTTTACCACGGTAGCCATGCTTCATCCTCCCCTATTTCTTTTTGAATCATATTTTCATTAATTTTATACTTGTGAGTGGCATCCTCTACAAATTCTCTATAATAAAAAATGCTTTGTTTGAAAAATGCAAGTGTTTTTTCTGGCTGTGTAATCCGATCATCCGTCATTCGAAGTATCGTCCTATAGCTGCTCCATGGATAATCTTCAGGATGTGCAGTTATCTTTGCCTTCACTGGATTCATATGTATATATCTGCTTGTCTGCAAAAAATAGCTGTCATCCTTAACTATACATGACTTAAAACGTCCTTCAAACACATGACCATGGTATCCATACCTCTGATTGTAATAGGATGCATAGCAGCTCATAATTCCTTTAAAGGTTTTTCCTATCTGCGTATTCCCCTAGCCATTGCATGATAAGTTGCACCAGGATACCAAATTCTTTTTTGACGAATAATATCACCCTCTCTCCTGCATTTTATTATATACAATACTATCATTGATGATTATATTTAAATATAGATAAAAGCACTGCGCTTTTATCTATATTTACTTTTAATGTGGTCACTTTGCTTCCTGATCACAAAGCTCAACCTTTATCCTTTTTCCAAGAGCGCTAGCATATTTTTGCAACACAACTAATGTCGGTACTCTTGAACCGTTTTCAAAACGCGCAATATTGGCTGGGAATATTCCTGTAATATCTGCTATATCCTGCTGCGTTTTCTTCTGATATTTTCTTTCTGCCACTAATTCTGCAATCAATGCAGATGACATTTGCAGCGTATTTTTCTGAATTTCTTCTGCATAAGCCATAAGCCGTTTTTCTCGTGCCTTTTTTTGTGTCCGATACTCTTCCATATTATTAGTCAGAGCCATGCCCATCTCTTTTGTTTTTTCCTGCATATAATGCACATTCTTCCTTTGTCTGTTTTGTGTTATCATATCACGCATGATAGATTTTTGCAAGAGTTTTTTCTTAGATCCCCTGTATGTTACACTATGCATTTGCTTATTCAAAACTAATTGTAACCGGATCAGATATACAAATCTCATCATATGAATCGCCATCCAAAACTGCTACTTTAAATTCCAAATACTCAAGATCTTCCATCGGACAATACTCATCATATGATTCATACATGTCTATTTCATCCTTGGATTTCTTATTTGGGGCTAAATTAGCTGAATACACAGCGTAAAACATAAAATCATTCAATGAAGCATCCTCATACTGTACAATGATTTTTTTATCAGTAAGATTTTCTGTTATAAAATTAATCGAATATCCATCACCATACTCATCTTCCTTAATTCCATTATAAGTAATGATAACAGACTCATCCTGATAAATTACATCTCCTATTTCTGTAACATTGGACTCTCGCAACTGCTTTCGTTCTTCTTTCAACGCTGCAATTTGCTTCTCCAAATCGTGAATCTGCTTCTCAATCTCCGAAATTCGATCCTCATTTCCTGAAACTACACTTTCCGCCTCAGTACTGTCCTTTGTTTCTTCAACTGCCTCACTAATCTTTTCTTCCATACTGGTTTCCTTTGCCATTACTGGCATTCCTGATACCACCAATGCTGCCGCCATTACTGTAAAAAATCTTTTTCTCATTTCTACCTCTCTCCTCTTCCAAGTTTATTACAAAATATTTCTTACAAAACAAAGTACCAGGGGGCTGGCACGTAATTGCCTACTATACCTTATATGCCATACTTCCTTGCTGCCCATAGAATCCCATGCGCAGAGCTATTGCAGCAAATCTCGTTATCCATCACCATACTGACCGCCTGTTCTAACGGCATGACCAATACCTCGATTTCTTCTGTCGCGTCCAAATGCTGCCCACTGACCTTACGGCAATGATCTGCAAAGTATATGTGCATATAGTTTGTAAGCTTCGCGGAACTTTCTACTGTTCTTCCAATAAACTGCCAGTCATCAGAAATATAACCTGTCTCTTCTAGCAGTTCTCTCTTTGCAACCTCCAGACCTTCCTCTCCCCTTTCAAAACCACCTGCAGGGATCTCAATCAAGTCTCGGCCAAAACAATATCGATATTCTTTTTTCAATATGATATTTCCATAGTCATCTAATGCTACAATTGCCGCCGCCTCGTTAATCGTAATGGCATAAAAATCATCAATATGTTGCCCATTTGGAAGCTCCACAGCATCTTTTCTCACCTTCACCCACTTAGTATCAAGCAGCGCTTGTGAGCATATCGTTTTCCATTTATCCATGCTTTACCTCTAATGTTATTACGTGGTAACTGTCACATAGTACCTGAATCTGGTAACAATATGATCAATGTCCTCTCGGGCTTTTTAATTTTTATTTAAGGCAGCTACCACTCTCAGTATATCACAATTTCATATATTTTTACAAACACTTTCTTACCTTCATCACCGCACAATACATCAATCCGCCTATTATTCCATATCACTACTGCTGAAAATGGCACCATCATAATCACGTTTTCAATGCACTCGGTTGTCAGCTTCTGTTCGCCATTCACTGTCTCCCAGATTCCACAGCCGCCCATGACCTTGGACAACGGGTTCATCCACAGATTACGTTTCAATAATGTTCGTTAGTACCAGGGGTCTGGTACCCGGTATATCCCGCTATTATAAATTTAGTACTAGGGGTCTGGCACCCGGTATTTTAAAGACCAGTTTAGTATCAGGTGGGCTGGCACGTACCGTTTCTGGCTAAGCCAAGTGGACAGTAATTAAGCCGGATGCAAAATAAAGCAGCCACCACACCTGTCACCACTGGTTCACACCGCCGGAGCTGATGCCCTGGCGGTATTGTTTTTAATGAAAATTAGTAATCCAGTTTGTATTTCTTTTCTGCCTGTATTTCTCTTTCAGCATAGCAAGCGTTTCCTTAGCGGCCATAAACTCTCTATGCAAAGGAAAATTCTCATCTTCAACTATGTCACGATCTTTCTGATACAGACGCGTATATTTGCTATCTCCGTAGATAAAGCTGATCTGTATCTTAACTCTCATGCCAGCATATTCAATATTATCTTCATCCTCAAAATCATAATCTTCTATATGACTTTTATAATCAGAAGGGATATCATCAATATTGACCAGTTTACGTTCAGGTGTCCGCCCTTCAGGATCGTCCCAATTCTTATCAATATAGGCAAAGATCTCGGCAGCACGGTCATAATCTACATCTATTTCTTCACCATCTATTTCTTCTTTGAAACCATATTGATTTGCTATAAAATAATATTGAGCTGACTGGCACTCTGTCTCTGACCATCCATCCACATCTCCTTTTTCAAAGACAATTTCCGGGTACATTCTTCTAAGGAAGTTGATATAGTCTTTATAATCATCACCCGTCTTGAATAATTCTTCAAGAAACGGAACAATAATTTGTCGTTCTGTCTTTTGTTCATCCATTCCATACAGCATTTCTAAGGTTTCGTCATCGAACGCACTCGAATCCTTATCATTGAACATTTCCCTTATAAAATAGAATCTATCTTCTATCTGCCTGGAACAAAAATATGCAGCAAAGTATTCCTGAAAAGATCTATGACAGAAATAATATGAATCTCCATCTCGATATAGCAAACATATTTTGTCCGTAGCATCTGTTATAAAAGTATCCGGTGTCATGCTCAATTTGTTCAATGTTATTACTAGCTGGAATGCCTGTTCCAATTGCTCACGTGAGAACTTATACTGCTCTTCATGGTATGTATTTATACAGAACTCACTAAAATACTGTTTGAATGCATAGGGATCTAATCCTGTCGCATACTCTCTTGTCAGTGCCTTGGTAGCATCATGCTTCTGTGTCAACGCCTCATATGCCTGCTCATAGAACAGAAACTTCTGCGTTGGTATTGTATGGTACTGCTCAAACGTAATAAGCATGATTGTCAGAAGCAGTGGATTTCCGGCAAAATCTTTTTTCTCTTGGTAGAGTCTTTTGTCAAGGTCCTTTATAAAATCCTGCTTTATAGACTCATCATAAATTCTAAAGTCGAGCTTCTGAATTGCATCTATCGCCTGCTTTTTAGTAAAAGGTTGAAGATTATAAACTTTAAAGTGCTTAAATTCGCCAAAAGATCCTATCGGTCGGGATGAAAGTACATAGGCACATGTAGGATATTTTTCAGACAGCTTATTCAATTCATCATCAAACTTATCTCTATACTTAGCCTTGATTTCATCAAGGCCGTCCAAAAGTAGCAGGACATTCCCCTGCCTCATCATCTCTGTCAAATCCGACAGTTCCATATTCCAATTATAGTGTTCTATCTGTGAAAAAACATATTCCAGAAGATGCGCATTTTCGGGATTATAATCTTTCAGGATAACAAATGCCGGAAGCACCTTGTTATCCTCAGAGTATGTTTTCAATGCGTCCAGCATCAAATGACGCATCATCATTGACTTGCCTAATCCTCCAGTACCAACTATAACTGCAAATCTCCCATGATCAACAACAAGACGCTCTGCAGTAACATTCTTTATAACCTTCTCTGGATCATGTATATGACTGCCTCCATCGTAATAAATTATATTTTCCCTCGGCACTAAATCATTACACACATAAAACTCATAGAATTCGCGTTCCTCGTTAGGATAAAAGAAGGACTTGGATTTTCTGAACGCTTCTTTTGCTTTCTCAATATATATATTTAAGGTGGACTGTGACTCTGACACTCGTTTATATCCTGCGTGACGAACAACTACTGCATTTTCCAAATCCATATCGGCAAAATCACCAATCACTTCATCCTCGTCCGTAACATAAGGGATTACCTCTGGGTTACCTGATTTATCTGCTTCTATTTTCTCATAGTTCACTTTCAGCTTTGGGAACATTCCACGTGTTCCCATAAAAGGTGTTTCGTTCCAAGCTATAATTGTTTTTTCACCAACAGCATTGTCTGTCCGTTCAGTACAGATGTAATGCCATATTCCCAGAACAAAACTTGGCAAGTACAAAAAAGGTGTTTCGGATAATCTTTCTTTTGTTATAACGGATCCGTCTTTTTCAATATGGAACTCAGTATCATCTGGAATGCTATCATCCAGCATAATCACTTCAAGAACATCCCTGACAAAGATATCCGAACGTGACGATCTCCCCCTTGTGAGATAATCGTCACACAGTTTCTCTGTCTCCATAAGGAGTCCTCCGTAATCGTTCTCAAAACGATCCTCAAAAGCGCGCCGTGTCGCCAGATCCCCAATCTTTATGTAATCGCTTTTGTATGTCTGATTACAATTCTTGAACTGCGATGCAGGCGTCTTAAATGAACCCAGATAGATTCCGGATACCGTTGGATCATATATCGACAATAATTCCTTAAACAAGAAATTCTGAGACTTCTTTGTATTCTGCCGTGCAGGAAGCAGTAAGGTGAAGAATGTACCTCCACATAGTCTCGGAATCACCTTCTCTTCAGCCATAAACAAACCCTTTCTTCAACAAAAAATGTTCCCAAACAACAAAAACGTTCCCAAATATTTACACCAAAAATCCCAAACTCGATAATCCCCTTAGTTGAACGGCACAGCTGACCACCACAACAAAAATCAGAGTCAAAAGGAGAAAATCCATGAGAGATATCAAACGTAATTCTATCGTGTTCGTAAAGAACCCTTTCCCCGGCTCAGCCGGAAGTCACATCATGCAGGGCGACCATTACGCCGTTGTTTGTCAGAACAATCTCGGAAACCGTTATTCCGACAGCGTTATCATCTGCTACATCACATCCAAGGTTAAACGCCTGGACATAAGAACCAATGTGCCGATCCAGTGGTACGCTGGTCTCGATTACAAACCTGCGATGATCAAATGCGGACAGATCATGACGATCGACCGCGATGACATCATCGATGTTGTAGACACCTTAAGACCAGAAGACGAAATCCGTTTCAATCAGGGCATCAAGGTATCCCTCGACCTGAAGGACAACAACTTCGCGTAACCACAGGAGGCATTGACCATGTACAAAATCCGCCCACCCAACACACCGGATCAACGATCCAACCATTTTGCCGGGTCGAGTAGACGCAACTTTCCGACGCCGCTAAGCTGTGTGAAATCTCACCTTAACGATAAACCCTCATATTGCCTTCCCCTCTGTCCACAGAGTCGGCACTCCGATTTACGGTATTTCGGCGCAGGGTAGCTATCCCTACAACCTTACTGTCTACACTTATCCCATTACATTACTATAACACACTCATTTAGTATCGGGGGGCTGGCACCCGGTAGCCCTCATTTTGCGTTTACAGTTTAGTACCAGGGGTCTGGCACCCAGTATACCCCGTTCATTTTGCGTTTACAGTTTAGTACCGGGGGTCTGGCACTTGGAACTGACCCTCAGTGGCCATCTAAGCCAAAGAATGTAGCAACTGTTACCAAACCAGCAAAAAGATCAATAAGTTCTGCTGCCATATCTCCAGCAAAGGCAATAGCAGCTGAAAATCTTTCCTTTGCCCCTTTTTGCTTATCCTTTTTTTTTGCATCTTCAAAGATATTTATCAAGATTTTTTTCTGTTCTTCAGACAATTCACTTTGAGTTACAATATCAATTGCTTGATCTAATTCTTTTATAAAATTATCATTTTCTCCCTTTAAGGTACTTTGAGAAATGATATTTCCATCTCCAGTCACCACTGCCTGATTTACATTATTAGCACCATTTGCATTTAAATTATAATTTGTAATAGAGCGATATTTATTTCTCCTTTCATTCCCCATATCATTTGCTCCTTCCACTATTTCATCTAATTTTTTTCCTTGGATTATTAAATCAACAATTTCTCTAACCAAGCAATACACATCGTTGACAGATAGTTCATCAATTGAAATGCACAAAGCTTCATCCAGATTTTTCTTCCAAAGTACAATACATGGTAGTTTAGCATATACTTTTTCCGATAAATAGTGCAATTGTTTTACCAAATCATATCCAGATTCTCCATACTTCATAAAGCAATAGTAAACATCCAAATAATCCGCGGATAGATCATTTAAATCCTTCCAACGTCTCGTTACAAGTTTATGAAACATTGGATAATCTTCTTCAATTGGCAACAATAAACATTTGTATGGCTCATCATCTGCCAAATATCGTTGATATACATATCTAAAATTTTTTTTTCGATACGCACTATCACATGGAAGTAACTGATCTAGTTTTTTCAACAAGCTTCCTGGTTCCGATTTTTTAAATCGCTTGACAAGTTTTTGTTTCGTTTCAACTTTTCTTCCCGTATCTTTGCAGAAACGATACGCATACTCTTCAAACACTTCAACAGGCATTAGATCAACTTTTTCAACGAACCCTCTTCTAGTACTTTCTTTCTCAAGCCATTCCAAAAAATCAATCTCAACAAAATTGTCTTCACGTATTAATTGATAGCTCACATCTTGTTTTTGATAATAGATTTTTAAATCGTTTATCAAGGTATTTGGATTCAAGTACTGTTGACAATACTCTTCTGCCTGTTTTGTAAAAAATTCTTTATACTGATCATCAAACATTAAATCCCTTATACCATTATCATCGTATTTTCTGTTATAAAGACCCCACTGTTTTATCCATTCACTAAAGTCTTTTAAAAGAGAACTTGGTAATCTTTTCATATTAATCTCCACTCAACTGCCAAGCAACGGCACAAATAATAATGAAAGCGTTTCACAACTCTACTCTCTAGCTTACAGTCTCTTACCGAGTCATTTAGTACCAGGGGTCTGGCACCAACGTTTTGTGTGAATTCACACGGCTTTACTTTGCCTAATACAGACACTAATTCGACAATATTCGACTTTTTAGTCATATTTTGTTCATTTTGCGTTTACAGTTTAGTACCGGGTCGAGTAGACGTACCTTTCACAAGGTACGCCCCTCACAGATCCGGACGTGCGGCTTTCCCGCATCCGGCTCTTCATATGGCTAATCGTATGTCTGATCTCTGTGTATCTGACACTTTTCTCCTTGAAATCAGTTTCCTCGTCATGCCAATCTCTGTGTATTGGACAAGTTTTTTTTTCTCGGATATTGCCACATGTAGTTTCCTTCCCTCCAGTGGCATTACCCACCTTCAACGGTGTCGGGTAAGGGAGATTCCTTCCAGTTTCTCCCTCCCCTAAGAACGGAACATGCAACTTTCACTGCATTCCGCTCACGCATCTATAACGCATAATACCTATATGCGCAGCATTATTGGAACTCATTGCCATTTTTCTTTTCTGGCGATGTTTTTGAGAGCGTTTTTGAAAATATTCCTTATCCAGAAAGGCATTCTTATCCAGAGCCATTTGACTTTTCCTAACTATCGGCATGTCCGACATACTGAATAGAATGCTCTTTTCTGTTCGAAATGCCCATCTCCTTCCTTTGTATTCTTTCCAGTATTTATCGACAATCCATTGATGCTTTTTATTCGGATGTCTGCGCTTTGCCCATTTCCATAACATTTTCCATGTACGGTTGTCTATCGTGCCAAAACATTTCTTCGCACAGGTTCCCTGATGGTAATTCGCCCATCCGATTAAAACTTGATTTAATCTCTGAATGAGTATTTCTTGTTTTGTCGTCCGATTGTTTTTGATTATTTCACTGATCTTCTTCGTGACTTTACGCATAGATTTAGAGGAAGGCTTAATTATCAGCTTTCCTTTGAACTTACGGAAATTCCATCCCAGAAAATCAAATCCACTGTTTATATGTGTAATTACAGTCTTTTCCATTGATAATGTTAGCCCTCTTTCTCTCAGAAAGCTTTCCAGCATCTGCTTAATGGCTTCCAGTGTTTCCTTATCAGATGCCGTTACAATGAAGTCATCCGCAAATCGTACCATATGCACTTTATGGCTATTGTATTTCACTCCGAATGTTTTCTTGACTTTACTCCTCCAATATACATTTAGAATCATGGGTTCCATCCCATCTAGTACCATGTTTGCATACGTCGGTGATATAACTCCGCCTTGTGGTGATCCTTCCGTCGTAGGATAAAGCTTTCCTTTATTGATGTATCCACATTTCATAAATTCCTTCAATATCCTCTTGTCAGTTGGGATATGCTCCATCATCCACTCATGGCTGATCTTATCAAAGCAGCTTTTTATATCGCCTTCAAGTATCCACTGTGGTGAATCTTTTCTGCTGAGTATTCGAAATGCATACTCTCTTGCATCTTCTGGGCTTCTGTATTTGCGAAATCCAAACGATATCCTGTCCGCAGTTGTTTCCGCTACTGGCTCTAACGCCAACAGTTGAAGTGCTTGCATCGCTCGGTCTCTCATTGTTGGAATTCCAAGCGGTCGCTTTTCTGTTTTCCCAAATTTCTCAATGTAAATCCGCTTTAGTGGTTTTGCATGATAGGTTTGACAGTTTAGCTCATTAACCGCCTTCATCTTCTCAGCATCTGTTTTCCATAGTTCTCCATCAATTCCCGGTGTCCTTTTTCCTTTGTTTGTAATTACACGTTTAACAGCTATTGCTTTGGCATAGAACGAATTCGTCATTAAATACTGGAGTCTTTTGACTAACCTCCATTTTTGTTCCAATGTTGCCTTTACAATTCGAATCTGTAGTCTGCTAACTTGTTCTTCTGCTTCTGTCCAGTTGATCTGGCTCCATCGAAGTTTCATGTCTGCATTGTCCTCACTTATCGCGTAATTGAACGTAATACATTCACAGTTTCCAGTTTCTTCATGTAATTGATACGCGCTGGAAGTCTGCTTCCTTTCGGACAGAGCAAATCTTGAACTCCTATTTCTCACGTTACATGAGAACCTTCGCTTTTTCCAGCATCCTCTACCTTCTGCGTATTGTGCTTTTCTTACGATTGGCCTACCCGTAGGAACGCATAAGGCTTACCTTGTTCCTCAATCTGAATAATTATGACATGTTTAGGTTTTACCTATAGACCGGGAGTTCTCTGTCCGTTTGACTTGGCATCATACTAGTTACCTTGTCCCTGACTCCGTACCATTTTTGGTTAGGGTGTATCAGCCACTTTCACCCTTTATAGCTGACGATCCTTATAGTAATTCACATTTGTTAACCTTGCATGTCTTTCCCTTGCAGTAACGCGAATACGGCTTCCGCGTTTCCCACGTTGTCCCGCTGCTCCACATCTTTCATCACTTACTCGACATTATGCGGTAGGAATATCACAAACGGATGTAATAGTGATTTCTCACAATTCAGATAGAGACTTTGCAAGTCGCACACTATGGAACTATCCGACTACCTATATTTCTTTTGTCTCTCTTTCTTTTATTGACAAGACATACTCTGCTCCTTTTTCTAAAGCTGAGAAAATATAGGTTCTCTCCAGTTGACGTACAATCCTTGTATTACATGAACAGGTCCTTCCGACGCCGCGGAGCTGTGTGAAATCTCACCTTAACGATAAACCCACATGTTGCCTTCCCCTCAGACCACAGAGTCGGCACTCCGATTTATGGTATTTCGGCGCTCAATTGCTGTTCCTGCAACCTTGCTGTCTACGCTTAGCCCATTACATTACTGTAACACACTCAAGACTCGCTTCAAATGCTGTGGTTAGCAGCTTATTTGACAGGATTTCCACCTGTCGGATTGCACGCCCTTCGCTGGACGCACTGTCTGGCACCAATGTTTTTTTGCCGGGGACAGGCACTTTTTTCCTCATAACCACTGTTACAGAGGTGGAATTTAATCTTGCAAAAAAAGAAAGATGAATTCGACCTCCGCTTAAAGTGCGCCTTTTCTCAGCGTGGAGCTTGATCTGAGATTATCTTATCATGCTCCAGCAACTGGTTCAATCTATTTGGTTTTGTAAGTTCCAGTTTGGAATCGTAAATTCCGTTAAATCAGAGAATTCTTTATATACCGGAATTTAGTCTTGCAAGAACTTTTAAGAACAGGTATTTACTTTTGCAAACTGGAAGTCAATTTACCAATTCACCCTTTTTCTTATTAATAGTGAATATATACTCCTCATTACTATAATTAGTATATCAT
>OGOG01003745.1_pt1 | contig 11196 bp, 8 predicted proteins | sample 1552581 | NCBI WGS metagenome assembly OGOG01 (sample SAMEA2580152, study PRJEB22360) | human gut metagenome | biome: human gut; feature: human-associated habitat; material: faeces | place: Denmark | collected 2008/2010 | reverse complement strand
GCCGCAGCCAGACCGCTTTCTCTGAGGACGGTCTGCCCATCGGCGCAGGTCTGGACGACCTGGGCAAGGGTCTGCGCTCCATGACCGGCACCATCTTCTCCACCAAGGAGAAGGGCGTGCGCTATCTGGAGCTGACCGAGGGCTACATCAACAAGCTGGCAGTGGACGCTAACGATGAGGTCATCGGCTATCAGTTCGTTAAGCTGGGCAAGATGATGGAGGATATCCGTCACGGCAAGACCCCCAACGAGGCTTACGAGAAGAATGTGGGTACTTACGGCCGCTTCAGCAAGGAGCAGGGCGCTGTGAAGTACATCGACCCGCGTGAGGAATAAGAGAGGAGGAACAACTCAATGGCAACTTTTGAATCTATGGATCGCCGTATGCCTAAAATCGAGGCATGCCTGAAGGCTAACGGTCTGGAGTCTCTGGACGCTTGCAACGAGATGCTCCTCACCAAGGGCATCGACTGCGACAAGATCGTCCGCGGCGTGCAGCCCATCTGCTTTGATAACGCTGTCTGGGCTTACACTCTGGGCACTGCTATCGCTGTGAAGCGCGGCCTGACCGACGCTGCCGAGTGCGCAGCTGCTATCGGTGAGGGTCTGGAAGCTTTCACCATCCCCGGCTCTGTTGCTGAGCAGCGTCAGGTCGGTCTGGGTCACGGCAACCTGGGCGCTCGTCTGCTGAGCGAGGACACCACCTGCTTCGCTTTCCTGGCAGGCCACGAGTCCTTTGCTGCTGCTGAGGGTGCCATTGGCATTGCCCGCACTGCAAACAAGGTCCGCAAGACCCCCCTGCGTGTTATCCTGAACGGCCTGGGCAAGGATGCCGCTTACATCATTTCCCGTATCAACGGCTTCACCTATGTGCAGACCGAGTACGATATCCCCACCCAGACCCTGACTGTGGTCAAGGAGATCCCCTTCTCCGAGGGTGAGCGTGCAGCCGTTAAGTGCTACGGCGCTAACGACGTTATGGAAGGCGTTGCCATCATGAAGAAGGAGGACGTGCAGTGCTCCATCACCGGTAACTCCACCAACCCCGTCCGCTTCCAGCATCTGGTTGCCGGCACCTACAAGAAGTGGGCTATCGAGAACGGCAAGAAGTACTTCTCCGTCGCTTCCGGCGGCGGCACCGGCCGTACCCTGCACCCCGATAACGTGGCTGCAGGCCCCGCAAGCTACGGCCTGACCGACTCTCTGGGCCGCGTGCACGGTGATGCTCAGTTCGCAGGCTCCTCTTCTGTGCCCGCACACGTTGAGATGATGGGTCTGATCGGCATGGGCAACAACCCCATGGTCGGCGCCACCGTTGCCTGCGCTGTTGCTGCAGCTCAGGCCAACGCCTAAGTCTTTCCTAAGTTTCAGCGAGGGGGAGCTGCTTTCCGAATGAGCAGCTTCCCCTTTTTTGCTGATAGATATCCGAACACAAGCAACCCAAAACAAGAAGGATGAAACAATGAAAAAGAATCAGATCCGCAAGAGCGTGGCTGCGCTGGCCATGGCGGCTGTTGTAAGCGTCAGCCTGTTGGGCTACGGCTGCGGCAGCAAGTCTGCCTCCTCCACCGCAGGCGTGTCCGGCGAGTTCACCGGTACAGCCAAGGGCATGGGCGGCGATGTTACCGTCACCCTGACCCTGACCGACGGCAAGATCACCGGCTGCACCGCCGAGGGCAAGGATGAGACCCCCGGCATCGGCACCATGGCTCTGGAGCAGCTGCCCGGCGCCATTGCCGAGAGCGGCAGCATTGCCGTGGACGGCGTGGCCACCGCAACCATCACCTCCGACGCCATCAAGGAGGCTGCTGCTGCCGCTCTGGTCGCAGCCGGCCTGAACGCTGATGACTACAAGACCGAGGTCAAGGCCGAGGAAAACAAGGCCGAGGACTCCACCATTGATGCAGACATTGCCATCGTGGGTGCAGGCGGTGCAGGCATGACTGCTGCCATCACTGCTGCTGCCGAGGGCAAGAGCGTGGTCATTCTGGAAAGCCAGCCCATGGTGGGCGGCAACTCCGTGCGCGCTACCGGCGGCATGAACGCCGGCAAGACCGTGTATCAGGATGAGAACGAGTTCGGCGAGTCCGCAGGCGTGGAAAAGACCCTGAAGACCGCTGCTGAAAAGTACGCCGACAACGCCACCATCACCGCTTTGGCAAAGACCGTCTCTGAGCAGTGGGCAGCTTATCAGGCAGACCCCAAGGGCTACTTCGACTCTGTGGAGCTGATGGAGCTGGACACCATGATCGGCGGCAAGGGCATCAACGACCCCGCTCTGGTGGAGACTCTGTGCTCTAACAGCGCTGACGCCATCGACTGGCTGGACGAGCACGGCATCACTCTGCACAGCGTTTCCAGCTTCGGCGGCGCATCCGTCAAGCGTATCCATCGCCCCGTGGATGCTGAGGGCAAGACCCTTTCTGTGGGCTCTTACATGATCCCCCTGCTGCAGGAGAACTGCGACAAGGCCGGCGTGCAGACCCTGCTGAACACCACCGCTACCGAGCTGCTGACCGATGCAAACGGCGCTGTTGTGGGCGTGAAGGCTACCGGTTCCACCGGCGAGACCATCACCGTGAATGCCAAGGCTGTGGTGCTGACCACCGGCGGCTTCGGCGCAAATCTGGACATGGTCACCGAGTACAAGCCCGAGCTGAAGGGCTTTATGACCACCAATGCCGCAGGCGCACAGGGTCAGGGCATTGAGATGGCTACCGCTGTGGGCGCTGACACTGTGGACATGGATCAGATCCAGATCCACCCCACCGTGGAGGCTAACACCGCTGCTCTGATCACCGAGGGTCTGCGCGGCGACGGCGCTGTGCTGATCAACGCCGAGGGCAAGCGCTTCATCGATGAAGTGGGCACCCGTGACGTGGTTTCTGCTGCCGAGATCGCTCAGACCGGCAGCTACAGCTGGCTGGTGGTGGATCAGGCTATGGTCGATGCCTCCAGCGTCATTCAGGGCTACATCAAGAAGGGCTACACCGTGACCGGCCAGACCTACGAGGAACTGGCAAAGGCTATGGGCGTGGACGAGGCTGCTTTTGCCGAGACCATGAAGACTTGGAACGGCTACGTTGCCGCCAAGAACGACCCCGACTTTGGCCGCACCAGCTTTGCAAAGGCTCTGGATACTGCTCCCTACTATGCTATCAAGGTCACCGCAGGTGTGCACCACACCATGGGCGGCCTGAAGATCAACACCAACACCGAGGTGCTGAAGGCTGACGGCTCTGTGATCCCCGGCCTGTTCGCAGCAGGTGAGGTGACCGGCGGCGTGCACGGTGCAAACCGTCTGGGCGGCAACGCTGTGGCCGACTTTACCGTCTTTGGCCGCATTGCCGGTGCAGCTGCCAGCAAGTACGCTGCATGAGCATAAAGCAAAAAAATTCTGACACCGCCGCCCCCAAGGGCAGCGCGTGGAAGAAAAATGTGATCTTTGCACTGGTGGTGCTGGCACTGGCCGCAGGTATTTTTCTTGCGGTGCGGGCGCAGCACCCCGCCAAGGGCAGCGGCTTACAGGCCGTTGTGGATTTCGGTGACGGCGTTACCGAGACCCTGCCCCTTGCGCAGGATCATGATTACCTGTACGAGGTAGGGGACTACATCGTGCATCTGCAGGTGAAGGATGGTGCCATCGCGTTTTTGGACAGTCAGTGCCCGGACCATGTCTGTGAGCAATTCGGCTGGCTGGACAAGGACGGCGCATGGGCCGCCTGTGTGCCCGCAGGGGTGTATGTGGTGGTAGAGCCCATCACAGACGCAGGGTAAAAAAGAATAAATCAGCCGGGCCTTCGGGTCCGGCTGATTTTCTTTTTGAGGGAAAAACGGCAAAAGAACCCTCTCAGGCATCGCTGTGCGATGCCAACTCCCCCGAAGGGGGAGCTTTTTGGCGTGAGCCGATAGTTGCAGAGAATCTCCCCCATCTGAGATTCTGAAAAGCCTGCGGGCTTTTCAGAACCCTTTTTCACAGGAAGGAGAGCAGAGGAGAGGCAGTTTGAATCGTATTATATAAAGATAAGCAACTGCTCAGCGGCGCACAAAGAAAGCCATTCTTTGTTAAAAAAGTCTGAAACTTTGTGGAAATGCCGTGAAACGAAAATTGGACGCTTGTTTATCGGGGCAAAATGCGATACACTACAAATAAGAGTTTCTGACGGGTGCTTTTGCAAAAAGCACCTTGTCATAAAAGAACCTAGGAGGAACGGCAAGAATGATCTGGAACAAGTCTAAACAGCCCGCCGACCCGCAGCAGGACGCAGCGGCTGCACCCAAAAAAGGCGGTGCAGCAGCCTTTGCCCAAAAGAACTGGAAGTGGCTGGTGCCGGTGGCCATCGTGGTGCTGGCAGGCGGCTGGTGGCTGCTGAAGCCCAAGGGTGCAAAGCCCGCCAACGTGGATACTTCCTATACAGAAGCAGTGCCGGAGACCCGGGATGTCTCCAACACGCTCAGCGGCACTGGTACGCTGAAGCCTGCCAATACTTACAGCGTCAAATCGCTGGTGCCCGGCAAGGTGCTGACCGGCGGCTTTGAGGAGGGCGATATCGTGGAGGAGGGCACTGTGCTCTACACGGTGGATTCCTCCGATGCAACCACCAAGGTGGAGCAGGCAGCCATCACCCTGCAGCAGGCGCAGCGCAGCTACGACAAGACCGCCGACCATCAGTATGTGCGTGCCGAGGTGGCGGGCGTCGTCAGCAGCCTGAAGGTGAACAAGGGCGATGAGGTAAAGAGCGGTCAGGAGGTGGCCGTGGTGCGGGACAGCTCCAAGATGAATCTGGTGCTGGAGTTCCCGGCTGCGGATGCTGCTAACTTCTCGGCGGGGCAGACCGCCCAGGTGACGCTGGACGGTACTTTTGAGGTGCTGCCCGGCACTATTACCGCTGTGACCGGCACCGATGCCCTGAGCACGGGCAACCTGCTCACCCGCACTGTGACCCTCTCGGTGTCCAATGCGGGTGGTCTGACCACGGCACAGGCTGCAACGGCTACTATCAACGGGGTGAGCTCCATTGCAGCAGCCAACTTCCAGTATCAGGCCGAGCGTACCCTGACTGCGCTGGCTTCCGGTACCGTCACCGCCATCAATGTGCGGGAGGGCGGCAGCGTGAACAAGGACGATATCATCCTGACCCTCAGCGGTGAGGAACTGACAGAGTCCATCCAGTCTGCCTCCGAGACCCTGCGCGGCGCGGAACTGTCCATGCAAAATATGCAGGACGCCATGGATAACTACACCATCACCTCGCCCATCAGCGGCACCATCATCGAGAAAAATGCCAAGGTGGGCGATGCCCTGAGCACCGGCAGCGACCTGTGCACCATCTACGACCTGAGTTATCTGGAAATGACCATCAACGTGGACGAGCTGCAGGTCAGCAGCCTGAAGGTGGGGCAGTCCGTACAGGTGACCGCAGATGCCGTGAAGGATAAGACCTACGAGGGCTTGGTCACCCGTGTGTCCATGAAGGGTGATACCAGCGGCGGTACCACCACCTACCCGGTGACCGTGCGCATTGACGAGACCGATGGTCTGCGCCCGGGCATGAATGCCAACGCCGAGATCGTGGTGGCGCAGGCGAAAAATGCGCTCACCGTGCCCAATGCCGCCATTGTGCGGGGCGGTTATGTGCTGGTGCGGCAGGATTCTCCCAGCGCCGTGAACGCCGATGATTCCATGAGCGCACCGGAGGGCTATGTGTATGTCAAGGTCAAGACCGGTGTCAGCGACGACAACTATACGCAGGTGACCAGCGGCCTGTCCGAGAGTGATACCATCGCCTACGACCCCAGCTCCGTGAGCAGCGACAGCTACTATGACGACGGCGGCTATGACGATATGGACGGCGAAGTGATCGGCGGCGCCGGAAACAATGCAGACCTTGCCGAGGGCGGCGAGGAGACGCTGCCGGAGGAGACGGAAAACGGTGAAGCCCCCGCAGCGGACGCTGAAGAGCCCGCAGAGGGCATCGACCCCGCCGAGGCCGGCGCAGTCGTGGTGGATTGACGCAGGAGGGATGAATGAGCGCTCTGATCGAGTTTGATGAAGTCTGCAAATATTACCAGATGGGCGATACCACGGTAAAGGCTGCCGACCACATCACCATGAAAATCGAAAAAGGCGAGTTCGTGGCCATCGTGGGTCAGTCCGGTTCGGGCAAATCCACCTGCATGAACATCATCGGCTGTCTGGATGTGCCTACCTACGGCACCTACCGGCTCAATGGCCGGGATGTGGGCAAGATGAACCGCAACGAGCTGGCCGCTGTCCGCAACGAGATGCTGGGCTTTATCTTCCAGCAATACAATTTGCTGCCCAGGCTGAACCTGATGGAAAACGTGGAGGTGCCGCTGGTGTATGCGGGCATCTCCCGCGCCGAGCGCCACATCCGCGCCCGGGAGGTGCTGGAGCAGGTGGGGCTTGGCGACAAGCTGAAAAACCGCCCCAACCAGCTTTCCGGCGGCCAGCAGCAGCGCGTGTCCATTGCGCGGGCACTGGTGCGCAACCCGCCGGTCATTCTGGCGGACGAGCCCACCGGCGCGCTGGACTCCCATACCGGCCGCGAGGTGCTGGGGCTTTTGCAGCAGCTGCACAAGCAGGGACACACCGTAGTGCTGATCACCCACGACAATTCCATTGCCGTGCAGGCCGACCGCATCATCCGGCTGGAGGACGGTCAGGTGGTGTATGACGGCGACTCCCACGCACCGGAGGCCATGGTGCAGCCCACCCTGCTGCCCGAAACGCCGGAAAAGGAGGAACAGGCATGATCTTTGAAACCTTCCGGCAGGCCATCCAGAACGTGTGGAGCAACAAGCTGCGCACCTTTCTGACCATGCTGGGCATCATCATCGGCGTGATGGCGGTCATCGTCATCGTGGGTCTGGGCAACGGCATGACCAAGAGCATGCGGGACAGCTTTTCCGCACTGGGCACCAACACCCTCAGCATTCAGGTGTGGGGCTACGGCTCCCGCTCCGTGTCGGTGGAGGAGATGTATGATATCTGCCAGCGGCATTCCGACCTGATCAAGGCGGTGTCGCCGCAGGTCAACTTCAGCGGCAAAGCCAGCGGTACGCTGAAGATCGGTACCACCAGCTACCGCTGGTCCAACATGAGCGGTGTGGACGAAAACTTTACCGAAATGAAGAATTACCAGATCGTTCAGGGGCGCGGCCTGCAATACATGGATATGCAGGACAACAAGCAGGTCTGCGTCATCGGCGATTACCTCAACCGCGTAGCCTTTGGCGGCAACGGTGTGGGGCAGACGCTCAAGATCGGTGCCAACAAGTTCCGCGTCGTAGGTGTGCTGTCTGCCAAAGTCAGCGACCCCACTATGCAGCAGGGCAGCGATGACGATTGCGTTTACCTGCCCTACACCACCGTGATGCGGCTTTCCAGCCAAAGCATGGTGGACTGCTACACCGCCATGATGGCCGACGAAAGCCTTGCCAACGAGGCCAAGAGCACGATGGAAGAGGAATTGATGTCGATCCTCAAGACCGAAAACGGCTACTATGTGTACAGCGCCAGCGAGTGGCTGGAGGAAATGAACAAGATGATCAACATGGTCATCGTGATACTTACCGGCATTGCCAGCATCTCGCTGCTGGTGGGCGGCATCGGCATTATGAACATCATGCTGGTGTCTGTGACCGAGCGCACCCGCGAGATCGGCATCCGCAAGGCGCTGGGCGCAAAGGAGCGCACCATTCTGGCGCAGTTTGTGGTGGAAGCAGCCACTACCTCGGCGCTGGGCGGCGTTTTAGGCATTGCGCTGGGCTATGCGGTGTCCATGGCGGCAAACAAGGTGCTGCCCATGTTCATGACCGATACCACTGTTACGGTAAGCCCCTCCTTCAACTCCATTGTGGTGGCCTTTGGCATCTCGGTGGGCATCGGCGTGCTGTTCGGCTATCTGCCGGCGCGGCGCGCAGCCCGGCTGAACCCCATTGAAGCATTGCGCTACGATTGATCGCGGCGGCGTGATAAACAAAGAACAAGAGGTACGACCAATGAAAAAACGGATTCTCGCATTTCTGCTGGCGGTCAGCATTGCGGTGTCGGTGCTGGTGCTGCCGGTCTCGGCGGCCAGCATCAACAACACGGCCCTGCAGACGGCTATTACTCTGGGCGCTGTGCCCACCGGTCAGGAGCTTAGCGCCAACATTACCCGCGGCGCTTTTGCCAAAATGCTGGTGTCCTTTTCCACCTACCGGGAGAGCGTAGGCGCACAGGGCACGGTGGGCACTTTGTACCGGGATGTGCCCGGCAGCTCCCAGTGGGCACCCTACATCCGCATTGCGGTGCAGCAGGGCTGGATGAACGGTTACACCGACGGCTCCTTCCGCCCGGACAACACCGTCACGCTGGAGGAAGCCTGTGCGGCGGTGCTGAAGCTGCTGAGCTATAAGACCACCGACATGACCGGCTCCTTCCCGCAGGCACAGCTGAACAAGGCGCAGCAGATCGGTCTGCGGGATCAGCTGACCTGCACGCAGGGACAGGCCATGACCTACGAGCAGAGCACCCTGCTGCTGTACAACGCCCTGCGCGCCAACACCGCCAGCGGCAGCGCTTACGGCAGCTCGCTGGGCTTTACGGTGTCCAACGGTCAGGTGGATACCTCTTCGGTGCTGCTCAAGAGCCGCAAGGGTCCCTTTGTAGCAGAAGAGGGCACCCAGCTGCCCTTTACGCCGGTGAGCGTCTACCGCAACGATAAGGCCTCTGCTTCGGCAGAGCTGAACAAGTACGACGTGTACTATTACAGCGAGAGCCTGCAGACGGTGTGGATCTACACCCGCCGCGCCGCAGGCCGCATCACGGCAGTATCGCCCAGCGCCAGCGCGCCTACCGCGCTGACCGTGGCGGGCAGCAATTACACGCTGGGCAGCTCTGCCGTGGCGTCCAAGATCTCCTCCCTGAACGGCGGCGGCGTGGGCGAAGTGGTCACCCTGCTGCTGGGCATGGACAACGAGGTAGCCGATGTGATCACCGGCGAGGAAGCCGACAGCGTGTTCTATGGCGTGGTGCAGACCGCTACCCGCAGCCTTGTAGAGGATAACGGCGCAGACGTGCTGCAAAAGATCTCGGTGATGTGCACCGACGGCATTACCCGCACTGTGAATATCGACAAAAGCCTGAACTACCCCACCGGCTGGCTGGTGGAGATCAGCGTGACCCCCGAAGGGGAACAGGTGACCGCCATCGAGTCCAAATCGGTCAGCGGCACCATCAACGACACCGCCACCGCGCTGGGGGACTATGCTCTGGCCGATGACGTACAAATTCTGGATACGACATCGGAGGGGTTGGCTGGGACGGTTCGTCCCAGCCGAATAGCGGGGACAAAGCTGAACGCACTGGCCGTGCGTTACTATACGCTGAATGAGCAGGGACAGATCGACCGCCTGATCCTGAACGATGTCACCGGTGATCTGTGGAAATACGGCGTGCTGGACGATGTGAAGAATCTGGCCTTCAACGCCAGTTCCATTCTGGGCACCCTGACCGGCAGCGGCTCCTCCGGCTCGGGGGATAGCTCTTCCGGGGACAGTTCTTCCGGCTCCGGCAGCGGTTCCACCGGGGACGGCTCTTCCGGTTCCGGCTCTACCGGCGGCACCACCAACACCACCACCGTGGTGGACGATCTGCGCAGTGTGCTGGTGCCCACCACCAGCGAGATCCTGTGGGGCGTCATTGACGGCTCGCTGCTGAGCACGGTCTGGAACCGCATCACCAGCAGTTCCGGCTCGCTGCTGAGCATCGGTCTCAAGCAGCTGGCCAACATTACCGGCCAGCCTATGAGCACCATCCTCAATTTTGTGGGCGGCGGCGCTACCTACATCTGCTACGTCAACGGCAGTCAGGCCAGCTTTTCCACCTCCATCAAGTATCCGGTGCTGGCGGGCGGTTTGGCAGTGCGGCAAAACGTGAACGGCACTGTAAAGGCCGTGATCCAGCTGATGCCCATGAAGATCGATCAGGTGGGTGCAGCCTCGGTGATGAGCAACGGCACCCGCTACGAGACGGCTGACGATATGCAGGTGTACCTATGGTACAAGGGGCAGTATTACGCCACCAAGCTCTCTGAGGTAAACTCCGAGGGCTACTACCTGACCGGCTGGTACGATAACTTTGGCTGCGCAGCAGGCAAGCGCGTGCGGGTGATCGTGGCGGTCAAAAAGGACTGATGGACTACTATGACCCCCGGCGCAGGGCGCTGCGGGCGGTACGGCAGCTGCTCTACCCGCGCGAGTGCCCTTTCTGCGGCCGGGTGCTGGGAGATATACGGGATTGCCCGGACTGCGCAGAGCAGCTGGAAGTGTTGCGCCGCAAGCCCGGCATCCGGCTGGACCCGGCGCAGCACTATATCAGCAATCTGGCCGGTGCGGCTGCGCCCTACCGTTACAACGGCTGTGTGCGGCGCGGCATCCTGAACGCGAAGTATCAGGGCAAGCCGTGGCGGGCTGTGGAGATGGGCAACCGTCTGGTACAGCTGGCCTTTGGCGGTGAACTGACCGTGCAGTACGGCGAGCTGCTCCCGCAGCCGGTGCCGTGGGCGGCCATCGGGTACGACCTGATCGTACCGGTGCCGGCCTCCGGTAAAAGGCGCGGCTACAATGTGCCGGAATTGATGGCGCTGCCGCTGGCCAAGGCTATGGAGGTGCCGTTGGCACCGCAGGCACTGGAGCGCACCCGCGCCAAACGGCATCAGGCCGGTCTGCCGCTGGAACAGCGCATAGCCAACGTGGCAGGTGCTTTCCGGGCGGCACAGCCGCAGCAGCTGGAGGGCAAGCGCATCCTGTTGGTGGATGACGTCATCACCACCGGCACAACAGCTGCCGCCTGCGCGCAGGCACTGCTTCACGCCGGGGCAGACAGTGTATTCGCGCTGGCCTTTGCCACGGTGGAGTTTGGCGCACCGCCGGACGACACCACCCCCATCCATGAGGACGATGAGGAAGATGTGTATCGCGATTTTTGAAAATAACGCTCTTTCGCGCATCCTTTTGGCGGGCAAAAGCCGGGACAGTAAAATGTAAAAACTACACCAGAAATTTGGGAAAAGCGCTTGACAAAACGGGCAAAGTCGGGTATACTAATCAAGCTGTGAGCGGCAAACGCAAACAGATATCCGGGTGTAGCGCAGTTTTGGTAGCGCGCTTGAATGGGGTTCAAGAGGCC
>OGOG01003736.1_pt1 | contig 11221 bp, 7 predicted proteins | sample 1552581 | NCBI WGS metagenome assembly OGOG01 (sample SAMEA2580152, study PRJEB22360) | human gut metagenome | biome: human gut; feature: human-associated habitat; material: faeces | place: Denmark | collected 2008/2010 | reverse complement strand
TTCCAATGCCTGCTCCCAGGACATATTTTCCCCTGACAGCAAAACATCCGGTTCCAGATTCTTCTTTAACTGGCCGGCCAGAGAACGGTCGTATGCCGACAAAATCTGGTCTGAAATACTGGTTCCCTTTGTAGAAGCTGCTTCTACGGCTCCCTGCTCATCACTGATCTCCACATCCATTCCTCTGGCCCGTTTAGAACGGCTGGCAGACAACAGAGAGGCCAGATCCAGTTCCCTGCCTTCCTTTACTACCTGTCCGGTCAGGGCTCCGTCACTTTTCTCTATTTTATCCAAAAGGCGGAACACGCCAATCATACTGGTTCTTTCTTCCTCTGAAATATTACCCTTATGATCTAACTTCCACAGATATTTCTTAAAGGAAATATCCTGATCTACTACCTCATCATAGATTTCATTGATTTTTTCCTGCAGTTCATCCAGAGAACATTCCAGCGGATTTACCTGATCCTTCACCAGTCTGGCCACCACCTGAGGTTTCATCCGGTCTAACACCGCATTTACCTTGTCATCGTACTCTTTCATCTGCTCTACGCTCTCTTTGGTGATCTCACTCTGGTTGTAGCCAAGGATACGCACTGCTCTCTGGTTGCGTCCGGTGGTCTCTAATCCCAGATCTTCCAGAATCTCATTCACATTTCCAAACGCCTTGTTCAGACTGTCTCCCAGATCTCTCCGGACCTGGGTTCCTACTGCCTCATAAGTCTGTCCGGCCTTTTCATACTGCTCTTTGTACGCTGCAGCAGTCTCACCTAAAACACCAAATTTCTCATCCGGTGTCTGGATTGAATCTGCCAGCCACTGAGCCGGTGCTGACAACACATTTTTTACTGTCCCCAGCGTGTCCGTTACCTGTGACACGGCTGCCGCACCAGGATCCATCCCCAGTTCTTCGGCAAACATCTGTCTAGCTTCTTTTTCCTGCTGCCGCAGATCTTCCACAACCTCCGAAAGGTGGGCCAGATCCAGATGAATCCCTCTGGCAGCCATACTCCGGGCTGCCTCTGCCGTCATAGACAGCCGGATCTCCTCTAACTGACGCTTGGCCGTGATAAAATCAGCCTCTGTCACATATACCCTTGACAATTCCTCGTCAGTAGTTGTCAAAAGTCCCTCTGCCATTTCCGCCGCTTCTTCTCTGGATGGCACCATAAGATCCGCCTGTCCCGGCAGTACACCATCTGCCATCTGATCCGTGATCCTGGCCAGAAGGGTCCCGCTGTCTAACTGTGTCAGTTCCTGGATCCGGTTCATTTTCACAATATTTTCTGCTGTTACCGGCAGGCCCTGCTCATACAGCCACCGAGCCTGCTTTTTATTGTCCTCTGACACATCCAGACCTGCCTCCTGCAGAATCGAATCTACCTGCTCCTGTACCTGCTCATATCCCTCTACCGGTATCTCCGGCCCCTGACTGCCGGTGTACTGACTTTTCTGCATCTGTTCCGGTGTGAGAGGATAATTTCCTCCAATTAAAAAATTCATCCCAGATCTGCTTATATTCTGGCTCTCCAATGCCAGCCCATAAGCATCCATAACCAGAGAGACATTGTCACTGACTACCGGCAGTCCGCTGGAAGCAAGCTGGCTCTCGATCTGATGCACCATGGCATCCTCTTCCGTCTGGGCCTGTATCTCTTCCTGCTTCGCAACCTGCCTGTCCACTGCCTCTCTCTGATCCTCCCGCTGGCTTTTTACCCTGCGGAGAGTTCTTTCAACCTGAGATGAAGTATACTGCTCTAAGGGTGTCTCTTCATCTGCTACATCTTTTGCATCCTCCCCGGTCATGCACCGGTTGATAAAATCCGAAGGAGACATTTCCGTAGCTTCCCAGACATCCTTATCCTCTGTATTCAATTGTCTGGCCTGCGCCTCTGTATAAGTTGCACTTTCCTTACTTCTGCCTGGGGCACAATCCTTTGATAAATCTGCTTTTACTGCAGAAACACTGCCATCCTTGGCATCTGATCCAGCCACACCGGCGTCCTTTGGTGCCGGTACATTCTGCAAAGAAAGGGAAATTTTATTATTCTGTATGATCATAATTTCACGCTCACTTTCCCGTTTTCTATGGTATATTTCGGCAAAAGAACATGAAATCTTTACTATTTCTCCTGATATTGTGCCAGCAGTTCCCGATCCAGTTTGATACGGTTGTCCATGGTCTTCATAACATCCTTAATCTGTATGTCCTCTCCTGTAACAGCGAGATCATACAGTACATTGTCACGGAAACCAAGCACGATAGGACGGAAAATATCTTCCTCATTAGCCCGGATAACAAGACCTTTTTCTCCATTGGTCAGTTCTACGCACACACTCGGATACAGTATGTTGATTGCCTTAATCAATGCATTTACAATGGATGGTTCATACTGGTCACCCTTTGACAGCAGTTCCCGAATCGCCTTCACTTCGGAAGTAGGTTCTGTATGGGATTTCATTGCCGTCATACGGTCGTAGGAATCAGCAATGTACAAAATATTTGCCTCCACATTGGCCAGCATGGCATCCGAAAATCCCTGTTCTTCATTGCAGTACAGATTCTGCATATGATTCACGATCCGTACAATGCTCTCATCCAGATCTATACTCTTATTAAGAATCTCCTGGGTGCTGTTGCGGATAGCTTCTTTCTGATTCTGCTCCAGCACATCCCCATTCATAATGCCGGGATGCTCCATCACACCAATGTCATGAAGAACGGCCGCCTTGATCAGATTGCGCATACTTCCCTGTGGAAGATCCATGTGGCCGCCGATCAGTGCCGACAAAATGGCTACATTCATAGAATGTTTGTAAATAAAGTCATCCGTACTCCGCAGACTCTGGACAAAATTGATTCGATGGTCCAGCGACGCAAAATTCTTCATCACAAGGCCACAAAGCCACTCCATGCCTTTATCTTTTTTACCTTCACAGATCAGTCCCATATCCTCTCGGATGCTAAATACCGCCATAGCCTGAAAACGCTCAAACATGATATCATCATCCGTCAGCGGTGGCAACGGCTCTGCCGGTTCCAGTATGTACAGGCCTAACAGTCCAAAGTTTCGTATAGCGTAGATCGCCTGCATATTTAATTTTGTATCCCGGTCGTGGAGCAACACTCCGTTTTTATTGTAAATCGGCTTGCCCAGTCTCATACCGTGCCGCAGATCATCAACTTTAACAAATAACAATAATACCCCTCCTGTCTCAATTCCGTCACATATTTATGTTATCTTATTTTTATAATAACAATAAAAAGGTTGAATGGCAACCGTTTTTCATATATGTTTTCTAATTGCAATCGTATGTAAAAAAAGTGAGGTCCTGAATATGAAACAAACAATACTATCTGTCATACTGTCTTTTTCTCTGGCAGTTATGACTCCCGGCGCAGTGGAAATAGCCAAGGCAGAGACTGTCCCATCGGAAAAGCAGGCCACAGTCTCCCTGGAAAATGGCTCTTACGAAGAGGGAAGTGTCATCGTTACCCTGGCTTCTCCGGATGAGACACCTCTCACCAAAGAGGGCACCACATCCTTTGACAAGCACATCCGGGTAGAAGATTCCTATGACTTTGGAGACGCCTCTGTTCTTGGCGCCACAAAAAAATCCAAACAATTTTTCTCTGACAAAACCTTTACGGTCTCCCAGGTTACTTCAGATGAGTATTCCACCGAAGAATTGATGGACCGGCTGGAGGACAATGCCTATGTAGTAAATGTAGAACCAGACTATCACATGTATAAAATGGGTTCCACCAACGACACCTTATCTGATGCCCAGTGGGATCTGGATGGCGGGGGACTTTTCTCCGGCGTTCGTGATAGGCGTGCCGGTGGGATTTGTGAACGTGGTGCAGTCCAAGGAGCTTATAATGAGCACCGGAGTTCCGCATATCGTCGCCCGTGGAAGAAAGGGCGGAAGCAATGTCGCTGCCGCGATAGTTAACGCGCTGCTCTACATGCTGACCAGATAAAAACTGAGCCGCACAATGAATTGTGCGGCTCATTGTAATGGAGAAGAGGAAAGGTTTACTTCATGAAGCTGAACGCGTTCTTTCCGGGATAAACTGCGCTTGCGCCGAGCTGCTCCTCAATGCGGATAAGCTGGTTGTACTTCGCGGTACGCTCGCTTCTGCTCGGAGCGCCGGTCTTTATCTGGCAAGTGTTCAGTGCAACTGCGAGGTCTGCAATGGTGGTATCCTCGGTCTCGCCTGAGCGGTGGGAGGCTATCGCGGTGTAACCCGCCTTGTGCGCCATCTTGATCGCTTCCAGTGTCTCGGATACGGAGCCGATCTGGTTCAGCTTGATGAGAATGGAGTTTCCGCAGCCCAGGGAGATTCCCTTGGAAAGGCGCTCGGTGTTGGTAACGAACAGGTCGTCGCCCACGAGCTGAACCTTGCCGCCGAGTTCCTTGGTCATTATCTGCCAGCCTTCCCAGTCCTCCTCGTCGAGGCCGTCCTCGATGGAGTAGATCGGGTACTTCTCACAGAGCTGCGCCCAGTGTGCAACCAGCTCGGCAGAGGTGAAATCCTTGCCGGACTTGGGCAGGTGGTACCTGCCCTTCTCGCCGCTCTTCCACTCGGAGGAAGCGGCGTCCATTGCGAGCACGAAGTCCTCGCCGGGCTTGTAGCCTGCCTTCTCAACAGCGCTGAGGATATACTGGATAGCCTCCTCGTCGCTTGCGAGATCAGGAGCGAAGCCGCCCTCGTCGCCGACGGAGGTCGCAAGCCCCTTGCTCTTGAGCAGCGCAGCCAGTGCGTGGAACACCTCGGTGCACCAGCGCAGACCCTCGGTGAAGCTCTTTGCGCCGACCGGCATTATCATGAATTCCTGAACGTCCACGGTGTTCGCAGCGTGCGCGCCGCCGTTGAGAATGTTCATCATCGGAACCGGAAGTCTGTTCGCGTTAACGCCGCCGAGGAAACGGTACAGCGGAATATCGAGGGAGGCCGCTGCGGCTCTTGCGCAGGCGATGGAGACCGCCAGAATAGCATTAGCGCCAAGCTTGCTCTTGTCCTTTGTGCCGTCTGCTTCGATCATTGCCTTGTCAATGGCGTAGATATCGGAAGCGTCCATGCCGACGATAGCTTCGCGGATAACGGTGTTTACGTTGTTCACAGCCCTGGAAACGCCCTTGCCGCCGAATCTGGACTTGTCGCCGTCGCGAAGTTCCAGCGCCTCAAACTCGCCTGTGGAAGCGCCGCTGGGAGCCGCGCCGCGCGCGATGGTGCCGTCTGCGAGCCATACTTCAGCTTCAACGGTAGGGTTTCCGCGGGAATCGATGATTTCGCGCCCGATGACATTTTCGATCTCAAGATAGTTCATGTTGTATACCTCTCTTTTACTTATCCGCATTGCGGAGTATTTTGCATTATTATTCCGTTTTACGGAGGTACTATTCATCGGGCTGCCGCCGTTCTGCGCACCAGTCCAACGGCTCCCAATGACCTATTCTCATGCGGTTAGTGTTTCCTAACCACTAGCATTATAGCATACTTCCCGGGAAAATGCAACTGACATATCGCATGATAATCTTTCAACAGGTTTAGTGATGGTGAACAAATACATAGTAAACTCAGGGGAATTAAACAGATACACTGAACGAGGTAGTTTCAAATCAGCGAATCAGAATTATTACACACTGAGCGCGGAAGCAGAATAATCTTGTAGTTTATCTGAAGGTCACATCTAAAAACGGGCAAGTATAAGACCTGCCCGTCATGTTGAATGTCAATAAAAGCTGCTTAACCTTTAAAATCTGCTTCCTCACGCTTCATTATGCGAAGCTCCACAATTATCATGATAATAGCGGCAACCGCTGATAGCAGGTCGGCGAAGGGACCCGCCCAAAGCATACCGTCGATACCCCAGAAAAGCGGAAGCACGATCAGCGGCGGAAGCAGAAACAGTATCTGCCGGGTCAGCGACAGGAACGCTCCCTTGAAGGATTTACCGATAGAGGTAAAGAACATGGAAGCGATAGGCTGTAGGCAGTTGAGCCAGGTGAAAAACAGGAATATCCGGAAGAATTTCACGCCGAACTCGAAATACTCGTCGGAGCCTTTGCCGAAGATTGCGATGATCTCCCGCGGGAACAACTGGAACAGCACAAATGCAAGCACCGCCACCCCGGCGCCGACGGTGATTGCGGAACGCAGCGCCGCTCTCACACGTGAGTACTTCCGCGCGCCGTAGTTGAAGCTGATTACCGGCTGAGCGCCCTGACCAAGCCCTATAACGATTGAGAATGTTATCTGGTTGACCTTCATTACGATACCCGAAACTGCGATCGGGATATACTCACCGTAAACTGACAGCGCTCCGTAGTGCTTCAGCAGGTTGTTCATTACGATCTGCACTATCATCATCGCGAGCTGATTAATGCAGCTAGCCATGCCGATGGCTATGATTTTTCCGGTGTACTGCCAGCGGATTCGCAGGTGCTTTAATCCGAGGTGAACGGTCTTATAGCGCGTGAGGTACACGATCGCGACAGTTCCGGAGATCACCTGCCCTATTACGGTAGCCCAGGCAGCGCCAGTCATTTTCCAATCCAGACCCAGCACGAATACTGCGTCCAGCACCGTGTTGATGACAGCTCCCAGGAGGTTGCACAGCATGGTCATGCGCGGGCTGCCGTCGGCGCGTATCAGATGGCCTCCGCCGGTGGTTATTATCATGAACGGGAATCCCCAGGCGGTGATACCTACATACTCCTGCGCCAGCGGGAGCACCTCGTCCGGCGAGCCGAACAGCTTCAGCAGCGGCGTCAGGAACACTTGCGTGACCGCCATCAGCACAACGCCGCATATCAGCATCATAAGCACGGCGTTTCCTACGAAATACGGAGCGCGTTCGCGGTCGCCCCGCCCCATGCTGAGGTTAAAGCAGCTCGCGCCGCCTATTCCGAAAAGCAGCGCCAGCGACAGGCAGGAGGTCGAAAACGGAAAAGCGATGTTCGTGGCTGCGTTTCCGAGCTGACCTACGGCCTGCCCGATAAAAAGCTGGTCCACTATGTTGTACAGCGCGCCAACCAGCATTGCAATTATGCTTGGCACGGCAAATTTGATCATCAGGGAAGTTACCGGGGCGTTCCCTAACATCTCTGAGCGCGGGTTATTAGCGCTATCCGGGGTGTTGCTCATTTTATCACTCTTTCTTTTCTTCTGTGGCTTAGTGAAAAATCACACTGGTGAATTTCACCATGATTTCACATAGCCGTTACCCCAAATTCATACATGGGGTGTATTATATAATCACAGCAGAAACCTTAAAGGTTAGGGTACCTGCCGACAAGCTGCCGCGAAAGCGGCGTTCACATAACCTACCTCCCCTTTTTATGATGATTGATTCATCAAGGGTCTGTACGTTTTCCTTCCTTTTTTCGTGCAGACTTACACATTATCTTTCCCGCAGCCGTTACGGTCTGCGGGATCTTTTTTTGCGTGAAGATCAGAGAACGCTGCGGTTCTCAAGCGCCTTCATGAGCGTAACGTCGTCCGCGAATTCCAGCGCGCTTCCTGCGGGAAGTCCGTAAGCAAGCCGCGACACCTTGATACCCATGGGCTTTATAAGCCGGCTGATGTACACTGCGGTGGCCTCGCCCTCAACTGTGGGGTTGGTCGCCATTATGACCTCGCGCACATCGGTAAGCCTTGCCATAAGCTCCTTGATTTTCAGATCCTCGGCGGAAACTCCGTCCATCGGGGAAAGAAGCCCGTGCAGCACATGGTATACCCCCTCGTAGCCCCCGGAGCGCTCAAACGCTGAAACGTCCTTCGGGGATTCCACCACGCATATCACCGACTTGTCGCGCTGCTCGTCGGAGCATATCTCGCAGACCTCCCGGTCGGTGAAGTTCTGGCAGCAGCTGCAAAGCTGCACTCCATTGCGGGCGCGTACAAGCGCGTCTGCAAACTCCTTGACCTCGTGTGGAGGGAGGTTAAGCATGTAATACGCAAGGCGCTGCGCCGTCTTTATGCCGATTCCCGGCAGTTTCGCGAATTGCTCTGCGGCAAGCGCCAGCGGAGCGGATATAAATTCAGCCATATTGTCTCCTTATTTTAAATCTATTCTGAAAGTCTGGTCGTGGATATTAAAAGCTCCATCGGGGATAATCTCCTGCCTTGACGAAGCGTACAGCGCAAGCCCGGCGGCTCTTGAAATCTCCGGCTCGGAGCGCGTATAACCGTAGTATAACACGATATCCGCCGGAATCTCACTCCCTGATTTAGCGCATGCCATGGTGATACCGCTTATCTCCATAACGTCCTCAGCCGCGAGGAATTCAGCGTCCGCGGAGGACTTCAATTCCTTTGCCGCTGTAAGGCATTCATCGGAAAGCATTACGTATTCCGCAGGTATCGCCCTGAGCATCTTCTCAAGCCCGGAAAGCTCGGAAAATTCGAGCTGCGGAGCGTTTATCACGCCGATTTGCGTGATCCCCTCCCGTGTCATCAGCCGGAAAAGCTGCTCCGTGCAGGCGCTTTTTCCGCTTATCAGAACAGCCGCGCTTCTCCCCGAGCAAGCCACCGCCGCACCGGAATTCCTATCCGAAACAAAATCAATACGCTGGCGCGACGCAAGTTCCGAGAAACTCAGACACAGCATAAGCAGAATATCCAGCAAGAATGCCCAGAGAGCCTTCCGCGCGTGATCAGCGGCATAAATGAACGTCATCAGCAGTACGGGAGCCAGCAGTGCCGCCAGAACAGCGAAGCGGTTTTCACATGGAAGCCACGTACCATTCATACCGCCGAAAAATCCAAGGATACTCCGAAAGCAGCTCATAACCGCCCGAAGCGGGATCATAAGTCCAGGAATCCCGCTTACAGCGTAGATCACGCCAAGCGGCAGACCCGCTGAAAAGAACGGCGTGAGCGCAACGGAAGCAGGTATCTCCGCGAGGGAGAGGCCTCCGAACACCGAGGCGCTGACCGGGAGCACGCACACCATCGCACAGAGCGATACTGCGGCGGCTTCCTTGAGCTTTGCAGCAACCGCGAAGCGTTCCCAGCCGAATCTGCGGATACTGTTGAGCGCAGGTCCGGCGACAGCGGCTCCGAAAACGCCCAGTGCGGACATCAGCAGCGCCGGGTCAGCCGCGGCGAAGGGAGTCAATACCGTCATGAGCAGAAGCGCGGCGCAAAGCGAATTCAGTACGTCGGTCCTGCGGCAGAACAGAGGCGCGCTCTGCGTTATCATAAGCATTATCCCGGAACGAACCACCGAAGCGGAGAAGCCGAACATCGCCATCATAAGCAGCACCGCCGCAAATGAAACAATTGAGGTCAGCCTGCGCCTGCGCTTACCGAAAAGCTCGCAGAGAACAGCAATGAAAATTGTGATGTGAGCTCCTGAAACGGCGGTCATGTAGCTTACTCCGCTTTGCAGGATATCCCGCCGCAGCTCATACGAGAAGCCGTCCTTGATCCCTAGCACCAGTCCCTTGCATAGCTCCGCTTCGTCGCCGCCGATCCTGTCGAACCGCTCAGCGGCTTTGCTGCGGAGATTCCCGAGATGATACAGCAGGCTGAAATCTGAACTGCGGCTGTGAAGCTCCGTTACCTCGCCGGAAAGCACAACGCCGTCCGAGAACGTGAAAATTCCCTGTTCGGCTGTTTCAAGGAGAAGTTCGCCGTCGATTATATCGCCCACGTCAAGCACGGAATCACACGTAATATCTATGAGCGCGGGTTTTCCGTCAAGGACGCACAGCGCTCTTCCTGCCGACCAACGATCGTTGGAGTAATTCACGCTGATTATGCGGCATTGCGCACGTATCCCGCTCCCTGCGAGCGCCTGAAGCGACCCGGCGTACCAGGTCTGATAGACCGTCATGCTGACAAGCCCGAGCAGAAGCCCCGCCGCCAGGAATCTGCGTTTCCCTGTGAACAGCGAGAACGCCAGAACAGCCGCCGCAATAAAAAGCCATACGCACCGAACCATTGGCTCGGAATAACACGCGAGAAGGCAGCCGACGGTAACTCCCGCGCCAAGTCCCACCCCGGGGAGGTCGAGTTCTGCTGTGATCTTTTCGTTCATACAGATAAAATGGGCGGATCCGAAAGACCCGCCCGTGAATTATTTTCTTGTGGGCGATCAGATGAAGCCGGGGAAGGAAACGCCGCCGGTAACCTTTTCCATCTCAGCTGCGCCGTAATCGTCAACTTCCTTGAGAATCTCGTTTACACCGCTGATGATAAGATCCTGAAGCATCTCGATATCCTCGGGGTCAACGACCTCCGGCTTGATAGTAACGGACTTGAGCTGCTTGTCGCCGGTCATCACCAGCTCGATCGCTCCGCCCCCTACCTGCTTTGTGAACTCCTTGACAGCAAGCTCTTCCTGGATCTTGCCGATGTCCTCCTGCATCTTCTGTGCCTTTCTGACCATCTGGTTCATGTTGGGAGCGGAATTCTGATATCCCTGCGGTAATCTTGCTTTCATGTCGGTAATTATCCTTTCACTTAATGTCAACTTCTATATTGAGCCGCCGTGCTTTATCCAACAGCTCTTTCACAGGGAGGTCTTTGTCCTCGGCTGTGTTTTCCAGTTCTTCGCCGACCACCAGCGCACGGACTTTCTTCCCGAAAGCCCCGCCAAGCTCCCTTTCGAGATCCTGGTAGCCGTCGCTTATCATGCCCTGCAGCATGAGATTTCCGGTGTGTATCTCAAGCACGCCGTCGCTGTTGACCAGCGCCGTTGAGCCGTCAAGCATGGCGGCATACAGCGGACTTGACACCTTTTCTATTATCTGCTCCCATTCCGGCTGGGTTATGCTGTCCAGCTTGGTGTATCCGGCGGAAGCGGTGGTTTCTGCTTTTTCAGCGGATTTCGGCTCCTGCTTTGATTCAGGCTCAGGCTTCGGTTCAGGATTCTGCTTCACCGGTTTTGCGGCGCTCGTTTCGCTGTGCGCTTTTGGAACAGCGGACGTTTCTGCCGCAGGCACGGGTCTCGGAGCGGGCGCTGCCGGCTCGGGGACTGTAGCAAACTCACGCTGTGGAATGAACTCCATCGGGGGTTCCTCCGGCGGCGGTGCGAAATCAAAGTCCATAGCCGCAGGAGCGCTGTTAAGTTCCGGCATGGGAGCTTCAAACGGCTCTGCCGGCGCTATAGGCGCTGTTGGTGCCGGGGCTGTAGGTTTCAGAACCTCAGCGGGCTTGCGGCTCCCCGGCTCCGGCGGTTTCACAGCCGGCGGCCCGCAGAGC
>OGOG01003728.1_pt1 | contig 11237 bp, 9 predicted proteins | sample 1552581 | NCBI WGS metagenome assembly OGOG01 (sample SAMEA2580152, study PRJEB22360) | human gut metagenome | biome: human gut; feature: human-associated habitat; material: faeces | place: Denmark | collected 2008/2010 | reverse complement strand
CTATATTATACCATCAGCAGCCCCGGACAACAATGTTGCGAATGATTAGGGAAATATACGAGAAGCATTGCACCTACCTGCAAGTGGACCGGTGGGTAATCTTGTTCAGACTCTTGAGAGAAGTGGCGTGTTTGTCACCATCATCAAACGAAATGCAATTGCGAAGAGCTTTTCAAGCCTCGCCGCGATGACGACCAATGGGGTCCCGATTGTTGCAATCAGTAGCGACTTGGGCCGTTATGGTCAGCGTGAAGAGCTGACACATGTTCTTATGTATCTGCTGTTCTCGGACACAAATGAGCGAATTCTCAACAATGCTGTGGAGTATTTCTTACTGCCAAGCGAAGACATTATTCGGGAGCTGGGACGGAAGCGCAAGAGTCTGTGTGCCAAGGAAATCCGAATAATTGCTGAGAAATACGGGGTATTCGAGAAGTGTGTGGTTCGCCGCGCGAAGGAAGAAGGCATCATCAACCGCAAGTGGCAGAATAATATCCAAAACGTCATAGTGGACGAACGAAAAGCAAAATTGCCGACTCGCTTGCTGCAGATAGTGTTGAGAGCTTATACAGAAGGTGAAACCAGTATCTCAAGAGCAGCAGAACTGCTGCAGACGGACAGCAGTACGGCAGCTACAACACTCAAGGAATAAAAAGAAGGGAGGTGCGTAATAGCATCTCCCTTTCACTTTGCGTCTCCACCATTACACCTTATAAAATTACTTGATTTTCTCCACGGTATCTGATATAATCATATAAGGTGGTGAGAATATGATAAAAACAACCGCAATTATGCTCCAAGAGCTAAATAATTACAAGAACCCGCGAGACAAGTTGGCTCATATGGTCAAGAAGAAGGAGTGCATCCCTGTTATACAGGGACTATACGAAACGAATCCTACGACTCCCGGATACCGGTTGGCAAACACTATTTGCTCTCCATCGTATTTGTCTTTTGAATTTGCGTTGTCATATCATGGATTGATTCCGGAAGCAGTATATAACTTCACATCAGCCACTTTTGAAAAGAAAAAGAAGAAGGAATTCAAGACACCATTTGGAACATTCACATATCGCGATGTTCCTTCTGCAGCATATCCGTATGGAATCGAATGTGTAAGTGAGAATGGGTATACTTTCCAGATAGCAAGTCCGGAAAAAGCATTGTGTGACGAACTCTATATTCAATCCCCTGTAACAAGCCAAAGAGAACTAAAAGAACTCCTTTTCGATGGTTTGCGAATCGACTGGGAGTTGTTCTGCAAGTTGAACATGGATGATATTCTATTTCTTAATAGCAAGTATCATTGCACGAATATCCAAAAGCTGACTAAAACAATGGAGAAAATTGCATGACAACAATAATCGAACAGATGCTGAAAAAATACGACAGCAAAAATATGTACGACCAAAAGAATGCGATGAAGGAAGTTATGCAGGAAATTGTTCTGTATGGGCTGTCCCGCGCCGGTTTCTTTAAGGAAGCTGCATTCTATGGTGGGACTGCTCTACGTATTTTCTATGGTCTGGACAGGTTTTCGGAAGATTTGGATTTCTCCTTGATGGCGAAAAATCCAGATTTTGATTTGAAAGCGTTCTTTCCCGAACTGGAAAAGACAGTTCGCTCTTTTGGTCTGAACGTTGATATCACCGAGAAGGAAAAGACAAAAGAATCTGCTATTCGCTCTGCGTTTCTGAAGGGAAATACCAAAGAGCATTATCTGCTGTTTTACTCTGATGAGGCAGCAGCAAACAGCATCACAAAAAACGAGACTATCAAAATCAAGTTTGAAATCGACACAATGCCGCCGGATTACGCAACATTTGAGCGTGAATTCCCTCTAACGCCATTTCCCTATGAAGTCAACCTGTATGATATGCCGTCTCTTTTTGCCGGAAAGATTCATGCGGTTTTATGTCGTGCGTGGCATAATCGCGTAAAAGGGCGCGATTTGTATGATTATGTGTTCTATCTCTCAAAAGGGGCGAGCGTAAACCTGAAGCATCTGCAATGGCGACTGATTCAAAGTGAAGTATTAACGGAAAAGGATGCTTTTGACATTAAAATTCTTCGTTCGATGCTATGCGACAAATTCGATACTATTGATTATGAGCAGGCGAAACAAGATGTTAAGCCGTTTATAAGAGACACGTCCCAATTGGACATTTGGAGCGCAGAGTTCTTCAAGGGAATAACAAATCAACTTCATTAAGCAAATAAAAGAGAAAAGACCGCTTCCACTTATTGTGGCGGAGACAGTCTTTCTTAATTCCTTGTTACAAAGGAGAGAAGTAAAAACGGCATATTTTCACCGCTGTATCTGATTTAATCATATATGCTGGAGAAAATCAAGCAAATAAATGCTGCAAAATGACTTACACAAGCTCCAATGTGAGCTGTGGCATTGACAACTATTTGCAATGTGGCTACAACAAGACAAGAGAACGGATGCCGAGAGACTATGATACTTCATTGTGTTCCGACACGCACCGTGAAGAGGAGTTTCTGGAGGGGTTGTATGTGAACCTCAAAACGGATAGGCTTTAGCCGAAAGAAAACATGCAAAGGTCCTGCCATTACGGTGGGACCTCTTCTTTTTATCTGCGATAGCAAATAACTGCATGGGATGGAGATACAAAGCCGAGCTAACCGCATGAAGAGAGAATCATCCAGAACGATAGCACAACCTTTTTTCAATTCCTTCAACAAAATTTTCGGAAATGATTTGCTTATATAAATTTGATATATGATGTCGCATGTTATAATTGACATTTTCGCTCAATTTGGATATAATAATAACACAGAGAATGTTAAAATAAACTTGTTGTAAAGCATATACTACTAGGGAGGTGTTATTATGGCGACCACATCTATTACGAAAGAGTTTTTTGTAAAAGACAAAAAGGCGTTCGAACGCATGAAGCGAGATTTGGACAAAAAGGCACCTGTTCGCAAAATGGTTGCTGAATCCGCTTCTCTGAAAAAGAGTAAAGAAAAATTAGCTACCTTTGTATTTCGTTAAGTGAACTCCTTGCGAGGGCATCTGAACATGGTCAAACAGACCGGTTGAACGATGCTCTCGCTTCTTTTCGGTGTGATTTAGACAAGGATATTGAAACGTTCTTACATGAAAAAGCCCTGAATTTTATTGAGCGTGGATGGTGTTCCGTTTATTTAATTGTAGACGAAGCAGAGTTTGATAATGGACATATAAAAGTTGAAGCATATTTCACGTTGTCCCACAAAAGCTTGATTCCGGATGCGGCTTCCAAGAATAGTATTAAAGCAACCAGTGGATTTAAGACTGCTCAAAGTATTCATTTCGTGCTAATCGGACAACTCGGAAAATATAAATACATTGAAAACGAGCATCATATTGTGTCGTCGCCGATTACCGGCAAGCAAATATTGGATTATGCTTTTGAAGTTATACATGACGCAAGCAATTTGATTCCCTGCAGATGTGCGCTTGTGGAATGTAGTGCCGATGAAAACATACAAAACTTTTATAGAAACAACGGCTTCAAATACTTCCAATATGACGGAGACCATCATCAATTTTATCGGGAAATCAAGTAAAACTCGAAAGCTACCGACGGGAAGCAGCTTTTATATCTCACAAAACAACAGGAAAAATGTATTAAGTTGGCAGAATAATCATATTGACATTTGGCAATGCATCATATACAATGTAAGTACGTTAAGGATGCACTCTTAACGTATCATAGTTCCCATAATAGTTCTTGGTATGGTATAAAGACGAAAAAGGGAAACTATGACCTAAAAGTCGCTTCATTTCAGTGAGGCGATTTTTGTTTTTATAGCCAAATTCATGCTGCTCGGTGGTCAATTTGACCACTGGGCTTTTATTTTTGTGCAAGAAGGGAAGTGGCAAAAGAAGAAGTGGGAACCGTCCCTATATAGCCCTATATAGCCCATCTTCTTAGCTCAAAAATCTTCATCCCCGCAACCATTTTGCTGCTTGACGAGCAACCATATTCTGCATACAATAGGAGGTGCAACAAATACAGCGAAAGGAGTTAAGGCAAGATAATCTGTTCATCTTGTTATATGACTAAACTGTTAACTTTTACGAACCTTGGTTGTAGAAATTACAAATTTATGGTATAATGCAGATGTACAGAAGGATAGGCAACCAATGGCTCACAGCCTCGTCGATGACGAAATCCAAAGCTGCATAGAGTCGGCTGAACCTATCACAATTATGTTGCCTCGGCACCAGACGCCGGGAAGGAGAAAATTGAATATGAAAAAGAAAATCATGTCGATGGTCATTGCTGCCGCAGCAATGGCACTGTCGCTGGTTGGATGCGGCGTGGACATCAGCTCCATCGGGTTGCCGTCCGATGTGGTTATCGAAAAAGGCGAGACGCAGCAGTTGGAAATCGAGTACGGCACGGACGATAAAGCCGAGCAGGAAAAGATTGCCGAAGCTGCCTCGAAGCTCACCATTGAGTGGACCTCCTCCGATGAAGAGGTCGTCACGGTCAATGCTACCGGTCTCATCACTGCAGTCGGCGCAGGCGAGGCGGATGTCACGGCTTCCGCAAAGGATGTGAACATTTCCTCCACTACTCATGTGAAGGTTGTCATCACGCCCACCGGTGTAGAAGCACCTGAAGCCTTGGAGCTCGTCACAAACGGTGAGAATTCCAAGAATCTGGATGCCAAAATTGTGCCGGAAGACGCGACTGAGGTAAAGCTGGCATATACCTCCAGCGATGAAAGCGTAGCTACCGTAGATGAGAATGGCCTTGTCACGGCAGTCGCTGACGGCGAATGCACCATTACTACCTATGTTGTTGCAGATGCTCCTGCAACAGCCGAGACAGCTACACAGGAAGCTGCTGCAGTTGTAACGGATGAGGAAAAGCCCACGGGAGGCGAAAATTCCGAAGCTGTCGCGACGCCGGACAATCTCGACGCTGCATTTGGCGTTGTGCCCGAGGGACTCAGCGCCACCACCAAGGTAACTGTTACCACCAAGGTGGAGAGTATTACCCTCGACAAGACAGAAGGCATCCTCAATGTTGGCAACACGGTGACCATCACGGCTACCGTAGCGCCGGAAGTGGCTACCAACCCCGCAGTCACTTGGTCCTCCAGTGACGAAAGCGTAGCTACGGTTGATGAGACCGGGAAGATTACTGCAGTAGCCACTGGGAATGCTACCATCACCGCTACCAGCGAGGATGACAGCAGCGTGAGCGCAAACTATAAGCTCACGGTCCAGCAGAAGAAAGCGGCTGCCACCACCACGAAGAACAACTACTCCAGCAGTACCTCTGCTGGCACATCTGCTGCTCCGAGCTACACAGCACCCACACAGCCGGTAACGCCCAGCGCTCCTGCACCTGCTCCTGCACCTGCACCGGCACCTGCACCGGCTCCCGACCCCGCACCTGCTCCTGCTGAGCCTTCTCAGCCGAGCGGGGGTAACTCACCTGATTATAGCGGCTCCAGTGGATTTGACGCCAATCTTGGTAGTTGGTCTGAAGGTTCCGGAACTGACTGGACGCAAGGTGCGACTCGTTTGTAACGCAAAAGGTTACGCACTGTAGTAATAAACTGCAGGAGAACTGATAACCCGATGGATGGAAACATCCACCATAAACTCCGACGTGCGGTAGAAAGCGAAAGCTTAACCGTACGAAGCTCGGTAAAGTCGGCAGAAGGTTGACTCAAGCAGCCAACTGATATGCCGGTGGTCCATAAAACACCCACGGTGAGCATGGCTCTAAAAGAGCCCGACGAACCTGCGAAGTAAAGGGATACAGTCCATGCAGTGATGCATGTCGATGATACAGCTAAGTAAGGACTTGCGTGCGAAAGGCTGTCAAAGAAGTCATCGGTCCCATAGCAGGCACCTAAAGGCGTATGGTAACGGATAGGGTTATCGGAACGAGGAAAGGTATTGGACATCCTCAACAAGGATGTAGGCTGACGAAGAACAATAAGCAGCCAAACCGGTGCTGAAAAGCAGAGGTCGCAGCGATGATGGTACTTGTAATGAGTACCGGAGTGATGGCCTCAAGTCGGCGAGAATTCGTCGATGGAACGCCGTGTGCGGTGAAAATCGCACGCACGGTGTGGAGTGGGGGAAAATAAAGAAAACCACATAGCTGAAGAGACCAGCTATGCGGCAAGCAAACAACATCCGGCACATAAGAGATGTGTCTACTAACATCTATTATACCACGCAATATACACTTGGTCAATCACGAATTTTGCGCAAATATGTTGTTTGCTTAGAATTATTACCTATCACTATATAGCTCTAATGGCGAAGGCGGTTCCTGCGAAGCAAACTGCTATTAAAACATGTACACCAAGCGTCGGAGGTTAAGCGTCGGTGCACAGGCGCTTGTAATTGTCCGAATATCAACCCTATTAAATCCATTAGATTGGAGGCTTATCAAATGTCAACGATGAAGAAACGCATCCCCATGTTCCTGCTCGCTCTTGCTATGATGGTAGCTATGGCACTCCCCACCTTTGCAGCCAGCTATCGTCCCAACGCACAATTTGGCTATCTGCTGAACATCAACGGTTCGACAGGGTCCGCTTACCAGGGGCGTGCATTGAACCTGATGAAAACCGACACGATGGGAAGAGATCAGAATTTCATCATCGGAACTCGCAAGGGCTACACCGGTTACTACATGATGGTTACCGCAAATGTCAATTATGCCGTAAATCGTTCTGATAATGGTGGCCGTGCAATTATTTGGCCTCTTTCTACGGGCTCTGCTGATTCGCGCCTGGCTGACAATAGCGAATCCGTAATTCGTTTGTACACTTCTCGGGAGCTTTTAACCGCCCGTGAGCCTGTTGGCGACTGGAGTACCGTCTATTTCGGTGGCAGCGGCATTTCTGTTTGGGTGCGCGTCCACTAACCTTCCGGCGCAATTTCAGATTCCCCTATGATAGACATTCAAAAGTAAGTTCATACGGGATTTGATTGCTATTAGACCAGCGCAAGTGAAACACTAATGACCTGTCAAAGACATCGTCTCAAAGCACAGTGTTGCACTTGCGTTGGTTTATTTGCATTTTTCAACTTTTGTAAAGAAAGGTTTTAAGGAAACATGAAATTTACTTATAAGTTGTTGTCTTTAGGTTTGGCCATCGCCTGCCTTAGTGGATGCAACGCGGCCAACACTGAAATCGCATCCTCGTCAGCCGCCACTGCCACAGTGGACCCCGCTACTGACTCTACAGAAGTTCCTGCTTCCAACAATGTTTTCACATCCGCAGGAGACGGTTTATATGTTACCACTGACTCCGGAATCTATGAACTGCAAACAGTGTTTCCGGACTCTGCAAACATATTTTATACTGATGCCAATACAAAGGAACGCATTTTTCTATGTGCGAACCCCAATTGTACACATGCAGATGAAAGCTGCCCCAGTTACATAGCTACACCTTCAGCGATGTTTCCGCCCATGCTTTTGCGTGTTGGCGATCAGCTTTTGGTCGTCTTTACTGAAACCACCGACTCCAGTAACCCGCATGGAATGCTGATGAATATGGATGGTTCCAATCGTCGAACCGTATTTGAACTCGCATCCAATCAATATATGCAAGGCGGCTTTTGTACCTCTGGAAATGATCTCTATTTTGATCTTTACGAGATTGATGATAGCGGGAACGTCACATATCAGCTGTGGTATGTGAGCTTCGAGAATGGAACTTCTGAAAAAGTGATGGACTTGGGATCCGATAGCGACCACTATTCTTTGTGCGATGGTGTAAACAATGAACTGTGCTTTAATCATCTTTCTTCCGACGGAATCAGTTATTGCATGTATGATCCGCAAAGCAAAACAATGTCCGATCCGTTTTTTGTTGACAGTAGCTCGAGCGGGAATTCGATGATTCAAGACGGATACCTCTTTGTCCTCGACGAGCAGGCGAACTCTGTCCAAAGAATCCGTTTATCTGATAAAGAGCAAGCAAGTGCTTCTTTTACAGTAAAAGAAGGCTTCGGCGCCCCAAGTATGCGGTATCTATTTGATGGGAATTTAATGATTACCGAAGCACAAACGCTGGCAGCAGATATACCGACCGATGGCTCGTATGATATGTGTTCTTATATTCTGGATTTTGACGCACGTAATTGTACAGAATTTACATTGCAAACCCCATACAATAATCGTCCGGTATATGTGTTGACAACCATTGGTGACACTTGTTATGTTGCCACAGATTATAAAACGTATACTCCTACCTCTGTCTCTGAAGACGGTACAGTTTCAAACTTCGATTATGTTGCTAACATATACGCCTTCATTACAAAGCAGGATTATATAAATTCAAATCAAAACGGTTACTTAATGGTTAAAGACGCATTCGAATAATTCTACCTATTGTTAAAACTTCATGGGTAAATTGGGATTGTAATTATGAGCCGTACATTTACACTTGATTCAATTCACAAGACATATATTTCGCAAATTTCCCTGTTTACATTTAAGAAAAATGCACAGCCACAAGTGAAAAAAGCCTTGTCAGGGGTATCAATTACACTAACGCCGGGGCTTTACGGATTGCTTGGGCCAAATGGGGCGGGAAAGTCTACTTTGATTCACATTATCACAGGCACACTTGCTCCTGACTCTGGCGAGGTCCTCTGGTGCGGCAAGCCTGCAATGGGTATCACCTTCCGCCGCATTCTTGGTTATATGCCGCAGCAGCAAGGACTGTATGATAGCTACACCGGCCGCCGGTTCCTTGCCTACATGGCTGCCCTGAAAGAAATTCCTCGAAAAGCTGTTGCCGCCGAGGTGGCCCGCGTGGCAGCCGCCGTAAACTTGACCGCCGAATTGGACAAGCGTCTTTCTGCTTATTCCGGCGGCATGAAGCAACGCCTGCTGTTGGCATCCGCCCTGCTTGGGGATCCGAAGTTGTTGATTTTGGATGAGCCAACAGCGGGCCTTGACCCGAAAGAGCGTGTTCGCCTGCGTGAATTGCTGGCAGATATGGCAAAGGATCGAATCATCCTTGTGGCAACGCACGTTGTTTCGGACGTGGAAACGGTGGCAACCAAGGTCATTCTGCTGCGCGCGGGCAAAATCGTGGACGCCGCGCCCGTGCCGGAGTTGATTGAAAAATACGCACCCGACCAGGGTCTTGAGGATGTCTACCTGAATGTGTTCGGTGAGGGAGACGGTAAATGAGCCTGTTTTTTGCTGAACTCCGCAAAGTTTGGGGCGGCAGAGTGTTCCCGGCTCTGTTGGCTATACTGGCGGCCTCCAATCTCCTACTGCTGTGGATGGGTACTCGCCCCACAGCCAAGCAGCCTCCTGCATCAGCCTATCGCGCAGTAGGCGCCGAGCTTTCCGATAAAACCATGGAAGAAAAGGGAGCCTATCTTCACAATCAATACACTGAGATAGAAAGCCTTGTAAAAATCGGGCAGTATTATCGGGAACTGGCTTACGGCGGCTATGGGCTCACTCAGTATCGGCAGGACAATGCCGCCATGTTCGATGCCTATGAACAAGAGTACACGGATAAGACCTATACTCTGTTTACGGATAACTTGAACACAGAGTACCGCCTGTTCAGCCAGCTGCAAAGCGAGTATGACACCGTGGCTGCTTACAACGACTTCTTGGATGGTGTTCAAACCAAAGCCGCCCAACTGTCCGGCATCTCAATTTTTCAAAATGACCGTACCGGGTACGATTTAAAAAACATAGAACTGACCGCGCAGGTTTATGCCGGGCTGACAGATACGCCTATAGAGTATTACCCGCAAAAGGGCTTGTACACGGCCATCAGCTATGCATTCACGGATCTTATCCTGTTGGCGGCTATGCTGCTACTTGCGCTGATTCTTGTACGCCAAGAGCGCGACAGCGGCTTGTTGAGTTTAATTCGCAGTCTTCCCGGTGGGCGGCTGAAAACGGCCATTGCAAAGCTGGCGGCATTTGCTGCCAGCTTATTGGTCGTTCTGATGGTGCTGTATGGGGTCAATCTTGCATACTGTTCGGCATTGTTCAGCCTTGGCCCCATGAGCCGCACGATTCAAAGTGTTCCCGCATTGATGCGCTGCACCATGCAGATTACAGTTGGGCAATACCTACTTCGGTTTTTACTCGCAAAGTGGGCCGGTGCGTTTGTGATGGGGCTGTGGGTCATGCTGGCTGCCCTTATCGCCAAACGTGCTGCGGCCGGTTGGATTGGCGCGTTGGCGCTGCCCTTGGCAATGTACGGTATTCGTGCTGCAATTCCTGCCACAAGTCATTGGAACGTTGTAAAATATGCGAATATGGTGAGCCTGCTGCAGACCAATGAGCTGCTGGGAAACTATCGGAATCTTTTCTGGTTTGGTAATCCTGTCAGCCTGCCGCTGGTCGAATGGTTGACGGCAGCCGTTTTGGGTGGTGCGCTATTTGCAGCATTCTGTACGGTATTTGCCAAGGCACAGCTGCTGCCGGCTGCCAAGCACAGCTTTGCACTTACGTTTTCCCGCAAAACGCGTGCGACCTCTGTTACCCATGAAGAGGGCAGGAAGTTATTGTTGATGAATGGGGCCGCAGTATTCTTGGCAGCGTTTCTGGCGTTTGGCATCTATCAGGGCGTGACGGCGGAGAGCTACATAGACGCGGACGAAATTTACTATGCCTATTATATGAAGCACATTTCCGGCCCGTGGAGCGAAGAAAGCCGCGACTGGCTGAAAGATCAGCGCAACGAATTTATTCCCATGCTGGAGACCCAGAAGCGCGTCAACAGCGGTGAATTGAGCAGTGATGCGCTGCTGGCCTACAATTCACTGCAGCAGAAATATTCTGTCTATCAGCGTGTAGTGCAGTCCAACATCAATTACTATCTGAAAGAGAATCCCGGTGCATGGCTTGTCTATGAAACCGGATATAAAAAGCTGTTCGGCTTTACCGGCACCGGCGATGTACAGGATACACTTCTGGCGGGGCTGCTGTGTGCGCTGTGTTTCAGCGGCTTATTTGCAATGGAACGCAAAGGCGGCATGGATGAGATTCTGACCTGCACACCATTGGGCCGCAAATACACTGTAAAGGCAAAGCTGCGGCAAAGTACCGCCGTGGCAGCGGTTATATCGTTCGGAACCGTTCTGCCTCACCTGTGGCAGGTGCTGCGTGACTATGGCCTTCCCTCTTTGCTGGGACCTGCGATGAGTATCTCCGACTTGCAGGCTGTACCCAAGTTTATAACCCTGTCGGATT